>Ga0302326_10029015_pt1 | contig 11120 bp, 11 predicted proteins | sample Palsa_T0_3_FD_202264 | JGI IMG/M metagenome (GOLD analysis project Ga0302326, IMG submission 202264) | Peat permafrost microbial communities from Stordalen Mire near Abisko, Sweden - Palsa_T0_3 | ecosystem: Environmental > Terrestrial > Soil > Palsa > Peat permafrost | place: Sweden: Abisko...
CTTGGGTCTGAAAGTCGGCCCCGACGACGCCGACCGATTTCGCTAGTAGCGACAGCCCCAGCTGGACCTCTCCGGTCCCACGATGCCAGAGATCCCAGGCCTGGCCGTAGGCGTCGCCAGATCCACCGTGCCACCCCGCGAGCAGCTCGCGAACCTGGCCGTCGAGCTCGATGAGCTTTGTGTGCAGGTCCTTCGCCGCACCCGAGAGTGCTTGTGACGCACTGTGCATCGCTTCGGGTTGAACTCGCAGCGCTCCTCGCTCGCCCATAATGGCAAAGTTAACGGCGATGCGCAGTCGGCACAATTCACCCTGGGGGCGTCGAAATTAGCCGCAAGGCATGATTCCCCGCTGTGACTTAAGTAATCGTATTACGAACGGTTGGGGTCGATTTCGTCTTCGTCGTCGCGTTTGTCGTCAGGGGCGACCATGCGCCTGCTGGCTACCGGTTTGCCGGCAATGCGTTTCACGACTTCTGGCGTGGTCTGCGGGCTGGTAATGCGTCCCTGGACTGGCGCGCCGTTTTTGACCGTTGGGGGCACGACCCGCTTGGTCTCCGCCTTACTGTCGCTGCCGCCTGCGCCGGCACCGCCGGCAGCACCAGGCGGCATCATCGGCATGCCGCCGCCCATCGACCCCCGCGCTCCCGCGGACGGATCGGGTGCACTGGGTGGCACCGGGACCTGTTGCGACGCGGCCGGGTAGGTTCCGGCTGACGGAACCGGTGGCGGCCCTAGGTTTCCGGCCGGGACGGTGGCGTCTGCCAGCCCGGCCCCAGCGCCGCCGGCGGCCCCACCGGCACCCAACGCCGCGCCTCCAGCGCCGAGCGCGTCACCGAGAGCGTCGGCGGGAATCTCACCAGCCATGCCAGCACCTTGGCCCGCTTTGCCTAGTGAGCCCGCCATTTGCGTGCCCATCTGCATGCCCTGCTGCATAGCCTGATTCATCCCTTGCGAGAGCCCCTGGAACATGCCGCCGAAGGCTTGCATGAACTGTTGAGGCATCTGGGTGGCGGAACTCATCAGCTGCTCGAGTTGCTTGCTCGAATCCTGATCGCCCGCAGGGAATTGCGTCATCGCGTCGCCGGTCTTCTCGCCGCGCTTGGCATGCCCTGCTTGAGCGGCGGCCATGTCAGTCGGATCACCGGCGTTTCCGGCGAGACCGAGTGTGGCGAGCAGCTGGCTCATGAGTGAGCTTCCCGAGGCGATCTGATCGGGCGTCAACGGTGGCGGTGGCGGCATGCCGAACGCATGCGCGAGTTGGCCGAGAACGATCTGTAGCTGCTGCGGGTCCATCGGATCCTCTTCCTAAGGCACGTAATTCAGTGCCTGGAACCAGGCGAAGTGATAGTTGGCACCGATGCTGTCCGAGGCCGCCAGTGCCTCGATCGAGGCCAGCAATTGCCAGTTTGCAACCGCGGCACCGTCCACATCGTCGGGGTATGCGTCCAGCACCCGGTCACGAAGCGTTGCGAGATGCTGGTGAAGGAACTCGACTTCGTTGTCGACAACACCTGTGCCGGTTGACGCCGCCTTGGCGAGGGTATGCGCCATTTGCGGCAGCCCGTCTCGCCAGTTGGTGGCTTGACCGAGTTCCCAGCCGAGTTCGTCGACAGCTGGTACCTGCCGGGGGCGCGGTGACGTCGGGATCGGTTCGGCGTTGTCCGCTGACTCCGGCAGGTAATGCAATGGTGTGTAGCTCGCCGATGCGCTCACTTGGCCGAGAAGTGCTTCGATGTCGCCGCGGCGATCGCCCGGGTCGAGGAGCGTCACAACGGACGGGAGCGCGATACCCGGCGGAATCCAGCCGCTCGCAAGGTCGGTGACCAGAATGGTGGTGCCGTCAGCCTGTTCTCCGGCGGTCCAACGAAGGCGCGGCTCTTGGTTGGCGACGAAGTCGACGAGGCGCCGCAGGCGGGCTTTTGCCGTCGCCTGCGCAGAGGCGGCCCCAGCAGCGGCTCCGCCCGCGGTAGCTAGGACGGCCTGCTCGCCGATGCCGGCTGGTGCGGGATGTGCGAGCGGCGCGGCGGTCGGCTGACGGACGACGGGTTGCGCGAGCCCGCCGGCGCCGGCCGATGGGCTGACTGGTGCTGAGGCCGGTGAGGCGGCGGACGAAAAGGACGGGGTCGCCGCCGGGCTGGACGGCAGAGTCGGCGCCGAAATCGTAGGCATCGGCGGGCGAATGTCAGAGCCGTATGTCGGCAACGAACCGATGGGTGCGGCCGGGACCGAGGGAGCGGCCGCCGCCGGGCCAGCCAAATATGTTGCACCCGAATCGGTTACCGCAGAGTGGCTGACTGATGGTGCGGCCGTCGCTGGAGGCGCGTCAACAGCAGGCGCAGTTGCCGGGGCCGTCGACGCCGGGACGTCGGACACCGGAGGTTGAACCGGCACCTGCGGCTGAACCGGACCAGTCACCGGCGGCACATTGTTGAGCGCAGCCGACGTGGGTGCGCCCTGGTTCAAGCCGTGGTCGAAGCCCTGCATGAAGGCGTTGGGCGGCGCGCCTGACAGAGGCGACTGACCAAATGCGTTGGCCGGCGCGGTGGACGTCCATGCATTGGGTGACAGCGGGGCGTTCATGGCAGGTTGGCCGATCGATCCTCCAGCCCCAGGTAAGCCGGCTGTTGCGTTCGACGCTGGAGCGAGGGGGGCTGGCGGGCAGTTATCTCCAACCATTCCGGCTGGCAAGTTTGCGGGAGCAGGGGGCGGTGGCGCAGGCGGGCGGTTATCTCCAACCATTCCGGCCGGCGGGTCTGCGGGACCAGGCGGTGGGGCTGGCGGGCGGCTATCTCCGACCATTCCAGGCGGGTTTTCTGGAGGTGGCGAACCGGGCCCGTCCTTCGGTGATGGGCCGAAGCCCAGAGCCTGCACTTGCTGGCGCACCGCATCTTCGTTGGGGGATCCGAAAGCGTGCTGGGTATCAAGTCCGTGTTCTTGGGCGAATTGTCTGGCCGATTTGGGTATACCTCGCTGGTCTAGCACCGATTGGATACCTTCATATATATTCTGAGCACAAGGAGCGGCTGCAGCACTGGCTTGTTGCTGGCTCTCCATAAAAACTTCGACTATTTGCTCAAATTTCAGAGGAGCTGGAGTTTTGGAGCTCTGAATATCATCGATCCGTTTACTTCCGTGCTCGGCGATGCGAGCAAGCTGCGAATGTAGTTCGCTAGCTGAGCCATGAGCGGAATCATGAGCTTTGCCGATGGTTTCATTCGTATCGGCGACATTACTGGCCTGGTCGGCACCCCACTTAAAGGCCTCACGAATCGAATCAGCCGACATCCCTTTCTGAATCTCTGGACTGAGCGGCCCCGACAACTGTTGCCAAAGCTGCTCAGAGAAGTTATGCCACGACGCCGCAGTAGTTTGTCTTTTGGATGCGGCGGCACCAACAATATTTAAGTCTGAGGAGGGAATCCACCACTGCCCCACGAGCGCTTGTCCGTAGGTGCCAGGTGGTCCTTCACCACTCATTTGCACAGCCCTTCTATTGACGCAACATCTGAATCGACGTCACGGCGGAGTGCATCGCGGACGGAGTCTGGTTCGCCGGCGAGATCCACCATCGCCAATTTCTGCAAAGTTTTGCTGAGCGATTTGATTGATTTAGCAAGATCCTGAGGTGTGGCTGGCTCATCGTCCAACGTCCGAAGGAGATAATTGCCGCCGTCATAAAGCGAAACGGGCCCGTATATGCCGGTGGCTAGAGAGCCCACCTCGTCGCCGGGTGCCGGATTGGTTCGATGAGTATTTGCTGTCACGACCTTATTGACAGTGGAATATGTAGTGCAAACTGTTGATTTCGCGTCATCGGCTTGTTGTGCGGTATATGCGACGGTGGGAGGCGCAGTGGATAAATTGTTGTTGGGTATCGGACGAAACCAAGCCGAGACGCCTGCGCCCACGCCAACTAGTGCAATGACAAGCACTGCGAGCGTAGGCAATCGGCCCGGGCGCAGCGGGGCCACTGCTGGCGATGGCCACTGGGTCATACCGGTGGAAGGGGTAGGACCGTGACCGGCTGGGAACCCACTCGCGCCTGGGCCGTAATGCGGGCCGCTTGGCGGATTTTCCGACATGGGGCGATGGTATCGCTGATCTCCAAGCGCGGTATTCACGATTGCGATGCTTTACCGCGCGGCCGGGAGAGATCCGCTGAGTCGAAACCACCATTTTGGTGCGATCTCAGGGTTGAGTTAGTCGGTCGGCTTGTGCCCAGTATTTGAGTAGTGAAATCGATGATCGGCGATAGCATCCGCCGCATGTCGAATACAGCGCCACCACCAGGATTTCTACCCGGACCCGCGGCACATAACGCTGCCGGCGAGACGGGTCTTAGGCTCCAAAGCCTCTGCAAATGAACCGAACTGCAACACTGGAGCCATGACCCGCCGCCACGTCCAGCTGCTGACCCGCGCCGGCTGCACGATTTGCGACGGGGTCCACGCGCAGCTGAAGCTGCTCGCCGAAGAACTCGACTTCGACCTGTCGACCGCCGACGTCGATGCCGAAGCGGAGAAAGGCGACAGCGCGCTGCGGGCCGAGTTCGGCGACCGGCTGCCGGTTGTCCTGCTCGACGGCCGCGAACACAGCTACTGGGAACTGGACGAGGCCCGGCTGCGCAAGGATCTGGCCAACGGGTGACTTCGCCGTAAATTTGGTGGCCCATCAGGTAACCGTCTACGGTGGACACCAGTCAATTCACCGGTGTTAGCAAGGGAGCAGGCCAGGTGATTCAGCCGTGAGCGTTCTGCTCTTCGGTGTGTCGCACCGCAGCGCGCCGGTCTCCGTTCTGGAACAGCTCAGCACCGACGAATCCGAGCAAGTCAAGATCGTCGACCAGATCATGCAGTCGCCGCTGGTGACCGAGGCCATGGTGCTCTCCACCTGCAACCGCGTCGAGGTCTACGCGGTCGTCGACGCATTCCACGGCGGCCTGTCTGCCATCGGCCAGGTGCTCGCCGAGCGTTCCGGGATGACGGTTCCTGACCTCACCCAATACGCCTACGTCCGCTACAGCGAGGCCGCCGTCGAGCACCTGTTCGCCGTGGCCAGTGGCCTGGATTCAGCCGTGGTCGGCGAGGCGCAGGTGCTCGGCCAGGTCCGTCGCGCCTACGCCGCCGCCGAGTCCAACCACACCGTCGGCCGCGTGCTGCACGAGTTGGCCCAGCGTGCGCTGGCAGTCGGAAAGCGCGTGCATTCCGAAACCGGCATCGACGCCGCGGGCGCCTCCGTCGTCTCGGTCGCCCTCGGCATGGCCGACACCAAACTGGGCGGCCTGCGAGGCAAGACCGCCGTCGTCGTCGGCGCCGGAGCGATGGGCGCCCTGTCGGCAGCCCACCTGACCCGGGCCGGCATCGACCAGGTTTACGTCGTCAACCGCTCGCTGCCCCGCGCGCAACGGTTGGCTCGCAAAATCCGCGAATCCGGCGCCGCTGCTGAGGCATTGAGCCTGGAGAACCTGGCCACCGCGCTGGCCGACGCCCACGTCGTGGTCAGCTGCACCGGGGCGGTGCGCCCGGTGGTGTCGCTGGCCGACGTGCACAACACCCTGGCCGCCAGCCCTCGCGACGAAACCGACCGGCCGCTGGTGATCTGCGATCTGGGCATGCCACGCGACGTCGACCCAGCGGTGTCCGGGCTGCCCGGCGTCTGGGTGGTCGACATGGACCGCGTGCAGCGCGAGCCGTCGGCGCGGGCCGCCGCAGCCGACACCGAGGCCGCGCGTCACCTCGTTGCCGCCGAAGTCGCCACTTACCTGGCCGGACAGCGGATGGCCGAGGTCACGCCGACGGTCACCGCGCTGCGCCAGCGTGCCGCCGACGTCGTCGAGGCCGAACTGCTCCGACTGGACCACCGGCTGCCCAGTCTCGAAGCGGCCCACCGTGACGAGGTAGCTCGCACCGTGCGCCGCGTCGTCGACAAGCTGCTGCACGCACCCACCGTGCGCATCAAGCAGCTGGCCAGCGCTCCCGGCGGCGACAGCTACGCCGAGGCATTGCGCGAGCTGTTCGAGCTCGACCAGACCGCTGTTGACGCCGTCGCCACCGCAGGCGAATTGCCCTCTATACCAACAGATTCCGCTGAGTAACCGCTTGGCCGACGTGATCCGGATAGGTACCCGTGGCAGTTTGCTGGCCACCACCCAGGCCGGCGCCATTCGAGATGCGTTGCTAGCCAACGGTCACGAGGCCGAATTGGTGATCATTAGCACCGAGGGCGACCAGTCGTCCGAGCCGATCGCCGACATCGGGGTCGGCGTATTCACCGCGGCGCTAAGGGAAGCCATCCACGAGGGCCAGGTCGATATGGCGGTGCACTCGTACAAGGACTTGCCGACGGCCGAGGACCCGCGATTCGTGATCGCCGGCATCCCACCGCGCGAAGACGCCCGCGATGCCCTGGTAGCCCGCGATGGGTTGGTGCTGGGAGAGCTGCCGGCGGGCGCAATTGTGGGCACTTCATCGCCCCGGCGGGCGGCACAGCTTAGAGCACTGGGTCTCGGTTTGGAAATTCGCCCCCTACGAGGCAACCTAGACACCAGGTTGAACAGGGTAAGCAGGGGTGATTTGGACGCGATCGTGGTTGCCCGGGCGGGTCTGACCCGGCTGGGACGTCTCGACGACGTAACCGAGACGCTGGAGCCGGTACAGATGTTGCCGGCGCCGGCTCAAGGGGCGCTCGCCTTGGAGTGCCGCGCCGGGGATTCCCGGCTGGCAGCACTGCTGGCGGAGCTGGACGACGCCGACACCCGCGCGTCCGTCACCGCCGAGCGTGCCCTGCTCGCCGAACTGGAGGCGGGTTGTTCCGCGCCGGTGGGGGCGATCGCTGAGGTGGTCGAGTCCATCGACGAAGACGGCCGTGTCTTCGAGGAGCTGTCGCTTCGCAGTTGCGTGGCGGCGCTCGACGGATCCGACGTGATCCGCGCGTCCGGTATCGGCAGTCCGGATCGGGCACGAGAGCTCGGGCTCTCGGTGGCCGCCGAGCTGTTCGACTTGGGCGCACGGGAAGTCATGTCGAGTGCGCGGTAACAACCCGCGCGCGAAAACGAGGTAGGAGCGACGATGACGACGCGAGGGCGTAAGCCGAGGCCCGGCCGCATCATGTTCGTGGGTTCGGGTCCTGGCGACCCGGCTCTACTGACGACGCGGGCCGCTTCGGTACTGGCAAATGCCCCCCTGGTGTTTATTGACCCCGATGTGCCCGAGCCGGTGCTGGCGTTGATCGGCAAGGATCTGCCGCCGGTATCCGGGCCCGCGCCGGCCGAGCCGGCCGCGACGTCGGACGGGGAAGCCACCGGGGCGACAGCGGGGCCTGGCACCGACGAACAATCCGCCGTGGTGACAGTGGGACCCGACATCCGGCCCGCGTTGGGCGACCCGGCCGAGGTGGCCAAGACGCTGGTCGCCGAAGCCCGCACCGGGGCCGACGTGGTGCGCCTGGTGTCCGGCGACCCGCTGTCGGTGGACTCGGTGATCACCGAGGTGAACACCGTGGTCCGCAGCCACCTGCACTTCGAGATCGTGCCTGGCCTGTCCGCCAGCGACGCGGTGCCGACCTACGCCGGGCTGCCGCTCGGCTCGTCGCACACCGTTGCCGACGTACGCGACCCAGATGTGGATTGGGGCGCTTTGGCCGCCGGCCCGGGCCCGCTGATCCTGCAGGCCACGTCCTCGCACGTGGCCGACGCGGCCCGCACGCTGATCGAGTACGGCTTGGCCGACACCACTCCATGCGTGGTGACCTCGTCGGGGACCACCTGCGCGCAGCGTTCGGTGGAGTCGACGCTGGGCGGGCTGACTGACTCGAATCTGCTCGTCAACGCTGACGGCGCCGCGCCGCCGCCGGTGGTCGTCACCATCGGCAAGACGGTGGCCAACCGGGCCAAGCTGAACTGGTGGGAGAGTCGCGCCCTGTACGGCTGGACCGTGCTGGTGCCGCGGACCAAGGACCAGGCCGGCGAGATGAGCGAGCGGCTGACCGCGCACGGCGCACTGCCGATCGAGGTGCCGACCATCGCGGTCGAGCCGCCACGCAGCCCCGCGCAGATGGAACGCGCGGTCAAGGGTCTGGTCGACGGCCGCTACCAGTGGGTGGTGTTTACCTCGACCAACGCGGTTCGCGCGGTGTGGGAGAAGTTCGGCGAGTTCGGTCTCGACGCCCGCGCGTTCTCCGGCGTGAAGATCGCCTGCGTCGGCGAATCGACTGCCGACCGGGTGCGCGCGTTCGGGATCAGCCCCGAGCTGGTGCCCTCCGGCGAGCAGTCGTCACTGGGTCTACTGGACGAATTCCCGGACTACGACAGCATTTTCGACCCGGTGAACCGGGTGCTGCTGCCGCGCGCCGACATCGCCACCGAGACGCTGGCCGAGGGTCTGCGCGAACGCGGCTGGGAGATCGAGGACGTCACCGCCTACCGGACCGTGCGGGCTGCTCCGCCGCCGGCGGCCACCCGCGAGATGATCAAAACCGGTGGCTTCGACGCGGTGTGCTTCACGTCCAGCTCGACGGTGCGCAACCTGGTCGGCATCGCCGGCAAGCCGCACGCACGCACGATCGTCGCCTGCATCGGCCCGAAAACCGCTGAAACCGCAGCCGAATTCGGTTTGCGCGTCGATGTGCAACCCGAAACCGCCGCGGTCGGTCCGCTGATCGAGGCGCTGGCCGAGCATGCCGCCCGGCTGCGCGCCGAGGGTGCGCTGCCGCCGCCGCGTAAGAAGAGCCGCAGGCGGTAATGGCCGCAGCGGGTCGCCGCGCATGAGCGCCTTCCCCCGGCAGCGTCCGCGTCGACTCCGGTCGACTCCGGCGCTGCGCCGGTTGGTGGCGCAGACATCCCTGGAGCCAAGGCATCTGGTGTTGCCGATGTTCGTCGCCGACGGCATCGACGAGCCGCGGCCGATCGCCTCGATGCCCGGCGTGGTGCAACACACCCGCGACTCGCTGCGCGCCGCCGCGGCCGACGCGGTGACGGCCGGAGTCGGCGGCTTGATGCTGTTCGGCGTCCCGCGCGCCGAGGACAAGGATGCGGCGGGGTCGGCGGGCTCGGATCCCGACGGCATTCTCAACGTTGCGCTGCGCGACCTGAGCAAGGATCTCGGCGACGCGACCGTGTTGATGGCCGACACCTGCCTGGACGAATTCACCGACCACGGGCACTGCGGTGTGCTGGACGAGCGCGGCCGGGTCGACAACGACGCCACCCTGAAGCGCTATGTCGAACTTGCTGTCGCACAGGCAGATTCGGGTACTCACGTAGTCGGGCCGAGCGGCATGATGGACGGCCAGGTGGCGTCGATCCGCGACGGTCTGGACGCGGCCGGTCACACCGACGTCGTCATCCTGGCCTACGCAGCAAAGTTCGCGTCGGCGTTCTACGGCCCGTTCCGTGAAGCGGTGAGCTCCAGCCTGTCCGGCGACCGGCGGACCTACCAGCAAGAGCCGGGGAATGCCCGCGAGGCGGTCCGCGAGGCGCAGCTGGATCTCGACGAAGGTGCCGACATCGTGATGGTCAAACCGGCGTTGAGCTACCTGGACATTGTCGCCGCCGTCGCACAGATTTCGCCGGTGCCCGTCGCCGCCTATCAGGTTTCGGGGGAGTACGCGATGATCGCGGCTGCCGCAGCCAACGGGTGGATCGACGAGCGCGCCGCCGCGCTCGAGTCGTTGACCAGCATCCGGCGCGCCGGCGCCGACATCGTGCTGAGCTACTGGGCCGCCGGCGCGGCGAACTGGTTGTCGTGACCGCTCCCGATGAACCCGGGCCGCAGCCGCCGACCCGGCCGGTCGACGTCGACACCGGCTTCTGGTTGTGGCTGGTCGCGGTGCCGCTGATGGTGGTCGGCTACGTCGCCGACCTGGTCGGCTCGTCGAACGGTCACGGGGCCACGCCGCTCCTCGTCGCACAGGGGCTGTTCATCGCGGTCTTGTGTGCGATCGTGGTGACCTTCCTGATCCTGATGCGGGCCGGATACCGTTGGGCCCGAACTGTTTTGAGCGGCGGGGCCACAGCCACCGTCGTCTACGTCGGCATCCGGCTGTTCACGGTGACCTGGCCGCCGATGTACGCGGTGGCGTGTGGCGTCGCCGGGATCACCGGATCGGTGCTGATCGCCGGCGGCATGTTCTTGTTGCACCGCAGCGACTCGCACAACTACTTCACCAGGTAAGAAGGCCCCACGTTGTTTGGCCGCAGGTCCAGCAAGGGATGATGGTGCGCGTGACTGCCGACACGGACACCGAAGCGGCACCGCTCTTTCGCGAGGTCGGTGCGACCTGGTACTGGGTGCTGGCCGGGCCTATTTCGGCCGCAATCATGCTGTGGATCGAGAAGTCCAACGGCAACGGTTGGCAGATCTCGGTGCCGGTGTTCTTCCTGGTGGTCCTGACCAGTTTCATTGCGCTGCAAGTCAAAGCGGCCCGCATCCACACCTCGGTCGTGCTGACCTCGCAGACGCTGCGTCAGGGCACCGAAACCATCCGGGTGTCCGAGATAGTCAAGGTGTACCCCGAACCCGATCATCCGCTGGCAGCGAAGAAAGACCTGGAGCGTTGGCAGTCCGCCCGCGCGCTCGGCGAGCTGGTCGGGGTGCCCAAGGGCCGGACCGGCATCGGCCTGCGGCTCACCGGCGGCCGGACCGCCCAGGCGTGGGCACGCCGGCACCGGCATCTGCGCAACCTGCTGACCCCTTTGGTCGAGGAACGCGTCGGACCCAACGAGCTCCCGCCGGAACACGACGACGACAGTTCAGCCTGGTAATGGCCCGTTTCCGAGCAGTCGTCGAGCTCGCGCTGGCCGTTGCCGCGGTCGCGGGCTGCGCGTTCAGCTGGTCGGCGGTCCGATCCACCGTGGAAGTAGCACCCGTCGCCAAGGACCAGCCGGTGACCACCGCGGTGGTCTATGACCCTTCGCTCTTGCTGCTGACCCTGCTGCTGGCGACTGCCGCCGGAATGCTGCTGGTTGTCGGCATCGCGCGGCTGCGGCGGGTCGCTCGTCCCACGACGGCATGACCACCACTGATCTCGACCTGCGCGGCATGAGCTGCGCGTCGTGCGCTGCCCGCGTCGAGGGGGCGTTGAACCGGCTCGACGGTGTGCGGGCAGCGGTGAACTTCGCGCTC
>Ga0302326_10029016_pt1 | contig 11120 bp, 5 predicted proteins | sample Palsa_T0_3_FD_202264 | JGI IMG/M metagenome (GOLD analysis project Ga0302326, IMG submission 202264) | Peat permafrost microbial communities from Stordalen Mire near Abisko, Sweden - Palsa_T0_3 | ecosystem: Environmental > Terrestrial > Soil > Palsa > Peat permafrost | place: Sweden: Abisko...
ACGACCGCCGCGCCGTGCCCGTCGCCGAGGCCGGGCAGGCTCAGCAGCCGCGCCGCCAGCCCCGGCGGCCCGTCCAGCAGCCTAGCCCGCTCATCCTCCGACGCCCCCGCCACCACCGACTCGAACAGCTGCCGCACCACCCCGAACGCGAACCCCTGCTCCAGCTCCGCGCCCCGCGCCCGCAGCACCCGGAACCCCCGGGCCCGCGCCGCGTCCCGGGCCGCCGCCAGCAGCACTGTCTTGCCGATCCCGGCCGGCCCCTCCACCACCAGCGCCCCGCCCCGCCCCTCGCGCGCCCGCCCCAGGCACCCCCCGATCAACTCCAACTGCCGATCACGCTCAAGCAGAACATCGCCAAGGCCGCCAGAAACCCCCCGGCCCTCATAATCACGGGCACGCTGCAACACAGGCAACGCCAGCCCCGTCGCCTCGGTACGGCCCTCTGCCGACGCCGAACGCAACGTCCTTCCCTCTGCCGCCAAGGTGGCGATCCGGTCACCAAAATGCCGCAGGCTCTTGTTCGCAGCGGCGGGCGCGGGCGTCGCGGTGCCTTGAGGTTTCATAACACTCATGCAACCGGCTGCGTCTCTCCGAAAGCTATGGTCATGTGACGATAACTCACTGCGCATCAGGAATGCCTGGCCGACCTGAGCGTGCAGCAGAGAAGCGCGAGCGCAGTCGTCTTCCTGCTCAGCAGGCTACGGCGAGACGCCCTGACGTTGCGCCTGGCGGACGATCTCCAGACGGCTTTTGGCATCAAGCTTCGCGAGGATGTGGGAAATGTAGGTCTGCACGGTGCGTCGGGACAGGTACATGCCGTGGGCGATGTCCGCCGTCGAGTCGCCCTGGGCGATGAGGGTGGCGATCTTGACCTCGGTCGAGGTCAGTGCCTCCCAGCCGGTGGCCGCGCGTCGGGTTCGCCGGCCCCGGGGGCCCCGCCTGATGCCGTGGGCACGAAGCCGGCCTTCGGCCCGTCGGATATCCCACTGCGCCTGCATGCCTTCGTACAGGCTGACCGCCTCGTTGAGCGCGGACCGGGCGTCGGCTCCGCGGCCTTGCCCCGCCAGCACGGCGGCCAGATCCTCCAGCGCCGCTGCCAGCTCCACGGCCGGGCCGACGTCGCGGTAGTGCGACACGGCCTCCAGAAGCGGGCCAGGATCAGAGTCGAGCAACCCGCGGCACCGCAGACTGGCTGCGGCCGCCCGGGCCGGCCGGGTCTCTGCCGTGGCCTCAGCCTCACACGCCCGCGCCGCCACCAGCGCCGTGTCCTGGTCCCCGATTGCGAGCGCGAGCCGCACCAGGTCCGGCATCCACTGGTGCGTCAGGGTCATCTCAGCCTCGCCCCGCGGCAGCATCGCCGCCAGGCTCGCCGCCGCTTTGGCGGTTTCTCCTCGCTGCTCCAGCGACAGCGCGTGCGCCGCGATCAGGAAGTCCCGGCCCTCCCGGTCTCTCATACTTTCGATCGGCACCGCGAGGCCCTGCCGCAGCTGCTCGCCCGCTTCGGCGCGCTGGTCCCGGCGACCGGCGATGAGCGCGGCCACGCCGTGCGTCAGCAAGGCCGACGGCCGGCCGCCGACGAAGAACAGCACCCCGAAAGCGTCGGTGGTGTCGGGTCCGAGTTCGGCGATGGCGTCATCCCACTGGCCGAGCCAGTATCGCAGCACCGCGGCGGCCGCCCAGGTTTGGCGATCGGGGCTGTCAGTTCGCTGGGCGAATTCGCGGGCGTCCCGGAGGGTCAACTCGGCTTGCGGCCACTGGTCGAGGTTCTGCAACGTGAAAACGCGGGCGCCGAACGCGTTCGAGACCATGCCCGCGTTACCGGGATCGTCGCCCAGCGCGCGCAGCGCCCGGTCGATGTGGGCGAGCGCCCCGGCGTGGTCGCGTCTGATGGAGCAGGTCATCCACAGGTCGATGAGGGCCTGCCCCGTCGCGTAGGGGTCGGCTGCCTCCTCGGCGGCGGCCAGCGCCTGCCGGGCGACCAGGTCGGCCGCGTCGAGGCCGCTGGCGCGCATCAGGCCCAGGGCCAGCAGCGTGAGCATCCGGGCTCGCCACACGACGGGCATATCTCCCGCTGCCAGGGCCTCGCGGATGGTGGTGACCAGGTCATCAGGGCGACCGGCGTTGTCCATCGTGTGCGCTAGCGCCCAGTACGCCTCGGCCCGTCGGGTGGGGTCGGTCATGACCGTCAGCGCCCAGCTGACGCGCCTGGCCGCTTCCTGGCGGGCCCCGGCGGCGAGCTGAGCCTGCACCAGGGCGATCATGAGGGTGTCCCACGTCGCGCCGCCGACGGGCATCGCGTCCGCTTCCCGCTGCAGCAACTCAACTGCTAGCTGCGGCGCGCTGGCGCGCAGCGCGGGCGCGGCCTGCAGCAGCCACGCCAAGGTCCAGCCATCGCCTCGCCGTCCCGACGCGGACAGCTGTTGCGCGACGCTGGGGGCGTCCGCGCCGGCGGTCGCGAGTTCCCGCGCCGCCTCAGCGTGCAGGGCCGTCCTCAGCGCCATCGGCATGCTCTCGTACAGCGCCTTCCCGATCAGCGGATGCCGGAATATCAGGTCCGGTCCCGAGTCGGCCAGGATGCCCGCTTCGATCGCCTCCTGCAGGCTGGCCGCCAGGTCGGACGCCGGCTGGCGGAGCACGACGGCCAGGTCCGAGGCCCCGAACCTGCCGCCGAACAGCACCGCCGCGCGCAGCAGCCGCGCCGTCTCGGCCGACACCGAGCTGAGCCGGCCGGTCAGCACCCCGGCCAGCGAGGCCGGAAGCTGCTGCCCGCCCCGGAGGTCCGCCCCAGTCGTGGGACTGACCTGCACGGCATGCTCGCGCACGAGGGCGTCGACCATCTCCCGCACGTACAGCGGGTTCCCGGCCGCCCTCGCCGTCAGCTGGCGCAGGGCATCCCCGGGCGGAGCCCCGACCACCGCCGTCACCAGAGAGGCCACGTCCGTCTCCGACAGCGGCCCAAGCGTGATCACCGCGCCGCCGCGGCGCGCGAGCGCCGTGCGCACCTGCTGCACCTGCGGCCGACGCGGCGTCGGCCGGCACGTCCCGATTAGCAACAGCCGCAATTGGCGGGTCGAAATGGCCAACTGGTGCCAGAACACCAGCGACGCCTCATCCGCCCATTGCAGGTCGTCGATGACGAGCACTGTGGGAGCGGCCGCGCAAACCTCATCGACCAGCATCGCCAGGATCTCGGAGCCTGGAGCCGACGCATCACCGCCAGCGTGCTGACGATCGCGCATCAGTTGCGCCGCGCGCGCCCGCGCCGGGTCCGGCGAACCCATCCGCACCTGCAGACAGTCCACTATCACCTGCAGCGGCACCCGCTCGGCCAGCGGATCAGCCATCCCCCAGCCGATGTCCCACTTAGGATCGCTGCCCGCAAGGGCCTCCGCCACCAGTGACGACTTTCCGATACCAGGCTCACCCTCGACCCAGACCACCGACCCGGTTCCCTCACGGAGAGCCCCGATGGCAGAACCTACGGTGGCGAGTTCTCCTGCGCGGCCCACCCACTGCCGGGGCCGGCCAACCGGCAACATGGACACACCTTACGCGCGGCCTTCGCTAACCGGGGCCCTCCTCCAGTTCCGAGGACCCGCGCGGCCTTGCTCGGGCGGGGCCCGCCAGTCAGCCACCATGGGGTGACGCGAGGATCTTGGCGTGCCTGGGCGGGTGTGGGTCGTCTGCGCGTTTGTGGCCGGGGTTACGGTGCTGCCTCGGCCACGCAGGTGTGCGCTGGGGTTGCGGCGCGGCTGACGCTCTGCGGGGAGAGGCTGGGCGGGGCCGCCGCACGTGGCAGCCCCGCCCGTAGAGTGCTGACGGTCAGCTAACCGGGAATATGATCGCCTGGCCGGTTTGGCCGTTGGCTGCGCGGGCGCCGGCCACGATCGCCGTGCCGTTGCCCGCGACGGAGACCGATTGGTCGCCGCCGCCCAGGTCATCGTCGGAGACCGGGTTGGGTTCGGCGTCGGTGGCGGTCCGCTTCCAGGTGCCGGTCTTGGTCTCGGTTGCCACGAAGACCTCGCCCGACTCGAAGGCCGAGCCCGCGGTTGCGGTGGGTGCGCCGAAGGCGATGATGGAGCCGCTGGCGGACATGCCGATGTTTGTGCCGGCTGCGAAGGACGCCCTTGTCTTGTTCTCGGGCGGGAGCACCTCGCTGGCCTCGGTGAAGGTGCCGCCCGATTCGGTGAACACGAACACGGCGCCATTGAGGTCGTTGATGCCGGCCTGTCCGGCGGCCACGATTTCCCCGTTGCCGGAGACCGCGACCGAGTCGCCGCCGCCGTGCAGCTGCGCCGTCTGCGTCCAGGTGCTGGCACCGGCGGCCTTGGTGAACACGTCCGTCACGCCGACCTGGGGTTCACCGAACGCGATCGTGGAGCCGTTAGAGGAGATCGCGGTGTTGGCCCCGAGGAGGGCGAGGGACGCCGACGCGGGCTCGGTCAGCTTCTGCGTTCGCACGTAGGTGCTGCCGGACTTGGTGAACACGAACGCTTCCCCTTTGTCGTTGTTGCTGGTCTCAGAGCCCAGCACGATGGTCGAGGCGTCGGTGGAGATCGCCAGCGACGAGCCGAGTTCCGCCGTCCCTGGAACGGTGAGCTCGGCGATCTGGGTCCAGGTGCCGCCGGTGTCGGTGAAGACGTACGCGGCGCCCTGGTCGCTGCCGCTGGTGCCCGCGGCGCCCGGGGCCGCCGCGACCAAGGTCTGGCCGTTACCCGATATCGCCACCGTCTGGCCGAACTGTTCATCCGCCTGAGGGTTACTCGGGGTCAGCTCTGCGGTCTGGGAGAATGTTGTGCCGGTCCTGGTGAAGACGTACGCGGCGCCCGAGCTGTTGTGTTCGGGCGCGCCCACGACGGTGACGTCGCCGTTGCTCGAGGTCGCGGTCGACTCGCCGAAAAGGTCGCCCCCGACGCCGTCGTTTGGAGCCAGGATCGTGGGGCTGGTGCTGGCGGCCAGCGCGGGGACGCTCGCGACCCCGATGGCCAGGATGGCCAGCGCGGCAGCGCAAGCGCTGCGGCGCACGATATGAGTGGTGGCCTGCAAAGTGAATCTCCTTTGAAACAGAAGTGGTTCGCGCTCTCTGAGACCGGCCCAGTTCGGCTTACCTCGCCTGGGGGCGTTTCGTCATTGGCCCCCCGGGCAAATGGCCGCAGTGTTTCCGTGCCGCAGGGGTGCCTTTCTGCGAAGAGACGGAGCGGCGGGCTCTGTCGTGCCTTTGGCAGAGCGATACCTCATGGTTATCCGCGGCACGCATCTCCGCGCCGTGGGGAACTCTTGCCGACCCCCCTGTTATTAGCTCGCCAGTAGCCTTGTCGTCGGGAGTGTGAGGCGCGACCGGCCTGGGCGGGTCACGATGGGGCTGGCAGTGCCGTGCGGGTTCTGGCGTCGGACTGGTCTCCATCGGGCCGAGGGACGACCGGCTGCGCCGGTCGAACTTCCGCACGACGTCTCTGAACGATGACACTTGACATCTAGCTTATCCTAAGTACTTAATAGTTAAGTACTTATGAACCTGCTCTCAGAGGGGACATCCGTCATGACCACTCGTTCCACTGGACAGAGCTGGGCCCTGGACATAGCGCTGGCCCAGGGTGGCTTCGACGCACTGCACCCGGGGGCCAAGGGCACCCTGGAGCAACTCGGCCACGACCACACCGACTTCGACAAGGTCTTCGACCTGGTCGGGAGCGGGGCGATGCTGCCCAAGGCGTGGGCCACCGTGGCCGGGCAGACCGAGGAGCGGGCCGCCCACCATGAGCGAAACGGTTTCGCCCAGACCGCCGCCGACCTGTACGTCCGGGCCGCGGTGATGTGGGGGCGCGCCCAGTACTCCGTCTTCGACGCGGCCGACCCGCGCAAGGCCGCCTTCCGCGAGCATGCCAACCACTGCGTCGAGCGGCTGGGCACCCTGCGCGGCGGCCGGGTCCGCCGGGTGGTTCTGGACTTCGAGGGCGAGCAGATCTACGGCCTGCTGCACCTGCCACCGGGAGAGATCCGCGACGCGCCCGCCGTGATCCTCGGTCCGGGAATGGACATGATCAAGGAGGACTACATCTACGCGGCCGACCGTTACTACGTCCCGCGCGGGATCGTCGCCCTGTCGATCGAGGGGCCCGGGCAGGGCGAGTCCCGCGCGGGCGGCCTCACCGTCGATCTGACCAACTACGAGCGCGCTATCAGTCGCTACATCGACCACCTGGCCTCGCTGCCCGAGGTCGACGCGACCCGGATCGGCATGTTCGGCATCAGCATGAGCGGCTACTGGGGCCTGCGCGCCGCCGCCACCGACCACCGCCTCACGGCCCTGGCCGCCTTCGAGGCCGTGACCGGCGACTTCGCCACCATCTTCGAGCGGGCCCAGCCGACCTTCAAGAACAACTACATGTTCATGTCCGGCTACAGCGACGAGGAGGCCTTCAACCGCGAACTGGTCGCGCGGTTGCCGCTGGGCGACCTGGTCACCGCAATCACCTGCCCGGTCCTTTACGGCATCGGCGAGTTCGACGAACTTACCCAGCTTGAACAGGCCATGGCCAGCTACGAGCGAATCACGGCCCCGAAGGAGATGCGCGTCTACGAGAACGAGTTCCACCCGCTAGGGGGCGTCGCGGCCGAGGTCTTCCGCTTCGGCGCCGAGTGGGTCGAGCGCGCGCTGAACGGCGAGTTCGCCGAAGCCGGCCGCGACGTCCGCCACTATGTACACCGCGACGGCCGCACCACCGACGGCACCGCCAACCCCACGTGGTGGCTCGGCGCCCGGGTCGTCGAGAGCCGACGCGTCGAATCTTCGTGACCGGGCAGGCACTGGTGCGCTGACCTGACCGGGTTGGTGCTTACGAATCCGTCAACGCCCACCAACGACAATCCAAGAAAAAGGCTGGCAGCGTGAAGCGGACGGGTTCGGATGGGCTTGGCGACACCTTGCTCGAGCGTGATTGGGGGTTGGAGCGGATCGCGGGATGCCTAGGGCGGGCGCGGCAGGGCCACGGTGGCGCGTTGGTGGTGGAGGGGCCGGCCGGGATCGGCAAGACGGTGTTGTTGGCGGCTGGCCTAGACATGGCCGCGAGCGAGGGGTTCCGGGTGCTGCGAGCGCGTGCCGCCGAGCTGGAGCGGGAGTACGCGTTTGGGGTGGTGCGCCAGCTATTCGAGCCCGTACTGGCCGGGGCGTCGGAGGAGGAGCGGGCCCGGCTGCTGGAGGGGCCGCCGAAGGTGGCGGCGCAGCTGCTGGGCCTGGGTGAGAGGGTCACTGCGCGGGCGCCCGTCGCTCCGGATCCCTCGTTCGCGGTGTTGCACGGGCTGTACTGGCTGTGCGTCAATCTAGCCGCGAAGGGTCCCCTGGTGGTGGCGGTCGATGACGCGCACTGGGCTGATGGTGCGTCGTTGCGGTTTCTGGCTTTCCTGCTGCCCCGCTTGGAGGAGCTGCACGTCGCGGTGCTGCTCGCCGCTCGGCCGGCTGAGTCAGGAGACAGGCGAGGGCTGCTGGCCGCCCTGATGACAGACCCGGCCACTGAGGTGGTCACGGTCGCGCCGCTGAGCACCAGCGGGGTGGCCACGCTGGTAGCGGCCGGCTTGGGGGCCAAGCCCGAGGCTGAGTTCGCGACGGCGTGCTGGGAAGCGACCGGCGGTACGCCATTTCTGGTCCGAACGCTGGTCGAAGCGCTGCGAGATGAGCACATCACCCCGGTCGCCGCGTCGGCAGCCTCCGTGCAGAATGTCGCCACTGCCACCTTGGATCGTTGGACCATGCTGCGCCTGGTCCGGCTGGGTCCCGACGCCACCCGCCTGGCTCAGGCGGTGGCCGTTTTGGAGCGGGCGGAATTGGACCAGGCAGCCCGGCTGGCCGGTCTCACGGTTCCCGACGCGGCAAGGGCCGCCGACCTGCTGGTCGGGGCCGGCGTGCTGGACGAGCCCCCGCTGGGCTTCGCCCACCCGCTCCTGCGCGGCGCCGTCTACCGGGACATTGCGATCAGCGAGCGCGCCGAGGCCCACGGACGTGCCGCCCGGCTCCTGGCCAAAGCACACGACAGCCCGGCCCGGGTCGCCGAGCATCTCCTGGCTACCGTCCCGGCCAGCGACGGCTGGACGGTGCAACAGCTGCGTGCCGCAGCCCGGGAGGCGGGGGCGAGGGGCGCACCCGAGTCGGTGGCCGTGTACCTGCGCCGGGCCCTGTCCGAGTCGCCACCACCGGAGGTGGAAGGCGGCATGCTCCTTGATCTCGGCCTGGCCGAGTTCGGTGCCGGCCAGCCTGGCTGGCACGACCACCTGAAAGAGGCAGTAGACGCGGCCAGCGGCGATACGACCCGCATCGCAGCGGCGCTGCTCTTCGCCAATGCTCTGCGTTGGCAAGAGCGGACGGCCGAGGCGATCGAGGTGTGCGATGGCGTCGCTGCCCGCCTCCATGACCGCAACCCCGAGGGCCGTCAGACGTTGGAGGCGATGGCGGTTGTCTGCGGGGTACTCGATGCCACGACCACGCCAGCCGTGGCCGACCGGGCCCTTGCCCTGCTCGTGCGGGCCAGGAGGCAGTCGGTCCCGGGCCAATGCCTGGCCGCGGCAGCGTATATAGCGGCATTGGTCAACGAGCCCGCCGACCAAGTGGCCGACCTCGTATTCCGGGCTCTCGCCGCTGGCCCGCAACCACGGCCTGAGCCAGGCGATCCCCCCTGGCTACCCGGCGGCGCGTTCCGCCACCCCAGCGCGGTGGTCACGCTGCTGTGGGCCGAGCGCTACGACGCAGCCCAGGCTCTGGCTGACGCCGCCGTAGCCGACGCCCAGGCTTCGGCCAACGCGATGATCCTTCCGGCGGTGATGGCCCAGCGGGCCTGGCTCGCCCTGCGGCGTGGCGATCTCACCGCTGCGGAGGCTGATGCCCGTGCCCTGCTGGAGGCTCCCGGCCCGCCAGCCCCGCCGATTTTGCGTAATCGCGCCACGAGCGTACTGGTCGACGTGCTGGTGGAGCGCGGCGACCTTGACGAGGCTGAGCGGACTCTTGATCCTGTGGCCGCCGACCTCGCGGGCCGAGCCGTGACGGCACACGTACTGCGTCACTCCCGGGGCCGCGTTCGGTTCGCTCAGCGCCGATTCGGTGAGGCGCTCGGCGACTTTCGGGCGGCTGGTGAGATCACCATCGGCGGCCTGGCGCCGAGCCCGTGCTACCTGCCGTGGCGTTCCGACGCCGCCTTGACCGTCCTGGCTCTGGGTGAACCCGACGCTGCGCGGCGGCTCAGCGACGAAGAGGTCGAGCTGGCCCGTAGTTTCGGTGCCCCGCGCGCCCTCGGCGTGGCGCTGCGGGCCGCCGGGCTAGTCGCCGGCGGACAACGCGGCGAGGTCCTGCTGCGCGAGGCAATCGCGGTGCTCGCCGGTCCCGACACCCGCCTCGAGCATGCCCGCGCCCAGGCCGACCTCGGCGCGCTCCTGCATCGTCGCGATCACCGCGCCGACGCTCGCCGCCTGCTCCGCCAGGCCGTCGATACGGCCCACCACCTCGGCGCCGTGGCGTTGGCCCGGCAGGCCGAGACCGACCTGCGCGCCACCGGGGCCAAGCCGCGCCGGGTGCGGCTCACCGGGCTAGAAGCGCTCACCGCCAGCGAGCGCCGCATAGCTGAGTTGGCGGCCGACGGCTTGACCAACCGAGAGATCGCCCAAACCCTGTTCGTCACTGACCGCACCGTCGAAGGTCACCTCACCAACGTGTTCACCAAGCTCGGCGTCAGAAGCCGCACCTCGCTACCGGCCGCCCTGGCCACCCCCACCCAAGCAACAACCCGCGCCTGAACCGCTCCACAGGGAGGGCCGCAGTCAAAAATCAGGGGGTTTGCAGGGGGGTTCGCACGGTGCGGAGACCCGTGCAGCGAGGGGATCGTTGAGGTGTTTGTCTATGCGATGCAGATACTGAGCCACGGCTCTCCTACCCGGCGACATCATCGTCACCGGCGCCCCCTCCGGAGCCGGCTTCGTCCGGACACCACCCCGCCACCTTCAACCAGGACAGACCCTCGAATCCTCGATCGAGGGAATCGGCACCCTACGCAACCGCTGCCGCTGAGGACCCGAGAGTCCGAACCGGCGAAGCCGGTCCTTCGATTACCCCAAGGAGAGCTGATGGCACGGATACTGATCACCGGTTCGGCCGACGGCCTTGGTTTGATGGCGGCCGAGCTGCTCACCGACGGCGGCCATGCCGTCACCCTGCATGCCCGCAACCAGCGTCGCGCCGCTGACGCCCGAGCGCAGCTCCCCGCCGCCGAGCACGTCGTCATCGGCGACTTGGCCAGCATTAAGGGAATGCGCCAGGTCGCCGAGCAGGCCAACTCGTTCGGACGATACGACGCAGTGATTCACAACGCGGGCGTCGGCTACCGGGAGCCCCGGCGCGTCGAAACCGTCGACGGACTCTCGCACGTCTTCGCCATCAACGTCCTTGCCCCGTACCTGCTGACCGCCCTGATCACGCGCCCTGCTCGGCTGGTCTACCTCAGTTCGGGTATGCACCGAGGCGGTAACCCCGACCTCGGCGACCTCCAATGGGCGAAACACCGCTGGAACGGGGCGCAGGCCTACTCAGACAGCAAGCTTCTCGACGTCGTGCTGGCCTTCGCCGTCGCCCGACGCTGGCCCGGAGTGCTATCCAATGCCCTCGAGCCCGGCTGGGTACCGACCAAGATGGGCGGCGCAGGCGCACCCGACGACCTCTTCCTGGCGCCAGTGACCCAGGCGTGGCTCGCGGTGAGCGACGACCCCGCAGCGACCGTCACCGGTCGCTACTTCTACCACAAGCAGCCATGCGAATTTCACCCCGCAGCCCGCTTCGTCGAAGTCCAAGAGGGGTTGCTGGACCGGTGCGCCGACATCACCGGAGTCGTGCTCCCGAACCGGTGAACACCCTCTCCGAGTATCCAAGGGTGGCCGGTAACCACCATGCCGAACGAACTACGTAATCGCAAGTGGCCACGTCATCGCCTTCCCTGGCCAGCCAGGAAGCCCGGGCACTATTTCCACTGAACGATCCCTCCCACTCGGCATCCGCTACCTCCACGCTGAGATAGCGGCTGACGTAGCTCCGGATAGCACGGATTTCGACGCTGTGACTTGTAAATTCGGGCTTTCCGATAGCGATA
>Ga0302326_10029017_pt1 | contig 11120 bp, 11 predicted proteins | sample Palsa_T0_3_FD_202264 | JGI IMG/M metagenome (GOLD analysis project Ga0302326, IMG submission 202264) | Peat permafrost microbial communities from Stordalen Mire near Abisko, Sweden - Palsa_T0_3 | ecosystem: Environmental > Terrestrial > Soil > Palsa > Peat permafrost | place: Sweden: Abisko...
CGTTCCCGTTGATCCCTGGGGCCATCCATATGTCTATCACTGCCCTAGCGCCAACGGCAATGATTTCGATCTGTATTCCCTGGGCCCCGATGGCGTGGACGGGTCCCCGAACAACGTGAAACTCGAGTAACAAATTGAAACAGGAGAACTCCAATGATTCCCACAATGATTGAAAAACGAAATCGCCGACGGGCGGCGGGCGGATTTACGCTGATCGAGCTGCTGCTGGTGATGATGATCATCGCGATCCTTGCGGCGGTGGTGGTCCCAAAACTTGCCGGCCAGGGCGAAAAGGCCAAGATCGCCGCCGCCAAGGCGGACATCTCCAGCCTCAAGACGGCGCTGTCGATGTTTGAAGTCGAAAACGGCGCCTACCCGACCACCGAACAGGGATTGGCGGCCCTGATCACCAACCCCGGCAATCTGCCCAATTGGACCAAGCATCTGGACCGCACCACCGTCCCCAACGATCCGTGGGGGCATCCGTATGTCTATCGCTGCCCCGGCAACAGCGGAAATGACTTCGATCTCTATTCGCTGGGTGCTGATGGCGTGGACGGCGCAGCGGACAATGTGAAACTGGATCAATAACGACCGAGAAACTTTTGATGGATGCAAGGCCGGTAAAATATCGCGGCTTCACGATGGTCGAGCTGCTGATCGTGATGGCGATCATCGCCATCGTGTCGGCGATCGTTATTCCGTCGCTGATCACCTTCGGCATCAGCCGGCGCGTCAACGACGCCGCCAGCGCCATGCTCGCCGCTGCGCAGTGGGCGCGCACGCAGTCCATCGTCGAGGCCCGCACGTATCGGCTCAATGTCGACTCGCAGTCGCGCACCTATTGGCTCTCCGCCGACAGCGGCGCGGGAAATTTTGAGGATTTGACCAACGAACACGGCAAGCACGTGACGCTTCCCGATGATGTAACCGTCACGGTGGATGTCGAGCCGCAGCCGGTGATCCTGATGAATCAAAATCCCACCGTGCAGTCCCAGTTGACATCCATCCCGGTGCCGACGGAATTGATCGACGGCGAGCAGATCGGCACGGCCGGCCAGCTCATGGTCAATCCCCACGAAGGCACGTTCATCGAATTTCAACCGACCGGCCGATCCGATCCGGCAACGATCACGCTTGCGGATTCCAAGTTCGGAAAAAAGTTGCAGGTGGTTTGCTCCTCGGCCGCCGAGCCGTTCCATATTCCGACAGATAGCCAGAAATGAGAACCCGGCGTCACAAAAATTCCGGCGGCTTCACCTTGATCGAGGTGCTGATCACGCTTTTGTACATCGCCATCGTTCTGCCGGCGCTGATGGGCTCGATCGTCACCGCCGCGAAGATCGCCGACGGCGCTAAAAGACGCGATGAGGCATCGGGTCTGGCGCAGGCCCAGCTCAACCAAATTCTTGCCGATGGGACGTGGCAGAACGGCAGTTCCTCCGGCGATTTCGGCGTGAACTTTCCGGATTACAAATGGACAAGCAACGTCCAGGCCTGGGCCGCCGACGCCAGCGGAATGGGCATCGACCAGATCGACGTAACCGTGTCATGGCGCGGCCCTAGTGGCCAGGATCAATCGCTGATGCTCTCGACATTGGCTTATCCAAGGTCAACGCAGACGACAACGCAATGAAGCGAGCAGGAATTCAATTTCGATCAACCGCCATTTTCCCCTCCCTTGGTACTCCGGGGGAGGGACGGGGTGGGGGTTTTGGCGTGGAGCGCTCCCCCACCCCGGCCCTCCCCCGGAGTACCATGGGAGGGGGAAAGAGGAACCCCTCGCGGCTTCACGCTGCTGGAGTTGATCGTCGCCATGGGAATGGTTGCGATTGTCGCCACCGCTCTTGGTTCGGCACTGAAAGCTTCATTCGATCTGGCCAACACCGCCCAGTTGACCATCGAACCAGCCCGCACCGCGGCGCTGGCGATGACCATGGTGGAACAAGACCTTCAGAATGCCGTGGTCCCCAACGCCAATTGGACCGACATCGGCGTCGCGCCGTTCTCCGGAACATTCGAAGCCGAGCAAAGTACCGACTCCCGTGGGCGCGAGTCCGATGAAGTTCAGTTCTATGCCAATTCCGACAGCCCCGTTCACATCGACGCCAACGGCGAAATCAAACAGGTGACGCTTCAGGTGGTGCAGGACACCGCCACCGGAGAATACGATTTGGTCCGCCGGGTGGTGCGCAATCTGATGGCACAGGATCAGCCCCAGCCGGATGAAGAAATCATCTGCCGGAACGTGGCGTCCTTCACGCTGCAATATTTCGACGGCACCAACTGGAACACAAGCTGGGATTCGACCGCCGAGGACAACACGCTGCCCGCCGCCGTGCAGGTGACGCTGCAGCTTGAACGGCCCATGAGCGCCAAAAACAGCACAATCAAGACGCTGACCTATACCCGCACGATCATGCTGCCGCTCTCGACGGCGGCGCTGGATCCGAACGTGAATGGAGGCAGCGGATTATGAAGCGGGCCTCCGGATATCTTCGCATTGCCCCCCAACATCGCCGCCGCCGCGGCGCGATCTTCGTCACCGCGCTGGGGATCACGGTCGTGCTCAGCGGCCTGGCGCTGGTCTTCGCCCAGGCGATGCGCACCGAAGCCACCGCCTCCGCCAACCGCCTGTCGGCAATCCAGGCCGATACCATCGAGCTTGCCGCCGAGCAGTGGGTCATGGCCTACACCGATGATTACACCACCGATGCGGTGGACCTCACCGAGGTCCCCGCCCAGGGCATTCAAGTGGGCACCGGATATTTCTGGATCATCCGCAACAATCAAACCACCGACCAGACCTGGGATTTCGGCATCGAGGACGAGGCCGGCAAATTGAACATCAACACCGCCACGCCGACGCAGTTGGAAAATCTGCCCGACATGACATCCGACATCGCCGATTCCATCGTCGCCTGGCGCGGCGGCCCCGCCGGCGACGACGGCGCCACCACCGATTATTACCAGGCTCTGACCGAACCTTATGCCATCAAGGGCGCTAATTTTGAATCGCCGGAAGAATTGCTGCTTGTCGACGGCGTCACTTCGCAACTCCTGTGGGGCGAGGACTTGAACCGCAACGGCGTGATTGATGCCAACGAGCAAAACGCTGGCGGCAACATGACCTTCTCCACCGGCGACACCATCAGCGACACGCGGGGAATTTTCCCATTCATCACTTGTTTTACGACAATTCCGCCCGCCCGCGGCGGGGCGGTTGCGCGAGCCCAGGTCAACATCAACACCGCCTCCGAAGGCACCCTCATGTGCCTGGGAATATCGCAGGACGCCGCCGATTCTATTATCACCGCCCGCGAGGGAACGCCGTTCACCAGCGTCTCGCCGCAGCAATTGTCCGGCACTTATGGCATTGCGCCCAACATCGCCGCGCTGCTCACGACCACCTCGAATCAATATTCGGCCGACATCGTGGCCGTCAGCGGCGATGGCCGGGCCTTCAAGCGCGTGCGGATCGTGGTGGATTGCACCAAATCGCCGTGCAGCGTCGTTTACCGCCGCGACCTGACCGCTTGGGGCTGGCCGCTGCCGCAGCAGACCGAAACGCAATTGCGTTCGGGCCAGGGCATCAGCACCGACAATCCGACGCCGGGCTATGACGCCACGGGCAGCACGGGAATGACCGGGCTATGACGCACGGGAAACTGAACATCGGATGAACTTTTACTCTCAACCGGGAGAGCCTTGAAAGCTTTGGGAAACAAAAAACTACTGGGTCTGGCACTGGGCGAAAGCTCGCTGCTGGTTGCGGAAGTTTACGGCGGCGAAAAGCCGCAGGTGAAAAAATTGGCGGAGATGCCCTATCCAGAGGGCATCACGCTTGCGCAGCCCGTCGAACTGGGCAAAGCACTGGGACATTTCCTCAAGGAACAGGATTTCCAATCGCGCTCCGCGGTGATCGGCGTTCCGGTGAAGTGGATCGTCGTCAAGCCAAAGGAAGTTCCTCCGGCCGACGCCAAAACCCTCGCCCCCATGCTGCGGCTCCAGGCGGAAGCGGAATTCAGTTCCGAATTGAAGGACCTGGTTTACGATTTTGTCTCCGCGCCCGGCCAGGAAGGGGCGGCGACACATAGCGTGCTGCTGATCGCCACGCAGCGGAAATATGTTGCCGTCGTCGAGGAACTTTGCGATGCCGCGCGAATTCGTCCGGTGGCCATGCTGCCATCCGCCCTGGCGCTCGGCGAAGCAACCGGAAGCGAGCCAAACAAAAACGTGATGGTGCTTTCCGTCGGACTTGTCGGATCGGAATTGACCGTCCAACAGGGCGGCGCGGCTGGAAGCATCCGCCATCTGCGCTCTGGATCAACACAACCGGGATTGGTCAGCGAACTTCGCCGGGCTGTCTCGATGATTCCCGGCTCCGCCGGCGGGCGCGAAATCATCATGTGGTCCGGAGCGGGAATGGATGCCCAATCGCTGGGCCAACAACTGGGTGTTTCCATTCGCAGCCCCGAACTTCAGGAATTGGGCGTGGATACATCCGAAGCCGGCCGAAACGGCGACGGAGCGCGATACGCCTCGGCGGTGTCGTTGGCGATGATGCCGATGCTTGACGCCGGCACGCCGATGGATTTTCTCCATTCCCGCCTGGCGCCGCCAAAAGAGCAGAAGATTCCCAAATGGGCCCTGGCCGCCGGTTTGGGCGGGGTCTTGTTCATCGTCTGCTTCATCGGTGGGTGGATGGATTTGAACAGCAAGCAGAACGAATTGGCCAGCTTGAACCAGAAACTCACCGATATCACGCCCGACTATCAGAAAGCTCAGAAATTCGAGGAAGTCGTCCGGTTTGCACGCGGCTGGCAGGGTGGAACCCCGCGCTATCTGGAATGCCTGCGGCAACTGACGCTTGCCGCTCCCAATGATGGCCAAACCTATCTCACGAACTTTGAACTTCGGGAAGTCCCGCGAATCAGCACGATGGCCAATCCCGCCAACAAACCCAAGACAACCGATGTCCATCCCCTCGCGGGATCGCTGGACGGCCGCACCACCACCAACCAAAATGTGCTGGACCTAGCCGACGCCCTGCGGAACAATCCGGCCTTCGACGACGTGAAAACGGGGACTACCACCCTGAATCGCCGAACCGGCGAAGTGACATTTTCTATCAGTTTTACCTGGACCCCAGGGAAGAATTCGAAGTAAATCTGGAACTAATACAACGTTACGGAGATATCGTGGTTCTAAACAAACGTGAGCGAAATCTGGTCTTCGGGGTGGGCGCGACCATCGGCGTGCTGTTGCTTTATTACGTCGTAAGCAGCCTGTATTGGGATCCACGCAGTCAGGCCCTTACCGACATCGCCACAGCATCGGACACCCTCCAGCAGGATAGCGACCTCGTCAATGCCATGCCCATCCTCAATAAGCAGTGGAACAGCATGGTCAACGAAGGGCTGGCATCGGATGAATCCCAGGCGGAAGGGGAGTTGCGGCAGGCGATTCTGAAATGGACCGAAGACAACAACATTGTCCTGGAAACCACCGAAACCCCGCACGCACAGCCGGTTGCGCAATTTCCGCAGTTCCAGTCCATCGACTTTGTTGTGGGGTTTGAAGTCTCCGGCGACCGATCTATGTACTCCATCGCCCATATGTTATGGGCCATCGAATCGGCCAAGGTGCCGTTCCAGGTGACTGAAATGCAGTTGAAATCCGTGCGAGATGGGGAAGGGCAGCTTTCTGTGACCTTGAAGGTCTCGGCCCTTTGCATGCCGCCGACAAACAATCCGTCCAACACCCCGGCCGCTGGCGCACCGGCTCCCGCAGGAGATATGTGATGAAACGCGCACTTCTCTGGATCAGTATCGCAGCGGGCGCCATGGCCATCGCAACCTGGGCGGCGACGACCATGCCATCGGATAATTCAACTCCGGCGACCCTGCCCACTGCGGCCGCCCCGGCCACGCAACCGACCGCGCTGGCACAGGCAACTCAGCCGACCACGCAGACCACCGCCTCGGCTAATCCCACGACCAATCCCTCGCAAACCGCCGCCGCGCAGAATGATCAGAGCGATCAGGGCTCAAACAACGATAATTACAACCAGAACGGCCGCCGCAATCGGCGCGGCCTCAGAAACGGCAATGGCAACGGCAACGGAAATTTCGGCGATCAGAGCGATATGTCCGACATCCCGCCCACCTCCCCGATGCTTGCGATTTACGATACCGTGAGCGGGCGCAATCTCTTCATCAAGGGTCGCCAGGACCAGAACTACCAGGCCCAGGCGGACAACGGCGGATTCGGCAACTTTAACCGCGGCCCCCAGCCGCTCGTCTTCGACGGCGCTTCCCTCACCGACGGCACCATGATTGCCTACATCGAAGACACCGGCACCGGCACAGTGAACGAGGCGAAGGTCGGCGATTCGGACCCCCGGTTTGGAAAGATTATCCAAATCACGCTGGATGAACTCGATCTCAAGCAGGGCGACAAAACCGTCACCATCGCCGCCGGCCAAACACTTTCCGGCGAAAGCGCGTTTGACACGCTCTACCTCTCGCCGACCGTAACGCCCTCGGTCACCGCGGCCGCCCTGCCGACCACGCTTCCCACCGGCGACGACATCATCAGCATGATGCGCCGCCGCCGGCTTCAGGAAATGCAACAACTAAACGGTGGAGGCCCCCCCGGCGGCGGGGCGGGCGGCACAACAACTCCCCCGCCGGCGGCACGTTGATCTCTTTTTCGCATGGGCGGGTTTCCGGAATGAGGCAATGTTTCAGGGCAGACGTATGAAGATGCAATCCATAGTTTCGGCAGTCCGAGGATTCGCATTGGCAATGATTGCCGCGATGGCACTGTTGCCCTCGATGCTCCGCGCCCAACCCGCCTCGGATCAGACCGCGATGATGCAGCCCACTTCTCCGATGGCTTTGGCATATGACGCAGTGAGCGAGCGGAATCTCTTCATCAAAGGAATGCAGCGCGAAAATCCCCAGGCCGCTCCGGATAATAACATAGCTAATTCTGGCGGTCCGATGCCGCTTGTCCTGGATGGCGTGTCGATGACCGACAGCGACATGGTTGCATACATTGAAGACACTGGCACCGGGGCCTTAAACCAGTTGAAAGTCGGCGATTCCATCGGCCAATACGGCAGAATCATCAGGATCACATTGCATGAACTCGATCTCCAGCAAGGCGATAAAACTGTCGTGATCGCCGCCGGTCAAACGCTCTCCGGCCAAGGCGCGTTTGATGCGCTTTATATGCCGCAACGGACGACGCCGACGGCGAACGATTCCGTGCCGACAACGGCCCCGACCGGCGACGACATTCTCAGCAGGCTGGCGCGTCGGCGAATTCTGTTAGAGCAGCAAATGAACGGCGGAGGCGCGGCTAGCGATGCGGCAGCGCCAACTTCGGCGCGTTGATCGTGTGAATGGGTTTTCCGAACGAGGCAAACGAAATTGTTCAGATACTTGAAAGGGCAAAACATGGGTTCCGCAGTGCGAGGGTGTGCGTTGGTATTGCTTTCCGCCGCGGCGACGGTCTTCGCGCCGGCGATGCTCCTGGCGCAGCAGGCGCCGGATCAAACCGTGATACTGCCGCCCACGACCGAAGCGTCTACGCAACCCACCTCCAGGCCCACCGCGTTTGCGTTCAACTTCAGAGACACCCCGACCCAGACCGTGCTGGAATACCTCTCACGAGTTGCCGGCCTGACGATTATTTACGTTGGGGTGACTCCCACCGGGCGGGTCACCATTTTCACGGAGGACAACGTCAGCGTCGAAAGGGCCGTCGCGCTGCTCAATACCGTATTGCTTGAGCAAGGGGCCGCGGCCGTTCTGACCGGCACTGTGCTGAAAGTCGAAACCCTCGATCGCGTGAAGAAGGACAACATCCCCGTTCATACCGGCGAAGATCCAGCACTGGTTGACGACACGGACCAGATCATCACCCAAATCATCCCCGTCCGCAGCGTCGATGCGGTCCGGCTGGCGCGCGAAATCCAGCCGCTGGTCGATCTCACCACCGCCGACCTGACCTCCGACGCCGGCAGCAACACGCTGATCATCACGGACACCTCGGCCCGGATCAAACGCGTGGTGCAGATCATATCCGGCATCGATCACCGCGACGCCACGGAAGCCACGATCATCGTGCGACAGCTCAAGTACGCTGATGCGGCGGCTGCGGCCAAACTCATCGATGACATCTTCGCGCCGCCGCCCCAACAAACTACCGGCGGCCCGGGTGGCGGTGCCGGCGGCTTGCTGAACTTTTTTGGCGGCGGTCGAGGCGGTGGATTCGGCGGCGCCGGCGGCGGTGGTGGTGGATTCGGTGGCCGAGGCGGCGGCGGTGGGGGCTTTGGGGGCTTCGGCGGTGCTGGCGGCGGCGGGGGTGCTGCTGGCGCTGGCGGGGCGGGCAGCACCGATGTCGGCGATACCGGCCATGTTCTCACCTCCTCCGACGAACGCACCAACACTGTCGTCGTCAGCGGGCCGGTCGATACTCTCAATCTCATCGGGCATGTGCTCGATCAACTCGATGCCAATCCTCTGGCCGAGCAGTCATTCTTCCTCTACCCCGTGAAGAACGGCGTTGCTGTTGACATCGCGGCCACATTGAACGGATTGTTCAGCGGCTCGACTTCCGGCCTCACCACCAGTTCCGCGCGCAGCCAAACCAGCGGCACCACAGGTAATCGCATCGCCTCCGGTGTCGGCGGCGCAGGCCTTGGCGGCGGCGGTGGCGGTGGATTTGGCGGTGGCGGCGGCGGTGGCTTTGGCGGCGGTGGTGGCGGCGGCCTCGGCGGCGGTGGCGGTGGTGGCCTCGGCGGCGGCGGTGGCGGCGGCGCCCGTGGCGGGGCACTCGGCACGGCCCTCGGCGGCACCAATGGCGCTCGTGGCGGCGTCGGCGGCGGCCTCGGCGCAGGCGGCACCGGCTCCAGCACCAGCGCTCTGGCCGATCTCATTGGACAAGTTTTCGTCGTTCCCGATCAGGACACCAATTCTCTCCTCGTCGCCACGGCCACAAAATATCAGGACGAGGTCAAGGCGATCATCGAACAGTTGGATCGGCGCGTGCCACAGGTGCTCATCAAGGTGCTCATCGCCGAAGTGACACATGACAACACGCTCAATGCCGGCACCGATTTCTCGGTGCTGAATCTCCGGCCTTCGTTCCCTGGCGACAGCGCCACCGCTACTCCCGAACCCGGCCAAAAGCTCGGCAGCACTTTGGGCGCGGCGGCCAATGCGGCATCTGCTTCGACCCCCGGCGGTTTGGTCGTCAATGTTCTGGAAAGCAATCTCACCGCCACTCTTCAGGCCCTGGCCCAGGAGAACAAGCTGGACGTCCTCTCGCGTCCCTACATTCTCACCAGCGACAATCAGGAAGCCGACATCTCCGTCGGCGATGAAGTCCCCTTCATCACCGGCAGCAACACCGACTCCAACGGCGGCATTCACAACACCGTCACCTACGAGGACATCGGCATCTCCCTGACCGTCACCCCTCACGTCAACCCCGAGGGAATGGTCACCATGCTCGTCTCACCACAGGTCTCATCCCTCACCGGCCAGACCATCACGATCCAGCAGGGCGTGAATGTCCCGGTCTTTGAAGAGAGGTCTGCCGACAGCTATCTCACCTGCCGTGACGGCCAGACGATCGTCATCGGCGGCCTGATGCAGGACCAGAAGACCGAGGCCGTCAGCAAGATCCCCGTCCTTGGCGATCTGCCGCTGATCAGTCCACTCTTTAGCTATACCTCGACGACCAAAACGAAAACGGAACTGTTGATCTTCATGACCCCGCACGTGGCGATGGAGCCGGATCATCTCAAGACAATCTCTGAAGACGAAATGCGAGGCCTGCGCCTTACGCCCAACGCCGTCGATCCGGGCGTTTTCCAGGAACAGATGCGCGGCATGGCCCTGGGCGGTTCGGCCACACAGCCGGCGCTGACCGTGCCCCCGCCGTCGTCCAATGGCGGCGTTCATGCGACGCCCTCCATGCCGGGCGGTAGCGAAGGCAACGGGACCAGCGGCGACGACAACAAGTGATCGGCCAACCGCCGCCGCGCCAACATGGCGCGGCGGCGATCTTTCCGACATGGGTGAATCAGCCCGGCGATCGGCTATAATTGTCTGTTCACATGCGAATCAAACGCTGGCCATCTTTTTGCCTTCTGGTTGCCGCGGGATTGGCGCTGCCGGGTTGCACCACCCAACCGCAGCAGTCCACCGCGCCCCCCGTCAGCAACACGCTGGATTTCAGCGGCGTCGGCACCAACGATGCCGTCACTCCCGACGACGTACTCAACGCCGATCCCTCCGCCACCCGCCTGGAAGACATCGGCGGCGACTTGATGCTTTATTACCGCGTCAACCGCGCCATGCCTCCGAACCTCGACGCTCTCGCATCCGTCACCGATCAGGGCGTCCCGCCCAGCGAGATTTCCCCCGGCGCCAACCAGCCCTACATCTACATTCCCGACGGCCTCTGGCTGGAAGGCCACTCGCAGAGCGTCATCGTTTACGATCCCGCCCTCAATTCCAAAGGCGCCCGCTGGTGCCTCTTCCGCGGCCCGCTCCATCCCAACGGCTCCTTCTCCGTTGAAGTCGTCGCACTGCCCGATTCAATTTTTCATAATTACAAGCCGGCGGTGGCGCAGTAAATCGCAACCGGCCGGAGAGAAAAACGGGGACATCACTGATTAGTAATCAGTGATGTCCCCGTTTTCTTTTCTCCTACTTCGCCGGCTCCGTCGCCGGCGTGTCATAATTGATTTCCGGTGCCGGCGCAATTTCGCTCACCTGCGGAACGTAATACTGTGCGACCGGATCCGGATTCAGAGCCTTCAATCCCGAAATCACCGTCTCCGCATTCACCACCGCTCCCGTCCAGCTTGTGTGCGGCGATCCGGCAAACAAAGCATCCACCTGGCTCTTGTCCATCGCATCATATTTGCGCGCCACCAGCTCATTCAGATCGATGAATCCCGCATTCTCCTGGGCTGCGGTTTGCCTGGCCCAGCCGGCTTGCGTGGTGGTGCTCCGGCGAATCTTTCCATCCGCCCCCCGCGCGTTGCGCGGAATCAGCGAGCATACCACCGGCGTCGCCCCCTTGGCGCGCGCCTC
>Ga0302326_10029022_pt1 | contig 11119 bp, 7 predicted proteins | sample Palsa_T0_3_FD_202264 | JGI IMG/M metagenome (GOLD analysis project Ga0302326, IMG submission 202264) | Peat permafrost microbial communities from Stordalen Mire near Abisko, Sweden - Palsa_T0_3 | ecosystem: Environmental > Terrestrial > Soil > Palsa > Peat permafrost | place: Sweden: Abisko...
CTTCGTTGTGTCGACTACTGCGAGAACGCCTTCCCCGCAGGAAGCAAAGGCGAGTTTGCCGGCAGCATTCCAGCCGGCGGCGTCGGGGCCGTCGCCAATGTTGGCTGTGCCGAGAGACTTGCCGGTGTTTGAGTCGGTGATGGCCATGTGCTTATCGCAAACGGAAAACAGCCGAGCGCCTGGCACGTCAAAAACCAGCCCGCTGGGGCCTTCGCAGCCCGTCAGCGGCCAGGTTGCGGTGATGGCTTTGGAGTAGGCGTCGAGGCGGACAATCTCGCTTTTGTCTTCGATGTTGTCGAAGACGATGCCTTTGCCGTCGACGGCGGGGAACTCCGGCTTGCCCGGCAGGGGAATGTTTGCGAGCACCTTGCGCGTGGCTGTATCGATGACAGCGGCGTCGTGGCTGCGGCCATCGAACGCCCACACCGTGTGCGTGGCGGGCTCAAAGACGATGCCGTCGGGGTTCTGGCCGCCGGTGGGTATGGTCGCAACAGTCGCTAGCGTAGCGCGATCGAAGACTACTACAGCATTGCCGCCGCCGTCAGAGATGTAGCCAAGCTTGCCGGTGTCGTCAAGCGCAATGCCATGCGTGCCATGCAGGCCGGTGATGACGCCGACTTGTTTGCCAGTAGTGGTGTCGAGCACCAGCACCTGCGGGCCACGAGTAATGTAAAGGCGATGAGCTGGTGGATCGGCGAGCAGGTAATCCCAGCCGCCATCGCCGCCAATCTTCCATTTGTCGACGACCTTGTAAGGCTGCTGCGCGGAAAGCTGCGCCGGCATGGCGAGCGGGCCGCTGAAAAGCGCTGCGGCAAAGACGGCGAGGACGAAAGGGCGGGGGTATCTCTGGAATTGCATGTTGTCTCCAAGTTTTAACTACGGCGATCCAAACAATCAGCCGGCGAGGGAAGTGTTTCAGATCGAGATTAAGGCGCACTGAAGATTTGGTGGAATGGCAAGTTTATTCGGCAATCGGTAGGCTGACTGTAACGGTGGTGCCGTGATCGGGAAGATCGAGGTTGGCGTTGCTCGCGATGGTGATGCCCCCGCCAGCCTTGTTGGCAAGGGCTTTGGCGATTGCGAGGCCGAGGCCGGTGCCGCCGGTATTGCGGGTGCGTGAGGGGTCGCCGCGATAGAAGCGATCGAAGACATGCGGTAGAGCTTCCGGTGGGATGCCGTCGCCGTGGTCCTGAATGGTGATGGTGGCGCGCGGCGCGGGATGCACGCTTTCTACGACGAGGCTTATCTCTACGCTGGATTCGGGCGGGCTGTGCTGCAGCGCGTTGAGCAGCAGGTTGCAGAGAAGGTGCGTGCAATCTGTGGCGGCAAGCGGCACGGAGACGGCGTTTGGAGGGTCGGCGAATCCAACCTGCACATTGCGAAGGCTGGCAACGGTTTCAAGCTGCACGATGACCTGCCGAATGCATGCAGTCACGTCGGCGGTTGGCTGCGGGCCATCGGTGTGTGCGGCACTTTCAGCGCGCGCCAGGGCCAGCATGTCAGCCACCAGAGCTTCAAGACGCTGGGAGTCGGCGAGGCAGCGCTCCAGGCCGGCCTTATACTCTGGCGCTGAGCGGGGCTTCATGTTGAGCAGTTGCAGCGAAGACTTGATAACAGCGACGGCGGTCTTCAGTTCGTGAGCTGCATCGCTGACAAAGGCGCGTTGCTGCAGGAAGGATTGCTCCAGCCGTTGCAGTACGGATTCAAGCGCATGCGTCAACGGAGCCAGCTCCGGCGTAGTTCGAGCGCTGGCCGGGGGCGAAAATTGCCAGGAATCCACGGAGACCTGCGAGGCAAGCGCGGCTAACTGGCGCAGCGGAAGCAAGCCGCGATGCAGCAGCCAGGCGATCAGCGGACCCGTCACCAGCAGAAGCACGAGGCTGCCAGCGGAATAGAACTCAACCGCGCCGCGAATGGAATGCCAAACGTGATAAGTCGGCGCGCCGTAGAGAATCGTCACCTGCCGCACCTTGCCGCCGCCGTGTTCGCCGGGGTCCACGGTGCGCGAGCCCTGAATGCGCAGGACGCGGTAGTGCTCGCCGTCTATGGTGAGCTTTGAAATGTCGCCCCAGGGCTGGGTGGGAACGCCGGGCCCTTCGCCCTGCCAGTTTTTGGATCGACCCAGCAGATGGCCGCTAGCGTCCCATACCTCGTAGACATCTTCGTCGGGCAAATGCAGATCGGCCTGGTCGAGCATCACGTTATCGCCGGGGTCGTCAGCGTCTTGCACCGCGCCCAGAACGGAGTCGGCGCGGCCATGCAGCATCACGTCGAACACGCGGAAGTGCATGTGGCGCTCATAGCCATACGACAGCGCGATCACCAAAATGGACGAGACCAGCTCGACCGTCAGCACGGCCACGATGAGCCGAAAAGCGATGGAGCGGGGCTGGAGGCGGAGCTTCATTTGTTTGACTCCGCATCTGTTGCGAGAGCCGAATCTGCTTCTGCGGCTGTTTCGCGGTCCATTGGAATGCTGGCTGCAAGCCGATAGCCGCGCCCGCGCATGGTTTCGATAATGGGGTCGGACTCAGGCTGTGCGGCGTCCAGCTTTTTTCGAAGATTGGAAACGTGGACTTCGATAACGTTGGAGTGGTGCTCCCAGTTGTAGTCGTAGAGATGCTCGAGAAGCTCGCGCTTGCTGACGATAACGCGCGGCCGGTGAATCAGATATTCGAGCACGCGGTATTCCGTCGGCGACAGATCGACGAAGATGCCACTGCGCCGCACGGTCTGTTCCAATGTGTTGACTTCGAGCCCGAGCACGTTGAGCGTGGGATGGGCCGCACCTTTGCCACGGCGGATGAGAGCCTTGGCGCGCGCGATCAGCTCGCCCAGGTCGAAGGGTTTGGCCAGGTAATCGTCGGCGCCTGCGTTGAGCAGCTGAATAATGGAGTCGGCGCCCTCTTTCGCCGTGAGGATGAGCACGGGTGTCGCGTCGCGCCGGGCGCGCAGACGCTTGAGCAGGCTGAGGCCGTCGAGCTTGGGCAGCATCAGATCGAGAACGATGAGGTCATAGCAGGGATTGCGCGCGAAGTCGTCGCCGGCAACGCCGTCTTCTGCCCAATCGACGGCGAATCCGGGGCCGTCGCGGAGGGCTGTAGCCAGGTTGTCGGCCAGGCGGACTTCATCTTCTACGAGTAGCACGCGCATGAAATGCAAATGTCCCCATGCTCAGTATTGCAGGGCAAGATTAAATGAGCCTGAAGCATACCTGTATCCCACCCTCCATGCATTACCCTCAAAGCTGCTGGCCATTCAGAGTGCGGGACGACTATTTTGCGCGTAATTCTCTCCAACATCGGGACGTTTGGCGACATCAATCCGCTGATTGCGATTGCGCTGGAGTTGAAGCGGCGCGGCCATGTGCCAGTGATGGCGGTGCCTGCCGTATTTGAAGCGAAGATCAAGCCTCTGGGCATCGAGTTTCACGGGGTGCGCCCGGATATCGATCCGCATAACACCATCATGGTGGAGATGGTGTACGACGTGAAGAAGGGAACGGAGCGTGGTTTACGCGAATTCCTTTTTCCTGCCTTGCGCGAGACCTATGACGACCTGCTGGATGCAGCCACAAAGCCGGAGCGCGCCGATCTGCTGCTGCTGGGAGAGCTCAACTACGCCGGCCCTCTGGTGGCGGAGGTGACCGGAATCCCGTGGGCGAGTTACCTGCTCGCTCCACTGAGCTTTTTCTCTGCATTCGATCCGCCGGTGCTGCCCATGTATCCGCGCCTGGCCCGCGCCGATAAAACCGTGCCGGGGCTTGGCCGGGCCATCAGGCGGCTGGCGCGGTTTGTGAGCCGCCGCTGGCCGCAGCCCATTTACGACCTGCGCGAGCAGCTCGGATTGGAGCGTGGAAAGAATCCGCTCTTTGACGCCAAGCATTCGCCCTACCTCGTGCTGGCCATGTTTTCGCGAGTGTTGGGTGAGGAGCAGAAAGACTGGCCGCCGAACACCAAGATTACTGGCTTCTGCTTCTACGACGCCGATGCGGGCAATGCCGCGTTGCCCGCGCATGTGGAGAAATTTCTTGACGCTGGGCCCGCGCCGGTCGTCTTCACGCTGGGTTCGGCGGCGGTGTTGGCGGCGGGAAAGTTTTACGAGTACTCCGCCAAGGCGGCAATGCGATTAGGAATTCGCGCCGTGCTGCTGATCGGTTCTGACCAGCGCAACAGGCCGCCGCAGGCGCTTCCTGACACGATTTGCGTCGCCGAATATGCGCCTTACTCAGCGCTCTTTTCGCGCGCCGCCCTGGTGGTGCATCAGGGGGGAGTGGGCACTGTGGCCCAGTGTTTGCGCGCCGGTAAACCGATGCTGATTATGCCCTACTCGCATGACCAGCCGGACAACGCGCGGCGCATGCAGCGGCTGAAGGTGGGTCGAACGATTCAACGCGAAAATTACACGCCGCATCGGGTGGCGCGCAAGCTGAAACAGATGCTGGGTGATCCGCTGCTTGCAATGCGCGCGGCGCAGGTAGCTGAGCGCCTGAAGAGCGAAGACGGTGTCAAATCAGCCTGCGATGCGCTGGAAGAACTGTATCGAAGCACGCGCAAGTCCTGAGAGAGCGTGCGTGAATTTACTTGTGAGGATAGTCCTTCGTCTTTCCGGTGCGGGCGTTGGTTACAGAGAAGCCGCCGTCAGGCGAGGCAACAACCTTGAGCCACGCGCCATCTGCGCCGCCCTTGAGGTTCGCAATCAAACCGTCCGGGCTGTTGTGCGCGGCATCTGAGCCCTCGGCGGTGTGCAGCATCCATAAATCTTCAAGGCCGGGGCTGTCATGCACGGTTTGCCAGGCTTCGGGGCTGCCTGCCTTGTGCGCGCCGTTGTCCATGATCGCCACGCGCGGGTGAATGGCGTCGACGAAGGCGCGCGAATTCGACAGATTCATGCCGTGGTGGTTGACCAGATAAAGGTCGACTGTGCCGATCAGATTGTTGGGGCACACCAGTGGGATTTCTTTGGCTTTGGTAAGGTCGCCGAGGTCGAGAAAGCGGAACCTGCCGAAGCGAATAAGCACGCCCGCTGAGCGCGGGTTTTCAGTCGCGTCCAGGTCCCAATGCGGCTCGGTGGCGCAATATGAGTTGGGCGCGGGCTTGACGCCGGGTACAGCGGCAATGTGCTCGCCGTCGGCGGTGATCACCAGGGCATCGAGGCCGGGAAGGTCGATCTTGTCGCCGGGGTGAACGATGCGGCGCGGCTTGCCTTCGATTGCCTTCACGTAAGCAGCATAGTCGACACGCGTAATGTCGGAGTCTTCGCGGTTCTCTCCGTGGTCGAGAAACTCGCCGATGGGTACGCGCTTCACCAACTCCGGCACGCCGCCCACATGATCCACGTGAAAGTGAGTGATGAGCACATGATCGATGCGGGTAATGCCGGCATCCTTCATGGCGGCCTGGATGCGCGTGGCGTCACGGCCAATATCCTTCCCGTCTAGGCTGCGCCAGCCGGTATCGACAAGGAGAGAGGCCTTGGTTGCCGTGTCCACCAGCAGCGTGGACTGGCCGCCTTCGACATCGATGGCGTAGATAAGCAGGTGATTTCCAGCTTTGGCTTGCGCGCGGGCGGCCTGCGGAAGCATCAGCAACGTGACGCAGAGCGCGGCTGCGAGGCAGGGCAAAAGGCTGCGGCAGAAAGATACGGAGCGGAAATTGGCGGCGATTCGCATGTGCCGGACAGTGTACACGGTTGCTGGCCCTGAAGATCAAGTAACGGGATGAAGCCCAGACAATGAAGCCCGCCCGGTTGGTTCCGGGCCGCCGCCGCGCCGGGCAATGCTGGTGTAAACTGATTCAGACCCTAAAAAGCCGGTTCGCCCTCGCGGACCGGCTCGGTTATGTCGGGACGTGGCTCAGCCTGGTAGAGCACTCGCTTGGGGTGCGAGGGGTCGGGAGTTCAAATCTCCCCGTCCCGACCATTAAGTTTTCCTGTTTCATTCCATCTTCCTAGAGAACCTGCTGGAGCGCAAAGCCGCGCTCCAGGCCGCGGACGAATACTTAATTCTCCGCCGCTGGCCAGCTAAGATTGCTGTGAATAGGTATCATGTCCCCCTATTTCCCCTATTTCCCCCCTATTTCCTGCCCCCTATTTCCTGATTTCCTGGCAGAGACATCAGCGACCGACACGAATCCGACGCAGTACATCTTCTTCAACGGCAAGCGGGTTGCGCGGATGGACCCAGGCGCGACCACGCCGAAGTATTACGTATCCGACAATGTTGGTTCCACTGAACTCGTGACTGATTATTTGGGGAATCCTCTCAGCGAGTCTCTTTTTTACCCCTATGGCGTCGAGCAGGTTATCTTGTCGGGCGACACGAACACCTACAAATTCAGTGGCAAAGAGCGCGATCCGGAGAGCGGATTGGATGATTTCGGGGCAAGGTACTATGCAAGCAACCTCGGCCGCTTCATGTCTCCCGATTGGGATGCCAAGCCAACCGCAGTGCCCTATGCCAGCTTTGGCGATCCCCAGACGCTGAATCTCTACAGCTATGTCGAGAATGCTCCGTTGAACCGGGTGGATGCGGACGGACACGCGACAACCACGAGGACGTTTGAGAACAATTGGAAGGAACTCGGAGAAGAAGGATGGAGCCTGCAGATTCTGGGTGCGTGGCACCAATATTGCCTGGGCTCAGGGATGGAGGGTATTGTTGGGAGCGGCGGAGGAAGTGCTGATGCTTTTCAACAGCTCGACGCTACCCAGAATCAGATGGACATAGCGCAAAAGGATGCGGTTCAAGCGGCCCAACAGACGAATGGATCTTCGGACCAGTATAGCCACGACATCGTCTTGGTAGGCAGTAAGAACAAGCAAGATCTTGCTCATGCCCCTGTTCCGGAACCAGACGATGGCGGATTTTGGACTGTAGATTGGATGCCATACCATCTCAAGAACGGACAACTTGATGGCCCTCTGGCAGCGGGGTGTCCTGAATGTAGTACTGATCCAAAGATTCAAGTTTCCTTGAAGGAGTCGCTCGGCGGTGGACCGTACCAAGATATGGGGACTAAGCCGGGGCATGGGCACGATTCATTTCTGACTGGCGGTAATGGGGCGGCTGCATCTACTCCAAACGTAAACCAGCATTGGTATGTCAATGGCTCGAGGGTGCAAATTGTAATGGGAGCAAATCCATCTACGGGAAAGCCCATTCTCACGTGGGAGACCCATGTGAGCCTCTCTCATTCAGGGCCTCCTGTGTATTCTCCAGTTGGTTCGGGGGACCAGTGATGATGATGTGTGGAGTCGTCAACTCTAATACTGATGCGCAATGTCGATCGGCAATAGATATTTTGTTGTACACCTGCGAGGAGTTCACATGAAGAAGCTGATGCTGTTCGTTGGATGTGTAAGCGGCGTACTTATCGGCATCCTGATCTGTCTTGTTTATCAGCGCGCGACATGGGCGGCGCAAAACGAGAAGGCAGACAACTTTGGTGATGCTGGGGAATGGAATTCGTTTTCGTTGCGAGAGAGAATGGTTTATGCACAAGGATATGTCGAAGGTTATTCTTTAGGCTCGGACGCGGTTTGTGAAAATGCCGATCAATTGTTTACGACTACCGGTCCAACGTTCTTGAAAGATGGGACACTCAATCATCCTGTAATAATATGTAAGGCCGCACTAGACCACTTTACCAGGGCAGGGCGACAAGATAAAGTACTCGCAAAGTTCTCGGTCTACTCGGATGTGATTACGGAGTTCTACCGCAAATATCCGAAGTACGATCAATTGCATTTTTCCTTCCTGCTTACTTTGCTTTCGGATAAGAACTTGAAGACCGCTGACGAGTTGTTCCAGAAGTTGGAGCGACACGATATGCAAATCACTTTTTAGGCCCAACCGCAGAACAGCGACAAGAATACGGATGTCATGCTCTCCGCGGGCGTACCGCCCACACCCTCTGGCTCAGCCGTAATCGCGCAAATTAATTGGGAAATAGAGGGACAGCATACCTATTCACTGCAAATCTAGCTGGTAATGGGTTGGACTTCTTGATTGGTGGCCTGAGGCCCGCTGCGAGGAATCGGGACAGTCAAAAGAGCAGAAAAGTTCTAAAATCGTCCTCTAGGGCCGACCATTAAATTTTCCTGTTTCATTCCATCTTCCTAGAGAACCTGCTGGAGCGCAAGATCGCACGCCGCGCTCCAGGCCGCGGACGAATACTTAATTCTCCGCCGCTGGCCAGCTAAGATTGCCGGGAATAGGTATCATGTCCCCCTATTTCCCGGGAGGTGCCGGAACAGTCATTGAGCGCATTGGCTGTCGTCAACTGAGAACCTGTTCCGGCTGGCAGCGACGTTAGAGATATCACCTTGCGTCATATAGACTGAGCGCTGGCTCTTCAAATCCCGTTTTCAATACAAGAAAGATGAGGCAAAAGGTTGGGGCAATTTGTCGCATTAAGTCATCCGTGGCGTCTTGCTTTGTTTTTGGCTGTTCTGGGCACGCTCGCCGGCGGACTGAAAGCGCAACAAGCCACCGACTCGGGACTGGCAGACTACGTTGGCACTTTCGCCGACGCTACTGGCCATACGCTTGAGATCGTCGAAGGCGACGGCCTTTTTGCCGTTCTGGATGAAGCCGAGTATCCGTTGCGTCCATCGGGGGTCGATCGGTTCACAACGCTGAACGGTCAAACGGTTTCGTTCCCGCGCGACGCAAGCGGCACAGTGACAGGTTACGTGCAGAATGGCACGTTTCATGCTCGCACCTCCACGACCATCACGCCTGAATCCGCCGCGCTTGCCCAGCCGCGCCCCAAAGGGCAGGATTCCCCCACCGACTATCTCTACCATCCTCCCGCCGACCTGCAAGACGGAATCGCCGTCGGAGATATCGCGAAGTCAGATCTTGGAGTCGCCACCGCCAACGCCATCGTGAGCGCCATCCTCGACGGAACTTATAAACAGGTGCATAGCATCCTGCTCTACCAGCACGGCAAGCTGGTGTTCGAAGAGTACTTCTATGGCTACAGCGCGGGGCGCACACAACAGCTCCGTTCTGCCACAAAATCTGTCGTTAGTGCGCTGGCGGGCATTGCCATCGACCAGGGCGCTCTGGCAGGAGTGAACTCCCGCGTACTGCCGCTAGTGAGCTACGCGACCTACAACCACCCCGACGCGCGCAAAGCGGCCATGACCCTAGACAATTTTCTTTCAATGAGCTCCGGGCTTGACTGCAACGACCATAGCTCAACGTCTCCCGGGCGTGAGACCTTGATTGATGACCAGCCCGACTGGGTCAAGGCGACGCTCGATCTGCCGATGATCAACGAGCCGGGAACGGCGGCATACTATTGCTCCGGCGGTGTGGCTGTTGTGGGCCGGGCTATTGAGAACACGGTTCACATGCGGGTTCCGGAATTCGCGCAGGCAAACCTCTTTGGGCCGCTGGGAATTGCTCGCTCCAACTGGACGTGGAACTACGACCTGACCAACGCGGATAAAGAATACTCGCAGATCCATCTGCGCCCCCGCGACATGCTCAAGCTTGGCATTCTCTTCGCGGACGGCGGCCGCTGGCATGGCCGGCAGGTCATCTCCGAGTCGTGGGTTCGCACGTCGCTTGCCGAGCACAGCCACGTTGACAACGTGAGCTATGGCTATTTCTGGTGGCGTCCATGGTTGAATGTGGAAACCACTGCCGGCTCGCAGCATGTTGATGTAGTGGCCGCGCAGGGCAATGGCGGACAAAAGATCTACCTAGTGCCGCAGTACGATCTTGTTGCCGTTTTCACCGCGGGCGGTTACAACGCCGATTCGACTCCGCCAAACGCGATCATGGCGAAACTTATTCTTCCCAGGTTGACGAAGGTTTCAAGTCGTCGCGGGGTGCCCCACGGCTGATGCTGTGGGGGAATTCGGGGACATGATACCTATTCACAACAATTCTGGCCAGTCAGCGGTTGAGTTAATCGGTTGTTCGTTGCCGGAATCCCGCCCACGGTAGAGATCGGGCAGATCAAGAGCACAGAAAAGTTCTAAAATCGTCCTCTAGGGCCGACCATTAAGTTTTCCTGTTTCATTCCATCTTCCTAGAGAACCTGCTGGAGCGCAAGATCGAGCTCCAGGCCGCAGACGAATAACCTAGTTCTCAGCCGCTTGGCCAGCTAAAATTGCCGGGAATAGGTATCATGTCCCCCTATTCTCCTCAGCGGCATTCACCTACAAAATAGCTATTCGCCGTTGCGCATCAAGGAGCAACTGACCGATGTTGAAGCTGCCTCTTCTGAAACCTGCACGAATTCTTCTCGTTTGGCTCGGTCTTTTCTTGCCTGCGGCTTGCGTGGCGCAACAGCGCCAAGTTCATCCTGTTTTGATAGCAGCGTGTGAAACCAGCGATGGATGCGCTCGCTGGGACTTTCAGGGGCAATCAGGATCCGGCCATTGGCCGAACGGCGCCATCGCCGATCTGACGATCGAACGGTTTGACGCCAACGACGGCGGTACCGTGATCATCCGTCGCGTCGACTCGTCGGGAGGGGCGGCAGGGCTTACAGCAACCTACACAGGCACCCGTACAGGTGTATTGGTCACCGGGAAATTGGATTGGAACTGGCCGGGCCATGGCGATCAATCTACGGGCGAAACGAACTTTCGCTTGGTTGTGCTGCGGGACTTTATGAACGTCGCTGATGTCGCGCGAGGCAAGCCGCTCGATATCCCTGACACGCTCATTGTCTGTGAGGATGTAGACGGCTGTTCGGGCTGGCAGATGAACGGCAAGCAAGGCCAAGGCGACTGGGCCAATGGGGCGATCGCTGACCTCAGCGTTGAGCGGTTTGAAAATTCTGCCGTCGTGATACGCAGGTCTGACAGCAAGGGCTCTGCCAGTGGGCTTTCGGGTCTTTATGTAGGCGCCACAATTAATGGCAAGATCATTGGCGTGGCGACGCTCTCGTGGCTTGGTCACGTGCCGGATGGCGTAACCGCGTGGGAAGCGACGATACCCGCGCACCCTGCAGCTCCTGTTCCGGCACTGACGATCGACCAAATTCACGACGAGGTGTTGCCGGCTCCTACTCTACCCGCATTGCCCAAGCCGCCTTCGGCATCTCCCCTCGAAACGAAGGCGCTCGCCGGCTTCGATCTCAACGGCGTCTGGAAG
>Ga0302326_10029024_pt1 | contig 11118 bp, 9 predicted proteins | sample Palsa_T0_3_FD_202264 | JGI IMG/M metagenome (GOLD analysis project Ga0302326, IMG submission 202264) | Peat permafrost microbial communities from Stordalen Mire near Abisko, Sweden - Palsa_T0_3 | ecosystem: Environmental > Terrestrial > Soil > Palsa > Peat permafrost | place: Sweden: Abisko...
ATGAATTTCTGCGTCGGATCGGCTTTCACGTCGAACGGTGCCGGCGAAAGGATCGAGAGCAGCACGATGATCACGAACACGACGAACGAGGCCGCGGCATCCATAAACATCTGGTTCGGCCAGAAGCGGCCTTGCGGCAGCTTCTTGAGATCCCGGTCGATCGGGGGCCCGGCGCTCCCGTTCCAGCGGAAGATGAGAAGGTGCAGCGCGACCAGCACGACCAGCAACGCAGGCATCAGCCAGACGTGCAAGCCGAAGAATCGGCCGATCGTGAGCGTCCCCATCCCGGGACCGCCGCTGAGGAACTGCTGCGTCGCGTTGCCGATGACCGGCACGGAGGAGGCGATGTTGATCGCGACCTGCGATGCGAAGTACGCGTTCATGTCCCAGGGTAAGAGATAACCGGTCAGCCCGAGCACGAGCGTGATCACGACGAGCAGGATGCCGACGACCCATTGCACTTCCCGCGGCGCCTTGTAGGCGCCCCACAGCAACACTTGCAGCATGTGCATGAAGACCAGCGCAATCATCGCGGTCGCGCCCCAGAAGTGCAGACTGATCACAAACGAGCCGAAGGGCACGTTGTGGTAGATGTAGTGTGTCGATTCCCACGCCGACGCCGTCGAGGGCGCGTAATAGAACGTCAGGAAGATGCCCGTGACGATTTGCAAGATCATCGCAAAGAGCGTTGCGCTGCCGAAGACGTACCAGTAGCTTGCGCCGCCCGGAACGTCTTCGGTGAGAAAATCCGTCGTCAGGGTGACGATTCCGGTACGTTGGTCGATCCACTCCACCATGTTCACGGGTTCGTACTCCGCTTAGCTGTAGGCGACGATGACGCGATCGGGCTCGCCCGACTTGTACTGGATCCACGTGACCTGCGCCGTGCCGCTCTTCTCGCGGAACGGCAGCGGGTCGAGGCCGCGCGGGGCGGGGCCGGCGAGCTTGTTGCCGATCACGCCGAACTGCGAGCCGTGGCACGGGCAGATGAAGCGCCCCGCGCCCGTATCCCACTGGAAACGGCAACCGAGGTGCGGGCAAATCGAGCTGAACATGACGAAGCTCATGACGATTGCGTCGTAGCCGATCTTGCCGGCCGGGTTGGCGTAGAGGTCGGGGCGCTTGGCCTTAAACGTCGCTTCCTGCTGCGGCGTGAGCTTCACGCCCCACACGAACTGCGTGTCGTCCTCGGGCGGAAAGTAGCCGTCCGCGTACTTGAAGCTGAAGGTGATCTGGAGCGGCGTTCCGGGTTTGCTCGCGAGCTGCTTGATTTTGTCCGCAGGGAGATCGGCCCACACGCCGCCCGCGGCCTTGTCGGGCTCGATCAGCGACTCCGGGATTAGCGAGGCCACGAGCGGCACCGTGAGCACGAGGCCGATGATGCCGCCGACGGCGACGGTCGCGTTGGCGAGGAATTGCCTGCGGGACCGTTCCTCGGGGGTGCCGGGGTCCTTATAAGCTTGCGCTTCGTGTGCTGCCACTGGTGCCTTTCTTACGTCATTATCGGGGTGGCGTGCCGCCGATCGCCCCCGAGGGCGGCGTGCCCCCGATAGCCCCTGCGGCCGAGGCACGACGCCACGGACCGCACCGCTTCGACCGTAACAAAGCGGGCTTCGCGTGGCAAGGACTTTCGTGATGTCGACGGCCCACTCCGACCGCCATCCGTGGCTACGCGCGCGTCCAAATCGGCAGGCTGTGGTACGATAGCCCGATGGTCTACGCCGTGCTCGTGGTTTCGGCGCTCCTGTTCGAATTGGCGATTAACCTTCCCATCGGAACGATGCCGCTTTTGCTGACCGCCGAGGGCACCCCGCGGTCGATCGTGGCGCTCGCGATGGGTTCCGGGATGTTCGCGGCGCTGCTCTTCAGCATCCCCGCCGGAGCGCTCGCCGATCGCTTCGGGCGCCTCCCGACGATTCGGCTTGCCGCGGCGGCCGGGGTCGCCTCGATGCTGGGGCTCGCATTTGCTCACGGGCCGCTGTGGGGCGGCGTGCTGCTCGGGGTGCGCAGCATGGCGATCGTGACCTACATGACGGCCGAGTTCGCCTACGCAAGCGAGTTGGCCGGGAAGGAGCGAGCCGTCTCCGGGGTCGCGACCTTGGGGATGATCGGCAATCTGACCTTCGCCGTGGCACCGGCGCTCAGCGTCTTCCTTTGGCAGCAGGGCATCGGGCGCGAACAATACATTTTCGGGACGGTGCTGGCCGCAGCCGGGGCGGCCTGCCTGTTCGCGCTGCCCGCACGTCACGACGTTCGCACCGGGAAGCGCGCGCCGATCGTGATGCACCCGCGCTGGCTGCCGGCTGCTGCGTTCATTCTCACGACGACGTTGCAGGGCGGCGTGAACGGATCGCTCGCCGTGCTGACCTTCCAGGAACGCGGAATCGTCAACGGCGCCGCGATCTTCACCGCGTCGGCGCTGACCGCGTTCGCATTGCGCTACCCGGCGGGCAGGCTCGTCGACATCTTCGGCGCGCGAGCGATCGCGCTGCCGACCGCGCTTTTTCAGGCGCTCGGTTGTCTACTTGCCGCGAACGCGCATTCGCTCGCCGCGGTGATCCTGGCGGGCGCGTGCCTGGGTGTGGCTTGGGCCGCAGTTGTGCCGGTCGCGCTTGGGCTCTTGTTCGAGCACAGCTCGAGCCGGACGCGCGGCGCGGCGATGGGGTCGTACAACCTCGCGTTCAACGCCGGCGCTGCATGCGGGGCAGGCATTGCAACGCTCGTGACCTTAGCGGGCGCCGGCTACGCGCTCGCGATCACGCTCTGCGCGATCGCGCCGCTTGGGGTCTTGCCGTACGTGTTGCGGTCGGCGGCAGGCGCGCGACGACGGTTCGTTACGACGAGCAGCTGACCGAGATCGCGCGCGCCCAATCGGGCGGCGGTGCGGCGTACTCTTCGCGTTCCGGCTGTTCGTCGAATGGGTGGCGTAAGAGATCGTGCAGGCGCTCAAGCTCGGCGTAGTCGCGCCCTTGAGCGGCCTCGATTGCGCGCTGCGCGAGGTAGTTTCGCAACACGTACTTCGGGTTGACGGCTCGCATCGCCGCAAGGCGCGTCGCGTCGTCACACGGCTCGCTTTCGAGCCGCGTGCGGTAGGCGCGCTGCCAATCGTACCATTCGGAGCGATTTTCGAAGAACGCCGCAACGCGGTCGTCGTACGGCGTGCTCTCACGCTCGAGCCCGCAAAGAGCGCGGAAAAAGATCGTGTGATCGACGCCGCCGGTCTGCAGCGCTCCGAAGCACGCCGTAAAGAGCTCGAGGTCCCGATCGCGGCTCTGGGAAAGCCCGAACTTTGCTTGCAGCAGCGCGAGATATGACGTTTGGAACGCGGCTCGGTATGCTTGCATCGCCGCATCAGCGTCGGCCTCCGCGACGAGCGACGAGAGCGCGGCGGCGAGCGCCTTGCAATTCCAAAGCCCGATCGTCGGTTGCCGTCCGAAAGCGTAGCGCCCGCCCGCATCGGTATGGTTGCAGATGAAGCCGGGATCGAACGCCTCGAGGAAACCGTAGGGGCCGTAATCCAAGGTCAAGCCGAGGATCGACATGTTGTCCGTGTTCATGACGCCGTGCGCGAATCCGACCGCTTGCCACTGCGCCATGAGGCGCGCGGTCCGTTCGGCCACCTCGCGCAGAAACGACGCGTAACGTTCCGCGTCGTCTGCGATCGCGGCGAGATCGGGAAAGAAACGTTCGATCGCGTAATCGGCGAGAATTTTCACCGCATCGAACTCGCCGCGATAGTGGAACAGCTCGAACGTTCCGAAGCGCAGATGCGACGGCGCGATGCGCGTCAGCACGGCTGAGGTTTCGGGAACCTCGCGGAATACCGGTTCGTCACTACCGGCGATCGCGAGCGCGCGCGTCGTCGGGATGCCGAGCCCGGCCATCGCCTCGCTGCACAGATATTCTCGGATCGTCGAGCGGAGCACCGCGCGGCCGTCGGCAAAGCGTGAGAAGGCGGTCTTTCCGGCGCCTTTGACCTGCCATTCGAAACGGTCGCCGTCGGGCACGCGCACCTCGCCGAGCGTGATCGCACGGCCGTCGCCGAGCTGCGAAACGAACGTTCCGAACTGGTGACCCGCGTAGATCGCGGCGTACGGCTGTATGCTTGAGAAGCGCGCGTTACCCGCAGCGAGCCGCAGAAACTCGGGCCGCTCCCCTTCGGCCGGGTCGAGCCCGATCAGCTCGGCGACGTCGGGGTTGAACGCGACCAGGTACGGCTCGCTCAGCGACGTCGGGTCGCGCAGCTCGACGAAGCGCTCGCCAAGGGCCGAGTAGCCGGGCGAGAGGTCGAGGCTTTCGAGCGTAACAAGCCGCAGGGACGCGAACGTGTCCATCTTGCCTCCGAACCGCGCCGCGGACCGATTTCGTTGCGCCGGCTTTCGCTTCACCAGGGACTATGCTAGGCTGCGCCCATGCCGCTCGCAGATTCGAACGGCCCGCGCTGGATTCGCGCGCAGAATGCCGCAACCGAAAAACGGCGCAGGGGCTTGGGACCGGTCCGCGACTTCCTGCTCCGCCTGTTCGGACGTACGAAAGCAAGCGAGAACCGTGCCAAGCCGCAAACCCTAGGACGAGAGCTTCAGCCTCTGGAGTTCGATCGGCACGACGACCGGATCGGCTTCATTCCCGAGCCCGGCCTGCGAGCTCACGATGTACGTCGGCCGGCCCCGCGTCTCGGTGTAGATCATCCCGACGTATTCGCTCACGATACCAAGGAACAGGAATAGCACGCCAAAGAGCATCAGCATCAGCGACGTGATCGTTCCGAAACCGTCGAAAGGGACGCCGTAAAAGAATGCTCGAATCGCGAACCCGGCCATCAGTGTGAAGGACAGTGCCGCCGAAGCGATGCCGAAGAATGGGATCACCTTGAGCGGCATGTACGAATACGACAAGATCGCGCGGAACGCAAAATCGAAGATCGGAAGGACGCGGTATTTCGAGGTTCCCTTATGGCGTGGGGCGCGCTCGTGCTCGACCCCGCAGGAACGGAAACCGATGAATCCCCACATCGCCCGCATCATGCGGTTGCGCTCGGAAAGTTTGTTGAACGCTGTGTACGCCTTGCGGTCGACCAGCCGGAAGTCGCTCGCGTTGCGCGGTACGGGCGTCTCGCTCAAGCGGTTGATGATCTTGTAAAACGCGTGCGCCGCTATCCGGCGAAACCTGCTTTCGTCCGGGCGTCGCGTGATGACCCCGTAAACGTTTTGGAAGCCCTCTTCCCATTTCTCGACGAATCGCGGGATGACTTCGGGCGGATCCTGGAGATCTGAGGCCATGAGCACCGCCGCGTCGCCGCGAGCGTGGACCAAACCCGCGCTCATGGCTCCATCCATCCCCCAGTTGCGGGAGAGGCGCAGGATCTTCCAGCGCCGGTCGCGCTCGCGGATCGCGATTAGGCGGTCGTAAGTCGAGTCAGCAGAGCCGTTTTCGACCGCGATGACCTCGAAGTCGTAGCGCTCGCCGAGTAGCTCGAAAACGTCGGAAAGGCGGCGATGCAGCTCGTCGACGTTTTCCGCTTCGTTATAACACGGGGTGACGATCGAAATTAGCCGCTTCATTATCTCGGTAGGGTTATCGGCGAGGGGGTAGGCCTTCTTGAGAGGCTCGAAAGGCTCCAACCATCCGAATCCGAGCCGCACCGGCCGATACATCTTGCATACCTCTCTATCGATGGAGTTACGAGATGACGGGTCAGGCCGTGGTTAGCATTGGGGGAAAAAAGGTCGGGCCGGGCGAGCCTTGCTATGTGATCGCCGAAATAGGCATTAATCACAATGGCGATCTGGAGCTCGCGAAGCGTCTGATCAGCGTCGCCGTGGCTGCCGGCTGCGACGCCGTAAAATTCCAAAAACGGACGGTGGACGTCGTCTACAGCGCCGAAGAGCTCGCTCGCCCGCGCGAGAGCCCGTTCGGTACCACGAACGGAGAGCTTAAACGGGCCCTCGAGTTCGGGTTCGCGGAGTATCTGGAGATCGACCGCTACTGCCGGACGGTTGGGATTGCGTGGTTCGCTTCGTGCTGGGACGAGTTATCGGTCGATTTCATCGATCAATTCAAGGTGCCGTGCTATAAGATCGCGTCGGCCTCGCTCACGGACGATGCCCTGCTGCTCTACACGCGCGCCAAAGGCAAGCCGGTCATCCTTTCGACCGGCATGAGCACCCTTCCCGAGATCGATCACGCGGTTGAGGTCTTAGGCCGCCAGGATCTCGTTATTATGCACGCCTGCAGCACGTATCCCGCGTCGTACGAGGAACTCAACCTGCGCGCCATCCCGACGATGCGCGAGCGCTACGGCGTTCCCATCGGGTACTCCGGTCATGAAACGGGCATCCCGTCGAGCGTCGCTGCGGTCGTCCTCGGAGCGACCTGCGTCGAGCGCCACATTTCGCTCGACCGCGCGATGTGGGGCACAGATCAAGCCGCGTCGCTCGAACCGAACGGCGTCTCACGCCTGGTTCGCGACATCCGCTTGGTCGAGCGTTCGATGGGCGACGGCCACAAGCGCGTCTACGAGAGTGAAGTACCGATCATGAGGAAGCTGCGTCGCGTCGGAGCCGCCGCCTGAACGATGGTCGCAATTCGAGCCGTCGCCCTCGACGTGGACGGTGTGCTTACGGACGGCGGGTTCTTTTGGGGCCCGAGCGGTGAAGAATTTAAGCGATTTTCGTTTGCCGACGTCATGGGGATATCGCTCGCGCGCAAGGGGGGCTTGATCGTTGCGCTGATCTCGGGCGAGGATAGCCCGCTCGTCGATCGCTACGCGGAAAAGCTCGGCATCCGCGACGTCATCAAGAATTGCAAGGACAAAGGCGCGGCCCTTGCGGAGTTCGCCCTACGGCACGGGCTTTCAAAGGCCGAGATCTGTTTCATGGGGGACGACGTGAACGACCTCGCCGCAATGGACTTTGCCGGCCTCGCAGCCGTGCCCGCCGATGCTCGGCCGGCCGTGCGGGCTCGTGCGGGTTTCGTCGCGACGGCATCGGGCGGAAACGGGGCGGTGCGAGAACTCCTCGACGCCATCCTGGCCGCTCAATCCACGCGCTGAGCGACCCAAAAAGCATGCAGAAGCTTTCCGACTACGTCATCGACTTTATCGCTCGCCAAGGCGTCAAGCATATTTTCTTGGTGCCAGGCGGAGGCGCGATGCACCTCAACGATTCGCTTGCGAATTGCCCCGACATCGAATACGTCTGCAACCTTCACGAGCAAGCCAGTGCGATCGCTGCCGAAGCGTACGCCAAGGGAACAAACGGCGTCGGCGTCGCGCTAGTGACGACCGGTCCGGGAAGCACGAACGCTATTACGGGGCTAGCCGGCGCGTGGCTCGACTCAACGCCCACGCTGTTCGTCTCGGGGCAAGTGAAACGTGCCGATCGCATGTTCGCAGCCGACGGGACGCCGCTCGGCGTTCGACAGGTCGGCATCCAAGAGGTCGACATCGTTTCGATTGTCGCCTCGATCACGAAGTATGCCGTGACCGTGGTGGACCCCCAGTCGATTCGGTACCACCTCGAAAAAGCGTGGCACCTGGCCACGTCCGGTCGCCCCGGCCCCGTCTGGATCGACATTCCGCTTGACGTGCAAGCATCGCCGATCGATCCCCCGACCTTGCCCGGCTTCGTGCCGGACGAGCGGGACGCCGATCGCGGCCCGAGCGGCCTTCAATCCGTCGTGCGCGACGTCGTCACAGCGCTCAATCGTGCCGAACGCCCGCTGATCTTGGCCGGGAACGGCATTCGGCTCGCACATGCGGAGCCCGAATTTCGGGAACTCGTCGACCTTCTGGACGCGCCCGTCGAGACGACGTGGCTTGCGATCGACCTGATCGAGGCCGACCACGCGCTGTTTGTCGGACGGCCCGGCGCCGTCGCGCCCCGCGGCGCCAACTTTGCGATCGCCAACTGCGATTTTCTCCTGTCGATCGGCGCGCGCCTCGACCGCGTCGTGACCGGCTTCGCCCCCGAGCGCTTCGCACAGCGTGCTTACAAGGTCATGGTGGACATCGATCCCGCGGAGTTGCGTAAGATGGGCGATACGATCGCGCAGCCGGTGTGTAGCGATGCCGGCGCGTTCATGCGCGAGCTGCTGGCTCAACAGCGCAGTCTCGAACCGCGCAACCGCGATCGCTGGAAGGCGCGCTGCGCGAACTGGAAGCAGCGCTATCCGGTCGTCCTGGAAGAGCACGGCACACCGGGAGGTCCGGTCAGCACGTACAACCTCGCCAAGGTTCTCGGCGACGAGCTGTCTCCGGGGGACTTCATCGTTTCTGGCAGCTCCGGAAGCGGTATCGAGCTTTTCTTGCTCGCATTCGACGTCAAGCCCAAGCAGCGTATCTTTCATACGACGGCGCTCGGTTCGATGGGCTTCGGCATCGCAGCGGCCATCGGCGCTTCCCTCGCCGGAGGACGAAAACGCACGGTCTGCGTCGACGGAGATGGTGGCTTTTTCTTCAACGTTCAAGAGCTTGAAACCGTGGCGCGGCTCGGGTTGCCGATTACCTTTTTCGTGTTGAATAACGACGGCTACGCCTCGATCCGCGCTTCTCAGACGAACTACTTCGGCGCGGCTAAGATCGGCTGCGATGCGGGGACGGGACAGACGCTGCCCGACATCTGCCGCGTTGCCGAAGCGTTCGGAGTCGCGACCGACCGGATCGCCGATCAGTCGAATCTGCGTGCGGAACTGCGCCGCGTGCTGTCCCGGCCGGGCCCGCTGGTTTGCGACGTCACGATGGTTCGCGATGAAGTGCGGGCGCCGCGCCTGTCGTCGGTGCAACTTCCCGACGGTTCCTTCGTATCGGCCCCGCTGGAAGATCTCTGGCCGTTCCTGGATCGCGACGAGTTCGCCGCGAACATGTCGGAGGCGACCGCCGATGTCTGAGAGCTGCGATGTGGCACAGCGCGTCGGAATCATGCAGGGCCGGCTCCTGCCGCCGGAGCCGGGCCGCTTTCAGTCGTTCCCGCGCGCGAGATGGCGCGATGAGTTTCGATTCGCCGCAGCCGCCGGGCTCGATGCGATCGAGTGGATCTTCGATCAATTCGGAGCCGACGTCAACCCGATCGCAAGCGACGCGGGGATCGTCCAGATGCATGCTCTTGTGCGGCAATCCGGCGTCGCGGTCGTCTCGCTGTGCGCCGACTTTTTCATGGACCGGCCGATTGTCCACGCGACGGGCGATTCGCTCGCGGACCTCGGCGCTCGGCTCTATTGGCTGATCGAGCGCTGCCGGCGCGCCGGCATCGAGCGGATGGTGATTCCGTTCGTCGACGCGTCGAGGATCGAAACCGCAGAGCATGAGAGCACCGTGCTCGCGCTGCTGCGCGACGTCCTCCCCATTGCGGAACGTTCCGGCGTCGAAATCCACCTGGAAACGGCCCTAGGCCCGCAGGACTTCGCGCGATTTCTCGGCCGGTTGCCGCACCCGATGCTGAAGGTCAACTACGACGCAGGCAACAGTGCGGCGCTCGGCTATCGGCCCGCCGAAGAGCTGGCCGCCTACGGCGAACGCATCGGCAGCGTACATGTCAAGGATCGGGTCTTGGGCGCGGGCACCGTGCCGCTTGGAAGCGGGAGCGCCGACTTGCCGGAGCTGTTCGCGGGATTGGCGCGGGCTGGGTATCGTGGCGACTACGTGCTGCAAGCTGCGCGCGGCGCTGCCGGCGACGAACCGGCCCTTGCGAAACGTAACGCCGCCTTCGTACGGCAATCGGTCGAGCGCGCGCGCGCCGCTCCGGCCTCACGCTAGTGCACGTTCTCATCGCCGGCTTAGGTGCGATCGGTCAGCGGCACGCGCGCAATTTGCGCTCGCTGCTTGGACCCGGCCTCCGGCTATCGGCGTACCGGGTGCGCCGGCTTCGTGGGGTCGTGACGCCGGGACTCGAGCTCGATCGATCTCAAGACGTCGAAGCGACGCTCGGTATCGAATCCTATGACGATCTCGGCGCCGCGTTGCGCGCGAAACCGGACGTCGCCATCATCGCGAACCCGAGCAGTGCACACGTCGAAACCGCGCTCGCTTGCGTCCGCGCCGGATGCCATCTCTTAGTGGAAAAACCTCTTTCGGATTCACTTGAGGGCATCGACGAGCTCGCAGGAGAGGTCGAACGGCGCGGACTCGTCGCGATGGTCGCATATCAGTTGCGCTTCCACCCGAGCTTCGAGCGCTTCCAACAGATCGTCTCGAGCGGCGAGCTTGGAAATTTGCTTTCCGTTCGAGCGACGGTCGGCGAGTATCTGCCCAACTGGCATCGGTACGAGGATTACCGGGCGATGTACGCGGCGCGTGCCGAGCTGGGAGGCGGCGTGGTCCTGACTCAAATCCACGAGTACGACTACCTCTACGCGCTTTTCGGAATGCCGCAGAAGCTTTACGCGCTCGGTGGACACTGGAGCGACCTCGACATCAACGTCGAGGATACCGCAAGCGCATTGATGCACTGCACCGTGTCGGGGCGGCCTCTTCCCGTTCACATCGCCCAAGACTATCTTCAGCGCCCGACGAGTCGGGCGTGCGAGGTCGTCGGTGATCGCGGAAAGGCGATGCTCGACTTTGCGGCGGGAACCGTCTCGCTGTGGAGAGACGGCGGGGAACCGGTGATCGATCGTCTTGAAACGTTCGATCGAAACGAGCTCTACCTTAGCGAAATGCGGCATTTCCTCGGGTGCGTCGGAGCTAACCGGGGCCCGCTTGTCGATCTGCGCGAAGGAAAGAAGAGCTTGGAAATCGCGCTTGCCGTGAAACGTTCGATCGAAAGCGGGACGGTCGTCGATGTAGCCGTGGGCGACCGGGTCCATGTCGCGTAGCGCGCTCGATCTCTTCAAGCTCGATGGTCGAGTCGCCGTGATCACGGGGGGAGGCGGACTCCTCGGCGTTCGGCACGCGACCGCGATCGCATCGGCCGGAGGGATCCCGGTGCTCGTCGACATCGCGGAAGATCGCGCGCACGAGGCCGCGCGCGCCCTGAGCGCGGCGCACGGCGTCGAGGCGCTCGGGCTCGGTTGCGACATCACCTCACCGCAAGCCGTCGAAGCGATGTGCGTACGCGTCATCGAACGCTTCAAGCGAGTCGACATTCTGATCAACAACGCCGCGAACAACCCGAAGATGGAAGC
>Ga0302326_10029027_pt1 | contig 11118 bp, 7 predicted proteins | sample Palsa_T0_3_FD_202264 | JGI IMG/M metagenome (GOLD analysis project Ga0302326, IMG submission 202264) | Peat permafrost microbial communities from Stordalen Mire near Abisko, Sweden - Palsa_T0_3 | ecosystem: Environmental > Terrestrial > Soil > Palsa > Peat permafrost | place: Sweden: Abisko...
CGGCTTTTGGCCCGCCGTGGATTCAGAAAGAAGGAAGGTCACGAAAACAGAAGAGGCTTGCCACACCAGCTGCACTAGTGCGAATAGTGCAGTATGCTTCCATTCGCCGTGGACCTTCAGCTGGGCCTGCCGGTCACCGAGCAGATTCTTTTTGCCGTCAAGAAGGCGGTCGTCGGCGGACAGCTCAGGCCAGGCACCAAATTTCCCTCGCTACGGGTGCTGAGCCAGGAACTGCGCATCAATCCGAACACGGCGCAGAAGGTCATAACGGCTCTCGTTGCTGAGGGAGTGCTGATCACGACTCCAGCGGTCGGCAGTGTTGTGGCCGAGCCGGGACCCGGCGGCCGGAAACAGCGAAGCGACCTGCTTGGAGCCGAGGTGGAGAGGCTTGTGGTGGAGGCCATGAAGCTCGGCCTCGATCAGGACGATGTCCATGGGGCTGTTTCCGCTCATTGGAAAAAACTTTCCAGGACCGAGAAGCACTACGCCTACGAATGAATATCATTGAAACCCATCATCTCAGTCGCAAGTACGGGCGCGCGGACGCTCTTCACGGCCTCGACTTGACGGTGCCCGCGGGAAGCGTATTCGCGTTCATCGGTCCGAATGGGGCGGGTAAGACCACGACGATCAAGGTGCTCATGAATCTGCTCCGCCCGACTGGAGGAGAGGCGCGGGTACTCGGCGTCGATTCGAGAAAGCTGAGCCCCAAAGAGCGTCAGCAGATTGGCTACGTCTCCGAAAGTCAGAAGCTTCCTGAGTGGATGACCGTGGAGCAGCTCATGCGCTATTGCCGTCCATTTTATCCCACCTGGGACAGAGACTTGGAGGCCAAGCTCATGCGTCAGTTCGATCTTCCGCCGGGAAGAAAGCTAAAACATCTGTCGCGCGGGATGCTGATGAAGGCCGCTCTGCTGTCCTCACTGGCCTATCGGCCAAAGCTTCTGGTGCTCGATGAGCCGTTCAGCGGCCTGGACCCGCTCGTACGCGATGAATTTATCCGCGGTGCGCTTGAAGTCTCTCAACAGGATGAGTGGACGATTTTCATTTCCTCGCATGATATCAACGAGGTTGAACAGTTGGCCGATTGGGTGGGCATCATTGACTCCGGTCGATTGCACCTTGCGGAGCCTATTGAAACCCTCTTGGGCCGATTTCGCAGGATCGAAGTCACGCTGGCCGGAGAGGACGGAGTTGTCCGAGGACTTCCTGACCACTGGCTTGAAGTCGAACGGGTGGGAAACTTCGTCCGGGCCATCGAAAGCGCTTATGAGCCCGGAATGCTGAATGAGGTCCGCGGATCGCTTCCGCCGAATGCGGAGGTGGCCGTAAAGCCCATGACGCTCCGAGAAATCTTTGTTGTCCTGACCCGTGTGAGCCGTGAGCAGAGCAAGAAGGCCGCGGCTTGAGCCTGACGTGGCATATTGTTCTGAAGGACCTCTACCGGCTGCGGTGGATCCTGGTGCTCTGGGGGACGCTCATGGTGGGATGCATTCTATTTGCGGCCATCCAAGCAGGCTTGGATACCGACACTTACTACCCCTACTACCTGGGGGCTCTCATCTGCGCGTCGGGTTTGCTGCCCTTGATCGCATTCAGTTTGGTGATGGGCCTTATCCACGACGATCCAGTCGCCGAATCCGATGCGTTCTGGATCACCCGGCCCATCTCCGCCGGCCGCCTTCTCGGCGCGAAGTCGGTCGCGCTCTTCTTACTCTGGCTGATTCCGGTGATCGTCTCGATGCCGGTGTGGATCCACCAGGGTTATGATTTGAAACAGCTTCAGGATGCCGCGAAGCAAACGTTGAAGATCGAGGCCGCCATTTCGTTTCTGGCCTTGCCGATCGCCGCTCTGTCGCCCAACGGCAGCCGATTTGTGATGAATGTGATGCTGGCCTCCGCCGGTTTGTTTACGCTGGCGTTAGTTTACCGGCTGGGCGGCCTCGGCCAGGAGTCTCCCCTATCTGCTGGGCTGGCCCAAGCCCGCTATGGGATAGTTGCTGGAATCTGGGTCGTTGCCTCGCTGGCGATTGCAGGGACGCAGTTTTTTGGAGGGCGGACCCGGCGTTCGCTGGTGATACTTTCCATCTCAGTCGTGCTGGGATTCGCGGCGGCGAGGTGGTGGCCCTGGGCTTATCGACCTAAGGAGGGAACTGGGAACGCGGCAGCTGGGCAGGGCGCGAGCTTGGGGTATGATATCGCAGCAGATATTCCATGTAAGACGGGCGGGAAATCCATTGAGAAGGGCGCGACCCTGCAGGTCCGCGATATCTTTGTGGATGGTTTGAAGGGAGAACTTGTGATCTCCCTCTCCGAGGCAGAGCCGAATATCTCGGTCGATTGGTTCAAGGCGTTTTACGGAGCTCTTCCCGAGGGCGACGATCCGGCTTACTATTTCCTGGTCGATCGGTCAGACGGGCGCTCCTTGCTTGGGCAGGTGACGAAGGTGGGGGAGATCCTCGACGTATCGACGATCCGATACTCCCATAGGAGCGTCATCTTTGCGCCCGCTCGCGGTTGGAATGGAACTCCAGCCCGCAATTTCTCCGCATGGCTCGAGCATGCGAGACTCGTCAAGGTCGTCGCTCATGACGCGGGCTCGCTTCGTCCCGCGATCCCGCCCCGCTTGGATCTTGCCGTGACGGCAGCTCTGGCCGCGCAGCAATCGATATCGCGACATCCATGAATTTGACATGGCATATAGTTAGGAAGGACCTGCGCAGGCTTCGTTGGCCACTTGTCCTATGGGGCCTTCTGATGGTGGCGAAACTGGTTTTCTACGCGGTCATTGCCGGCGTAAGCGGGGCTCCAAATCCCGACTGGCTAAACCGGATGAACCACCCGTCGGAAATCTTTCTACGCATCGCGGTGGAACCGATGATCGCCTACCTGCTGCTCGGCGCGCTCATTTTTGACGACGCCTTGGTGGAAAACGATTCCTTTTGGATCACCAGGCCCATTTCCGGCGCCCGGCTGTTGGCGGCCAAAATGCTGGGAGCCGTGCTCATGTTCATCGCCTTGCCGATTGCGATCAACGTGCCTTGGTGGCTCTTCTGCGGGCTGGGAGCAAGCGAGGTCGCCACGTCGGCGGGATTGATGGCGGGAGGGTACTCCTTGCTGGTTGCTGCCGGCCTTGCTTGCGCCTCCATTACGGACGGATTTGCCCGGTATATTCTTTGGACGCTGGTCGGACTGGGGGCGCTTGGGATGATATGCCTCGTAATTTTGTCGATTGATCTCGGTGGCAGCGGCTTCTTCGGGCTCCCAAGCAGACTCCCTCTCACCCGTTACGAAGTCTGGATCGCAGGGGCGTATGCTGCCGCCGCTGCGCTCATCGGTCATCAGTTTGTCAGCCGCCGGATTTGGCGATCGATCATAATCGGCGTGGGCGGGGCGGTGATTGTGAGCGTCCTCGGCAATCTGTTTCCCCCTGTGCGGGAGGACAAATTCCGTCGCCATTCGGATTCGGGCAGCGAAATGATACACATGGAGATGGCCGGTCCGGGGCGCTACGATCCCGATCGTCGTTTGATGAACCTACCATTCCGTTTGAGCGGAGCGTCGGTCTACCTATCCACCGCTCAGCTGAGCGTCCAGGGCGAGTGGGATTTGAATGGCACGCTGGTTTGGAAAGCGCGGGGCGGGGCGAACGGGCTCGGCAGCGGGGGCGGCGCAAATAAGACCGCGGCCATGAAACTCATCCGGGATCTGGTCCGCCGGGACGGAGTCTTGGTGCGGGGTGCCGGACAGAAGGAGCTATATCAGGGGACCCCTATCCCGGCAAACGTGGGCAAATCCGAATCGGATCCGTTCCCTGCCGTCGCGATTCCGCTTTCTCCGGTCGTCGCACGGCGGCTCGCCGACCGCCCTGGGGCATTTCACGGTCGTGTGGAACTGATTAGCCACGACGCCCTCTCGGCGGAGGTGCCGCTCCGCGAGCAGTCGACGAATCGCAAAGGCCGCTGGTACGCGGTTTCAGAGCTGAAGATCGGTCCCGTAACGGAAGAATTCCGGAGGCATCGGTCATCCCGAGAAGTGCTCGGAAACAAATCTCTGCTCTCTTTGGTCGTCACCCAGCGATGGACCGACGGCATGGCCTTCCATTCCGAATGGGAATACTATCTGAGAGCGTTGACCTCTTACGCCCTGTTGAATCCCAAAACGGGCGAAATTATTTTGGATGACCCAGGCGTCCGTCAGATCCTGGCTACCACCGGTCTTAACCATATCAATGTGGTCAGCGTGAGACTAGGGTTTGCCGCCTCGGCGGTGGCCGATTGGGTGAAGGACGGGATGCTGGTGGTGGTCGGTTACAGCGGGGCGCAGGTCGTCACGCGTACGATCGATGCCGATCCATTCACATTCACCTATGGCAAGTTGTCGTCGAATGGCTTGCGGTAACGGGCGTCCAGTTGCGAAAGTCGGGCTAGGGCCAGCCGTGGGCGCTGAGTCCGTTCTGGACCGCTTCCTGATAGGCGCGCCGCATCAGAGAGTCGTCGGGGTTGGGAGTTAACTTATCCCTTTGAAGCATCAAGACGTAGATCAACCCTCGGGCCGGATCTGCCCAACTCTGGGTGCCGAATGCCCCACCATGGCCAAACGTTCCTGCTGTCACGGTATTATTTGCGCGCACTTGCGTGGGATCGGCCACGACGCAGAATCCCAGACCCCACGGCATTCCCGGACGGGCCGCCAAGGCTCCGGTTTGCACGCGCGTCATCTCTTGGACCGTTGCAGGCTTGAGGATAGACCGGCTCTGCCAAACGCCTCGGTTGAGCATCATCTGATAGAACCGTGTGACATCCTCGGCGGTCGAAAAAAGTCCCGCCCCGCCCAAGGGTGGCCGTGCGCGATCGACGACTTCTCCGCCATACATATAGTGGATCGCCGTCTCTTCCAGACGCCCATTCAAGGGGTCGGGACGATAGCAGTGTGCCAATCTTTCGAATTGTTTCGAGGTCGGCCAAAAGGTGGTGTTCCTCATGCCCAGCGGATCGAAAAGTCTGCGCTGTAGAAATGTTGAGAGCGGCTGTCCGCTGGCGATCTCCACCACGCGCCCCAGAACATCGATGCCCGCCGTCGAATAGCTCCAGCGAGCGCCCGGTCTGAAACCAAGCGGCTCGCGGGCGAGAACTTTGACCATCGTCTCCGTCGTCCAATGGGGGTCGGCGACCCGGTATTCGCCCAAACCGCTCGTGTGCGTGAGGAGATCTCGCAGCGTGATGCTTCGGTCGCAGCGCTCCAACACCTGTCGCTCCGATGTTCGCTCGCTCACAAACCAGGGTTGATGAAATTCGGGCAAATAGCGGTCAAGCGGATCATCGAACGTCAGAACTCCGTCGTCCACCAAGAGCGCGATCGCCACGGCCGTGACCGGCTTGGTCATGGAGGCAATCCAGAACAGATCGTCCGTTTGCATTTTGCGCCCGGAGGCTAGGTTGCTGCGACCTACAGCCGAGAGGTAAAGGATGTGATCCTTCGTCGCCACCAGCGCGACAGCGCCGGATATTTCGCCGCGGTCTACGAACGGCTGGAGTGCTGTGGCCACCGGCCAGGCGGGTTCCGCAGCCCGGCCTGCCGCAACCAACGCCACGGAAATGACAGCTGCCAGAGGCGGGAAAGACCGGCGAAATCCTACCCTAACCGCGGCGACGAACGACATTCCCAACCCTGGCTCGAGATACGAGCGGTTTCAACCGACAAAACCGCTCGCCGACGGGGCCCATTTCCGCCGCCTACTTTGCCGCGAGCGGACCGAAATCTGGCGGCGGATGGCGATGGTGGGTTGCGTCCTGGAAGGCCCCGGCGATCGCGATCAGGGTGGGCTCGCTGAAGGGTCGTCCCGAAATATCCATGCCGACCGGCAGCGCGGCCGGCGTCGGCCCGATCAGGACTGTGGGCTCCTCGTTGCCGCCACCGCCATAGCCCGGTCCGCGCAGCCAGCCGGGGGGAGGCGGCGGCGCGGAGGGATCGCGGATGCGGTCATAGACGTGCGTCGTGAATCCGGCCTGAACCGTGATCACTGGGAAACCCTGGGTGAGGCCGGGAAACGACCACACATCGCCGCGGCCGTTGACATTCGGCTCGGCGGGAGCCCCGAGTTTGATCGGAGGGATGTTGCTGGTCGGATAGACCACGGCATCGAGGCCCAGATCGGCAAAGGCCTGGAGGAGGATCTCCTGCACCGCAAAACGCCGCTGCAGTCGCGTGGTTGTATCAAGAACCATGGCCTTGTCATTCATTTCCAGCCCGGGCTTCTGGCTGCCATAGTTCGGGTCGTTATAGAAGCTGGCCTTCGTATAAAGGTCCGTGAGGGTCTTGATGTTCGCATCGCCTCGTTGCCGAAGGTAGAGGTCGAATTCGTACTTGGCTTCGCCGACGGCCATGCCGAAGGCAGGTGGCGCCCCCGCGGCACCCGGGCCGGCCGCGGCGGCGGTTGCCGCCCGTCCGCGCCGTCCACCCGCTCCGCCACCCCCGCCTCCGAAGTCGCGCATCGTAAACTTGCCGGGGGCTTTGCTCGGATCCACTGCAAGATCGACAAATGTTTTGATGTAATCCCCGACCGGCTTGCCGGCGGCATCGACGGGAAATAATTCCGGATGCTCCTTCGCGTAGCCCGCGTTGGTGAGCATCGGATTGAGCGCCTGAATGTATTTCGTGAAGAGTTCGCCCCCATCGCCTGGGTCGATGATGGTCGCTCCGAGCTTCTTCAAGTCCTCGATCGCCTGGTTGACGATATCGATGTTCTCTTCGTCGGCTTTGGAAAAGAGTTTCTTGTCCATGTACTCGCGGACCACACCGATGCGAATGCCTTTGAGGCTCTTGGGATGGGCGAAGGATTGATAGGGCTGGTCGGGCAGCCGGCCGACGGCGAAAGCAGTGAGCGGATCCTTAGGATCGTATCCGGCGATCACGTTCAGGACACGGGCGGCATCCTCCACCGTGCGGGCGATCGGACCAACACGGGTATTCAGGCCCATCTGGATCATGCCGAAGCGGGGGACCAATTCCTCCGTTCCTGCGATCCCGACGCAGCTGTTCTTATGGGCGGGGCCCCGGATAGACGAACCGGTCTCCTCGGCGATGGCGCAGGTCACGAGGTTCGCGCCCACCGATGATCCCGAACCGGAGCTTGAAATGCCGGGATTGCGCTCGGTGTCGTAGGGATTGGCAAAAGTGCCTCCGAAGGAGCTCCGCGGAATGCCGTCCGCATATTCGCTGAGATTGGCCTTCGCCAGGATGATCGCGCCCGCGGCACGGAGCCGCTCCACGAAGGTCGAGTCAAACGGCGGGCGATCGTTGGCATAGAACGCATCGGCTCCCGACGTGGAACGCATGTCGAAGGTGCAGTACTGGTCCTTCAAGGCCATCACGACTCCGTGCAGCGGTCCGATGAGCTTGCCGGTCTTGGCAAAGTACGCGTCTTCCTGCGCGGCGACCTCCAGGGCGTCGGGCATTTTGGGATCATTGTCCACGAGATCGGTCATGCTGCGCGCGTGATGCTCGTCAAAGCCCCACGCCTTGCGGTGGTCGGGCCGCAGGTTGAGGGTCGAAAGCGCGTTGATGCCCTTGGCGTGCGGGATTGTCGTCACGGGCCCGAGAATTCCGTAAGGTTGGTCAACGGCGGGGCCATTGTAGGCTTGAATGCGCTTCAGATAGAGCTTCAGGACGTCGGTCGCCGTGACTTTTTTTGCCAGAATGGCGTCCTGAATGTCGGAGATCGTCGCCTCCTCGACGTGAAAAGCCTCGGCCGCGACTGCAGTGGCCCCGGTTGCTGCGATCCCTAGAGCAATCGCCAATGAGACGCTGAGTTTATTGTGAAAGGGTTTAAACATGGCTCGCTTCGTTTTGAGTGTGGTTGTGAAGAGCGGTGCTTTGCGGGCTCAGGGTTCGCCGGGCAGCGGACCGAAGTCGGGCGGCGGGTGGCGGTTCTTGGTCGCGTGCTCATAGGCCCCTGCGATCGTGAGAATCGTGGCTTCGGTGAAGGGCCGGCCGAGAATATCCATGCCAACGGGCAGGACATCGGGGGTTGGCCCAATCAAGTGCGAGGGTCCGCTCGTGGGATTGACGTCGCCATCGGGTCCGGGCGCCGGCGGCGGCGCATCGGCGTCGAGTTCCCGGTCGTAGACATGGGTCGTAAAACCGGCCGGGACGGTCATGGCCGGGAAACCCTGCTGGCCGAGAAAGGACCAGATGCCACCGCGTCCATTGACGGGCGGTTCGGCGGGCTCGCCGAGCCGGGTCGGAGGCAGATTGCTCGTGGGATAGACGACCGCGTCGAGCTTCATGTCCGCGAACGCATTGAGGATGATTAATTGCACCGCGAATCGACGCTGAAGCCGGGCAGCGGTATCCAGCACCCTCACCTTGTCGCCACTCTCCAGGGTGCTTTTCCGGTTCGGATACCGCGGATCGTCATAGAACGTGGCATTCGTGTACCAGTCGGTCATGCTCTTGATGTTCGCGTCGCCGCGCTCTCTGAGATAGAGGTTGTTCTGGAAGCGGCTCTCGCCGATCGATGCCGCTGGACCGGAGTCGGGGCCGCCTCCGCCCCCCCGCCGTCCGGTTGCTGCCGCCGCGCCCCCGCCGCCTCCTCCCCATTCTGCGCCGCCTAGATCACGGAGGGTGAAGTGGCCCACTGCCTTGGAGGGATCGACGGCGAGATCGACAAAGGTCTGGATATAATCGCCGGTCGGCTTGCCTGCGGCGTCGACCGGGAACAGCTCGGGATGCAGCTTGGCATAGACGCTGTTCTGCGCCACGGGACCCAGTTGCCGGATATACTTCGTGAACAGTTCGCCGTGGGGGCCCGGATCGATGATCGTTGCCCCGAGTTCCTTCAGCTTTTCGATGGCCCTGTCGACGATGTCGATCGTCTCTTCATCCGCCTTGGTGAACAGGTCCTTGTCCATGTATTCGCGGACGACGCCGATGCGCAGCCCTTTCAGGCTCGTTTGGTGGGTGTAGGATTCGTAGGGCTTTTTGGGGATACGGCCGACGTTGAACGCCGTATAGGCGTCCTGAGGATCGTAGCCCGCGATGACTGTTTCGACGCGCGCGGCATCCTCGACCGTGCGGGCGATCGGTCCGACGCGGGTGTGGATCCCTGTGCCGATCATTCCGATGTGACTGACAAGTTCCGAGCTCCCGGCGATGCCGACGCAGCTCTCGGCTTCGGCCGGGCCGCGGACAGAGGAACCGGACTCCTCGGCGATCGCCACTGTCACCAAGTTGGCGGCCACGGCCGAGCCCGACCCGGAGCTCGAAGTATTCGGATGGCGGGTCGTGTCGTAGGCGTTGACGAACGTCCCGCCAAAGGAACTGCGGGGCGTGCCGTCGGCATATTCGCTCAGGTTTGCCTTGCCGAGGATGATCGCGCCGGCGTCGCGGAGGCGCTTGACGAAGCTGGAGTCGTGGGGAGGACGGTCGTTGGCGTAGTGGGCATCGGAGCCCGACGTCGTGCGCATGTCGAACGTGTCATATTGGTCCTTGATCGCGATAAACACGCCGTGCAGGGGTCCGACGAGCTTGCCTGTTTTTGAAAATTCCTCGTCGAGTTTGGCCGCAACCTCGAGTGCGTCGGGCATATTGGGATCGTCGTCGACCAGGTCGGTCATGCTGCGGGCATGATGGTCGTCGAAGCCCAGTTCTTTGCGCGCGGCAGGCCGGAGATTGAGCGTGGAGATTGCGTTGATTCCCTTCGCGTGGGGGATGACCTTGACCTTGCCGAGCAACCCCTCCGGCTCCTCGACGCCCAGACCGTTGTAGGCCTTGATCCGGGCGAGATAGAGCTTAAGGAGCTGGGTCGTCGTGATCTGCTTCGCCAGAATCGCTTTCTGGATGTCGGCGATCGTGGCCTCCTCCAGGTGAAATTTGCTCGGTTCGGCCGCGCCGGCGGGTGTCATCCTTGCGAAAACACCGAGAGCGAGCGCACATGCGAAAACGAGAGCTAAGGAGCGCATCCGCAACAGGGGTCGCGGAAAAATTCTATCGCGGATTTGTAAGAGCATGGACCTGGGGGGACGGACAATCAATGGAAGGACGCCGGAAATCGGGAGGGAATCCCGGGCCGCAAGCCGCAAGAATCGGGCCAAGCAAGTTGAAACCCCCCTTGTTACTGGAGAAAACGGCCCTCCCAGCGGCCCGTCACCCTCTATCGATCACCCTACCGAACTCCCCCCTGGGGTGCCAAGCGAAGCTCATCGAGAATTGGATGCGCCAGCCCCGCAAGTTTCGCATCGGCGGGTCCGATCAAATCGAGCACCACGACCTGGTTGTGGCCCGGGCGTAGCCATGGGCCCGGGCAATACATCGTCTGGGTCGGCCCAATATTCCAGAAGCGGCCGAGGCAGTGTCCATTGATCCAGACGACGCCCTTGCCCCACGTTCGCAGGTCCAGAAACGTGTCGTCCGCTTTTGCCACCGTGAATTCACCGTGCCAGAACGCCGGACCCGGCGTTCCCGCAGTCTGAGGTCGAAACTTAAGCGCGGCCAGTTCAGGCGCATCCAGGGGAAGGGAAAAAATGCTCCAGGATTTCAAAAGTATTGTCGCGGCTGCGGCGCCGTCATCGGTCACCGTCACGGGTCCGTGAAGTCCTTTGCGGTCGTAAACCTCTCGGCCGAAATTCACGCGGCCGACCGCCTCGACCAGGATATCGAGGCGGGCCGGCTTCTGGCGCGCCGGCAGGGCCACGGAGAAGCGCCGGCTTCCGCGGTCCATAGACCCAAGGCACGTCCCATCAACGAATACCCAGGCAAAATCGTGGACCTCGTCGGCGCGGAGGGTCGCGGCCGGTCCGGCAGGCAGGGTGGCCCTGTAGACCATGCAGCCGCGGCTTTGATCGTAAGACTCCATCGTCCGCGCCTCCTTGTCGGCGACCGGGTGCGGAAGATTATCGAGGATGGGAGCCGCTTCCCGGAGAGCGAACGCGGGGATCTCGGCCACAGGGTGGTTCGGAGGCGGCGCCGGGAGGGATTCGCCAGAAGAAAGATAGCGGGACATGACTTCGCGAATACGACGGAACTTCTCGGTCGGCCACCCCGCCTCGCTGATCGGAGCATCGTAGTCGTAGCTGGACGTGTCGGGAAGAAACGGGTGATCGGCCCCCGACCAAAGCC
>Ga0302326_10029028_pt1 | contig 11118 bp, 10 predicted proteins | sample Palsa_T0_3_FD_202264 | JGI IMG/M metagenome (GOLD analysis project Ga0302326, IMG submission 202264) | Peat permafrost microbial communities from Stordalen Mire near Abisko, Sweden - Palsa_T0_3 | ecosystem: Environmental > Terrestrial > Soil > Palsa > Peat permafrost | place: Sweden: Abisko...
TGCTCGCCGGCCTGCCGGTCTCGATCCTGGCGCTGGCGCTGCTCGCCGGGCTGGCCGATCGGCTGGCGCCGTGGGTCGCGTCGGTGCTCCTGATGGCGGTCGGCGCCGGCCTCGGCCCGACCTTCCCGGCGAGCACGGTCGCGGTGCAGAACGCGGTCGACCGGCGCGATCTCGGCACGGTCAGCGGCGCGCTCGCCTTTTCGCGCGCGCTCGGCGCCGCCATCATGGTGGCCGCCGCCTCTTCCGTGGTGCTCGGCCTGGCCGCCTCTGCGCTGCCCGATGCCGGGCCGGCGAGCAGCCTCGAGGATCTCGCCCGGCAGGATCTGCCCGAGGCGGCGCGCATCGCGGTCAGCCACGCCTTCGGCGTCGCGTTCGGCGCGCTCGGCGCGGCGCTGCTCGCGTCGTTCGTGATCCTCGTCCGCGTCGAGGAGCGCCCGCTCGGCACAAGGGCAGGCATCGATGCGACGCCGGCCGCAGATCGCGCGCCTTAACGCGTGTCGTCGCCCGCGCCGCCGGCCTGCTCCAGCAGGTCGGGGCGCAGGATGGTCAGCTGGCCGCGTTTGAAGCGCAGCACGCCCTGCTGCTGGAACCGCTTCAACGTCATGGTGACCCATTGGCGCGTCGCGCCGACCATGTGGGCGAGGTCCTCGTGGGTGAACGCCGCGCCGATGAAGATGCCGTCTTCCTCCTCGATGCCATAGAGGTCGCACAGGCTGCGCAGCAGCAGCGACAGGCGCTCGGTGACCGAGCGCGTGCCGAGCATCTGCGCGAGCGCGGAGTAGCATTTGCCCTTGAAGACGAGGCCTTCGATGATGCCGATGCCGAGCTCCGGCATCTGCGCGATCAGCCGCTTGAGCTCGCCGCCGGCAAGCGCCAGCACCGTGCTGCGGCGCGCCGCGATCCCGGACCACACATGGGTGCCGCCGCCGAACACTTCCGGCCCGCCGACGAAATTGCCCGGATACCAGTAGGCGAGCGTGATCTCGCGACCCGACGGCGCGCTGTAGAACACCCGGATCAGACCGCTTTCGACCAGGAAGATCCCGGTGTGCGGATCGCCTTGGCGGAACACCGCCTCGCCGCGCTCGAGCGTGCGCGGCCGGCCGAGCGCGAGCACCCGCGCGCGGTCGGGCTCGCTCAGGCGCGCCAACAGGTTGGGCATGCCCGACACCGCGCCCTGGGCCTCGGCGAGCAGCAGCGCGCTCGGGCGCGTCATGGTCCGGTGGCCTCCTGACGACGGCGCCGGCAAGCAAGCGGCTTGCCAGGGCGGAGGCCGCAGTCTACGCGGCGACGCCGAGCTTGCCGAGCGCCCAGCGGACCAGCTTGCGGACGTCGGGGTCGGGGTCGTCGGCGGCTTGGCGGAGATAGATCGCGCCGTCTTCATGGCCGATCTCGCCGAGCGCCGCGGCGGCTTCCTTGCGCAGATTGCTGACCGTGTGGCCGAGCGCCGCGCCGAGCGCCGGCAGCGCCTTGGGATCGCCGATCCGGCCGAGCCCGTTGGCGGCCTTGACGCGGACCTGCCAGTAATCGTCGTCGAGCGTGCGGATCATCGCATCGACCGCCGCGCCGAGGCGCAGCTTGCTGATCGCCTCGGCGGCCTCCTGGCGGACCTGCCAGTTGGCATCGCCGAGCGCCGCGATCAGGCTCTCGGCGACCCGCTCGTTGCCGCTGAAGGCGAGCGCGCTGACCGCGGCGCGACGGACCTCCTCGTCCGGATCGCCGGCCGCCTGGATCAACGACAGCAGCGCTGCCTCGGCGCGCAGATAGCCGAGCACACCGGTGGCGGCGCGGCGCACCCGCGCATCGTCGTCGCGCATCGCCGCCAGCGCCACCGGCAGGCTCTCGGGCAGGCACAGCTCTTTGAGGGCGAGCAGCGCGCCCATGCGAACGAACGCATCGCCATGATCGACGCGCGCCAGCAGCGCGGGCGCGGAAGCGGCGGCCTTCATCTCGACCAGGCTGCGCAGCGCGGCCTGGCGCACCGCATCGACGGGGTCCGACAGCGCCTCGATCAGCGCGGGCACCGCCGTCGCATCGCCCGTGAAGCTCTCGAGCGCGCGCGCCGCGGCCTCGCGCACGGTCGCGTCGTCGTCCTTCAGCCGGTCGACGAGCAAGATCAGCGCGGCCGGATCGGCCGCCTCGCCGAGCTCCATCACGGCGACCCGGCGGATCTGGCTGTCGGGATCGGCGAGCCGCTCGGCGATCTCGTCGAGATCGAGCTCGGGATTGTCGAACGGATCCACGGTCGGCTCCCGTCAGCGCAGCAGATAGGGGATGTTCACGGTCACGGCGCCGGTCGGGCAATCCGCCTCGCACGGCATGCAGTACCAGCACTCGTCGTATTTCATGAAGGCGGTGCCCTTGGCGATGTCGATCGCGAGCACGTCGAGCGGGCAGACATCGACGCACACCGTGCAGCCCTTGTGAGCGATGCATTTGGTCTCGTCGACCACGACCGGAACGCTGGTCGCGTGATTGGCAAGCGGCATCTCGGTCTCCGATTCTCTATTCCGCGGCGCTGGCGGAGGTCTTGATGCGCAGCCGGTGATAGGCGTCGCGCTCGGTCTCGTCGAGCGGCACGACATAGGGCGCGACCGGCCGCTTCTTGCACGCCATCCGTCCATCCGCGTCCTTGTAGAGCTGGGTGTGGCAGAACCAGTTCTCGTCGTCAGTCTCGGGATGGTCGACGCGATAGTGATAGAGCCCCCAGCGACTCTCGGTGCGGTAGAGCGAGGCTGTGGCCGCCATCTCGGCGCAATCGAGGATCGACTGGACCTCGAGCGCGCGCATAAGCTCGTGTGGATCGCGCGCCACCAGATGGCTGAGATCGTCGCGGATCTCAGCGAAGCGCTGCAGGCCGATCTCCATCTTGCGCGTCACCTTGGGCGGTTGCAGATAGTCGTTCACCATCCGGCGCGTCTTGTACTCCATCTCGTGCGGCGTGATGCCGTCGTCGCGCCGGGTCGGCGCCAGCACACGCTCGCGCTCGCGCGCGACCGCCGCCTCGTCGAGCGCCGGCAAATCGTTCTCGGCCGCGTAGGCGGCGGCGTCCTGGCCGGCGATCGCGCCGTTGACGAACGCGCCGAGCATGTAGTTGTGCGGCACGCTGCCCATGTCGCCGGCGGCGTACAGTCCGGGCAGGGTCGTGCGGCCGTGCTCGTCGACCCACACGCCCGACGCGCTGTGGCCCGAGCACAGGCCGATCTCGGAGATGTGCATCTCGACCATCTGGTGGCGGTAGTCGGTGCCGCGTCCGGCATGGAAGCGACCGCGGCTCGGCCGCTCGTTGGTGTGCAGGATGCGCTCGATCTCGCCGATCGTCTCCTCGGCCAGATGGTTGATCTTGAGGAACACCGGCCCGTTGCCGCCCTGCAGCTCGCGCCAGAACTCCATCATCATCTGGCCGCTCCAATAGTCGCACTCGATGAAGCGCGCGCCCTTGTTGTTGGCCGTGTAGCCGCCGAACGGGCCGGTCACGTAGGCGCAGGCCGGGCCGTTATAGTCCTTGATCAGCGGGTTGATCTGGAAGCACTCGAGGTTGGTCAGCTCGGCTCCGGCGTGATAGGCCATCGCATAGCCGTCGCCGGCATTGGCGGCGTTCTCGTAGGTGCCGAACAGATAGCCCGAGGCCGGCAGCCCGAGCCGCCCGGCCGCGCCGGCGCACAGGATCACGGCCTTGGCGCGCACCACCAGCATCTCGCTGGTCCGCGTGTTGACCCCGATCGCGCCGGCGATGCGTCCGTCGGCGCCGGTCAGCAGGCGGGTCGCCATGTAGCGCTGGCTGGTCGCCACCTTGAGCCGGCGCAGCTGGCGGTAGAGCACCTTCTTGACGTGATGGCCCTCGGGCATCGGCAGCACGTAGGTGCCGAGGTGATGCACCTTGCGCACGCGATAGTCGCCGGTCTCGTCCTTCTCGAACTTGACGCCGAGCGCGTCGAGCTCACGGATCATCGCGTAGCTGTTCTGCGCATAGGCGAGGACCGGCTTCTGATAGACGATCCCGTCATTCGCGATGGTGATCTCCTTGACGTACTGCTCGGGCGTCGCGTGGCCGGGGATCACGGCGTTGTTGAGCCCGTCCATGCCCATGCAGATGGCGCCGCTGCGCTTGACGTTGGCCTTCTCCATCAGGACGACGCGCAGCGCCGGGTTGGCCGCCTTGGCCTTGGCCGCCGCCATCGGTCCGGCGGTGCCGCCGCCGATCACCAGCACGTCGGCATCGGCGTAATGCGTGGTCGGTTCCGTCATGCGGGGTCCTTCCGGTGCGGAGCGGCCGGCACGATGCCAGGCGGCGCCGCGCCTGTTGAGCAACTAATTGCGTCCGCGGCTTCGTCGGCGATCTCGCGCAGATAGGCCCACGGGAAGATCCCGCGCGCGTGGTCGTCGGAAAAGCGCAGGTTCACGGCGTAGCCTCCGATCAGATCGATGCCCGAGACCGCGATGCTGTCGTCGAGCGGCAGCGCGCTTCCATCGATCCGCGCGCGCGTGCACCCGGCGCACCGGCAGGCATCGCGCAGCCGGCGCGCCGACAGGCGGCTCGACCGCGCGTCGTCCCAGTCGACCTCGAGCACCGTTCCCCCGTCGCGCAGCCGCAGCTCGACCGGCGCGCTCATGCCGCAGCCGCGCGGCCCGGCCCGATCGCGAGCCCGGCCTGGTAGGCGCCCGCCAGCCCCGCGAGCATGCCGTCGCTGAGCGGCGGCGAGATCATCGTGATGCCCATCGCGACCCGGTTGGGCAGGAAGCCGTTGGGCACCGCGATTGCGGCGAGGTCAAGCAGGTTGACGAAGTAGGAATACAGACCGAGCCGGTTGTTGGCGCCGATCGGATCCGCATCGAGCTCGCGCAAGGTGGGCGCGGTGGCGGCGGTCGGTACGATCATCAGATCGACCGCGGACCACACTGTCTGGGTCGCCCGCTTGAGCGCCTGCAGGCGATAGAGCGCCGCGAACGCGTCGGCCGCCGACCAACGGCGCGCGCCTTCGATGATTGCGCGTGTGACCGGCAGCAGCGCGGCGGCATTGGTGTCGACGAAGTCGCGCAGCGCGGCGTAGCGCTCCGCCACCCACGGCCCCTCGAACATCAGCGCGCCGACTTCGCGGAACGGCGCGAAGTCGATTTCGACGGCACGGCCGCCAAGCGCCGCAAGGCGCGCGATCGCGTCCGCGAACAGGACCTCGGCAGCGCGATCGCCGAAAAAGACGCGCTGGTCCGGTGCCGGAACGCCGAAGCGGAAGCCGGGCGCGGGCGGCCGCAACGCCAAGTCGGCGTGGTCGGCGCCGGGCCGGCTGTAGGGATCGCGCGGATCGTCGCCCATGGCGGACAGCAGCACGCGGTGCGCGTCCTCGGCGGTCAATGCGAAGATCGACACGCAATCGAGCGTGCGGCAGTTCGGCACCAGCCCGCCGGCGCCGATCACGCCGCGCGTCGGCTTCAACCCGACGATGTTGTTGAAGCCGGCCGGAATGCGCCCCGAGCCGCCGGTATCGGTGCCGAGCGCGAAGCTTGCCAGGCCAGCGGCGACCACGACCGCCGAGCCTGAGCTCGAGCCGCCGGCGGCATAGTCGGCGTTGAACACCGACGCGCACGCGCCGTAGGGCGAGCGCACGCCGCTGAGCCCGGTCGCGAACTGGTCGAGATTGGTCTTGCCGAGGCAGATCGCGCCGGCCGCGTCGAGCCGCTCGACACACGTCGCCGAGCGTTCGGGCCGGTAGGCGAACGCCGGGCAAGCGGCGGTCGTCGGCAGCCCGGCGACGTCGATATTGTCTTTCACGGCATAGGGGATGCCATAGAGCGGCAGTGCGCTGGCATCGCGGCGCTCGAGCGCACGCGCGGTCGCCAGCGCGCGTTCCTGGTCGGCGAGCGTGATCCAGGCGTTGGTCGCGCGCGAGCGCGCGATACGCGCATAAAGCGCCTCGACCACCCGCGACGGCGTCAGCAGGCGCTCGCCGTACTGGCGCCGCAGCGTCGCCATCCCCAGACTGCCATGCTCCGGCGACCAGGCCATCGGACTCGGCCCCCTCCGTTCGGCCCGAAAAATTGCAAAGCACGAGCCAAGTCGAAATGCCGCAGCGGCCCAGCACCAGCGGTGTCGAGCGGGGCTTGACGCAACGGATTTGGGCGGGCGGCCGGAAACGACTGCTCAGGCCGCAGCCATCCCGGTCTGTCGGGTAATTAATCGACAGAGCGGCCGGGTTGCGGATTCCGGGCGATTGCCCCGGCCGCGGTGCCGCTTTGCTGAAAAGCTCGTCGTGCTCGGGCCCCGCCGGGGGATGGCGACCCGGGGGCTGCACCTGCGGTGATCCGCATGGCATCCGGCTTGCTTCGCAGGGCGGCAAGAACCTGGGCTTGGAGACGGGGATGGCCGAGCGCGCGCTGCGCAATGACGGGGTTCCAACGGCGCTGGAAGCCCGCGTGCTGGCGTCAATCACCGAGGCGGCATGGCTCGGGCTCGCCAACGAGCTGGTGCCGGCCGGCCAGCCGGCGGCGGAGAATCCGCTCGATCCCGACATGCCGGCAGGCCGCGAGGAGGGCATCGCGCTGGTGGTCGCCGAGAAGCTCCGCGCGATGGGCTTCGCGGTCGAGCTGGTCGCCAAGCGCGCCGGGCGACCGAACATCGTCGGCGTGTTGGCGGGCGTCGGCGGCAGCCCGTCGCTGATCCTCAACGACCATCTCGACACCTACCCGGCCGGCGATCCGGCCGTTTGGACCATGACGGGCGGCAAGCCGTTCGCGCCGACCCGTCACGGCGACCGGCTGTACGCGCGCGGCACCTCCGACACGCGCGGCAACCTGGCCTGCACGCTGCTCGCCGCCCAGGCGATTCGCGCCGCCGGCATCCGGCTCGGCGGCACCCTGCAATGCGTCTACACGGTCGACGAGGAGAAGAATGGGCCCGACGGCTCGATCTTCCTGCTCGACGAGCGCGGCCTGCGTGCCGATTTCGAGATCACGTGCGAGCCGACCGGCTGGACGCGCGCGGACGGAACCTGGGGTATGAGCGTCGCGGTCGCGAACAGCGGCCACTTCCTGGTCGAGCTCGAGACGCGCGGCACCAAGACCCATATCTGGCGTCCGGACACCGGCGTGAATGCGGTCGCTACAATGGCGCGGCTGCTGGTTGCGCTCGAGCCCACGAGCTTCGCGCATATGCCGCCGGCGCTCTATGGCGGCACCAAGCCGATGCTGACGGTGGTGCGCGTCGGCGGCGGGTTGCCGCGCGAGATGCAGTTCACGCCCGATCGCTGCACCGCCGTGCTCGCGATCGTCGGGCTGGTGCCTGGCATGACGCAGCAGTCCGTGATGGCCGATATCGATGCCGCGATCGCGCGTGCCGTCGCGGCCGATGCGACGCTGCAGGCGACCGCCAGGCCCTACCCGGGCGCGCTGTTCGTCACCGGGACGCACGAGCAGGACGAGGCGGCGGAGCCGGTCGCGTCGGTCCGCCGCGCCTATCGGCGGATCCTCGGCGAGGCGCCGGAGATCTATCGCAAGAATGCCTTCAACGACACCATCCGGTTCGCCGAGCGCGGCATCCCGTCGATCACCTTTGGTCCGGGCGAGGACGGCTGGCCGCCGGTCAACGAGTACATCCAGATCGAGAAGTCCGTCGCGGCGACCAAGATCCTGGCGCTCACGGTGCTCGACATCCTCGGCTGCGTCGAATCATGAGCGACGTTTCCGTCGGCAATCTCGAGACCTCGATCGTACGCGCGGTCCGGGCGTTCCGCGTGTCGCCGGAGATGCTCCTGACCGCGGCCACTATCGTGGCGCTGACGCTGCTGTGGTTCACCTTGGCGCGTCTCAAGCTGGTGAATCCGCTGTTCCTGCCGCCGCCGGAAGACGTCTGGCGCGCGTTCGTGACGGTGCTCACCAAAGGCTACCAGGGCAGCCGCCTTGACCAGCATTTGGTCGCCAGCCTCAGTCGGATCCTCACCGGCTATGTGCTGGCCTGCCTGGTCGGCATCCCGCTCGGGCTCTTGATGGGTCTGTCCACCAAGGTGAAGGCTGTCTTCGATCCCATGATCGAATTCTATCGGCCGCTGCCGCCGCTCGCGCTCTACACGCTGCTGGTGATGTGGCTCGGCATCGGCGATCTGTCGAAGGTGACGCTGCTGTTCCTGGCGGCGCTGCCGCCGTTGACGATCAGCGCCATGCAGGCGGCGCGCGGCATCGATCGCCAATACGTCAAGGCGGCGCTGTGCCTCGGCGCCGGCCGGCGCCAGCTGTTCCGTCATGTGTTCGTGCCCGCGTGCCTGCCGGTGATCTGCACCGGCATGCGGATCAGCCTCGGCTTCACCTACACGGTGCTGGTCGCCGCCGAGATCGTCGCAGCGACCGCCGGGCTCGGCTGGATGGTCTGGGACGCCAGCAAGTTCCTGCTCAGCGACGTCGTGATCATGGGTTTGATCGTCCTGGGGCTGACCGGCCTCGCGCTCGATTTCCTGGTGCGGCGCGCCGAGCGCGCGCTCACGCCGTGGCGCTTTCAATGAGAGAGGACGCATGATCGCGAGACTGTCGATCGCGGCCGCGTTGCTGGCATTTGCCGTCTGGATCCCGACCGCCGCGCACGCGGAGGACAAGCCGGCCGGCATCACGATCGGCTATCTCAACCTGGTCAACGCCCAACTCGTCAGCAAGGCGCTCGGCCTGCACGAGAAGGAGATGGGGGTCCCGGTGAAGTGGCTGAAGTTCGGCTCCGGCGGCGACGTCAATAACGCGGTAGCGGCCGAGCAGCTCGATTTCGGTGGCGTCGGCAATCCGCCGGCAAGCATCGGCGTCACCCGGGATCTGCACTATCAGGCGGTGACCGTGCTCAACATGCTGGGATCGGTCGAGGCGCTGGTGGTGCGCAAGGACGAGCACATCGCGTCGCTCAAGGATCTCGTCGGCAAGACGGCCGCGGCGCCGTTCGGGTCAACCACGCATTATCTCTTCATCGTCGCGCTGCGTAACGCCGGCGTGACGCCGACCGACGTCAAGTTGCTCGACATGTCGCCGTCGGATGCGGTCGCGGCGTGGCTGCGCAAGGACATCGATGCCGCCTATGTGTGGGAGCCGAGCCTGGGCAGGATGGTCCAGGCGGGTGGCGAGATCCTGCTCGACAGCGGCAAGATGGCCGCCGAGGGCTATCCGACCTGGGACGTGACGGTCGTCATGACCGGATTCGCCGCGAAGTATCCCTCCTACGTGACGAAATTCGTGAAGTCGGAATGCGCGGCGATCGACTTCTGGATGACGAAGCCAGCCGAGACGGCCGAGCTTGTCGCCAAGGAGCTCGGCCTGCCGCTCGATGACGTCAAACGCATGATGGCGGGCACGACCATGGTGCCGTGCGCGCGCCAGATCACCGCGGATTATCTCGGCACGTCGGCGCAGAAGGGCAAGTTCGTCGACACGCTGGTCGCCACCGCGACCTTCCTCAAGGAGCAGGGACGGCTGCCTGCGGTCAAGGAGCGCGCGGCCTACGAGCGCTTCGTCAACCCGAGCTTCCTTGAAGCCGCGCTCAAGCCATGAGGGTCATCTTCATGCGCAGGTTCTGGACATCGATCGTCGCGCTCGCGCTGCTCGCGGCGCCCGCGTTGGCCGCGGAGCGCGTGACCCTGGCGCAGAACCTGTCGCCGATCTCCGGCGTCACGATCGTCGCCAAGCAGCGTGGTCTGTTCCTTAAGCACGGGCTCGACGTCCAAGTCAGCAATTTCACCACCGGCAAGCAATGTCTCGACACGGTGGTCGGCGGCGCAGCCGAGATCGCGACCACGGCCGAGGCGCCGACGACGGCCGCCGCGATGGCGGGCCAGCCGATCGCCTTTCTGACGCGGACCGAATATTCGGACCTCAAGACGCTGGTGAGCAGCGCGGCCGGGATTGCCAAACCGGCCGATCTGAAGGGCAAGCGCCTGGCCTTCACCGCCGGCACTGGCGGCGAGGTCTACACGGCGACCTTGCTGCACGCGGCGGGGCTTACTCCGGACGACGTCAAGCTCGTGAATCTACGCCCGCAGGACATGGTGGCGGCGCTCTCGAGCGGCAGCATCGACGCGTATAACACCTGGGAGCCGCATATCGGCAACGGTAAGAAGGCGCTCGGCGAGGCCGTGCGCGAGCTCGACACCAAGGGCACCTACTCGGAAACCTTCAACATCGTGGTCATGCAGGATTTCCTGAAGGCCAGGCCGCAGCTGGTTCGCGGCTTTCTCGCCGCGTTGGTCGAGGCCGACGCGTGGATGCATGCGAACCGCGACTCGGCGATCGATGTCGTCGCCGCGACGGTCAACATGCCGCACGAAGAGCTGGCGCCGCTGTGGGACAGTTTCGTTTATGGCGTGACGCTCGACCAGCGCACGCTCGATATCCTGAATGCGCATGCGCGTTGGCGGCTCGACACGGGCAATCATCCGCCCGGCGCCACGATGCCGGACTGGACCAAGGTGATCGCGGCCGAGCCGCTGCGCAGCCTGGCGCCGGATCGCGTCAAGATCTCCGGGTTCTGAGGCCATGACGCTTGCGCGCACGCTCGACCGGCTGGCCCTCTACCTCTCGATACCGCTGTTCCTGGCGCTATGGCAGCTCGTCTCGAGCGCCGGGCTGGTCAACGCCCGGCTGTTTCCGGCCCCCACCGTGGTCGCGGTCGATCTCTGGCACTCGGCGCTCAGCGGCGTGCTGTTCGTCGACCTCGGCATGAGCTGCACGCGCGTGGTGATCGGCTATGCGGCCGGCGCCGGCGCCGGTATCGCGATCGGCGTCCTGACCGGACGCTACGCGCTGATCGGCAATTTGTTCACGCCGGTGTTCCAGCTGCTGCGGCCGATTCCACCGATCGCGTTCGTGCCGATCGTCATCCTGTGGTTCGGCCTGTCGGAGCTCGGCAAATGGTTCCTGGTGTTCTGGGGCGTGTTCTTCACGGTTTGGATCGCCACCCACCTCGCGGTGCAGCGGGTCGACGACATGCTGATCCGCGCCGCGCGCTGCCTTGGCACGCCGGATCACCGTCTGATCCGCGAGGTCGTGTTGCCGGGCGCCATGCCGGTCATCTTTGTCGGCCTGCGGACCGCGGTCAGCATCTCGTTCTACACGCTGGTCGCCGCCGAGCTCGCCGGCACCTTCGCGGGCCTCGCCTAT
>Ga0302326_10029031_pt1 | contig 11117 bp, 8 predicted proteins | sample Palsa_T0_3_FD_202264 | JGI IMG/M metagenome (GOLD analysis project Ga0302326, IMG submission 202264) | Peat permafrost microbial communities from Stordalen Mire near Abisko, Sweden - Palsa_T0_3 | ecosystem: Environmental > Terrestrial > Soil > Palsa > Peat permafrost | place: Sweden: Abisko...
GGAATACCGTCCCGGCTGGAATAAATCGATCCGCGTGCGATTTGACCTCGCGTAATGCCCAGCGATTGGCCTCCGCCATGTTATTGTCCATCTGACAAGCAAAGGGCGGGAACACGATTGTACGTTCGATTCCGCAAGCATCCAGATGCTTGAGCAACAGAGTCGCATCACCGGCAGGCCACCAGCCGCCTGGGACGGTGGGTGGCATCAAATGAGCATGATTAGCAAGAATCTTCACAGTCATCCTCTACGCCGGCGCCAGGACGTGGAATCTCTTCTCGAGGAGCAATTCCTCGCCGGCCATCAACTCGAAGGTGTAGAGACCGGGGCGCTCGAAGAGTATGTTGCGAAAGTTGAAACTCATCTCGACCACCTGGTTGGGATCGGCAAACTGCACCTTCCCCGAGGCCTTGAAAATCTCCTGCTGATCGTCCACCCGCACACAACGCAGTTCTCCCTTCATTTCCCCCTGGCCGTTGGTCATCGCCGCATAGACGCAGATCTTTGCGTGCTGCATCGGGAAATTGCTCGAGACGATGCTGTTGAACGTCCCGATGAGGGATTTCTTGTTCGTTCCCGCTTCGGCGATGATTTCATCGCAGAGGATCAATGCCTCGGCGATCGGTTTTTCGTTAGCCATCCGTTTACAAGGGCGCGGAGACCTTGACCTGGAGCTGATATTCGGGGAAATGGCTCTGCAAATTGTTCAGGACTTTCTCCGCTTCGAGATCCTTCCCCCCTTTTTTCAACGCGTCGTAGGCCCTCTCGAGCGCCAGCGGCGTTATTTCCGCGTCGTCCGAAAAGAGGAGCGAGACGCTCTGGAATATCTTTGCCGCTTCGTCATAGTGGCCGCTTGCCATCTCGATGTCGCCGGAGAGCAGGCGCCCTTTCGCATTGAGTGTCCCTTCGGGCTGGAGGGCGAGCGCTGCTTCCGCGGATTTCCCGGCATCCTCGAACTGCTTGAGCCCGAGTTGCGCCTGCCCCAGCGCCAGCAGCCCGGTGGCCCGCGGGATCGGTTCGGTTCCCGCAACGCTCAGATAGCTGCCGAAGGCCTTCACCGCTTCGGAATATTTTTGCTGCTTATCGAGCGCGGCGCCCAGGACCAGCCAATCGTTCGGCTCCGCGTCCGGCGCGCCCCGCGCGGTCAGTTCGCCAAGATATTTTTGGGCGCCCGCGAAGTCGTTCGCCTTGAAAAAATCCGTGCCGAGCCCGCGCAGGATTTCCGCGGGGACCTTGCCCTTGCCCCCGCCGTCCGCGTAGCGGTCCACTTCCTTCGCCAGCGCGGCTCGCTGGTCGCCGAGGTTGTAATACGAGAGGATGATCTTGAGGCTCGCCTTCTCGAAGAATTGGTCCTTGTCCAGCCGCCGCGCCGCATCCAGCGGCTCGATCGCCCCCTTGTAATCCTTCGCTTCGTACGCGGCCCAGCCGATGCAATAGTTGGCGCCCGCGGCGGCGGGCGTCTTCGGGTAGTCCCGCAGGAGGAGTGCGAACGTCTCGACCATTCCCTTATTGTCATCCTGCTTTCCGAGGATCGTCGCTTTCTGTTGGAGGGCGAACTCGCGCTCCGTGACATTCGGGTATTGGTCGATCAACTGGTCGCAGTCCTTGAGCGCGGCGGGCAAGTCCGGGACGCGTTCGTACGCCAGGGCGCGCTGGGCGAGCGCCTTCGGCACCAATTTGTTGTCCGGGTATTCGGTGATGAAATCCGAAAACGCCTTGATCGCCTTGTCCGTCTCCCCTGTTTGCATGCGGCTCCAGCCGAGCTTGAAGGCGGCATCGGCCCGGAAAGCGTCGGATAACGCCGATCCGTCCAGGCCTTCGTACAGGGGCGCGGCCTGGGCAAAATCGTTCGTCTTGAAAAAGTATTCCGCCTTCAGCAGCGCGAGTTCGTCCTTCTTTTCCGAATCGGGATTTTGGGCAAGATATTGGTCAACCTCCTTGATCAGGCTGGGATCATCCACCGAATAGAGGGTGAGCAACCGGGTGTAACGCGCTTCTTTCGCCGAGGGAGAATCCGGGAACTGGGCGATGATCTCTTCATAGACCGTGCGGGCGGCCTTCTGGTTGCCAAGCTGCCGGTAGGCGCTCCCCGCGAGAAGCATCGCTTCGGGCTTTTCGTCCGGCGGAAAATCGTTCTCGCTCGCCGTGTAGGCTTTGAGAAACTCCTTGTATTTGCCCGCGTTGTAGTCGATCCGCAGCAGGCCGAATTCAGCCACCTCCTTGAGCCGGCCGATCTCGGGCATGGCGAGCGCTTTCTTTAATGCGGCGCCGGCTTTGTCGTTGTCGCCGAGATCGATCTCGATCAAGGCGGCCTTCACCATGGCTTCGGCCTTCGCGGCGGCCTGGCTGGTTTCCTTGACGATTGCCTGGAGTTGTTCGAGCGCTTCGCCTTTTTGCCCCGAATCGAGCAGGAGTTGGGCGAGGGAGAACCGGCTGACATCCCGGAAGGGATTATTCTCCTTAACCTCGATCAGGTTCTCGTAAACGTCGCGCGCCTCCTCGTCGTGATGAAGATTCTCCAGGCAGCGCGCCTCATAAAACTGGGCGGCGTTCGCGACTGCCGGATCTTTCTCCCGCACCGAGGCCTGGCGGAAAAAAGGGAGCGCTTCATCGTAGTCCTTTTCCTGGAAGAAAAGATCGGCCAGCCTGTAAGCAGCCGGGCCGATGAAGTCGCCCTCCGTGAAACTGGAGAGGAGGGTGGCGTAGCTGTTCTTCGCGGAGTTCAGGTTGCCCATCTTTTTATAACATTCTCCCAGGCGGAAGAGCGCCGTTTCGCGGTCCGGGGCCAGGTCGAAGGTGCCGAGGTATCTCTCGTACTCGGGCGCCGCCAGATCGTACTGTTTTCTCGCGTAGAAACCGTTGGCGAGGTTTATCTGGGCTTTGTCGGCGCTCAGGCCGACGTTGGGCGCCACGCGGATATCGTCCGGGTTGAGAGGCGTCGGCGAAGGCTCGGGCGTGGAAGAGGGCGCTGGGCGGAATACCGGGACGGAGGCCGCGGGACGCGCTCGCGGGATGGGGCGATCGAAATCAAAGGGCACTGCCGGCGGAGTCGGCGGCTCGGAAGCCGAAGGCGTCGCCTCGGGCTGCACGGGGTTGACCGGCTGCGCCCTGCGCACCGGCATCTCGAATTCCTGCGCGGTGAGGAGCAGCGGCTGGAGGAGCGCGAAGACTGCCAGGAAGACCGTGGCCGCGCGCACTACGTCACTCCGGCCTTCCTGTCGAAAAGGCGATGTTGTAAATATTCGCGGCACGGCACATATCAAGGACGTCAACGATGTACTTATAATTCACCTTTTGATCGCCCCGGAGGATCACGGCGTAGTCGGGATAGAGTTTTGCCAGTTGTTTGAGCTTCTCCGCCAGTTCGTCGGGTGAGATTTGCTTGCGGTTCATCACGATGCTCCCGTCCGAGCGGATATTGACAACCGTCTGGTCCACGTAGGATTCCGCCTGCTTGGCCTGGGTCGCATTGGGGACTTTGACGTCGAGGTCATATTCCGTGAGCGCGAAATTCCACGTCACGATGAAAAACACGAGCAGCACCAGGAGGACGTCCACCATCGGTGCGATCTGAAATCCGAACGTTTCCGGCCGGGCGCGCTGGCGAAGATTCATGCCGGCTTAAAAGTCGTCGTCCACGGTGACTCGCGCCGCCTGCTCGCGTTTCTTGGCGTAAGTGGTGGCGATCAGCCCGAGGACGTGGGTCGAGGCAATTTCAAGATCCGAGATCAGGCTCTGCACGCGGCCCCGAAAAATCCCGTAAAATGCCATCGCCGTTATCCCGACGACCAACCCCGTGGCCGTCGCGACGAGCGCTTCGGAGACGCCCGCGGCGAGCAACATCGGCCGGGGGGCCGTGGTGTTCTTCGCCAGCACCCCGAAGGACCGGATGATTCCAAAGACCGTGCCGAGGAGGCCGATCATCGGCGAAAGCATTCCGATATCCGCCAGATAGACAATCCGCTGCTGCAACGACGCGGCCTGCGTGCCGCCCTCCGTTTCAGCGATTTCACGGATGACGCTGAATTCCGCGCCCGGATTCTTCGTCAGAAAATCGAGCGTGCGCTGGAGGACGCGGGCGATGGCCTCGCTGTGCCGGGCCGAGATGGCGAGCAGGCCGAGGTAGTCGCGCTTCTTCAGAAAGACATCGGCGGTGCTCATGAAACGCGGGCTGACGATGGCCCCGCGGCGCAGCGTGAAAGTATAGACGATAATCAACATCACGGTCACCACGGAGAGAAACGCGAGCGGGACCATGGCCCAGCCGCCCGAGAGGACGAGCTTCAGTAACGTGACCGCCTGCGCGCCGGCGGCGCTGGCCGGTTCGTCCGTTGCGTACTGCGCCGCCAAGGCGGCGGGGCCGCCGCCTCCGGACGGGGTTGAAGCCGCGGTTGTGGCGGCGTCCTGCGCCCACAGAGAGGCCGAGGCGAACAGCGACGCCATTAAATAAACGATGAATTTCATTCCGCTAAGGGTGTATATTACCTTCTGCCAGGCAGGATGCAACCCAATGCGGGGAGGGCGATTCCGCCTGAACAACCCATCAAACCAGAGTCTCGCCGTGCCCGATCTCCTCCATCGAGAAAAGCCCGACCTGAAAGGCAAAATCCACGACGTCCCGCATAAGCCCGGCGTCTATCTCATGCGGGACCGGCTCAACCGGGTCATCTATGTCGGCAAGGCGAGGAATTTGCGCAAACGTGTCGGCCAATATTTCATGGCTTCGCGCAAACTGGCCGCCGATCTCAAAACGCGCGCGCTGCTGGAAAGCGTCTGGGACTTCGAATACCACACCGTCCGGAGCGAGCCGGAAGCGCTGTTGCTCGAAGGCAAGCTGATCAAGGAATTCCGCCCGCGATACAACATCAGCTTCCGGGACGACAAAAAATTTCTGCTCGTGAAGGTGAACCTGAACGACCCGTTCCCGCGCTTCGTGCTCACCCGTTTCAAGAAGGACGATGGCGCGCGCTATTTCGGGCCGTTCGCGCACTCCGGCGCGCTGCGGACGACGCTCAACTGGATGAAAAAGAAATTCGGATTGCGCTCGTGCCGCCCTCAAGTTCCCGGCGAGCTGGACTACAAACATTGCCTGGATCACATCATAAGGAACTGCTCCGCGCCCTGCATCCTGAAGATCAGCGCCGAAGATTACCGCGGCAGGGTTCTGGCCGCTTGCGAGTTTCTCGAAGGCCGTTCCCAGGAAATGGTTCTGGCCGTCCAGGACGAGATGAGAAAGGCCGCGGAAAAACTCGATTTCGAGCGGGCCGCCGCCCTGCGCGACATGCTCGAGGATTTGCGGCAGACGACCAGGCCGATGCGCCGCTTTACGCGGCATTCCCTGCCGAGCACGGTCGATCCCGCGGCCGATCTGCAAGCGCTCCAGGACGCACTCGGGCTTCCGCATCCGCCCTTCGTCATGGAGTGCTTCGACATCTCGAATATATCGACGACCCACGTCGTCGCCTCGATGGTGAATTTCGCGGGGGGCGTTCCCGACAAGTCCGGCTACCGCCGCTACCGGATTCGCACGGTCCCCGGTCAGGATGATTTCGCGAGCATGGCCGAAGTGGTGCGCCGCCGCTACTCGCGAGTGCTTCTCGAGGGGCGCGCGGCCTGCCCCGCCGACGCCGAGTTCTCCCAGGAAAACCCGGCGGAAAGCCTTCAGCGGCTGGCGAAGAAATCCGCCTCCGTCCGCCTGCCGGATCTCATCATCGTCGATGGCGGCAAAGGCCAGCTCAGTTCCGCGTGCCGCGAACTGCAACGCCTGGGGCTGCACGAACTTCCCATCATCGGCCTGGCAAAGGAGAATGAAGAAATCCACCGGCCGGGAAGGCACTTGCCGCTCGAACTGCCGGAGGATTCCGGGGCGTTGCGATTGCTCCAGCGCATCCGCGACGAGGCGCACCGCTTCGCCAATTCCTTTCATCAATTGCTCATGAAACGGCGGGTGGCCGAGAGCATTCTGGATGATTGCCCCGGCGTCAGCGAGAACCGCAAACAGCTTCTCTTGCGCCGGTTTGGTTCCGTGGAACGCATCCGCCGCGCGACACCCGAAGAGATCGCTGCCACCGAAGGGATCGGGCAGAAGCTGGCCGAACAGGTGGCGGCCTATCTGCGGGAGCATTGAGGCGCAAAAGGCAGCCTTAGCGCGATGCCTCACGCAAAGGCGCAAAGAACGCAAAGGAAAAGGGACTAAAAGAATCCTCCGAAGAGCGCGCTTCGCCACCGCAGCATGGCCTCGACTACGCGGGGATTTCGAGAGAGTTGCTTCCACGACCACCATGCGGTTCCGATGCCGAGCATCGCCCCGACGACGACATCCGAAAAATGGTGGGCGCCGCTATAAAGCCGGGCGCAGCCCACCGCCATGCCCGCAAGAAGAATGAAAATCCCGGCGCGCCACTCGGCGAAGAGCACCACGGCGGTAAAGCCGACCGCGCAAGCCGTATGCGCGGAAGGAAAAGACCGGAACTTGTTCATATGGTTGAACAAGCCGCCTTCCGTGACGATCCCGTAGAAACCCTGGGGGACATCGGCTCCGGGCCGGGACCGGCCCGAGGCGAAGCGGATGCAATTCGCGAAGACTCCGCTCAGCATGCAGGAGAGAAGCATCGCGAGAAGGATTTGAAGCAATCGCTTTCTACCATTGAGCCACGCCAGGGCGATCCCGCACGTTCCAAACAGGAAAAGGGCTGGCCAGTCGCCCCACTTGTTGCAGAACCGGTCTACCAGGTTCAGCGATGGGCTCCGATGTTGGTTGAAGAACCGCGCCACCGGGTCGTCGAGCTGAAAAGAGAGCGCTGCAACCATGATCAGCAGCCCAAGAAGAGGAATCCAAAAGGGGATTTTATCCTGGCGCTGGAGGGAGTTGGAACTTGAAGCGGCATTTCTCATAAGACAAATGGCGGCAGATCACGGATCGTGGTAAACGAGAGCAGGAGTTGCTTTGTGGGGAGCTGCGCGGTAACCGTAACCGATCCGGTAATAGAATGGCCGCACAAAGGAGCCATTGTAGGTGATGTCCTGCTCTCGAATGGGCGTCAACTGGTCGAAATGCTCTTCGATGGCCGAACCTTTCAACAGCGAGGCCGTCATTGCCACGAGCACCACATTCCTGCCGGAGAATGCCGCGGGCTGTGACCATCGCTCATACATAAGACTAGCCTGCCCCAGAAGATGCTGGCCCACGTCTCCCGCCAGAGGCTTGGTCTGGTCGGGATCGTAGAAGATCAGTTCGCTGACGACCTGGTAGCGATCCACGGCCACTACGAGCGGCTCCCTGTGGGTTTCGAGTTCCAACCGGTCTTCGAGGCCATTGACTTGCGCGCCAAAGCTGGCCCAGCCCGCGGGCAGGAGCTCCGTGTGGCGCGAGTAAGGGAGGCCCGGCCAGCCAAGCGTCTGATGATAAAGGACGCCGCCGTAAAACAAGGCGAGAACAGCCAGAGTGGGCAGCCACCAGGCCCGCAGCCAGCCCCGGCTCATGGCCGCGCCCAGCATGGGCAGCACGGCGAGCCACAGCGGCACAGTCCAGTTGAACTCAACGCGGTGCCGCAGGCTGAACCAGGCGAAAATCGCCAGCGGCACCAGGATGAAAATCCTTACGAAGCGCTGCCTGCGTTTCTCCTCCTCGGGACAACGGCGGCAAAGAATTGGCAGGAGCGCGCCGATGCCCACCGGCGTAAGCAGGGCGAAGATCGAGGCGATGAACTCATGCAGCGAGAATCGTGACGGGACCTCCCATCGTCTTGGCCCTTGGAAAGCGAAAGAAGCCCACCCGTTCCGGGCATTCCAAAGAATTACCGGCGCAAAAAGCACCAGGGAGAGGGCCGCCGCTCCATACGGGGCGGGATGCCGCAGCCAGCGGCGCGCCTCCTTGTCCACCAGCATGAAGACGATGGCGGCAAGAGCAGCCAGGGCGATCGTATACTTGGAATCCAACCCGAGCCCGATGCAGGCGGCCGCGCCGAACCAGGCCCAAACCGAGCCGCGGAAAAAGGCCCGGGAAAAAAAGTAGAGCGCGCCCGCCCAGCATGCCGTCAGCGGAGCATCCGGCGTCATGAAGAGGCCGACGCCAAACCAGGCCGGCAACGCAGCCAGCAACAAAACCGCGCGCACGCTCGCGGCGGCGTCAACGAAATCGCGCCCCATGCAGAAGAGAAAACAGACCGTGACCACCCAGCAGAGCGCCGCACCCAACCGCACCCCGGCCGGGTTATGCCCGAAGAGGGACGTGCCCAAGGAGATCAGCCAGGCGACCATCGGCGGATGGTCGAGGTAACCCAGGGCCGGATGCTGGGCGTAGTTCCAGTAATACGCCTCCTCGGGGAGCAACTCGACGCTGGGCATATACACCAGGCGCAGCGCCACGAAAAAGGCGGCGAGCCCGAGCACCGCCAGTTCCCCCCGCCAGGCGGATCCCTTGCCGCCGGCAGTCTCCAGCAGGAGCCGCGAGCCAACGAACAGCACACCCATGGAAACCAGGATTGCCGGCAGTATGGCGATCTCCGGCGGCAACGCACAGCGGCGCGCCAGGAAAGCCAGAACACCCGAGCGCAGAAAAAAGCCCATCGCCGCAACCAAGGAGAGGCGGGCGAGCAACGCACCGTCGAAGCGGCGCGCGGGAAGCCGGCGTGTCTCGAGGAGCGCGCCCAGGACCGCGGCGCAGAGGAAGCTGGCGATCTGCGCCGCGCTCAGGCCAAGGCCCGCGGTCAGGCCGGCCGCGAACACCGCAAAGTCGCAGGCAAAGACGGCCAGGGCTTCTTCGAGCAGAGCCTTGCCGTTGCGCGCGGCGCCGCCGCCCGAGGGAGCCGGCGAAGGACTGGAATCAATCGGGCCTGTGGACTTCGTGTGCTGGTAAGCGGTCACAACGATGGGCGCCATAAAGCCGGGCGCAGCCTGCCGCCATGCCCGCGAGAAGAATAAAAATCCTGGCGCTGGAGGGCTTGGGCGTTGGAAACGGGATTCGCGATTTGCGAAAATTGTCACGCTTTGCAAGTTGCGTCAATCGCGGTTCGCGATTGTAGTAAGCATGGAAATGTTGTGCATCGCCCACCGGGGGGGCGCGGGCCACGAGCCGGAAAATACGGTGCTCGCGGTGCGCAAGGCCCTCGAGCTGAACGCCGACGGAATCGAGGTGGATGTCTATAACGTCGAAGGCGAGCTGATGGTTATTCATGACGAAACCCTCGAGAGAACCACCAATGGGATCGGCTCGGTCGCCGGCAAATCGGTCGATTACTTGCGTTCGCTCGACGCGGGAAAAGGCGAGCGGATACCGATGTTGCGCGAAATCTTCGACACGGTCGCGGGGCGCGCCTTCATCAATATCGAACTCAAGGGCTCCGATACCGCCCTTCCAGTGAAGGATTTGATCGCTCAATACGCGGGCCGGCCCGGTTGGAACTACGACCGGTTTCTGGTTTCCGCGTTCGATCACCGTGAATTGAGCAAGGCGGCTCATTGCGGCATTCCAATCGGAGTGCTTTGGCATCGGCCGCCTCGCGATTGGGAAACCGTCGCCGCCGAACTGGACGCCGCGTCGGTAAACCTGCATTTCAAACATGCGAACCGCCGCCTTATCGAAAAAGCGCATCTTCGCGAGATGAAAGTCTTCGCCTATACGGTGAATCTACACTCGGATATCCGCCGGATGCGCGAAAAAAACGTCGATGGCATTTTCACGGATTACCCGGAGCGCGTCTTGTCATGAAGCATATCCTCGCGCTCGACCAGGGCACTTCGAGCTCGCGGGCGCTCGTCTTTGACCATTCCGGGGCGATCCGAGCCGTGGCGCAGAAGGAATTGACCCAGCTCTTTCCCCAGCCGGCCTGGGTCGAGCATGACCCGCTCGAAATCTGGCGGACGCAGGTGGAAGTCGCCCGGGAAGCGCTCGGCCGCGCCGGCGGCACTCCGGCCGCGATAGCGATTGCCAATCAACGGGAGACGACGGTCGTCTGGGACAGGAAAACGGGGTTGCCGGTTTACAATGCGATTGTATGGCAGGACCGCCGCACCGCCGAGGATTGCGACCGCTTGAAAGCGGACGGCGCGCTGGTGAAGAGCAAGACGGGGCTGGTCGTGGATCCCTATTTTTCGGCGACCAAGCTCCGGTGGATCCTGGACAACGTCCCCGATGCCCGGCGAAGGGCGGAAGCGGGCGATCTCGCCTTCGGGACCATCGATTCCTGGCTGGTATGGAATCTTACCGGCAGGCACGTCACCGATGTCTCCAACGCCAGCCGCACAATGCTTTTCAACATCCATACCGGCGAATGGGATGAAGAACTCCTTGCTCTCTTCAACGTGCCGAAGGCGATGCTGCCCGCCGTCCGTTCTTCGAGCGAGATTTATGGCGAGACGAATCTTTTTCAGAAACCGATCCCGGTGGCCGGGATCGCCGGCGACCAGCAGGCCGCCCTCTTCGGCCAGGCTTGCACCCGGCCCGGGATGGTGAAGAACACTTATGGCACCGGCTGTTTCATGCTGATGAACACGGGAGAAAAGCCGGTTTTTTCCCACAACAATTTGCTGACCACCATTGCGTGGAAGATCGGCGGACGCGTCGAATACGCGCTCGAAGGGAGCGTCTTCATCGCGGGCGCGGTGGTCCAATGGCTGCGCGACGGGCTCGGCATCATCCGTTCGTCCGCGGAGGTCGAGCAACTCGCGCGCAGCGTTCCCGACTCGGGCGGCGTCTATTTCGTCCCGGCGTTCTCGGGACTGGGAGCGCCGCACTGGGATCCGTATGCGCGCGGGCTGGTGGGCGGGCTGTCGCGCGGGAGCAGCGCGGCCCACATCGCACGCGCCGCCCTCGAGAGCATCGCCTTCCAGTCCGCGGACGTTCTGGAAGCCATGGTGAAGGACTCCGGCATCGGCCTCCTGGAGTTGCGGGTGGATGGCGGCGCGGCCGCGAACGATTACCTCATGCAGTTCCAGGCCGATATTCTCAATGTGCCGGTGGTCCGCCCGGCGATGCTCGAAACGACGGCACTCGGAGCGGCCTGCCTGGCCGGCCTGGCGGTGGGCTATTGGAAAGACCAGGCGGAGATCGCGCTGCGAACGGAAAAACGCTTCGAACCGCAAATAGAGAGCAGCCGCCGAAACGCGCTTCGCGCCGG
>Ga0302326_10029033_pt1 | contig 11116 bp, 8 predicted proteins | sample Palsa_T0_3_FD_202264 | JGI IMG/M metagenome (GOLD analysis project Ga0302326, IMG submission 202264) | Peat permafrost microbial communities from Stordalen Mire near Abisko, Sweden - Palsa_T0_3 | ecosystem: Environmental > Terrestrial > Soil > Palsa > Peat permafrost | place: Sweden: Abisko...
GTTCGCGCCGCCTGAGTCCGCCTGCGAAACGATTGTAGATGAGAAAGGGCTGCCGGTAGCGCTCGATAGTACCCTAATTATAGTAGATGCGTGGAAAAACTGTGGATCGGGAAATCGAAGAGTTGCGCGACACGCTGCGCCGTCACGAGCACTTGTATTACGTTCTGGACCAGCCGGAAATCAGCGACGCCGAATACGACGTTTTAATGCGCCGGCTGCAAGCCCTGGAGACCGAACATCCCGAATTGGTGACCACCGATTCTCCCACCCAGCGCGTCGGTGGAAAACCCCGCGAAGGCTTCGTCAAGGTCCCGCACAGTTCTCCGATGCTAAGCCTGGACAACGCGCTCAACGAAGCAGAGCTGCGTGAATTCGATCGGCGTGTGCGCGACCTGTTGGACGGCCAGACCTTCGAGTATGTGGCGGAGTTGAAGCTGGACGGACTGTCGATGGCGGCGCATTACCGGGACGGTCAAATGCTGCAGGCCATCACGCGCGGCGACGGCCTGGTGGGCGAGGACGTAACCGGGAACGCGCGTACCATCCGGTCCATGCCGCTCAAGATCAAATCCGATCTGGCTGCTTTCGAAGCCCGCGGGGAGACCATCATGCCTCGCCGATCCTTCCAGAAGTTGAATGCGGAACGGGAGAAGCAGCAGCTTGCGCCGTTCGCGAATCCTCGCAATGCCGCCGCCGGCGCTCTGCGCGCTTTGGAACCCAGCGTGACGGCCTCCCGTCAACTCGAATTCTTTGCTTATTTCCTTTTGGTGGACGGCCGCTTCCATTACAACAGCCATTGGGAATCGCTGGACGTGCTGGCCAAGATGGGTTTCAAGGTGAATCCTCGACGCAAAAAATGTTCCGGCTTGGACCAGTTGTTGGAGTTTTGCCGCGAATGGGAATCGAAACGCGAGTCGCTGCCTTACGAAATTGACGGCGTGGTGGTGAAGGTGGATTCCGTGCGGCAGCAGCAGGCTCTGGGCTGGACCGCCAAAGCGCCGCGCTGGGCCATCGCGTTCAAATTTCCCGCGCAGCAGCGATCCACCACCATTGAAAATATCGAGGTGCAGGTTGGCCGCACCGGAACTTTGACTCCGGTTGCGCATCTTGCGCCCGTGCTGGTGGGAGGAGTCACGGTGACGCGCGCGACGCTCCACAACGAAGACGAAATCGCGCGCCTGGGCGTCGAGATCGGCGACCAGGTGCTGATCGAGCGCAGCGGCGATGTAATTCCCAAGGTAGTGCGCGTGGTGCAGCAGGGTAAAGACAGGCGGCCATTCCGCATGCCTAAGCATTGCCCGGTTTGCGGCGGCGAAATCGTCCGCGAAGAAGGGGAGGCAGCCAGCCGCTGCATCAATACCAACTGCCCGGCGCGCCTGAAGGAGTCAGTCTCCCACTTCGTCGCGCGCGGAGTGATGGATATCGACGGGCTGGGCGACGTGCTGGTGGATCAATTGGTTTCGCGCGGTTTGGTGCGGAGCGTAGCGGATATTTATCACCTCACGCTGGATCAGCTTCTGGAACTCGATCGCATGGGGCAGAAATCCGCAGAAAAGGTGCTAAAGAATATCGACGCCTCGCGAAAACGCCCGTTGCCGCGTGTCCTCAATGGACTGGGCATTCCTTTCGTCGGCGAAAGAACCGCGCAAATTCTAGCCGAAACCTTTGGCAGCCTCGATGCCATCGCGGCTGCCGGCCAAGAGGTGTTGCAGCAGGCCGAAGAGGTGGGCCCCAAAGTATCCGAGAGCATCCTACAATTTTTCCATGAGCCTCGCAATCGCGAATTGGTGGAGAAGCTCAGAAGTGCCGGGCTCACCTTTGAGCACGCCCTGAGCAAGAAAACAGGCGGCGCGCTGGAAGGCAGGACATTTGTGATCACCGGTACGCTCCCGAACCTGTCACGGGAGGAAGCCAAGACGCGCATCGAATCGGCGGGCGGCAAGGTGACGGGTTCTGTGAGCAAGAAAACCGATTACGTTCTGGCCGGCGCCGACCCAGGTTCCAAGCGGGATAAAGCCCTGCAGCTCGGGATTCCAGTAATTGGCGAGCTGGAGCTGCTTGCGCTGCTGAAGTAGAATCAATCGGAGCACCACTGCGAAACTTCTTCAATGCATTGGCCTCGTGGGGACCCTGGGGGGTTTTGCTGCTCGCCCTTCTGGATTCCGGCGGAGTCCCGATCGTGGGCGGCGTGGATGCCCTAGTCGTCGCTGTTGCGGCTTTAGACCATTCCAATGCTTACTGGGGCGCGGCGGCGGCCATCGCGGGCTCTGTAATGGGAAGTCTGTTCCTATTCTTTCTTGCGCGCAAGGGCGGAGAAGCGTATTTGCATCGCCACACTTTGAGCAAACGCGGCCAACTCCTACGCGCGTGGTTTCTCGAGTATGGTTTGCTGACCGTCTTCGTGCCGGCCTTTGTACCGGTTATCCCGATGCCGGTCAAGATTTTCATTCTTTCGGCGGGGGCGCTCGGGGTTAATCCGGTGACTTTCCTTATCGTTCTGACAGCCGCGCGAGTTCCGCGCTACGTCTTCCTCGCCTGGCTAGGCACTCGCTTGGGCGCCGATACCTGGCCCTACTTACGCAGGCATTTGTGGGAGTTCATTTTCCTGGCCTCGGTACTGTTTGTAATTATTTATTTTGTAATTACCTGGCTGCATAATCGGCGGATCCGGCCGCTTCTTCCGCGCTAGAGGCTTGGCGGGTCGCGGCGAGTAACGCCGCTAATAACGCCATAATTGCATTGTAAGATCAAAGAATCCAGATGACCGGCGAAGAACAACTCCGCGAGAAACTTCGCAAGATCTCGGCCTTGTTCCACGGGGCAACCACGGCCGGTGAGCGGGATGCCGCCGCTGCCGCCATCGAGAGAGTAAAGAAGGGACTCGGAACCACACTCAACACTGAGCCGCTGGTCGAATTCAAGTTCTCATTACCGGATCGCTGGCAGAGGCGTTTGTTTTCGGCGCTGTGCCGCCGCCACGGTCTGGAGCCTTACCGCTACAAACGGCAGCGCTACACAACCGTGATCGTGCGGGTTACCAAGTCTTTCGTCGAAAGAACGCTATGGCCGGAATACCAGGAACTCAGAACGGCGCTCAATGATTACCTGAACGAAGCCACCGAGCGGATTATCCGTGAGGAAGTCTATGGGGATGCCGGCGAGGCCTCCGAACGGGCCGGATGAAAATCCTGTTGTCACCGCCCCAGGCGCTTCAGCCACAATTCCTTCCACTCCATGGAGCTTTTGCCGGTGGCGCTCGTAAGTTCGGCCTCGAAATCTTTAGCTTGGAAGACGGCGCTCAGCTTTTCCACCGTGGCTTTTAGCACAATGAATTTAACCAGCGATTGCGCCATGACATAGAACGGCGCGGCCACATTGGAGCGGTCGTAATTAATATCTGGCGGCTCGCCCGGCACTCCGATGAACCCGGCCACGGCTGCGCCCCGATCGGACGCAAGCCAGCGGCGCGCGTCCTGATCCACGCCGCGATTGCCGTGCCGCGCGAATATCGCCCCATCGTAGCCGCCGGCGTGTTCGCTTACGTAGCTTTGCACAAAAGACGCCAAGCCCTCGCTGAACCACATCGGGCAGTCTTCACACGGCGCCACCACATGCGTGGTCTCGTGCAAGTAGGGCGCCGTCCGATTCTGAACCTTTTCCATGGGCAGAAAGATCGACCGCCAGGTGGAGTGCGAGATCTCTACACGGCTGCTGATAAAGTACCGGACCTTGCGATTGCCGATTCGCGAGCCGCCCAGATATTCTTCAATGTCCACAATGCCGCGATTCACCAGTTTGGCGAACGCGTCCATTTGGATCGGCTCCATTCCGTCGCTGTCAAACCACAGGCTAGCCCGGTCCGTGCTGATGGCAACGCCGTTCCGCGTCAAATAGGTTGCTAGCTCGCGATCGTTCACCCAGGAATCCAGCTGGGCCGAACCTCGTTGGCACAGAAGCCCGGTCACTATCGCCAGGGTACCTGCCGTCGCTTGAAATGTCATGGGGTCGCCGGATCCTGCCCATATAGTTGACGGTGCGATTTGAGCGTGGTTACGCCGCGCAGGGAAATATGCGAAAAATTAACCCTAAACGCTGCGGCGCGGCCAAGCTAGTCAATATAATGGCCGCATGGATCGCTTATCGCTCGTCACACTCTTTGTAGCCGCGGCTTCGGCGCAAACGCCTAGCATCGATCAATCGCTCAGCATGCAATCCGTGTCGAACGCCCGCATCTCCCCGAACGGTCAATATGTTGCCTATAGCGTTACCGAAGCCAACTGGGAAGAGAACGAATTCGTCCAGCAGATCTGGATCGCCGTGCTGGCAACGGGCGAGCGGTATCAGTTGACCAGCGCCAAGAAATCCAGCCAGAACCCGAAATGGTCGCCGGATTCCACCCGCATCGCTTTCGCCTCCGAGCGCGACGGCAAGCGCCAGGTCTACCTGATTCACCCGCGCGGCGGCGAAGCCCAGCAGCTTACCAGCGAAGAGAACGGCGTGGACTCCATGGAATGGTCGCCGGATGGCAACTCGATCGCGTTCACCTCCGCCGGTCCCGATACCAAAGCCAAGAAGGATCGCAAGGAAAAATACGGCGAGTTCGATGTGATCGGCGGCGATTACGCGAATGTGCGGTTATGGCTAGTGAAGACCCCGGCCGGGATTCCCGCCGATCCCAAGCAACGGCCGCAGCCGGACGCGCTCACCCAAGGCGACAAGTTCAGCGTCGGCGATTTCGAATGGTCGCCCGATTCCAAACACATCGCCTTCAGCGCTGCCCGCGATACCGATCTCAGCTCTTCGGGAACAGCGCAGATCTATACCGTGGACGTCAGTGACAAGCTGGTCAGGAAACTGCTGGACTCCAAGGGCCCGAATTCACGGCCGCGCTGGTCTCCTGATGGAACCCAACTTGCTTTTGTTACCGGGAACGGCGACCCGTTCTTTTTCTATAAGAACACCCACATCGCCGTTGTTCCGGCATCCGGCGGTGAACCGCGCATCGTCACTGCGCAGTTCGATGAGGACCCCAGCATCATTGATTGGGGGCCGGATGGAATTTATTTCGCCGCGTTTCTGAAATCGAACGCTCACCTGTTTCGCGTAAATCCGGAAACGCTCGCGCTGGAGCGCATCAGCTCGCCCGACTCGTTTTTTGTTCCCGACGCATCCTTCACCCCGGACCATCGCATGTTCGCCGCCATCGGCGCGGCGCCTAATCGTTTCTCCGAAGTTTTCGTTTCAAGCACCCGGAACTTCGCGCCAAAGTATCTCACCAACGTGAGTGAGCAGTGGAAGGATTTCCGGCTGACCACTCGGGAAGTGATCGAGTGGAAATCGAGCGATGGCACGCCCATCCAGGGCGTTCTGGTGAAGCCCCCGGATTACGATGCATCGCGAAAATATCCATTGCTGGTGGTGATTCACGGAGGTCCAACGGGTTTCGACACTCCGGTAGCTTCGGCGGATCGCTATTACCCGATCGAGCGCTTCGCTGCAAAAGGAGCGTTGATTCTCCGGCCGAACTATCGGGGGTCGGCGGGGTATGGCGAAAAATTCCGGTCGCTGAACGTGCGGAATCTCGGCCTCGGCGATTACCAGGACGTCATTTCAGGGGTGGATTTTCTGATCGCCAAAGGCATGGTGGATAAGGATCGAGTGGGCGCCATGGGCTGGAGCCAGGGCGGCTATATTTCGGCCTTCATCACTACGTATAGCAACCGGTTCAAGGCCGTTTCGGTGGGCGCGGGAATCTCCGACTGGATGACTTATTACGTCAACACCGACATTCATCCGTTCACTCGCCAATATCTGAAGGCCACCCCGTGGGAGGATCCGGACATCTATCAGAAGACCTCGCCCATTTTTTATGTAAACCAGGCCAGCACGCCGACGCTGATCCAGCACGGCGACCAGGACAAGCGCGTGCCGCCGCCCAACGCTTTTGAGCTGTATCAGGCGCTGAAAGATCGCGGGGTTCCGGTGAAACTGATTCTGTATAAGGGATTCGGGCATCCCATCAACAAGCCCAAGCAGCAGCGCGCCGTGATGGAGCACAACTACGAATGGTTCGCGAAATACATTTGGGGCGAAGAGCCGCAGTCCGCCCCGGCAACCAAGTAAACTCAAAAGCTATGACCATCTATTTCCGGGTTTTGTTTGCCGCGTGTTTGCTCGCGCCTGCGGCCTGTTTCTCTCAGAACCAAGCCATCGTTCTAAAAGCCGCCCGCATGTTCGACGGACATCGAATGTCAACGCCTGGAATTGTGGTGGTGAGCGGCGCAACCATTCTCGGAACCGGCGCGGAGGCGCCCATGCCGGCGGGGGCTCAGGTGATGGACTTCGGCGACGCCACTCTTGCGCCCGGTTTCATGGATGCGCACACGCATCTTTCCTATCCCAACACCGACGACTTCCGGCAATTCGTGCTGGACGGTCTGCAGAAAACCATTGCCGAGCGAACCCTGGCCGCCACGCCCAACCTCAAAAAGACTCTGCTGGCCGGCATCACCACGGCGCGCGACGTGGGCGCGACGGATTACATTGATGTGGGCCTGCGCAACGCGGTGCGGGCCGGAATTATTCCCGGACCGCGCATGCTGGTGGCGGTGCATGCCATCGGCGCCACCGGCGGCCATTGCGATTTCCAGGGCGGATTCCGCTTCGATGTGTTCGGGCGCGAAGCCGGACCCGAGGTTGGCGTCATCAATGGGCCGGAGGAAGCGCGCAAAGCGGTCCGCATGAACGTCAAGTACGGCGCGGATGTGATCAAAACCTGCGCCACCGGCGGCGTGCTTTCACTCAATGACGCGGTGGACACGCCGCAGCTCACCCAGGAAGAGTTGAACGCGATTGTGGATGAGGCGCATGCGCTGCGCAAGAAAACGGCTGCGCACGCGCACGGAGCCGAAGGGGCCAAGCGCGCCATTCGAGCGGGCATCGATTCCATCGAACACGGAACTTTCCTGGATGACGAAGCGCTGGACATGATGAAGGCGCACGGCACTGTCTTGATCCCGACTTTGATGGCTACCGAGGGCGGGAAAGAGAAACTCTCGAAAGGATTGTACCCGCCGGCCGTCGAAGCCAAGATGCGCGCGGCCATTGAGGCCATCAATCAGACCATGAAGAGAGCCATTGCCAAAGGCGTAAAGATCGGTATGGGCACCGATGCTGCCGTCTATCCGCACGGCCGGAATCCGGAAGAGTTTCACAAGCTGGTGGATTTGGGGATGTCACCCATCGATGCGCTGCGTGCGGGCACATCCGTAGATGCGGAGCTATTGGGAATCCAGGATCATTTGGGCACGCTGGAAGCCGGAAAGCTGGCCGACGTGATAGTAATTCCCGGCGACCCCATCCAAAACATCCGGCAGGTTGAGAAAATTCTATTCGTGATGAAGGAAGGAGTGATTTACCGCAATGATACCAGTCGCTAGGCGAACCGTGGGCTGCCTCCTCCTCTCAGCATTCAGCTTGCTGGCCGAGGACGCGCCGCACCGTCTGGCTGCTCGGGCCAAGGGTGACACGCCCCTGATGACGGACCTCCGTGAATTGTGCGACGGCATCGGCGGACGCCCCACCGGCTCCGCCGCGTGCGATAGGGCCATCGAATGGGCGGCCAAGAAGTTCCGCGACATCGGGATTCAGAACGTCAGCGTGGAGCCCTACCAGGCCCGCAGCATGTGGCTTCCGGTTTCGGCCGAAGCCAGCGCCGTTTCACCCGCGGCGTTCAACATTCGCATCGCTGCGGCGCCTATGAGCCCATCCTCCAAGGGAACCATCGAAGCCCGCATTATTGACGCCGGGGAGGGAACACCGGAGGCTTTCGCCAAGCTGGGCGGCACAATAAGAGGCGCAATCCTGCTGGTTCATTCTTCCGAGATGAAAAACTTCGACGATCTCTTCGCCGAGTATATGCGGAACGCGGTATTGAGGGACGCCGTGCGAAAACATCAGCCGATAGCTCTGCTGCTGGAATCCACGCGGCCGCGCGGGCTGTTGTACCGCCATCCGATTTCTATCGATCTTACCTACGCGCCCGTGCCCACGGCTATCATCTCCCGCGAACACGCCGAGCGCCTGGCGCGCCTGGCCGAAAAGGACGAAGTGCGCGTGCGGTTGTCTATCACCAACCAGACCGCGCCTAGCTATACATCGAAAAACGTGATCGCCGAGATTCCGGGGCGCGAAAAACCGGATGAGATCGTGCTGATCGGCGCGCACCTGGATTCGTGGGATTTGGGCACCGGCGCCGAAGACAACGGCGTAAATGCAGCGCTGGTGATCGACCTGGCGCGCGCCTTTCACGATCTCGGAATCGTGCCGCGGCGAACCCTGCGGTTCGCGCTGTTCACCGGCGAAGAGCAGGGCTTGTTGGGCTCGGCAGCTTACGTGGCGCGCCACAAGAACGAATTGGACAAATTTGCCGCGGTGATAATTTTCGACACCGGCTCCGGCCACTTAAGCGGCTTCTATCTCAATGGCCGCGACGAACTTCGCAAGCCGGTAAACGACGCGCTGGGGACGGTGGAAGGCCTGCGGGCAGCCGATCATTTAACTGACGCGCTGGACGGCACCGACAATTTCGATTTCATGATTTCGGGTGTTCCCAATCTGGTAGGCATTCAAGACCCCATCCCCTATCTGCCGGATTACCATGCCGAATCCGATACCGTGGATCGCGTGAATCAACGGGAGGAAAAAACCACCGAGGCGGTGGCGGCGGTGCTGCTGTGGAGCCTGGCGGAAAATCCGGAACGGCCAGCCAAGCGTCAGACCCGGGCGGAAGTGGAAAAGCTGGTAACCGACACCAAGCTGGATGAGCAAATGAAAGCTTTCGGGCAGTGGGCCGATTTCAAAGCCGGCAAGCGCGGTTGGCAGTGATTCCGAACCGCGACCGCAAGGGACCGTAACGCCTGCGCCATGTCGGCGTCTTTTGGTGGGCCGCAGGCCAATCGTCACTCCCTCGCGGTCGCGGTTCGGTGACGCGGGCGCCTTAATCCCCCGTCTCTTCCAGGAAACAGCTCTCGAAGGCGCGGTCCAGCAGGTCGTCAGTCAGGCAGAACGGATGTTTTTCGAAATGGATCATGTCGATCACGTGCGAGAGCACATCGCGCGGATGGCAGCGTCGAAAAACCTTCCCGGTGCTGCGGTAATGCTTTTCGATGAAGCGGAAAATGGAGCTCTCCTCGTGCGGGAGGCTCTTCGATTCACAGTAGCTGCGGAAGATACTCAAAAACTCGTTTTCGTCCGGGCTGCGCAGCAGCATCTTGTATTGAATCCGCCGCAGGAACGCTTCGTCTCCCAACTGATCCGGCCGCAGGTTGGTGGAAAAGATCAGAAACGCTTCGAACGGCACCGTCATCTTGCCGCCGGTCAGAAATTTTAGGTAGTCGACGCGGCGCTCCATGGGAACGATCCAACGATTGAGAACCTCGGAAGGCGCGCACTGCTGGCGTCCAAAGTCGTCAATCAGGTAAATCCCGTTGTTGGCCTTTACCTGGTAAGGTGCATCGTAAATCTTCGACGTGGAGTTGTATTTGAGGTCCAGCATTTCGAGCGTAAGCTCGCCACCGGTGACAATAAACGGCCTTCGGCATTTTACCCAGCGGCCGTCATACTGGTAGTCGCAAGCGAGCACCGAGCGTTCCACGGTGTCGCGCACCGGTTGATGATAGATCGGGTCGAAGACCTGAATGATAGAGCCTTGCGACTCGATGGCATAAGGCACGAAGATGCAGGAATCATCCAGATCTCCCAGTGCCTCCGCCAGAAACGTCTTGCCGTTGCCGGGCTGTCCGTAAATCAGAAACGAGTTTCCCGAACTGACGGCCGGGCCGATCTGCGCCAACACGCGCTCCGTCATCACCATGCGCCGGTAGGCGTGCGCCAGCGCTTCCGGAGTCAGCCAACCATCCGCGCGCTTCTGCAGCCGAACGATATCGCTGTATTGCGCAAGTGGTACCGGCGCCGCGCCCGTGTACTGGTTGATCTCCATACTTTCCCGAGCCGCGCTTCGTCCAGCGTCGGTTAAGGCGAATACGGATGTGCTGTTCCCCATCCCCAGCGACTTCTTGACCTGGATAAAGTGGTTCCTCTTGAAAAGCTCCAGAAATCCTTCCACCAGGCTGAACTTCAGACCCAAAGCCTCCGACAGATCGCGGCCCAACAGATCTCCCCGGGAATAGAGCAGCTTCAAGATGAGCTGTTCTATCACCGAACCGGCCAGTCCGGTATCTTCCAGCGTTTCCGGAAGCGGCGGAGTAATGCCCTGGTTTTCGGTTTGCAGCACAAGATTCTGCAGCGAAAGGGTCTCAGCTTGTTGGACCTGAAAATCCAGGTCCATGGGGGGTGCGGTTGCCATGGTGAAGTCTGATTGTGACCGGCGGCGCGACAAGCAGCAATAGGAACTTGGTCCCGATTCACTAGGTTGAATTGCTGTTCCCGGCCATCCGGAAAACCCGTGCTCCCCGCGGCGTCGGAGTACTAGTTCGTCCAATCCGCGCTTTGTGAGGTAGGGCCCACTGCCGGGCCAATCCTGGCTACCGCCGGTTTTCAGCCCGCGCGGCGGCTCGTCCGGGTTGAGCCGCGTAAGGTGTACGGCGACAGCGTGGGGGATCCAAGCCCCGAAAAATCCGACGAGTGTGTGGGCTACACGCGAAACGCCAGATCGGTTAATGATGACCGGCATTCACGCTAATGTTTTCCAATTCCACGCCTGACGGCCAGTTGAAAGAACTTTCGCAGCGACAGTGTACTAAGCGCCTTACCCGGCATTGGTTTACGTTTCTTGACAGATCGCGGGTAACCGACGTAACTTCTTCAGCGCCATGTAAATTAGTGAAACTGTTGGCGATCTGTCTGTCTTTGGCGCTGGCTGGCGCGCAAACCCCGCCGGCTCTAAAATCCGTTGTCGGCGAAGTCACTTCACTGGACGCTTCGGCCAAGCAGATCAAGGTAAAGGCCGACGACGGCGTCTCCTACACCATTGCCCTCGGTGACAGCACTGCCTATTTGCATATTCCGCCCGGCGAGAAGGATCTGAAGAAAGCCACCAAAATCGCGCTCTCCGATGTCGCCGTGGGCGACAGGCTGCTGGCGCGTGGACCTTTCA
>Ga0302326_10029035_pt1 | contig 11114 bp, 12 predicted proteins | sample Palsa_T0_3_FD_202264 | JGI IMG/M metagenome (GOLD analysis project Ga0302326, IMG submission 202264) | Peat permafrost microbial communities from Stordalen Mire near Abisko, Sweden - Palsa_T0_3 | ecosystem: Environmental > Terrestrial > Soil > Palsa > Peat permafrost | place: Sweden: Abisko...
CAGGGTGACGGGCTCCCAAGGTCAAACCGTCGAGTCCTACCAGCCCAAGCCCTGGCTGACGGCCACCTCGCCGACAACGGCAAGCAAGCTCACCACTTTGATGCTCTCCGTTGTGAACAGCCCGAACGGTACGGGGGTGGCTGCTCGGATCCCGGGGATCCAGGTCGCCGGCAAGACGGGGACAGCACAGACGGGGCTCGGCTACATAGAGACCTGGTTCGTATCCTTCGCCCCCGTCCCCGACCCGCGGATCGCGGTGGCCGTGCTGGTTGAGGACCAACCCCCGGCGGACGATTACGTCGGTGGCACGATCGCCGCTCCCATCGCCAAAGCGATTATCCAGAGTTACCTCCAACCCGGAAGCGGACTGACGCCGTGAGCTGGGCAGTCGCGAGCCCGCGAGGGTACCGGGAGCATCTACCAGCCCTAGGCTGTGGCGGACATGGCACCGTCTGAAGTCTTCAGCGACCGCTACGAGCTGGTGCGCCACATCGCGCGCGGGGGCATGGCCCAGGTCTATCTGGCACAGGACCTGCTGCTCGACAGGCCGGTCGCGATCAAGGTGCTCTTCCCCGAGCTTTCATCCGACCCCTCGTTCGTCGAGCGGTTCCGCCGCGAAGCCCAAGCAGCAGCCAACCTCTCCCACGCCAACATCGTGTCGATCTACGACTGGGGCCAGGGCGAGCACACGTACTTCATCGTCATGGAGTACATCGACGGCCAGACCCTCTCCGCTCTCATCCGCCAGGGACCGCTCTCGCCGCAGAGGGCCGCCTCGATAGGCGCCGACATCGCAAACGCGCTCGACTTCGCGCACCGCAGGGGCGTGATCCACCGCGACGTGAAGCCGGGCAACGTCCTGATCGACCAGACCGGCCAGGTCAAGGTCGCCGACTTCGGCATAGCACGAGCGGTGAGCCACGCGAGTGAAGGGCTGACCCAGACCGGCGCAGTCATGGGCACCGCCACCTACTTCTCACCCGAGCAGGCCCAGGGCCAGCCGGTTGACGCCCGCAGCGACGTCTACTCACTCGGGGTCGTCCTTTATGAGATGGTCACGGGACGGCCGCCCTTCTCCGGCGACAGCCCGGTGGCGATCGCATACAAGCACGTGCGGGAGTTCCCTGCCCTGCCATCGAGCATCAACCCCCAGGTACCGCCTGACTTCGAAGCGATCGTCATGACCGCGATGGCGAAAGACCCCGACGACCGGTACCAGAGCGCAGCGGAGCTGCGGGACGACCTGGTCCGCTTTCATAGGGGCCAGCCGGTACTGGCAGGTCGGGTGGCCGGGGCCGGCGCAACCCGCGCCGTGACAGGACCTCCCCCTTCTCCGTACGAGCAGACCTACGCCCAACGGACGAGCGCGTACGACGAGTTGGAGGCCGCCTATGGTGCCGGCGGCGGGAGGGGCTCCCAGACCGGTGGGCGCTCTCGGGCCGGCTGGTGGGCCTCTTTGTTCGTGGTGCTGCTGGCAGTGCTCGCCGTGCTCGTGTTCTTCATCGGCCGCAACGCGGGGTGGTGGGGCACCGTGGCCGACATCAAGCTGATGAACGTAAAAAACGACACGGTGGCTCAGGCAACGACCTCTCTCAAGGAGCAGGGCTTCAACAACGTTGCCGTTCAGCCCGAGCACAGCCAATTGGTCCAGAGCGGGCTCGTCATAGGCACCTCACCCCAGGCCGGGACCGTAGTGCCTCCCAGCACTACGGTCACCCTCGAGGTGAGCAGCGGCGCTCCCTTGGCGGCGGTGCCGAGCCTATCGGGCCAACGCTGCGGCAACGCCGACACAACCCTCAAGGCGAAGGACTTCAACCCCACGAACGTCCCGCAAAACAGCAGCAGCGTAGCTTCCGGGTTCGTCATCTCCACCAAGCCCAAGTCGGGCACTCAGCTTCAGGAGGGGAGCACCGTCAACGTCTATTGCTCCGCTGGCCGGGCAACCACGACCGTCCCCAGCCTCCAAGGCCTGAACGCAGCCCAGGCAGGGGCGGCGTTGGCCGGAGCGCACTTGAAGGCCGGCAGCATCGTCCAGGTGCCTAGCTCCACCATCCCACAGGGCCTAGTGGCTTACAGCCAGCCGTACGGCGGCAACCTGGAGCCCTGGGGGACGACCGTCAAACTGTTCGTCTCTGACGGCCAGCAGACCGTTACCGTACCCCCCGGCCTGGTGGGCGAGACCTTCCTGCAAGCTCAAAAGCAGCTTGGGGCCGAGAACCTCTATGCACCCGAGGATTTCGTACCGGTGACCAACCCATCGCAGGACGGCTACGTCATAAGCAGCGACCCGAAGTCTGGCCAACCAATAAGGGAGGGCTCCGCCGTCACGCTCTACGTAGGCGAGTACACCGGCCCCACGACAACCAAACCGGGGAAATCGACATCCACTACAGGGAGCTCCTCCACATCCACGACCGCGGGCTCCTCCACGTCGTCGACGATCGCTACGGGGACGACAACCGCCACCACATCAGTGACAACGGTCCCCACCACCGCCGCCACTACTGCCACCACCTTGGGACCGGCTACGACCGTCACTGCTCCGGGGCCCCCGGCAACCTAACGCTGGCCCCGGGACCGTCGCCCACAGAACCTAGGTTGATCTGGCCGAAGCTGCTCCCGCCACAAGAGGCCCAGCCGGCAGGCCCACCAACGCTTGTCCAAAGCCGCAGGAGGCAAGCCAGTTGGCCATCAGCCGGTGGCCCCCCTCGGTGAGCACGGCCTCAGGGTGGAACTGGACCCCGTCCACAGCCAGGGCTTTGTGGCGGATGCCCATGACCGTACCGTCCTCCGCCCAGGCGCTCACCTCGACGTCGTCGCCCAATGTGACCCGCTCGACGACGAGCGAGTGGTAGCGGGTTGCAGTGAGCGGCTGGGGCAAGTCCGCGAAGATCCCGCGCCCGTCATGGGAAACTTGGGAAGTCTTGCCGTGCAAGAGCTGGGCCGCCCGGACCACGTTGGCTCCGAAGGCGAACCCGATGGCCTGGTGGCCCAGGCAAACCCCCAGGATGGGGACCTGGCCCGCCAAGGCCTTTATCAGCGGCACGCTTATACCGGCATCCTCGGGCCGCCCCGGGCCGGGAGAGATCACGATCCCGGAAGGTCGAAGCTCCTCGACGTCGCTGAGGGTCAGCTCGTCGTTGCGCCGCACGACCGGGTCGGCGCCGAGCTGGCCCAGGTATTGGACGAGGTTGTACACGAACGAGTCGTAGTTATCGACTACCAGGACTTTGGCCGTCACAAGCCAAACGCTACCGGTCCGGGGCTCTCCGTTGCATGGAGTTATCTCGCCGATGGGAGCTGACGTCGTCCTTCGCATATCCTGTCTGCATGCCCCGACGCACCAAAGAGGCCCCAGGACGAGTAACACCCAAGGCGGATGCCCGCCTGCCCACGTTCAGCGGCCGCTACACAGCTCCGATGCCGACGGACTACCGGCACAGCCCGATGTGGGTCCCCGTCATCATGCTGGCGTTCTTCGCCTGCGGTGTGTTGATGATCGTGCTCAACTACATCAGCTTGCTACCGAGCGCTCCGTCCAACTGGTACCTGCTCGGTGGGCTCGGCCTCATCGTGTGCGGTTTCGCGATCTCGACTCAGTACCGCTAGTGCTGGCTGCGCGGTAGCGGGCCGCCGGCAGCCCCTGCTTCGCAGCCGTGCAAGCCCCTCGCAGCCGGTGGGCCCCGATAGCCGGGTTCGCCTTGGCATCTTCGGCAAACCAAATGGCTTGGCTCGCCTTCGCCCCAGTCACGACCGGTGCCGCTGCGCACTTCAGGGTGTCTACCTCGACGATCGGCCTCCTATCGGAGATCTTCCCGCTGCTGTACGTGCTTTTGGCCATGCCTGCGGGCAGAGCGGTCGACAGGTCTCTGCGGAACTGGCTCGGGACGGGTGCCGTGCTCAGTGCACTGGGGACCGTGCTCCGCCTGTCTGGGACAACGCGGTCCGGGTTCGCCTGGGTCCTCGTCGGCCAGGTCGTGGTGGCAGCAGCTCAACCGCTGCTCCTCAATTCCGTCACAGCCCTGGCGAGGCGCTACCTCGCACCGGCCGACAGGCCGGTCGGCATTGCGATCTGCTCGGCCGGGACGTTCCTCGGTTTCGTGCTGGCCTTCGTCACTGGCGCGGCAATCGGCGCGACGCGGGTCAACGACCTATTGGTGCTCGGGGCGGCCTACGCCGCGGCGGGCGGTGCCGTGCTCGTTGTGGCCCTTGTCCGGACGCCCTGCCCTTTCGGCGGCGAGCGAGCGAGCTCTTTGGCCGGTCTGGCCGAACTGCGCCAGCTTTGGGCCGACCCCGTAATGCGAGGGCTGGTTTACTTCGTCTTCGTCGGCTTTGGGGTGTTCGTTTCCCTTACGACGTGGGCTCAGCCATTGCTCCAGCCGGCGGGCGTGAGCACATCTACTGCGGACACCCTGCTCACAGCCATGGTCATTGCCGGCGTGGCCAGCTCTGCGGTTCTCCCTCCGCTCATCGCCCGCCGTGGCCTCCAGCTACCCGCCCTCGTGGCCGGCGGCGTGGCCACGATCGTCGGGTGTGGCCTGCTTGCCGCCGCCCCGGGCGTGGTTGGGGGGGCAGTAGGGCTCTGCCTGGTCGGGCTCTTCCTCCTGCCAGGTTTGCCGGTCATGCTGGAGGTAGCCGAGCGCCGCAGCGGGGACGCCGCAGCGGCCGCAGCCGGGCTGATCTGGTTGGCTGGCCAGGGTGGCGGGATCGTGGTGGCGGTCGCGTGTGGGGCTCTCGAGGGCACGCCCTGGCTTGCTTTTAGCCTTCTGGCCATCGTCGTCGTACCCGCAGTGCCCGCTGCTTCCCATCTGCGGGGCCGGCTCTCTTCCCAGGTGCTGGGGGGGCCCGCTTAGACGCCCAGGCTCCCCCGCGCCACTGCCTGGAAGACACCGAACGGGAGAGCCCTTTTGGCAATCAACCCGGCTCTCTCGGAGACCTTGCCGACCGAGACCCGCCGCGGCGGTCGCGATGACTCGAGGACCTTACGGACCACTTTCGCCACACTTTCAGGCGACGCTCCGTTCTGCTCATCGCGCTCCATGATGCCCACGGCTTTGGAGGCAGCCGCCCCGTAGGCGTCACCCCCGTCTTGTCCCGTCCCTACGCCCGGCGCTCCTGCCTCGCTCGGTCCCGTCAAGGTGCGGCGATTTTCGGTGAAACCCGTTCGGAAATTGCCCGGTTGGAGCAGCGTGACCTTGATCCCGAAGGGCGCTACCTCGTAAGCCAAAGCCTCACCCCAGCCCTCGATCGCGAACTTGCTGGCACTGTAAAAAGCTTGGAAAGGCAAGCCGATAACGCCGCCGATGGAGCTGAGGAGCACGATCCTGCCCGACTTGTTGGCCCGCATGGCTGGCAACACGGCCTGCACGGTTCTTGCGGTGCCCCAGAAGAGCGTTTCGAGCTGAGCCTTGGCGTCAGCAATAGGAGTGTTCTCCACAGCTCCCGCAAGCCCCCAACCAGCACACGTGACCAGGGCGTCGATCTGCCCGTAGCGGTCGATGACCGAACGCACTCCCGCGGCGACAGAGCCATCGTCATCAACGTCCATCACCAGGCCGGTCCAGCCGTCGGCGGCCGTGCCCCGCCGGCTCGCCCCGACTACGGCCCACCCTGCCGCCGCGAGCTTGGTCGCAGTGGCCTGGCCGATCCCGGCCGACGCACCTGTAACAAGCACAACCTTGTCCATCGACGGGCCACCCTCTCTTCGCTGCGGAGTGTACCCGGCGCGCTCAGAGCACACGAGCGGGCGGGCGAGGCGGTCGAACGTGAGCCATGGCTTGCGTAAGCATTTGCTAACATAATTTCGGTGGAGACCCTGTTGAAGACGTTGGGCGAGCCAAAGCGTTGTGAGATCGTCCGGCTCGTGTGGTCCGAGGAGCTTGCGGCAGCTGAGATCGCCGCTCACTTTCCTGACGTGACGCGCTCCGCGATCTCCCAACACCTGGGTGTGCTGCGCAACGCCGGGCTGGTCACCGAGCGCCGGGAAGGCGTTCGCCGCCTGTACACGGCCAACCAGGCCGAGTTGGAGAGGCTCCGTTCCTTCCTCGACTCGTTTTGGTCCGACAGTCTCGCCAGGCTGCGCGACCTCGCCGAATCGTCCGAACCCGCCTAGGAGACACCGTGACAACAGAAGCCGTCCGTGAGATAACCATCAAAGCGACGCCAGCAACGGTGTTCGCGTACTTAGTCGACCCCGAACGATTGGTGGAGTGGATGGGGACCGAAGCCGTCCTACAACCGGTTCCGGGCGGGGAGTACCGGGTCATCTGTGGAGGGGTGAACCCGAGCGCAGGGCATTTCGTCGAGGTCGTGCCGAACCAGCGGGTGGTGTTCACGTTCGGTTGGGATCTCCCCGGTCACCCGGTCCCCGCTGGCTCGACCGAGGTCGAGATCACCCTGGAGCCGGTCGGGAGCTCGACCTTGCTGCGGCTCGTGCACCGCGGGCTACCCGATGATGCCATCAACGATCACCTGCGAGGTTGGGACTACTACCTGGGCCGGCTCGTTTGGGTCTGCGACGGTGACGACCCCGGGCCGGACACCCCCAACCTGGGCGACGGGCAACCTGAGGCGCGGGCAACCTCATGAAGACAGAGGAGGTCTGGCGCTACATCCATGCGGAGCGCAGCGACCTGGCCGGCACGCTGGAAGGTCTTACGCCTCAGCAGTGGGCGGCTGCCTCCTGGTGCGAGGGTTGGACGGTCCAAGACACGACCGGCCACGTGGTCGCAGCAGCGGAACAGACCTTCCCGAACTTCTACAAGGAGCTCGTCCAGGCCGGTTTCCGGTTCAACGTCTTCGCAGCGCGTGGTGCGGCTCGCAACGCCAGCGCTGGCCCGCAAGAGCTGGTGCGCCGCCTCCGGGTGCGCACCACGACGACCAACCACCCTCCCGCGCCAGTCATGGCAATGCTCGGCGAGATCGTCGTTCACGGCGAGGACATCCGCCGGCCACTGGGCCTAAGCCACCACTCACCCGAGCCGGCCCTCGTAGCGGTGGCTGACAGCTGGAAGAACTCCAACCTGCTCATCGGGGCGAAACGGCGCATCGGCGGGCTCCTGTTACGAGCCAGCGATGCCGACTGGCGGCACGGAGAGGGGCCCGAAGTCGTTGGGCCGCTCCAGTCCCTCGTCCTTGCGATGACAGGTCGCAAGGGCTCCCACCAAGATCTGGGTGGGGACGGGCTCGAGGTCCTGGCCAGCCGTCCGTAGCCCGCAGAAGTTCCCGCGGCGGATAACCCAGAGCCACAACCAGGGAACGAATGGATGACTGGAAAGTTACATCTCTGTGACACTCCCCAACTTCGTCCACAGCTGTGGATATTCAGTCACGCTCCAAGACGCATGCCGTCCCTATCCCGCCTTCGGCGGCTACACACACAAGGGCTCGGCGTAAACCCGCCTCAACCAGCCCTGAAACGGCCGCCACGAACAGGCCGGCCCCCACTGCACCAAGCGGGGCCGCTGTCGCGAGGGCTCCGCCAGTGGGGTTGACCAGGTCGGCACCGACCTTCATCTCAGCCAACCAAACCTGCACGGCAACGGCGCTGCTCTCGTGGACCTCCCACCAATCGATGTCGTCGACGGTGAGACCTGCACGCTCCAGCGCGGCCTTGGCCGCGGGGACACTCGCCGCCGGCCAAACAAGCGGGTCGGTGCCAACCGTGGCGAACGAGACCAGGCGCGCCATCGGCACCAATGCGAGCTCACCCGCTCGCTCCGCACTGGCTATCAGCAGCGCAGAAGCCCCGTCACCCTCAGCCGCCATGTTCGCGGCCGTCACAACCCCGCCTTCGAGGTACGCCGGCGACAGCGCGGCGACCTCAGCCAGCGACGACCGCCGCCCAAGAGCCTCGTCCATCACCAGGGACGTCTTCGCCGTGCCGGGGAGCGAGAGCATGTAAGAGGGCCGCTTCCTTTGCGCCCGCGAGGCCCGTTGCCGGCTCTCGATCGCCCACTTGTCGAGCTGGGTACGGTCCAAAGACCAGCGACGGGCGACCTCCTCGGCGGCCAAGCCGGGCGGCGGCAGACCGCCGCCCTTGTACCTGTCCTGTAGGCGTTGGCCGTAAGGCTTTCCCACGGACGGGACCGACAGGCTCGCCCCAAGAGGTACCGCTGTCATGACTTCGACTCCCCCGGCAACGACGAGGCCTTGGGCGCCCGACGTCACGGCCTGGGCCGCCCAGTGCACCGCCTGCGCGGAGGATGCAGCCTGACGGTCCACCGTGGCCCCCGGTACGTGCTCGGGCCACCCAGCTGCAAGTACGGCCCGTCGTGCGATATTGCACGCCTGCGCCCCCACCTGCGTAGTGCAGCCGAAGATCACGTCGTCGACGGCACGGCTATTGATGCCAGCCCGTTCGACGAGCTGCGACAGCACCTCTGCCGAAAGGTCGACGGGGTGCCAGCCGGAGAGCGCACCTCCTCTCCGGCCGTACGGGGTGCGGACGGCATCAATTACAACGGCCTGTCCTCGCCCGTCCCGCTTGGGTACCCGTGGCACTCAGTGGACCACGCTGATGCCGACGAGGCGCCCGACGAGATAGGTCACACCGGCTGCGAGCATACATACGGCCACTTGCCGGAAGGCGCTGCGGACGGGAGAGCGGCCCGTCGCCTGCGATAGCAGGACGCCGATCACTAATGAACACGCGGCTACGCCACATACCGAGCTGGCCACTGCAGGAAAGCCCCTTAGGAAGAACCACGGCACCAGGGGGACGGCTGCACCTACCGAGAAACTGATAAGGGAGGAAACGGCGGCCGGGTAAGGGGACGGGATGGCGGACGGGTCGATCCCGATCTCCTCGCGCGCATGCGTCTGGAGCGCCATTTCTGGCGTGCTCATCATCAACTCGGCGAGAGATGATGCATCTTCGGGGGACAGCCCGCGGTGCTCATATAGCTCGGCCAGTTCTCGGCGCTCCGCCTCGGGTTCACGCCGAAGAGCGGTGCGCTCTACGTCGAGCTCCCGGTCGAGAAGCTCCCTTTGCGCAGACATTGAGACGTACTCTCCCGCAGCCATGGAGAAGGCCCCCGCAAGGAGACCGGCAAATCCCGCCAAACGTACGTAGTCGGGCCCCGGCTGAGCTCCGAAAACGCCCAGGATCAGGGACACATTCGTGACCAGCCCGTCGCTTACCCCGAACACCGCAGCGCGCGCGGCGCCAGACTGAACGTTGCGGTGGTGGTGTTCTGTGTCCTGGTGCTGCTCGGCGTTCCCTTCGGCAAGCACGCCATCGCCAAGGACCTCACTGTCGCTCTCGGGCTGCTCCCCTTTGGAGGCACCGGGATCACCGGCCAGTTGGCTCACCGCGAGATCACAATACCGAGGCCACCGCTACAAGGTTGAACAAACAATGCGCCAGCATCCCGGCTCCCAAACGCCTAGTCAACTTTGCCGTATAACCGAGTACGACTCCGACAAGGAACAAAGCGAGCACGACCGTGACATTGCCGGCCGCCGTTTTTGACTCACCGGCATGCGCAAAACCAAAAAAGGCCGCCTGCAACCAAACTGCGCCGCCCGGCCCGAACTTAGCCTGCAATGCAGTCCGCAAAAACCCGCGAAAAAAAAGCTCTTCAAAAAACGGTGCTCCCAACTCGACAATCAGGGTGAGGATAACCAGCCCGACCTCATGGCCTTTTTGCTGAGTGATAATTTGGTCGTTAGTACCGGCAAATTGGGTCCCAGCAAACACAAAAACAACTATCTGAGTAACAATAAGTGCGGCGGCTACAGCGGCGAAGCCCCATAGGACGTCGGCCCTCCTTATTCCCAAACCGAAGTCGCGACTCAAACTCGCGCTGCCATAGCGGCGCGAGACAAAGATCACTGTCCCCAACATGCCTGCCCAAAGCCCCATCTCGCTCAGGAGGGTCGTCACAGGGCCAGTCGCGCTCCCCGAAAGGGCGTCCCCAATAGTTGCTCCCACAACCGCCAGCGCGTAGCCGGCCAATATGCCCGGCACTCCCCACCACGCCGCCTGAGCCGGGATAGAGGGGGCGCTTGGGCCATCGTGGGGCCCGGCACCCGGTGGCTCCGGTGACGGGACATCGCCTGACTGCAGCGGCCCATAAGTGGGAAGGCCTCGGGACGGCGCGGGACCTGACCCCGCCGCCCAGGGGACCTCGGTAGGCCACTGAGGCTCGTCCGGCCCAGCTGAGGCGCTTGGCCAGGGTGGCTCTTGTCTCTCGCTGCCGATAAGCGGCTCGGCCCCAGGGCCAGGCTGGCCAGGAGGGGGCGTCGGCCCCCGCTCTGGCGGGCTCTGTGCAGCCATTGTCCGAAGGTACTCCGCCGGGGCGTCTTCTACGGCCCAGCTAGCGCGGCCCCTGCTGGCGCCAACGCCGCTCGTCCCCTACGCTGGGATGGAACGCCGCAGGCTGTTGGCTGACGCGCACAAGCTCGAACGTTCCTGGCGACCTGAGCCTGAGGCTCAATCGCTGCGGGAGGGCTGAACGGTGGCGCCTGGCTTCGCGGGGTACCAGTCCCACCGAGGAGGCAATGAGTGAAACGTCCTTATCAACCCCACAACCGCCGTCGCGCGAGGCGGCACGGGTTCCGTCACCGAATGGAGACGAGGGCCGGGCGGGCGGTGCTGAAGGCGCGCCGCCTGAAGGGCCGGCACCGCCTGGCAGTTTGACGTGGCGAACGAGAGGGCGGTCGGCCTTCGAGGAGTTTCGTCGCGCCAGCACCATCCGTTCGGGGCCGTTCACCGTGTCCTGGCTCCCGGCAGTGCCCGGCCAACCCCCCGCACTCGCGTTCGCGATCGGCAAGAGGGTCGGCAACGCGGTGGTCCGCAACCGGCTTCGAAGGCGCCTGAGGGAAGCAGCTCGCCATCTTGTGACGCTGCCTCCGGGCACCTATCTCATTCGCGCCAGGCCCAGCGCAGTGGCGCTTTCCTTCCAGGAGATCTCAGCGCACCTGTCGCGGGCGACGAGCTCCCTTCCCACTTCGGGACGGCTGGTGCCCCAACAGGCAGCAACGCGGAAGCGGGTAGCCTCGGAACCCGATCCCCCGGTAGCGGAGGGGCAATGACTGCGCCCACCACTCTTCACCCCACGCGTTCAGTGCCTGCACGAGTACTTAGAGCGTTCATTCTTGTTTACCAGTCC
>Ga0302326_10029037_pt1 | contig 11114 bp, 13 predicted proteins | sample Palsa_T0_3_FD_202264 | JGI IMG/M metagenome (GOLD analysis project Ga0302326, IMG submission 202264) | Peat permafrost microbial communities from Stordalen Mire near Abisko, Sweden - Palsa_T0_3 | ecosystem: Environmental > Terrestrial > Soil > Palsa > Peat permafrost | place: Sweden: Abisko...
GAAGCAACTTTTCAGATTTGGCCTTCACTCCGGGGGAAATGGACGGCAGATCAGGTGATCTTGGCCAGCAGTTCGTCGTTGGTCTTTTGTTTCTTTAAGGCCGCTTGCAACGTCTCCATGGCCTCGACGGGGTTGAGGTCCACCATCATCCGGCGCAGTTTGCGGATGGACTCCATGTTTTTGACTGGAAAAAGTTTCTCCTCCTTGCGCGTGCCGCTTTTGGGGATGTCGATGGCCGGAAAGAGCCTGCGCTCGGCCAGCTTGCGGTCCAGAATCAACTCCATGTTGCCCGTGCCCTTGAACTCCTGGAAAATCAACTCGTCCATGCGCGAACCGGTATCGACCAGCGCGGTGGCGATGATCGTGAGCGACCCGCCCTCCTCGATCTTCCGGGCCGAGGCGAACATCTTGCGCGGGATCTCCAGTGCGCGGGCATCGACGCCGCCGGTCATGGTGCGGCCGCTGCCGCCATGCACGCTGTTGTAGGCGCGGGCCACGCGCGTAATGGAGTCAAGCAAAACAAAAACGTCCTTGCCGCTTTCGACCATCCGGCGGCAGCGTTCGATCGTGAAGCGGGAAAGGCGAACGTGGGTTTCCAGGTCCTGGTCGTTGGAAGAGGCGACCACCTCGGCCTTGACGGAGCGTTGGAAATCGGTCACTTCCTCCGGCCGCTCGTCAATCAAAAGGACCATGACATAGACTTCGGGGTGATTGGCCGTGACGGCATTGGCAATCTGCTTGAGAATGGTCGTCTTGCCCGTGCGGGGTGGGGCCACGATCAGTCCGCGCGTGCCCTTGCCAATCGGTGTGACCAGATCGATGATGCGGGTCTCCAGCAGATCAGGCGACGTTTCCAGATTGATCTTTTCGATCGGGTCGATGGTGGTCAGGTTCTCGAAGCGGACGTTTTTGGTGTAGTCGGCAAAAGGAAGGTCGTTGACCTTGTCCACCGTCTTAAGTTGGGGACTGTTGCCGCGGTGGGGCGGCTGGGTTTCGCCGGCCACCAGGCAGCCTTCGCGCAAAAAGCTCCGCTTGATGGTGTCGGGCGTGACAAAAATGTCGGCGGGTTTGGGATGGTAATTGTTCTCGCGGGTGCGCAGGAAACCAAACCCTTTTTCAGAGATTTCAAGATAGCCTGACCCGTAGTCGGCGGTTGTGGCGCTGGGCGCATTACTCATATAATGATTTGTAAAGCAAACGTTTTTAGGCCTTGCCTGAATTGCCCCGAAAAACCAATTTCTTCAGAACTTAGAATTTTTGGAGGACCGTTGCGCCAGCCTTAGAACCCACTGGCCCAAACTCGGTCAGACCTTCAACAATCCAGAATCTATGCCATAAGACGAATTTTGCAACTACTTTCTTCAAAGCTTGTCGTAAGAACACTCATTTTTAGCGAAGATCGGTAGGGCGAGGCTCCTGCCGAGCCATCTTCAGACGGCCTACCCGCCCACTTCGGCCTTGGCTTCGGCCGCCAGCGGGGTGCTCAAATAACGCTCTCCTGTCGAACAAGCCACCGTGACGATCATCTTGCCCTTGTTCTCCGGGCGTTTGGCCACTTGGATGGCCGCCGTGACGTTGGCCCCGGTGGAAATCCCCACCAGCAATCCCTCCTCCTTGGCCAACCGCCGGGCCATGGCGAATGAATCGTCGTTGCTCACTTGCACGCACTCGACAATCTGCGGCTGGCCTTTACTGTCCTTAAGATGCAGGTTCTTGGGGATGAACCCGGCGCCCGTGCCTTGAATCTTGTGCGGGCCGGGTCTCAACGGCTGGCCGGCCAGATATTGCGATATGACCGGCGAATCCTTGGGTTCCACCGCGATGGCCTGGAAGGACGGCTTGCGGGCCTTGATGACTTCAACGCATCCGCTGATGGTGCCGCCGGTTCCAACGGCCGCCACCAGAATATCAACTTTCCCCTCGGTATCGTTCCAAATTTCCTCCGCCGTCGTCTTGCGATGGATTTCGGGGTTGGCCGGGTTTTCGAACTGTTGGGGGATCCAAGCGTTGGGTGTTTCGCGCGCTAGTTGTTCGGCGCGGGCGATGGCTCCCTTCATGCCTTCGGTGCCGGGAGTGAGCACTAATTTGGCGCCCAACATCGCCAGCAATGTCCGCCTTTCCACGGACATAGTATCGGGCATGGTCAAAATCAATTTGTAGCCCTTGGCGGCGGCGACAAAAGCCAGGGCAATGCCGGTGTTGCCGCTGGTCGGCTCAATGATGATCGTCTCCTTCTTGAGCACGCCCCGCTTCTCGGCGTCCTCGATCATCGCCATGCCGATGCGATCCTTAACGCTGCCCAGCGGGTTGAAAAATTCGCATTTGAGGAGGATGGCTGCTTCAAGACCCTCGGTGACGCGATTGAGGCGGACCAGCGGCGTCCCGCCAACGGTTTCGACGATGTTATTAAAGATGCGTGACATGAGACGAATGCTATATCTATTATTTGTGTTTCGCATTGATGATGGGCAAATTCTGGGTAAGCGCAAGGCTTTTTTTGCACGGATATTGCACAAGGGGCAGCGGTCCGGCGTTGAAAGACATTGCGCTTGGGCCGGGGATGATACTAAATAAACCCGGATGTTTGAGCAGGGTTATGCCTTATGGACATCCGCCAAACGGCTGATTTTAAATAACCGAGTGAGGGAAATTGACTATTATCCAAACGAACGCGACCTGACTGCCTGCGGGACGGCCCAGAAGGCGTTGCACGAGCGCGCCGCCGCAGTCACGCGGGAACAGTTCGGAAACAAGGTGTTTGTCCGCGGCGTGGTGGAAATCTCCAATTTCTGCCGCCAGAATTGCGCTTACTGCGGCATGCGCCGGGATAATCGCGCCCTGGAACGTTTCCGCGCCGGATCCGAGCAAATTGCGCGCCTGATAGTGGGTCATGTGCCGGAAAGCGTGACGGACATCAACATCCAAACCGGCGAAGACCCCGTGGCGGCGCGGGAACTGGTTCTGCCCTTAATCCAAACGCTTCGGCGCGAAACGAAATTGGGCATCAGCGTTTGCCTGGGCACGCTCTCGCCGGAACTGTATGCCCAATTGCGCGACGCCGGGGCGTCCATCTACATCATGAAATTCGAGTGCGGTGATGCCGCCGAATTTGCCCGCCTGGAAGCGCCAGGCACCTTGGCCGAGCGCGAGCGGCATATTCATCTCCTGGCCCGATCCGGCTGGTTCATCAGTTCTGGTTTCATTGGGGGTTTGCCGGGCCAGACTTTGCGCCATTGGCTGGGCAACCTGGAGCTGGCCGCTTCACTTCCCTTGCACGGGTGCAGCGTCAGTCCGTTTATTCCGGGCGAAGACACGCCGTTGCGGGAATTTCCGCCAGCCAGCGCGGACTGGACGGTGAACTGCATCGCGGCCATGCGGCTGATGCGTCCGGCTTGGGTCATTCCGGCCGTCAGCGCCTTGAACCTGGCGGCCAAGGAGGGCTATCGCAGCGGTTTGCGGGCGGGCGCGAACCTGGTTACTATCAACTTGACTCCTGATCAATTGCGCGGCGACTATGTCATTTACAAACGGGACCGTTTCATCATGACGGAAGAACGCGTGATGGAGGCCATGGCGGCGGAGGGTCTGGCGCCCTCGCGGCAGGGACTGGCGGATTTTTACAATTGCGGGGCCGCGCCGGTCCCGGCTTGAGGTTCGCGTGCGGTTTCCTTTGCCCCAAATATCCGCCTTGCACGAACTCCGCCGCGTGGTGGTTACAGGAGCCGGAGTCATAACCGCGCTGGGACGCGGCTGGAAAATCAATGCCGAAGGCTTTCGCGCCGGCCGCGCCGCGTTTCGTCCCGTGACACTTTTCGATGTTTCACGGCAACGCGCCAAATCCGCCGCGGAAATTGACCTGCCGGATGATCTGCCGCCGACGCGCCTGTCCCCCAAGATGACGCGCCGTGTGCATCGCGCGGGCCGCCTGCTTTTGCTGGCGGCGCACGAAGCATGGACGCAAGCCGGCTGGGAACCGGAGGAATCGCTGCCCGTCGTCCTCGGCACGACGAGTGGGGAGATGTCGTGCGGCGAAAACTATCTCTTGCATGCCGTTTCAAAACCCGAAAGCCAGAAAAAACAACCGACGCGTGTCGTGCAGTACCAATTGCACCGCCAGGGATTGGATTTGTGCGAAGCGCTTGGTTTTCAGGGGCCGGTCACGGTCATTTCCAACGCCTGCGCCTCCGGCAGCAACGCCTTGGGCCAGGCCTTTCAAATGGTCCGCCGCGGCGGCGCAACCAGGGTATTCACCGGCGGTTACGACGCACTGTCCCACATCACTTTCGCCGGGTTCGATTCTCTCCAGGCGCTTTCGCCGACCTCCTGCCGTCCATTTGACAGGGAGCGTGACGGACTTTTGCTGGGCGAGGGCGCGGCGATGCTGGCTTTGGAGTCGCTGGAGCACGCGCGGGGGCGCGGGGCGGAGATTCTCGGCGAAATCATCGGCTATGGCGCCGCGACGGACATCCACCATTTGACACAACCGCATCCGGACGGCGATGCGGCGCTGGCCGCGATGTCAGCCGCGTGCGCGCGCGCCGGCGTGACGCCTGAGCAAGTGGATTACGTCAACGCCCACGGCACCGCGACGCCGCAAAACGACGCCACCGAAGCGGCGGCGATCAATCGCTGGGCCGGCTACCGCGCAACCAGCCTGCCAGTCAGTTCGACCAAGGCGGGCATCGGTCATTTGCTCGGGGCGGCCGGCGCGGTCGAAGCCGTGGTGTGTTTGATGGCGCTGCGAGGACAATGGCTGCCGCCGCAGGCGGCCTTGGACGCGCCCGACCCGGCCTGCCGCTTCAGGATTGTGCGCAAACCGGCTGACGCCCGAATCAACATCGCGCTTTCAAATTCGTTTGGGTTCGGCGGGGCCAATGCTTCGCTGTTGTTGCGGAGGTGGGCGTGAGTCGTGTATTTGTCAGCGGATTGGGGGCGGTCTCGCCCGCCGGCTGGGGCGTCGCCGTGCTTGGCCAAGCGTTGGATAAAGATGAGCCAATCCCCGCGAAGAGTTTGCCGCGCCCGGGATGGGAAAAGCCGCTGCAAGTCCGACCCGTGCCTGAGCCGCCGGGGCGTCAGGAGTTTTTGTCGCATCCGCGCTTGCGACGCGCGGGCGCGATGGCGCAACACACCGTGGCGGCGGCGCTGGAGGCGTTGGGCGGCGCAGGCGGGTCAGCGCGCGTGGGGGTCGTCGTTTCCATGCTCGCGGGTGTTGTCACATACACGCGGCGGTTTTACGAAGAGGTCTTACGCGATCCGGCGACGGCGAGTCCTGTGATTTTTCCCGAGACGGTGTTCAATGCGCCTGCAAGCCATCTGGCGGCGTATCTCGGCAGCACGGCGCCCAATTGCACACTGGTGGGCGACGAGGGCATGTTTCTGCAAGGTCTGGCCCTGGCCGCGCAGTGGCTGGAGGAGAAAGAAGTGGAGGCTTGTGTGGTCATCGGGGTGGAGGAGATGGATTGGCTGGTGCCGGACGCGCTGCGGCTCTTTTCCCGACAGGCCACCTATAGCAGCGGCGCGGGCGCAATTTATTTGACAAAAAACTCCGAAGGAGCCAGGGCGGAATTGGCCGCCGTGACGGATTCCTTCTCCATGACCCTGGCTCAGAACCGCCTCGCGGCCGCCCGCAATGCCCGCGCCCAATTGCCGCTGGAGGCGCCAGGCGAGTTGCTTTGCGCCAGCGCCCGGAATCTGCCGCGGAGCGATGCGGCGGAAAACGCGGCGTGGCAGGATTGGACGGGTTCGCGCTTGAGGCCCAAAGCCGTTTTGGGAGAGGCGTTCGCGGCCTCCGCCGCCTGGCAATGCGTGGCGGCTTGCGACGCTATCAGACGTCACGGATTCGCGGCGGCCAATGTCAGCGTGGTGGGCGCAAACCAGCAGGCCATCGGGGCGCGGTTCACGAACGCGGAACTCTTTTCCTAATCGTAATCGTAATCGCCTTCCAATTCTGATTGCCCCGAGAAGACGATTACGATTACGATCACGATTACGAAAAAAGACAGATTGACATGACCGAAACGGAACAACTTAAAGCGGACATCAAGAGCATGTTGGTGGAAGAACTTATGCTCAAAATCGGGGTTGCGGAAATTGGCGATGAACAGCCGCTGTTCGGCCCGCGCAGCCTGGGACTGGATTCGGTAGATGCGCTGCAACTGGTGGTCGCGCTGGATAAGACTTACGGACTGAAAATATCCGACGCCGCCAAAGCGCGCACCATGTTGGGCAGTGTCAATGCCATCGCCGCCGCCATCCAGGCACACCAAAGTGGCCGTTAATTTGACACGTCCATCACTTCTTTTTCTTCCTGCTGGAGATGGCCTTTTCGACAGCGGCAATGTACTGCTTGACGGGCGTGCGAGCGAAGACTTGGCCAATGACCTCCAGAGGCACGTCCTCCAGTTTCTTGAAGCGCACGCACGCTTTGCCCATGTCGAGTTTCTTGCCGGCAGCCTGCCACGCTTTTCGGAACCATGCCTCGGTGGCGGGGTCGCCATAGACGTTCATGAGGTGAATCGCCATGTGATTTTTTTGTGAGCCGAGACAGGCCAAGCTCAAGGGCAGTTTTGGGTCGCAATGGTATCCCGCCGGATAAAGGCTGTGCGGCACAACATAACCAATCATGCCATACATCAATCGCTCCTCATAGCCTTTTGGCAAATTGGCCAGGATGACTTCCCGCACGGCGCTGAGGGCGGCACGGCGATCGGCAGGCAAGGCTTGAAGATATTCATCCACGCTTTTGGCATTGTGCTTCATAAATCGCTCTTTTTCGGAGGACTTTAGGCGGTTCTTACAGTGGAGTCAAGTGTTTCGCCAAACTCTCAAGGTCCATTTTCTGGTTGACCCGGCTGGCACTTTGACGTGTCATCAGATTCGTGAGAGGCATGAAAGTCATTCAACCATTCTCTGCCACGGTGCTGGCTTGCCTGTTATGGGCTGCAAACGCGCAGGGCGGACCGCCATTGCTGACGGATGACCCGGACACGCCGGGGCCAAATCACTGGGAAATAAACGTGGGGGGCACTGCGGTCTATGGGGCACATCAATGGGACGGAGGCGTGCCGCTGATGGACATCAATTATGGCGTGGGCCAACATATACAATTGAAGTACCAGGTGCAGGCGAGCGAGTTGGCGCGGGAGCACGGAGGCCTGCTTGTCGGAATGAGCAACTCTCTGGCGGGCGTCAAATGGCGTTTTCTCGATCAGACCAACTCCTCCTGGCTTGAGATTTCCACTTATCCGCAGCTTGAATTCGTTTATCCCGGCTCATCCGGGAGGCGTGGGCTGGCTGATCGCGGGGACAACCTTTTGTTGCCGATTGAGGTGGAACATATTTTCAAGAAGGCGACGGTTTATGCCGAAGCCGGCTATTATTGGTATGAGTATGAACCCAAGGAAGCTTGGTATGGCTTGGCGGGAGAATATGAGCTGGGCGAAAAGTTTTCCTTTATGGGCGAATTTTACGGAGGATTTGTCAGCTCTTTCCGCGACAACGCGTTGACCTTCAATATTGGCTTTCGGCGAACTTTGACGGAACACGTCGCCCTGATCGGTTCCGCGGGCCGGGGAATTTTCGGCCCGTCGGAGCGCGCGCCGGCATTTATGAGCTATCTGGCGCTGCAATTGACGTTCTGATTTCGCGCCGGCGCTAAAAACCTGTTTCAAAACTCCCAAACCACGTGAGCGACCACCTCGAACCGGTCCGAGGCGTTGTTCAATCCGAGGGGAATGCCCAAGCCAAGCTCCGCTTTGCGGGTGATTCGCCAAAGAAAACCAGGTGTCAAGTACATGGCGTTTTCGGTCCCGTGATGGTTCCATGTATTGTTGGACCAATTGAATTCCAGGGTGGCGGCGGAATGTGGAAAAAGCATAAAACAACCGCTGCCCCAATTCAATTCGTGCGCCGCAGGCTCCGCATCCTGCGCGTCTTTGGGCGAGTTCATGCGCTGCACAAGACTGGCGCCCAATTCCGTGAAAAACTGCGCGTGATGAAGTTCAGGAAAATCCCTGGCCAGAATGACGGAGGGTTGGTATTCAAGAAAGCCCTCGCTTAAATCCCGGTTTACGTCGCCCACCGGCACTTCCATGGAGAAACGCGGGGCCATGTGGAAAGAGGAACCTCCGATATCCATGAAACTGTATTGGGTGCCCAATTCCAAATCACCAATACCGCGCACGGCGGAATGATGCGCGGGAAATCGTTGCACCAACGAGTCCCATTCCGCTTCCACTTGCCATCGGTTGTTGAGTCCATATTCCATCGACAGCGGAAGGGTCCAAACATCGCCGCCGGCATGATTTTGATAAACGGAGGCCGCTTCCACTTCCAATTCACCCTGCGCCTGTGGATAGACGACATCTGTCTTGAAGAGTTCTTCAATAGGCCTCCTAACGCGGTTGGTGGACCCAACATCATCATCGTCATCGGCGCAAGCAGGAGATGGTGTGAGCGAAACAACCATGGCGGCCAACAGGGCCAACCCAAAACACTCCGGCGTGAATTTTTTAATCTGGGTAGCCCTCCGGATGGGACTGGTGCCAGCGCCAGGCGTCGGCCACGATTTGCTCCAGTTTGGGATACTCCGGTTTCCAGCCCAATTCGCGGGTGGCTTTTTCCGCCGCGGCCACCAACTTGGGCGGGTCGCCGGGACGGCGCGGTTTCTCGACTGTGGGAACTGGCCGGCCAGTGACTTTCTCGCAGACGTCGATGACCTGGCGGACGGAATAGCCGTCGCCGTTGCCCAGGTTGTAAAAACCCTTTCGTCCCGGTTGCAGGGCCAGGATATGGGCCTGGGCGAGGTCAATAATATGGATGTAATCCCGAATGCAGGTGCCATCGGGCGTGGGATAGTCCGTGCCAAAAATCTCGCAGCAGGAAGCGCGGCCCAAGGACACGCTCAGGACGTTGGGGATGAGGTGCGTTTCAATGCGATGATGTTCGCCGAATTTTTCGCTTGCGCCGGCGGCGTTGAAATAGCGGAAGGCGACAAACTCCAAACCGTGGATGCGCTCGTACCATTGCAACATTTTCTCGAACATCAGCTTGGATTCGCCATACGGGTTGATGGGGCGTTGCGGGAGGTCCTCGGTCATGGGGACGCGGTCGGGCGGCCCGTAGGTCGCGCAGGTCGAACTGAAAACAAACTTCTTGACGCCCGCTTCAACGGCGGCATCCAGCAAATTGAGGCCGTGGCAGACGTTGTTGCGGAAATATTTGGAAGGATTGACCATCGACTCGCCCACCAGCGCGTTAGCCGCGAAATGGACCACCGCGTCCGCCTTGGCGTCGCGGATGGCCTCCTTGATATTATCGGTGTCGCTCAAGCGCGCCATGATGAAAACGGCGCGATGATCCACCGCCGAGCGATGCCCCTCGGTGAGATTGTCATAGACCGTCACTTCGTGTCCCGCGTCCAGGAGCTGCTCGACGCAGACCGAACCAATGTAACCAGCTCCGCCTGTAACAAACACATTCACAAGCCGCAGGGTAACGGAGTCACGAACCCGGAGTCAACCAACTTACAAAAAACGCGCGCCTTTCAAAGTAAGTTCGCCACCCGGTGCATCATCTGATGGTTGCAATCAAACCAACACCGCAACGCGGGGTACAGCTCATGTCCCGTCAACAACGGCACGGCGGCCAATAACACCAGCGCGTTGCCCAGGAAAATGACCACGCCGGAAAAAAGGTACCCCTGGCTGGTGATGTCGGATTGCCGTGTTTTCAAAATCTCCCATGTTAGCGTGATGTGAAAGGCATAGGCCGCCCCCAGCAGCAAATGAAACCAGGGCAAATACGGCCGCCAGTGCCAAATCAAATCACCGAGTACGAAAACCACCACGACCAGCACCGCGTAAAATGGGAAAAAGTACGGCGCGAGCGTGATCACAAAATTGCTCTTGGTGGTGACGACGTGCCCGCCCGATGACGCGGCTTTAAACTTTTTTACTCTGCCGCCAAAAAACCAGGTCCAGACCGCGTGAGTGGATTCATGGCCCAGGACGTAAACCCACATCGGTTTGGGCAGCAGGACAAAAACAACGACCCAGCAAGCAGCGCCCGCGAGCAACGGCGGCCAGAACCGATCCGCCGTGCGGGCGTTCGAGAGCACCCGCTCGAGCGCCTGGGTTGTGGCCAGGCAGACAGGCAGAAGCAGAATCCCCACGCACATTTTCAGCCATTTTGGCACGCCCGCAGAATTGGGCTTTCGGCCCCGCGAGGCGAGAAATTTCTTGGCTGTGCGCCACAATGGTCGGCTCTATTTGCGGTTGCGTTCAAAAGCCGGATGTCGGGGCTGATGTTTGACAACAGTCACGCGGATCCGGTCTGACTGGGTTTGGCGGAAATAGATCACGTAAGGAAAGCGTAGCATCAATGCCCGTCGAATATCCCCGGAAATTATCATCCATCGCTTCGGAGTCGCGGCGATCCGCAAGATCTGCCGTTCAAATTCATCGACGAATTCACGGCCAAGGCCAGGGACCCGCTCTTCGTACCAATCGCGAATCCCTTCCAACTCGCGCAGCACGGCAGGGCGGTACTCGACAATCATTGACGAAGCCTGGCCATCATCTCCTCATATGGAATGGCTTGGACTTGTCCCGCTTCCATTTGCTCATCTCGTTCTATGGAAAGCGCCAGGACGGCGGCATCATCAATGGGCGCGGTGGTGGCGGACGGGTCTCCTAGGCTTTCCCAAAGGGAGCCGGCCAAAAGCGCTCTATCCCGGGCTGGCAGGCGCAAAGCTGCGGAAGCAATCTGATAAATGCTCATTCTGAAATTCTGCACGGAAACCCGCCGTAGGCGCTTTTGGAGTTGGCGCAGAAAGTTCTGTCGGAGAGCAGAATCGGCAGTTCTGGGATGCTTCATTCTGTTTATGGACTATATCATACTTACACATGCAACAAAAAAAAGGAAAACCCTTATCGCCCGGTTTTGGATTTCTTGCCGGGCAGGCGGATATAATCCGAGCCGATCTCACTCCAATCAAGGCGGACTGCTTCCGAAGGGCGCAATCCGGCGAAGCAGACCAAAACAATGAGGGGCAGCAAATCGGAGCGTTTAGCCGGTGCAGACGCCAGTATTTTGCGGAGGTCCGCTACACGAAG
>Ga0302326_10029039_pt1 | contig 11113 bp, 10 predicted proteins | sample Palsa_T0_3_FD_202264 | JGI IMG/M metagenome (GOLD analysis project Ga0302326, IMG submission 202264) | Peat permafrost microbial communities from Stordalen Mire near Abisko, Sweden - Palsa_T0_3 | ecosystem: Environmental > Terrestrial > Soil > Palsa > Peat permafrost | place: Sweden: Abisko...
GTCACTTGTCCGGGCTTGACGCTGAATGAGACCTCATTGACCGTCACGGTCTTGCCGTAGCGCTTGGTCAGCTGCGTTGCCTCAATCATGGCTCTTCCTTTCGTCGGTGTTCTTGGTCCTCGAGGCAGCCTGCGCTCGGGACCTGAGGTGACACTGACGTGGCCCTGAGGGGGACGGGTCAGCTCAACCTCCGCCTGGTCATCGGTCATAGCCTGGGGGCGTGGAAGTGAAGCTCTTCGGCGCGTTCGAGGTGGTCAGAGGGGGTGTGGCGATACCCGTTCGTGGCGCCAAGCAGCGGGCCCTCCTGGCTCTCCTGGCGCTCAACCGGGGGAATCCGGTCAGCGTCGATCGTCTGATCGACCAGCTCTGGAGTGACGGGCAGACGGCGAAGCCGGCCAACGCCTTGCAGGCCCAGATCGCCCAACTGCGCCGAACCCTCGGAGCCTCCGCCATCGTCACCTCCGAATCCGGCTACGCGCTCGATATCAGTGCCGCTGACCTGGACGCAGCCCGATTCGAGGACTTGGTAGCCGAAGGGCGCCGCCTGAGCGCTGAGGGCGACGTAGCCCGGGCGTCCGCCGTTCTCGGTGACGCCCTCCGGTCGCGGCGCGGCGAGCCGCTGTCGGAGTTCGCCTATGCCGGCTTCGCCGACGCCGAGCGGGCCCATCTCAACGAGTTAGCCCTGGTGGCAACCGAATACCGAGTCGAAGCGGACCTGGAGCTCGGCCATCACAACGAGCTGGTGGGCGAGCTAGAAGCGCTGTGCCGGGACCACCCGCTACGCGAGCGTCTGTGGGAGCTGCTCATGCTGGCGCTCTACCGAGCGGGACGCCAAGCCGAAGCGCTGCGGGCCTACACCGAGATCCGTGACTGCCTGGTCGACGAACTCGGGGTCGACCCGGGCTCGAGCCTGCGCAAGTTGGAAAGTCGCATTCTCGACCACGACCCGTCCCTCGTCGCCGAGCAACCGCCAGCGCCCCGTGCGCCGGCGCGGCCGTCCGTGCCAGGCAATCTTCCCGAACCACTAAGCAGATTCCTCGGGCGTGACACCGAACTGGAACAGGTGGGCAAAGCGATTGCCTCCAGCCGCCTGGTCACACTGATCGGACCCGGTGGAGTGGGCAAGACCCGTCTGGCGGTCGAGGCCGCGGCCCGCTTGCGGGAACAGCACCCGGGCGGCACCTGGCTGATCGAACTGGCCGGCGTCACCGATCCCGAAGGGGTCGCCCCGGCCGCGGCGGGCACGCTCGGAGCCGTACGGCCTGCTCTGGGCGACGCCCAGCCCTCTGGATCGACGGCCGAGCTCATCGCCCGCCACCTCGCCGGCCGCTCGCTCGTGATCGTCCTCGACAACTGCGAACACGTCATCGACGAGGCTGCGGCCCTCGCCCACACCCTGGTCGGAAAGGTACCCGGCCTTCGCCTCGTGGCCACCAGCCGCGAGCCACTCGGTGTTCCCGGCGAGATCCTCATACCCATAGCCGGGCTGGCATCCCCAGCTGCCATCGAACTCTTCGTGGATCGTGCTCGTGCGGTCCAGCCAGGATTCGAAGGCGACGGCCCGGCCAAAGCGATCATCGACGGCATCTGCCGCCGACTCGACGGCCTGCCCTTGGCCATCGAGCTTGCCGCCGCCCGCCTACGGGCCCTCCCCCTGTCCACGCTGGCCGAACGGCTCGACGACCGCTTCGCGCTGCTCACCCGCGGCGCCCGCACCGCGCTGCCACGCCAGCAGACGCTGCGTGCCGTCGTGGACTGGAGCTACGACCTCCTCTTCGAAGACGAGCGGCGCCTCTTTGCTCGGCTGTCGGTCTTCGTCGGCGGCTGCGAGCTCGAAGCCGTCGAGGCCGTCTGCGTCGACGACGAGCTCCCGAGCACCGACGTCCTCGACGTCATGAGTCGGCTGGTGGACAAGTCCCTCGTCACGGCCCCGACACCCGGCGAGACCCGGTTCACTCAGCTGCAGACGTTGTGGCAGTACGCCACGAACCGCCTCGACGACTCCGACGAGGCCGACCTGATTCGCGCCACGCATGCGGCCTACTACCGTCGCTTCGCCGAGAACGCCAACGAACGCCTACGAGGTGCCAGAGCGCCCGAGTGGAGCGAACGCCTGACCCCAGAGTTGGGCAATCTGAAAGCTGCGCTCGATTGGCATTTGGGCACCGGGAACATCGATGCCGCACTCTCCATGGTCTCCGGAATGGCCTGGCTGTGGTTCGTCAACAGCGACTTTGCCGAAGGCGCGCGCTGGCTCGCCAGTGCGCTGGGCGCCGAAGGGAAACGCCGCGCTGAGCTGCACGCCACCGCCCTCGTCTGGCACGGCTACTGCGTCGGCATGTCGTTCAGCCCAGCGGCGGGCGCCGTCGAATGCGAGGAGGCGATTGCCGTCTTGAGGCCGGGTGGCGACTCTGTTCGCCTGGCCGAGGCGCTCCTGCTTGAAGCGTCGGTACTGATACGCGCCCACCAATTCAACCGGTCGCTGGCAGCTTTGGCGGAAGCACGGATGCTGCTCGGCCCTGATGACCAACGGTGGCCGGTCGGTACACACGACACGATGGAGACGCAGATGCTCCTCGGGCCTCATGAGCACGGGTGGCTGCTTGGTACACACGACATGTTGGTCAGCTGGAATATGGCGTCGTTTGGGCGTCTCGACGAGGCCGAGACGGCCGCCCGTTCGAGCATTGAGCGCTTCGACGCAACGGGAGAAGTCTTGCTGGTCGTCAACGCACTGAACGCTCTCGCCGGAGTCGCCGCGGCAAAGGGTGATTTCGAGGGCGCGTCAGTCGCGTACGAAGCGCTGTTGGAACGGTGCCGGGCTACCGAGCAGCACCCCTACCTGCCCTTTTGCCTCGTTTCTTTGGCCGGTGTGCGGGCCAGACAAGGTGACGCCACCGCCGCCGACCATCTCTACCAAGAGGCGATCGGGTGCTGCTACAACCTGTGGCTCTCGGCCGACGCCATGGTCGGCCAAGCCGCCGTCGCCCGTCACCTCGGTGACCTGGCCCGGGCGAGAGGTTTGCTCGACACCGCGGCGGAGCGTTACCGCGACGCCGACCTTCCCGCTGGCCAAGCCCGGGTGCTTGCGGGACTGGCCTGGTGGGCGATCGGTGCAGATCAACCCGCCACTGCAGTCATCTTCGCGGCAGACGCCGTCAGAGCCGCAAAGGCAATCGGGGATCCCGAATCACAACTGCTCGCCGATTCCGCTCTGGCCGCAGCCAAGGCGATCGCAGACCCCACTCAGCGCAACACCGACAACTTCGTCGCGTTGGCCCAACAGCGAGCCTCAGGTCTCTCGCATCGCTCCCTCACCGACGAGCCAGATCTGGCGGCACTCGCGACTCGGCTCACACCAACGGCGACCTGAACCAGCACAGCTGGCTCGAGTTCTCTTCGAGCAGGCCATCTCAAGCCGTGGCGCTGGCACCTCAGCACCACCTCAGGGCAGCCTCAGGTCACAAGCGCAACCTGATAGTCATGCATCGCGATCTAGAACGGCCCACCACGCGCCGTGTCCAGTCGGCTTCGGCTGCTGGTCCCGCGATCGAGGATCACGGTCGGGCGGTCACGGCAAACATCCAGGCCGCCGCCTTCTATCGCCAAGCGCAGCAGGCCGCGAACGCGTCCGACGCGGTAACGGCGCTCCGTCACGCGGTCACGACCGATCCGGCGTTCGGGCTCGCAATCGCCGATCTCGACGCCCTCACCGAAACGCCCCCGGGCGTCATCGGCGGTCGCCAGGTGAACTGGGAACGTCATCACATCGAAGTGGTCCGCACGGCGGCCGCGGGCAATCACAGTCGAGCCGCCGACCTGCTCCGTGAGCACCTCGCCAGAGTTGGCTGCGATCCGCTCGCACTGCGCATCGTCACCGAACTCCGATGGCGCGCAGGACTCCGGGACGGGCTCGATGATCTCAGGGGCCACCTTCCCGGTTGTCACCCGGCCTCGACGTGACCTCCCTCGGCCTCACGTTTTCGACCCGCTCTCCAAGTATGGCGCTTCGTGAACAAACTCTCCGTCAAACCAACTGTCGTCGATCATCACTTTGCACTCGTCCGACTTTTGACATGAGTGTAGAGCGACCCAACAGTGGCACGCCTGCCATCTTGCGCGATCGCGTGGACCGTCCCAATGCACCTCGTAATCCACAGTCCAGCAGGTTGGCTTCGTTTCTCTGACCGCAGCTAGAAAGAATCGTGTCCAGTCCCAGCACAGATAGCCGCCGACGTTGTCCCTGGTGGTGTCTGAACCCTTACCGTAGTTCTCGTTCCAGGCGTCTACAATGGCGTCGACTATCGCATGAGCCTCCTTCTTACACTTCGCTGGGGTGCACTCGCCCGAGACCTCACAACATCGGTCACACAATCTGTTCATGACGGCAACTGCACCCTTTAATGCATTTGCGCCCTCGGACTTCGTAGGCTTCGTCATGTCGAGAGCTCGCCCTCAGTTTCTCACCATGAACGTCTGACAACACGCTGCGGTATCGCTCCCACAGGTTGCATGAGCGGCCGGCTGGGTCGCCAGCAGTCGACCATGCTAGCGACCTCTCGTCTTGGTCAACGAGGAAGGTACGCAGGAACGGCCCGATGCCGGGACCACGGCGGGCGGCCGGCTGTAACCAATCGACGTCATGTTCGTCTAGTTCTCGACAGGTTCTGTTGTCTACACTCATGCATCCCGACCTCCTGGAGGACGAATGGCACCCGAAAACGTAGGGAAGGCGCTCGAGGCTCTCAGCGACGAGGATCTTCGCCAATCGGTGGCGAGTGGCAACCTCGAGGGTCTGGGCGACCACGGGCTCACGGACGATGAGCAATCGATGGTCGTGGGCGCCGCGGCCGACTACCCGGAGGCGAGTGGCTTCTCCTTCAACAACCTCGGCGCGCCGAGCAAGATCTCGCAGTTCGCCAAGACTCCCTTCGGCGTAGCGGCCAACTACGCCTACGGGGCCCAAGTCGGCCAAGGTGTGCTGGGCAACCTCCAGCCACCATAACCCCGGCACGCACCGTCGCACTCAGAGCGTCGTCGGCTCGGTCAGCCGACCCGGTCCGACGGTGTGAACCGCCAGAGCGACCTCGCCATCCGCCACCGCCTCGGCCAATCCCGTCACGCTGGCCAGCAGCCGGTCGGCCAGCACGTCTCTGGCATGGGCCGCCGGCGCCGGGAACAGGCTCGGGGAATAGCGCAGTTCAACGGTTACGGACAGCTCCGAACCGTGGGACCGCAGGGAGAAACGAGGAAGTCCGACGTCGATTGCCCACGGCGCCCAGCCGATGGTCGCTAGGGCCACGTCAGCCAAGTCGGCGCAGGCTTCGGCGACCTGAAGCGCACCGACCAACAGCGGTTCCCTTTCCACCCGCGCAACGACGGCGCTCGTGGCGTACCGTCCCCGCAACAACAGCCCAAAGCCGCCCAACGGGCACGGTTTCGCGATCTCCACCAGGTCGTCGGTCCAGTACCGCACCAGCACCTGCATCTGGGCGAAGGGATACAGCTCGCTGAGCAACAGGACGCCCGTGCCCTCGGTGATCGGCTGGCGTGTAACGCCGTCGACCACTTCGACGATGACGGGGTGCGGGAAGTGATAGGCGTGGCAGAGCGGGCATTGCACCGCCTCGCTCAGGATGATGTCAGTGGTTCCGTACAGATCCAGGTAGGTGGCGCCCCATGCGGACCGGAGCCGGTCGCGCCATGGCTGCGGCTGGAGTGACCCGTACCCGACGAGGCGCTCGACGCCGAACTCCCGGGGATCGATGGCTCGCTGTTCCAACCACTCGGTCAGGATTCGCAGACCGGGGCTGAAGCAGTCGACAGTGGTGATATGCCGCGGGCCGGCAGGTGACGACCAGCCATGGGCGAGCAAGTCGTGGATGAGTTCGAAATGCCACGGGACGAGCATGCCGACGTACAGACGATTGGACACGCCAGGAGGGAGGATCGGGGGACCCTGGTCGAAAGGATGAATTGCAAGCGTCGTGCCCGTCGGTTCCGGCTGGGACGCAAGAACCTCGACCCAGGCGCGCAGTTCGGCTGCGTTGCGCCATCGTGGTCGGCCGACTCCTCCCGTGGTCGAGGAGGAATAGATGATCGACGATGGCCACTCCTCGGTCGCGGTAAAGGCACTCGGGTCAGCCAGTACGGTGGCTCGGTCGATGATCGGCAGGGTGGCGAGGTCGGCGCGATTCTCGACCGGTCGGCTGTAGGCGGAGGCTCGCTGCCGGTACCAGGGGATGCGGGAAACGGCATACTCGAGCGTGTCGCGAAGCTGGTCGACCAGCGGACGCGAGCCGGGCGCAGCATTCAACACAGATTGATCCGGTCAAGGTAGCCGCTTGTTTCCAACCGGGCGAGCTGGTACCACCGTCGCAGGAGCGCCGGGCTGTCGAACAGGACGTCCCACGGCCCCCGTCGCAGCTCCGTGCGCTGATCGTCGACGGTGTCGACATGGTGAACGCCCGGCGCCAACCGGTCGGCGTTGGCCCGCAGGAAGCACGAGGCCAGATAGAGCTGGGTCATGACCGGGTCCATGGCCAGGTTCGGAGCCCCGTTGGTGTGGGCCGGAAAGAAGATCACCGGGTACCCGTCGGCCAACACCGTGACCCGCTTGCGGCCGACGTCCCACCATCTCCCGAGGTCGACATCGTGGTGACCCTCGGCCACCGGATCTGCCTCAAGGGCGGCCATGGCCCGGCTGAACTCGATCTCCTTCGAGGATCCGCTGACGAGCACCAGCTCGCGGCCGGCGCCCGCCAGGAACCACGCCAGATGCGAGGCGGTGAATGACGGCATACCGGTGACTCCGACGACGAGGCCATCGCCCTGCAACAGCTCGGGGGTGAGCGCCCGATACACGTCGAAACCCGCAGCGGCAGCCCGTCGGGCGACGGGACCTTCTGGCTCGATGACGGTGACCTCCACCCCCTGGCCGACCAGGGCGCCCGCTACCCCCTCGCCTATCCTCCCGAAGCCGAGCACCACGGCGCGGCGGTACCGAAGGAACTGGTGGCGCCGGCGCAGGAGATAGGCGAGCTCGTCGACGATGGCCTGGCCTACGAAGGGTGGTTCGTGGATCGACTTGAGTCTCGAAGCGGCGATGGTGACCACCGGGATGCGGAGTTGCCTCGGCGAGACCGGAATGTCGTCGACTTCGTTGAACTCGTCGTTCAGACGGCCGCGAGTCGTGTGCTCGACCGCGCCCAGGCATCGGGCCAGGGCTCCCCTCAGGGTCGGATCGTCGTGGAGCATGGGCACCGCGTAGCCGCCGTCCTCGACGACGAGCACCGGGCGCGAACCAGCCGCGGTCGCCGCCAGCAGCGCCTCTCGGACCGCCACCCGCACCTGGCTTGAGAATGCCAGCGGGTGCGTGACCTCGGGAACCCATGCCGGCCCCAGTTCCCCCAGACCGGCGATCACGCCTTGGCGGACCGGACCCACGAGGCTTCCGTAGGGCAGCCCCACCGACCACACACGGGCGCCACCGTCGGCCAAGGCGCGCGCCACCATCAGAGAGTCGGAGATGAGGTGGTTCACATATACCACCTCGACACCGGCGAAGTGTCCTTTGGGCATGGCGTCCAAACATGAGGCGAGCAGCGGCATGGCGTCGAGGTTCGCACTCATTGGACGGGTGACGCTAACATCGAGCAATGGGAGGCTTTGCGATTGACGCCTCTGCTGGCGCGATCGTCGAGGCCTTGGAGTTGCGGCCCAACCCTCTCGGCGGGTGGTTTCGCCAGGTGCATGAAGTGGCTTCGCCCTCGGGGGCGGGGCGCTCGCTGGTTACCGTCATCAATTACCTGCTCGAGGAGACCCGTCCGGTCACATTCTTTCACCGGATGTCCGCCGATGCGGTCCATTTCTTTCATCAGGGCTGCCCTGTGAAGGTTTTGACAATCGATGACGAGGGCACCCTTGAATTCGCCATTCTCGGCGCTGATCCGGGTGCCGGCCACGACCTTCAAGTCGTCGTCGCCGGCGGTAGATGGAAGGCATTCGAGCTGCAGGGCGGCCCGTGGGCCTTGCTCAGCGAGGCGGTCTCGCCGGGCTGGGAAGCGGCCGACCAGGAAGAGGCCACGGTCGCGATGTATGAACGCGATTTCCCGCATCTGCGGGGCGCGGTGGAACGGTTCGTCCCGTGAGCACCGTGACTACCTGGCGAGAAATGTTGCGTCTCGAACCCAATATTGAGGGCGGGTATTACCGCCAGACTTACGAATCCAACGATGTGGTAATCACCGAGCGTGGCCCGCGACCGTTTCTCAACACAATTTATTATCTGCTCACCAAAGAGTCGCCGATCGGTCATCTGCACCGCAACCAGTCAGATATCACTCATTTCCACCATCACGGGGGCCCGGCCACCTATGTCCTGATCTCGCCGGCCGGCGCCTGGAGCGAGGTCGTGCTCGGGGACGACCTGGCCGCCGGACAGGTGATCTCGTTCACGGCGCCCGGCGGCTGGTGGAAGGCGTCGCACATCCTCGCCCGCAGCGCCACCAACTGCCTGATCAGTGAGGCAACCTCGCCCGGTTTCCGATACGACGATCACGAAATGGCCACCCCCGAGCGGATCGCCGCCGAGCACCCTGCGCTACTCGGTCGGCTTCGACCCTTGATCCGTGCGTCGGCATCGTCCTGAGACGCCCACGCGCAATGGCTGAGGGTTCGGCGCGGCTCCAACCGGCGGACGAGGCAACCCCGACTCTTCCCTTGCCGGCCGCCTTGCTCGGCGGCATGAGCGATAGGGAGTTCTTCGCCTCGTGGTGGCGGCGGCGGTTTCTGCACCGGCCCGGTGCAGCCGTCCATCTCCTGCCGATCATGCCGACCCGGCGGGAGGTCGAGGCCCTGCTGGACGCCCCCGGCCACGAGGAGGCCGACCTGGTGCGGTTCCTCACCTTTCCGACCAGCGGCCAGCCCGTGACCCGGACGTGGCTCGTCAGCCAGCGTCCCCCGCAGCGGCGTCACCCGGCTGAGGCGGTCAACCTGTTGACCGCCGATCGATCGTTCCCCGCCCTGACGTCACTGGCGGCCGGACTCTCCACCAGATTCTCGGCGCCGGTGAACCTGCAGCTTTTCTGGGCTCCCGCGGGCGGGGGGGTTGGCCCCCACCGCGACCTGAACGACAGTTTCGTGATCCAGCTCGTCGGCAAGAAACGCTGGCGGTTCTCCGACCCGGCCGAAGGCCGGCCTCAGCACGCGGGGAACGCGGGAGGACACCTGGCGGGGGACGCCACCGTGGTCGAACTCGAACCGGGCGACGTCTTGTACAAGCCGTCCCATGGCGTGCACGCCACGGAGTCCGGTGACGAACCCACCCTGTCGCTCACCTGCTCGATCGTCACTCGGACCGCGATCGACGTGCTGCTGGCCGGGCTGCGCATCCGGCTGGCCGGCGATTCCGCGTGGAACGAGCGTTTCCCGCTCGTGGACGGTGTCGATGGCAGCGACGACGACGAGGCCCGGGCCCGACTGGCCGACGCCTTGGACAAGCTGGCCGGGCGGCTTCCTCAGCTGGCCGACCTGGAACGGCTGGCCCGGCCGTGACGGGCGTGCGCGCCGAGTTTCTCCGGTCGACCGACCTGGCGCAGCGGGCGGCGCAGGTGGTTCCCAACGGGGTGTTCGGCCACCAGCGCAGCTTTGTCTTCGCGGGCGGCGTCAGCCGTCCCATCCCCGCCGACTACCCGCATTTCGTGAGCCGGGCCGAGGGTTGCCGTTTCTGGGATGTCGACGGTAACGAGTTCATCGATTACCTCTGCGGTTACGGCCCGATGATCGTGGGCTACCGCAACGAGCGCGTCGACCGGGCCGCCGAGGCGGAGCGAGCCGAGGGCACCTGCTACAACTTTCCCAGCGTTCGCTACGTCGAGCTGGCGGAGCGGCTGGTGGCTCTCGAACCGGTGGCTCGATGGGCTTCGTTCGCCCTCAACGGGACGGACGCGCTGATGCTCGGCCTGGTTGTGGCGCGGGCGGCGACCGGACGGTCCGCCTTGGTCGTGGCCGACGGCGCCTTCCACGGGAACCAGCCGTGGGCCAGGGAGGGGCCGGGCTGGTCCCCCGGCGACCGCAGCCAGACACGGACGGTGCCCTGGGGTGACGCCGACGCCTTGGGCGAGTTGCTCGCCTCCGAGCCGGTCGCCGCGGTCGTCCTCTGCCCCTATGAGCAGCTGGTCGGCGCCGACAACCGCATGCCGCCGCCGGGGTACTGGGACGCCGTCCGCCACCACTGCACCGCCCACGGCTGCCTGCTGATGATCGACGACATCCGATCCGGGTTCCGACTTGACGCCGCCGGTAGCTGCGCCCACTTCGGCATACAGCCGGACCTCATCTGCCTGTCGAAGGCCATGGCCAACGGATACCCGGTGGCGGCCCTCGTCGGCACCGAGGAGGTGCGGCCCGCCGCCGAGGAGGTGTTCGTGAGCGGCACGTTCTGGGGGTTCGGGCCTGCACTGGCGGCGGCCCTGGCGACACTTGACCTGTTGGGCGAGCCGGGTACACGTGAACGGCTAAACGCCTTGGGCCGCCGGCTCACCGACGGGTTGTGCGCGCTGGCAGAGGTCCACGACCTGCAGTTGGTGGTGACCGGCCCGGCGGCGTTGCCCCACGTTCGCTTCGACGGCGACGTCGACTACGAGCTGGCCGCCCGCTTCGCGACCCTGATGGCCGTCCAGGGCTCCTTCGTCCACCCGACACACAATTGGTTCTTGAGCCTGGCCCACCAGCCGGACGACATTGACCGTACGCTCGAGCACGCCGAGGTGGCCCTCGCCGGGGTGACTCGGCACCGTTGAGCGAGCTCAGCTGGTCGCTGCGGGCTCGGGAACGAATCGAGGGCCAGCGGATGGTGGTCATAGGCATCGGGGTCGACCAGATGCTCGGCTTTTCCGCCGCCGGGGCGCGGCTGGCCGGCGCCATATCGGTCGTGCCCGCGGGCAGCCCACCCCCGACGGTGGCCACACTCCCCGTCTTGTCCCTGACGGCGCGCACGAGAGACGTGCTGGTTGTGGCCGTGTGCGGGTTCGCCCAGACCCTCGCCGACCATCACAAGGAGGTGGCGGCGTTTCTCGATTCGGTGGACCCCGACCGAGAGGCAGTAGTCGCG
>Ga0302326_10029042_pt1 | contig 11113 bp, 14 predicted proteins | sample Palsa_T0_3_FD_202264 | JGI IMG/M metagenome (GOLD analysis project Ga0302326, IMG submission 202264) | Peat permafrost microbial communities from Stordalen Mire near Abisko, Sweden - Palsa_T0_3 | ecosystem: Environmental > Terrestrial > Soil > Palsa > Peat permafrost | place: Sweden: Abisko...
TCGACGAGGAATTCGTCGTAGGACATGTTGCGGTTCAGGGCGTCAATCAGCCAGTCGCGGTACCTCCACATGGGCCGGGGGGTGTCCTTCTCGAACCCCGTCGTGTCGGCATAGCGCGAGAGATCCATCCAGAGCGCCGCCCAGCGCTCGCCGTAGCCCGGCGAAGCCAGTAGCCGGTCGACCTGCCTCTCATAGGCGCCGGGGGACCTGTCCGCCAGGAAGGCGTCCGCCTCGGCGGGCGTGGGAGGGAGCCCAGTGAGATCCAGGGAGGCGCGCCGCAGGAGCTCCGGCTTGTCGGCCTCGGGCGATAGCACAAGCCCCTCCCTGGCCAGTCTATCGATGATGAAATGATCCACGGGACTCCTCGCCCGCGCGGCCCCTGCGCCAACGAGTTCGGGCACGTGCTGCGGCTTCGGCGCCACGAAGGCCCAGTGCTCCGACCAGTGCGCGCCCTCGTTAATCCACTGGCGGAACAGCTCGATCTGCCTCGGATCGAGCGCGTGCCCGTGGTCCACGGGCGGCATCCGCTTCTCGGGGTCCCTTGTCGTTATGCGCGCCATGAGCTCCGAATGCTCCGCGTCCCCGGGCTTGATCGTGATGTGGCCGGACTCTCCTTTCCGTGTCGCCTCCTCCCTGAAGACAAACGAGATGTTCCCCAGCATCCTCACCCCGCCGTGGCAGGTCACGCAGTTCTGGTTGATGATCGGCCGGATATCCCGGTTGAAGTCGACTGGCGTCGGCGCCGCAGCGGCGGCGGTCGCCTGGACCAAAGCCGGCTTTCCCCTATGTACCGTCAGCGCAATGAGTCCGAGCATCGCCGCCCCGATGCACAGCCCCAGCCCCGCCCATCGCATTTTACGTGGTTGGCTAGAAGGCTTCATCCCGAGATTTGAGCTTCAATGAACGGGCATCGCATGGCAAACAGGGACGCATTTCATTTCCTCTTCTCCATTGCGTGGTAAAGATCGCCGTGGCGGACCGGCCGGCCGCGACGAGGGTGGACGAGCGGCCGGTCTTGCGGCACAGTCGCCTCTCCCCTTCCCCGGAGCCCGCAACCTCTCATGAGCCTCCTCATACGCAACGCCCGCATCCTGACCCTGGCCGCCGGAGCGCGCCCGCGCCGCGGCAAGGAGCTGGGCGAACTCTCTGTCATCCCCCGCGGCGACGTGCTGGTCGAAGGCGGCACCATCGCCGCCGTGGGGCCAAAAGTGGAGGCCCCGGAGGGCGTGGAAGTGATCGACGCCAACGGACGGGTCCTCATGCCGGGCTTCGTCGACTGCCACACCCACGCCTGCTGGGCCGGAAGCCGGCTCGATGAATGGGAGGAAGGGCTGCGGGGCGTGCCCCAGGCCGAGATCCTGAAAAAGGGCGGCGGCATCCACGCCACCGTGCTCGCCGTCCGGGAGGCGACCAAGAAGCAGCTGGCCGCGGGGCTCAGGGACCGCCTCAACCGGATGCTGCGCGAGGGGACTACGACCGTGGAGGTGAAGAGCGGCTACGGCCTCACGATCGAGGCGGAGCTCAAGATGTTGCGCGCGATCGTCCGCGCGGGCCAGGACTGGGAGGGAACGGTCGTGCCGACCGCGCTCCTGGGGCAGTCCTTTGAGGGCAGCCTGGACGACTTCGCAAGGATGGTCGTCAAGGAGATGCTCCCGGAGGTCTCGAGGGAATTTCCCGGCATCACGATCGATGCCTGCGCCGAGGAGGGCGCCTGGTCTCTCGGGGCCTGTGTGAAACTCCTCGAGAAGGCCGCCAAGCACCATCCCTTGCGGGTCCATGCGGACCAGTTCACGTCCCTCGGCATGATCCCGGAGGCGATCCGGCTCCATGCGCGGAGCGCCGACCACCTCTAGGCCTCGTCAAAGGCCGACCTGGTGGCCCTTGCCGAATCGCCGACCGTCGGCGTCATCCTGCCCTGCACGGGTTTCCACATGGACGGACGCTTTGCCCGTGCCGGTTTCTTCGTCGACCAGGGCGGGGCCGTGGCGCTTGCCACCGATTGCAACCCGATCTCGGCTCCGGGACATTCCATGCCGTTCGCCGTCGCCCTCGCCGTGCGGCGCTGCGGACTCATGCCCCAGGAGGCAATCGCAGCCAGCACCGTCAATGCCGCGGCGCTCCTCGGGCTCACGGACCGAGGCACAGTTGAAATCGGCAAGCGTGCGGACCTGATTCTCCTTCGCCACACCGACGAGCGCATACTCGCTTATGAAGTCGGAGGAAATCCGGTCGATCTCGTCGTCTGCTGCGGCAAGCGTGTCGGGGAATCGCTGTAGACGGCGGCATTGCCAGCCTCACCATAGAACCTGCCCGATGCCGTTCAACAAACGATCCTGGGGCTTCGAGTTGGATTCGTGATTTTATTCTCAACGAATGCCGCCGGAGCGAAATTCGAACTCCCATGTCTTTCGATTCAGGCTTCCGAGGAACATTTAAAGTTGTCCTCAGAGCGTCGAATTCGGCTAGGTGCCTTCACGAATCAGCGGTAAATCCCGATTCGTATTCGCTTCGGATTGCTAACTGTGGTGGCCTGACGTCCAATTTCTCGCAGGTGGCAATACTTGTCCTTCTTTTCCTCCTTTTGCCGGTTGTCGGTCAATGCGCAGACCAGCCGTCGCTCTTGCAGCTGAAGCAGTTAGCTGAATCTGGAGACGTTCAGGCCGAGTTTGATTATGGCGCTCGAATTGAAATCACCAATCCCGCTGAATGCGAAGCGATGATGGTGCGCGCGGCCGAGAAAGGGTACGGACCCGCCGAAAACTGGGCAGGAAATCATTTTTCCCTCAGATACTCAGGCGACAAGAATGTGCAAAGAATGTACCGGCTACAAGCCGCCCTTTTTACCGCCCGCGCAGCATACAAAGAAATTATTCAATCGCAAAGTCGTTTGGCGTCGTTCTATTCGTCAGGGGATATTCTTCCCAGGGATCCAGTACTCGCCTATGGCTGGGCCGCCATTGCTGTTAAGGTGTCAAGGGCGACGGAGTCCCCAATTGTGACATCGATGTACGAAGGTCAGCTGGACCGTCTGATCGCGAATACTGCAACGCAAGCAATCGCAGAGGGGCAGCGATTCGCAGACGCCTTCAAGCCTCAAAGTTCCGGCCTGACCCGAGTCGAGGCGGACCTCATTTCATCGCAGCTGAAACTGACCGGATTCATAGGCGGAGAACCCATCTTGAACGGCGTACTTATGAAGCCTGGCATCGCACATAGGCTGCCGATCGCTTGCGATTCAATTGAAGTCGTTTGCCTTGGAGTGAGACAAGATTCGGCTCAGTTCCAATTCGTCGGGAGCAATTTTTTCGTGATTCTGCCACTCGGACTTGGGGCCGGCGCAAAGCCTGTTGTCAGAAGTTGGTAGCTATTGCCGTTAAGGCACAGGTTTCTGAGGTCGAAAGCGTATTCACCGGCCCACTACGCTTAACTCCGCTACAGAGGGAAAAATGCTCTTTTTTGAAATTTAAAATCCGCCCAAAACCGGCCAATTCTGCTCAAAATCAGAGCGCGGGTGTAGAACAAAGTATAGAACTTTATTGATCTGAAATGGGGCATCCCCGCGCACCCGTCCTAATTCTCCGATTCCAGGCCGAAAAGTCTCTTCGATCCCTATTCCAGCCTCCTCGCCACTTCGCTAAGATATGCATTGGTGGTCGGATCGACGGAATAGACGTAGCATCCTTTTTGGCCGCGGGTCATCAACGTGCGATAGGTATTCCGAATGATTTCAGTGGCCTTCCGATCCGCAGCCGCTGGGTCCGAACGGTGGAGTTTCAAGTAGCCCTTGATGGAAGCGTCCGTACTCGCTCTTTTTCGGGGCGAATCCACCCATTGGCCGTTCCTGATTACAAGGTCTGGGCCAAAGATGACGCCTATGTACTCGACCTCGAGTCCCTGGCAGGTGTGGATGCAGCCAACCTGCTCAACGGAGCCCGGCTGGAGTATCCAAGGGCTGCCTGCATCGCCAAAATTCCATTGAGCCGAGAAATTCTCTTCCGGCAGCACAATATCCATCTCTCCGGGATGGCTCTTACTTTCCCACTTCCAACAATACCCGGCAACCATACGGGCCTTGTTGCTTTTCAGGTTTCGCTCCCGGATGAGGTTCCTCATTTCGGTCGCTGAGGCGCAGACTCTGAAATCATAGGAAATGCCGTCGAGAGTAGTGTTCACTGTGGTGCGAACTCCGAGTGTGTTGTCCACCCACGCCAAATAGCCGTCCGATCCATTGCACCTGAATTGCGACTCGAGTTTGAGCTCCGTCACGCTGGAATCCGATGCCTTCGCCCACGATCGGATCGACTCCACTTCCCCGATATCGCTCATGGTTACGCGCTGCGCGTCGTCGATAAAGAATACGCTGAGCTTCGAAGCATGAATCAGTTCCTTGATCTGGTTAATACCCTTGTTCCTAAACATGCCCGACTTCTCGTTCAGGCGGTGCGCCTCATCCACGATTAGGGCATCAAAAGTGTTCTGCTCACAGTCGACAAAAGAGCCGGAGCTCGTGAACAGGCTGCTAATGTGATTCTTGGTGAACTCTCCCTTGAGTTTGCTCTCATATACATCCCTGGGCGCGGCGTTCTTCGTGACATATTTGACCACCTTCTCACGTGCGGTCAGCTCGACCAAGAGATTGATCGCAACCACCGATTTGCCGGTACCCGGCCCACCCTCAACAATCAAGGTCTGCTTCCGCCCTTCTGAGGCCTTTGCCGCAAGCTCTAGGGCCGTCTCGTAGACAAGCTTCTGGTCGTCGATGAGGACGAATTCCTTATTCTTCTTTAGGAGCGATAGGAGGCTGTCGGCGAGGTTCTTGGACGGCCTGATTCTCCCCTTTTCAATCTCGTAGATTGCTGCACCACGGTCGCCATGAGCAACATGGCTCCGGATGAAGTCCTGAAGTTTCGTCGCGTCGAACTTGAGAAATACGGGAGCCCTTCGCAAATGCTCGATATAGCGAGGATCGCGGATCGTTCCCTCTTCGTCGCAGTTGTGCAGATAGGCGCACGGCTGAAGACGAATCGGAATCAGTCGAACCGCCTCATTGTAGTCCTCGAGCAACGAGGCATAGGACCAAGCCTGATAGGACGGATGGGGTAATTCGTGGATGCCTCCATTTATAAATGTTCGGACGACCGCATCCTTGTTGGTGACCGTTGCATCGGACCATTGCTTGAGTTCGACGATAACAGCAGTCTTCTGCCGTTCGGCATTTGTCCCCGTCAGCACAAAGTCGATTCGCTTCCCCGAATTCGGAATCCCGTACTCTATGCCAACTCCCGCATCATCGGGGATTCCCACGTCGCCAAGGACTCGGTCCATGTATCCCAAGGAGTTCTTCCAAGACCTGATCTCGGCCGGTCCTACAGATCTGTCGTGCCGAGAAACAAATGAGGCCAGAATTATCTCCTCGATTCGGTTGGAAAGCACGTCCGCCTTGAAACCTAGCTTGTCCGAGACGTAGACAATCATCAGAGCAAATTCTTGCTCATTGACGTGAGCTGGTCAATGGCTCCGTCCGATCACCGGCCTATTCTACGAACATGGGCCCTTCTAGGGCTCAAATCGGTCAAACACTTCCTTCTTATGCCATGCCAACGCCTCTCCGTGCGGCCAATAGTATGAATCCTTCGGTAACTGTATTCTTGCTCGATCCATCTCCAAGAGAGGGAATTTGCCTATGCTAGCAGCCCGCGCCTTCGGATTGATAACAACCTCGAACTGGTCGGAAATAGTAAATATCCCGCGGTCGAAGGCCCAGTGAACCGACTGGGCCAGAGCGATCCCGTTGCGCGGATCGTCAGTTCCCTGAACTTCCTTGCCAATAATGTGGGCTCCCTCCGCCTCGGTGTGACTATCCGAATGAAATCTTTGGCCCGTTACAGCGCAGGTGAAGCCATAGTTATTGAGAACTATGCCACTGAAAGCGGCATCCCGCTTCTGACGAGATACATGATAGATCGCTCGATCCTCAGCAACAAATGGAGCCCACTTTTCGAGGGACTCCAAACGCAATGCAGTTTCAAGGAGATCATCTGAAAGCCCCATTCCCAATAGCTGAGCAACCTCCGACCACTCAAGCCCGCGTATTCGGAATACGTCCTTTGCCGCATCGAAGTCGTCGACGAAGCCAAGCCCAAGCAGGCGATGGCGTGCGCCCTCTTTCCCCGACTTGTCGGAGACCTGTCGGAGTACGAGGATCGGCTCTCGGTCGGCAATGCACCGCACAAGGCCTGAATTGACGGCAATGTTCATGCCGCCCGCCTTGGGACTGTATTGAATCCACCACGTTCGATCTTGGTTATAATGGACCTCGTCGCTGTACGGGCTCTTCAGCATCGACGCCACACTGAGCGGGTAGATTGACCATGCCGGCTTGTAGATACCTTCGATTAGGTGGTGAATCCGCTCAATACCAGGGAGGATCGATGACGTCTTCTGAAAGAAAGACGCCGGCAACACTTGTCCAAAGTACGGAACCGCCGCCCGAAACACCTCACGACGACGGGCAATCTCGGCATTGTTCAAATTATCCGCCATGGGCTGCCTTCCTATCCCCTAAAAATGCCGTTGTGCCACCCAAGAAACTCAGGCGCCGGCCGATCCGCTTCTTTCCGGGGAACCACGGCAAGCCGCTGGCCCTGCAGTTCATAGTAATGGCGCCCGTTCTCAAACTCCTCGCGAATCCGGCGGCTCACCTCTACCCGATAATCGAGCGTTACTGTGAGATAACCCTGATCGAAAAGATTGTGCAGATCCGAACGCAGGAGAAGCCCGTTCCGTATCTCATGAGGGCCTTCCTTGGCGTAGGGCCGTATGTGGCCAGCCTCTAGTGCAGGAAGCGTCTTTTCTCCGGTGATGGCGCAACGGCGCGAATAGGCGTCAATCACTTCTACCCGGAAGGCCCCTTGCCCCAGACGGGGAAGGATCGTGACCGGCGCGCCGAAGCGGTCGCCCGTCCCTTCGCTTACCGCGAAATGCCCTGCGGGTGCCGCTCCGGAACGACGAGTGCATACCTCATTCCACAAATCGGCCCCGATGGCTGTTTCGATAGAATATCCCTTACCGGTGACGATATTCTTGCTCCAGTCGCTGGGAACAGGGATCCACAGCTCACGAGGCCAAAAGAAGGGCTCGACCAAGATAGTGCATCCCAGCTGCCTCCCGAGTTCAGACGGCTCCCGGTGTTCAAGTATTCTTCGCTCAAAGGATTCGTAGTCAGGTACACCGTTATTTACACCAAACGCCTGCCACGCGAGCTGTAGAGGCAGAAACGTGTGTTTCAGGAAAACACCGCCGCCCGCAATGAAATCAAAGGGCGAGTGCAGCTTAAATAGAAAAATATCGCCCGACTTTAGAGCTTTGAAATCGTTCTGACTCCGCGGACGCCAAAAATTGACCTCTTCCGGGTTCCTTTCCGCAAGGAACCGGAACCAGTCGTCGTTCGTGACTCCAACAAAGAGTTTCATTTCGGCCTTCGCCGGGATCACATCAAAGATTTCTCTGCCACACAATGTTACCCGCCACCGACACCCGACATTGCTGCTTCGGCTAACTCACTCGGCATCGTCAATTTCAGTTATCATCACGATACGGACGGCATGATCGATCCAGTACGAAAATACAAAACCATCCACCAAGAGGTGATCGACGACATGACCTTCTTCATCCACTATCGAGTAATCGCTTTCGATGAATGGATAGCGCGCCAATTCATGGGCTCGATCCATTACTTTCCGTTGACGACCCTTTGGAAGCGAAAAAATGAATTCCGCCGCCAAGTCGGAGAAATTGGACCGATACTGCCTTGCTTCAGCCACGACCGATGCGGCCTTCCAGATCCTCAGCGGTAACCCGGCGTCCGGCCTGCATGGCTTTAATACGTTTGGCAGTCGCCTTCTTCCATTCTGGCGTGTTATGCCGTAGGCGAATGAGGTAGGCTTGGAGCTCCCGGCGTTCACTCTTATTCAGGCGAGAAACCTCCTGCTTTAGCTCGAGCAAACTCATTTCGAGACCGTGAGCTTGAGATGACCGGGAGTCAAGTTTTGCTGGCCCAATGCCGAGCTCTTGCGCTGCAGCATAGAAGAGTGCTCGAGTTTCAGGAAGGGGTTCACGGATTAGGCAGCCTCGCAGTGGTTCAACGCCCGGTTGACGTCTCTTTGTACGGTCGGGCGAAACTCGACCGTCATGCGGGGCGACGGCGCACTCCGGCCCAAAAGGCTTCTTCGGTTAACGGAAGTACTTCTCCGCTTTCAAGCGCGGCAGCGCGGCGGATGGCTTCTGCTAGAATATCTTCGGGTCCGGCTGGCGCATGCGGGGCCGGCAGACTGCCAAGAATCTTGTCGGCCAAATGCAGCCGGTCCCTATCGGGAAGCCGAAGGGCAGCCGCTTCAATCTCCTGGAGGGTATTCATGGCAGGACAATTAGCCGGCAAATCGGCCGATGCAAGACGGGGTCGGAACCCGCGCTCCCCCAATCCTGGCGGCCCGTGCGTCGGGCGTCCCTTACAACTCGATCTCGATCGAGTTGCCGACAACAAAGACCGGACAGCTTTATAAGTTGTCCGAACCCGGAGGGCAAAGGACTTTCCCGGTCGTCACAAGTCCAACAATTCATCGACGCCCAACTCCTTCGCGAGCCTTCGCGGGAAGTCGTCCAAAAGGATGCCATCACGCCGGCCGAGCTCGATCGAGTTGTTCCACTGGTCCTTGACCCATGATACCACTGCCGGACGAGATGCAGGGTCACGCGCGGCATCGCGCGCTGAGCGGCCGCCGAAGATGGGCAATTTCGCGTCAGCCAGCCCCTGAAAGTGTCTTTCCATGGCTGCCCGGATCAGGTGGGCCTTCGCTTCGGGATGTATTTCGGGCTCAGCTTTGCTCTGTCGCTTGGAAGGAGTATCCGCGAGGTCGGCATCTCCTCCCAGGCTCCCCTCCCGTTCAAGCCGTTCGGCTATCTGCAACGCCAAATTGATCCGGCTGTCCCGCTCGAATCGAAGCTGAGGGCCGAAAATCTCGGCCAGGCGAGCGCGAGCGAAATCGCTCTTCAGCCTGCCCATTGTCTGTACCATCATCTCCGTCCGTCCCACCGAGATTCTTCCGAGGACGCCGACGCCACCGGATTCGTCATCGGAGTGGCGAAAAGCCTCGGGCATGGACGCCTCAATCCGCTAGGACTCGCCGCGCCGAAGCCACACAAACGATTCAGATTCAGGCAAATTGTCCTCAGAAGGATTATCATCGGGTTCGAATTCGGGCAGGCTCCTCAACGCCTCGAGAACCTGGAGTCGCGCACCGACGATGCTGAAGTAAATGCGGCAAACCTCGATGTCCGAACCTCGCAGCATGTGCTGCATCTGCTCCTGTCCTAGGTCCCGCACCAGGTCTACGGCGTAGCAAATATCCATGGCTAGCATATCCTTCAGCTGTCCGGGTGTGGGCTTTCGCTTTAGGGCTAATTCCTCCTTTGTATACGCCCTCCATTCACTCTCGAAAGTCTCTTTCAGATTGCGTGGCACAGTGACGGCCGACCCGATGAAGCGGACGAAATGGGGATAGGGAGTAATCCAGCTCAAGATCAGTTCGAAGGGTCGGAATCTTCCGGCCGCCATCCGATCCACCATTAGAAACGGCTGTGCTCCCTTCCCTCCCCAGAGGTCGACCGCCGAAACGCTCTGGGCATCAACGACGCGCTGGATTTCAAGCAGTGTTGCAAATGACCGGCACCGATACGCGCTCATGACCCGCTCGTCGTTGTTTAGCCCGGGCCAACCCACTTTCTCCCAGAGTTCACCCAAAGTCTGTCCCTCGTCGTCCCGGAATCCGGATAGGAGCCAGTGCACCGCTGCGGGAAAGGCTAAGTCTAGCGTGTCCCCCGTTTCCCCCTCCGGGCGAAAATCCTCGATGGTTTCGCGAAATTCCTCCTCGCCTATGCAGCCGACAACCCAGGCGACAGCCTTGGGCATCCAGGTGCCGTCCAGCCGCAGCCAGAAGTCATATCCTGGAGGTGCGAATGGATTGAAGGCGCAGGTCGGAGGACACGCGATCGTACTGTTGCGCCCGGCACCGCAGTCGGCGGAACTGATCGGGGCACCTAGAACCGGACACGGGCGGTGGCCTTTGGGGATCTTCACGGACGAAAAAACATCTTTTGGAGGCTCAAATGCAAGTAGCTTTGACGTATGCGCTTGTCGCCATCCAAATTGCCGAGAACGTAGATCATCCCGGGGTGACCAATTCGCACCTGAATCGGGTTTTTTCCGAGGTCTCCAGCCCGCACCACACACCACCGACAAGATGAATCCTGAAGCATCAAGACTTGCCCAGCGAGGCGCTGAGAAGTTGGCAGAATTCATCCTCACGCTGGCCAACGACGACAACGGTGTCGGAGCTTACGTGAGAGCATTTGTCGCAGCAGATGATCTGCATTTGGCGATCCAGGCCCTGAAGACGGAAATGGCCCAAATCAACGCCGGAGAACGGGAATATGATTATCGGCACCGCCGCGGAGACTCCCTTTTTCAACGTCTAGACCACGTTCTCGACGCAATAGAACTTTTCGTCCTTCCAAACAATCCGCGGGCGGCATTCGACCTGCTCGTGGAGGTGATAGAAAGCTATGAGCAAATCGTCAATCAGGGCTGCGAAGCGGATATCCAACCCGCGTTCGAGAGAGCCTGCGATCTGTTGCTTACCGCTGCACGATCCCTTGATCCATCTGATACTGGTCCCATCCTCGAACGTTTAACTCTGGTCGACGATTACAAATTTCGTCAGCGACTCAGACGGGTGTAGAACACTCTCTTTCATTATTTCCTAAGTTGTTGGTGCCCGAGGCGAGACTCGAACTCGCATGCATCGCTGCACAGGCTTCTGAGACCTGCGTGTCTACCAATTCCACCACCCGGGCAAGGGTATCTTTAACTGTAACTTACGGAAGCTAACCAAGTTCATTATTTGCTTTTTCTACACTCCTATTCTACACTTTCCGCATGGACATGGGAAAAAGTGAAAAGGGATGGGAAAGAACCAACGTAACGAACCTGCTTCGCAACCGACAGAGCGGAACCTACTACGCCCGCGTCAAAGTCAACGGCAAGCAGAAATGGCGG
>Ga0302326_10029043_pt1 | contig 11113 bp, 9 predicted proteins | sample Palsa_T0_3_FD_202264 | JGI IMG/M metagenome (GOLD analysis project Ga0302326, IMG submission 202264) | Peat permafrost microbial communities from Stordalen Mire near Abisko, Sweden - Palsa_T0_3 | ecosystem: Environmental > Terrestrial > Soil > Palsa > Peat permafrost | place: Sweden: Abisko...
GAGCCGGGCGTTCGAGCAGGGTGGCCAGAGTCACCCCGTCGGGGAGGGGCACCATGCCGCGATCGAAAATGGCCCGGAAGATCCCTTCCCACGCTGGGCGGGCCGCCACCAGTTGCTGCAGCTCGGCGGCGGCGGCGCCGACCTGTCCTGAGCCGGCCAGGGCGGCGATGTAGCTCAGGAGGAGGTTCTCCTCCCCGGGCACGAGGGACAGCCCTTCTTCGGCCCGGGCCAGGGCCATCGGCGTGTCGCCCAGCACCAGTGCCTCTTCAGCCAGGTCACACAGGTGGTAGGCCTGGGCCACCCGGACCAGGCGGGCCAGCTCGGTCAGCGGGTCAGGATGGTGGTCCACCCGGACGTTGACCAGCACCCCCTCCCAGGGCTGGTCCTGCCGCGTGCCCTCGACGACGATCAGGGCAGCCGACATCTGCCCGCGGGCGTCGCCCCCCATCCCCTCGGCGGCCACCAGGGCGGCGACCAGCCGGTCCGCCAGGAGCCCGGAAGTCGACTCGAACGCGGCCGCCATGGCCTGGCAGACGCCGGGGCCCGCCATCATGTTGGCCTGAGCGCTGTAGCCGTCGCCTGCGGCGTGGCCCACCTCGTCAATGCACTGTGCCCCGGTGAAGGAGGCCACCTCCCCTGCTGCACTGACCAGACCAACCTGGCGCACCTCGCGCCCGTCGTCTGCCGCCCGCACCTCTTCCAGTGCGGCAGCGGCTCCGGTCCCGGCCGCCAGCAGGTCCAGGCAGCGCGGTCCGTAGCCCGGGTCGACCATGGACTGGGTGGCCACCGCGCCGACACCGGCCCGGGCCCAGGGGAGCACCGAGCCCAGGGCGAAGTAACAGCTCTGGGCGGCGACGCCCAGCTGTCCGGTGGCCGCGTCACGGGCGACGATGGAGTAGGTCACCCCACGTCGGCGAGGAACTTCAGCAGGGCCGTGTTGGTCTCGTCGGGCTTCTCCTGCTGGACCCAGTGACCGGCGCCGTCCACCATGGTGACCCCACGAAAGTCGGGCAACACGGAGGCCATGAGCTCGGCGGCGCCGGGCATCATGAGATTGACCGGGTCGGCTGATCCGGTGAGGAAGCCGGTCGGGAAGGCGTAGAGGGACGGCTCCAGGTCCTTGCTGCGCTGCCAGTTGGCGTCCATGTTGCGGTAGAAGCTGACCGGTCCGAAGAAGCCGCTCTTGGCGAAGGCCTCGGCGTAGACGTCGACATCGTGCTCGGAAATCCAGCCCGGCAACGTGTCGGGTGCCGGGGTGAGGATGTCCTGGAACCGGGTGCCGTCACGGGGAGCGTCGACCAGCAAGGCGTTGGCGCTGGCCATCCCCTGGGCCCCGGCCGCGTACAGCATGGTGCGCAGGAAGCGACGGGGGTCGGACTCGAATTCCTCTTCGGCCGGACCGACCGCCTGGAAATACAGCATGTAGAAGAACTTCCCGGCGAACAGCACCTCGAAGATCTCCGTCGGCGGTGCCGGGGATTGCGAATACGGCACGCTCATGTTGAAGAGGGACGACACCCGGTCGGGGTGGAGGCGACCCATCTCCCACACCAGCATGGCGCCCCAGTCGTGACCGGTGAAGTGAGCCTGCTCGAGTCCGTAGTGGTCGAGCAGGCCGCACAGGTCGCCGGTCAACTGGTCGGAGCCGTAGTCGCTGACCGCGGCGGGGTGGGAGCTGTCGCCGTAGCCGCGCAGGTCGGGGGCGAAGACCCGGTAGCCGGCGTCGGCCAGCGCGGTGATCTGGTGGCGCCAGGAGTACCAGAGCTCGGGGAAGCCGTGGCACAGCACGACGGGCTTGCCGTCGGCCGGCCCGGCGGTGGCCACGTGGAGCTCAATGCCGTTGGACGCGATCTGCTCGTGCGTGATGCCGGTCGTCGGGGTCTCAGACATGGGAGGCCTTGGCTGCTTTCTCCTCGTGGTGCTTTTGAATGGCCGAGACCACCGCGTTGGTGGCGGCACCGATGAACTCGGGCCGGTTCTCGGCCGCCCAGTCCCGGCTGGCGGTCAGCGTGCGGCTGGAGTCCTGGAATTCGGGGGCCACGTAGCGGGCGATGAGCTCGTACGAGTGGCGGGTGGCCGCCGTGTCGGCCCATTCGTGCCCCATGACTAAGAAGGTGCCGAACCCCTTGGACTGTGTGCGCAGCCGATCGACCTGGGCGATGGCGTCTTCCACCGTGCCGATGCAGGCGAAGCCCGAGGCGTTGAGCGCGTCGACCAGGGACTCGAAGTTCGTGGTGTCCGGCGCCAGAGGAAGCGCCGCCACGCGGGCGAAGTAGTCGACCCACTCCTCCAGGCCGAAGGCGACGTCGGCGATGGCCTGCTCCTTGGTGTCGGCGATGTGCATGGGACCGACCAGACGCCACTTGGAGCGATCGACCACGGTGTCGAACTCGGCCGAGCGCTCCTCCATCACGTCCCAATGGGCGCCCAGCACATCGAAACCGCCGGCCGAGGTGGCGCCGATCGACAGCAGGCTGCAGCCGAACTTGCCGGCGGCCCGTGGTCCCGCCGGGGAGACCTGCGCGGCCACGGCGATCTCGGGGTACGGGCGCTGGTAGGGCCGCATCTGCAGGCGGGCATCGACCAGTTTGAACCACTCCGTCTCCATGGTCACCGGAGCCTTGCCTTCGAGCAACAGCAGAATGGCCTCAAGGGCCTCCTCCATCATGTCGCGCTGCTTGGCCGGGTCGATGCCCATCATGAAGGCGTCCGAAGGGAGGGCGCCCGGACCCACCCCGATCATCAGACGGCCGCGCGTCAGGTGATCGAGCAGGACCAGGCGGTCGGCCAGCATGAAGGGGTGGTGGTACGGGAGTGACGACACGCCGGTGCCGAGCTTGATGTGCTGCGTGCGCTGGGCGGCGGCGGCGATGAAGACCTCGGGGGAGGCGATGATCTCGTACCCGGCCGAGTGGTGCTCGCCGAACCATGCCTCGGCGAAGCCGAGCTGATCCAGGTGCTCAATGAGCTGGAGGTCCCGCTCCAGTGCCAACGTGGGATTCTGGCCCACCGGGTGGAACGGGGCTAGGAAGATGCCGAAGTCGATGTGATCGGCGGCGTCAATGGTTGTCATCGGTTGGGGATTCCTCTCTTTGCGGATGCGGGCCGGTGCGTCGGTGATCTCACGGGTGCACCAGGATCTTCCCGTGCTCGCCCGGCTTGCGGAGGGTCTCGAATGCGCCGGGCGCGCCGGCCATATCGACGGTGGAGGTGACGAGCAGATCGGCGCCGGGCACGCCGTCGCCCAGCCGGGCCAGGGTGGCGGCGAACTCGGCCGGCGTGTAGCCGAACGAGAAGCGGAATTCGATCTCCTTGGCCACCGCGATGAAGGGCTCAATGGTGTCGCTGTGCATGCAGACGCCCACCACCACAATGCGGCTGCGTGGGGGAGCGTCGGCGATCAGCGATTGGAGCATGCCGGGCACGCCGACGGCCTCGAAGATCACCGGGTCCTTCACGTCGCCGCCGAACATGGCGGCACCGGCCCGTTCCATCACCGTTTTGGCCACACCGAAGGCAGACCAGCGGTCGTGCGGGGACTCGGCCGCAGGATCGATGACCTCGTCGGCCCCGAAGGCCTCGGCCAGCCGGCGCCTCGTTGGTGAGAAGTCGGCCGCCAGCACCGGTCCGTGGCCACGGGCCTTGAGGGCGGCGATGACCGCCAGCCCGACGGGCCCACACCCGACAACCAGACAGGGTTGTCCGGGTTGCAGACCCGACAAGCCGACGGCGTGTTCACCCACCGCCAATGGTTCGGTCAGTGCGGCCAGGTCGGTGGCGACAGAATCGGGCACCGGCAGGAGGAGCATCTCCTGCAGCGCCATGTACTCGGCCAGCGCGCCGGGATAGGCATTGGAGTAGCCGATCTGCTCGACGCCGGCCGATCCCACAATGATGGGCACCGAGCACACCCTGGTGCCGATCGGGAGGGTGGCGGCTGAGCCGGGACCGTGCTCGACGATTTCGGCACAGAACTCGTGGCCGAAGACGCAGTCGGCCGCCGGGTCGAGTGAGGGTGCGCCGATGGAGTCCATCAGGCCGGTGAAGTGGGCGAAGTCGCCCAAGGCGTGCAGATCGGAGCCGCAGATGCCGGTGGACAGCGAGCGCACCAGCACATGGCCCGGGCCCGGCTCGGGGTCCGCCACATCGCCGACGATCAACTGCCCACCCCTGGTTACTGCAGCACGCATGAGGCCCCCGGAACTCGCTACGCCGAATATCGATACGTTGGCCCGGTGAGTTTCACACAAGACAGCCCGGCGCGCCGCTTTGCGGGGCAGGTGGCACTGGTCACCGGCGCCGCCCGGCCGCGCGGCATCGGCCGGGCCACGGCCCTGGCGCTGGCCCGTGGCGGTGCCGCCGTCGCCTGTCTGGACATCGCCCGCCCCTACGCCGACGCCCCCGCCCACGGCACGGCCAGCGGGGACGACCTGGCCGATCTGGCCGCCGAGTTGCGTGCCCTCGGAGCGCCGGTGGCGACGGCGGTGGCTGATGTGTCGGACGAAGACGAGGTGGAATCCGCCGTCACCGAGGTGAGTAAGGAGCTCGGGGTGGTCACCCTGGTGGCCAACATCGCCGGAGGATCGGGACCCGGGTTCGGGCTGGGCCCCCTGTTGGCGGTGCCGCCGGCCGAATTCCGTCAGGTGCTCAACGTCAATGTGGTCGGCACGTGGCTGGTCTCGAAGGCCTGCGCCAGCCGGATGATCGGTGCGGGGGTGGGCGGTCGGATCTGCAACGTCAGCAGTCAGGCCGGGAAGCGGGCGTTCCCGTTCCTCGGCGCCTACTGCGCCGCCAAGGCCGGGGTGATCCTGCTCACCCAGACCATGGCGGCGGAACTGGGATCGAGCGGCATCGCGGTCAACGCCGTCTGCCCCGGCACGGTCGACACCGACCTGATCAACAAGGACTCCATGTTCGAGAACCTGATGGGCGGTTCGGACGGGCTGGCGGCCTACATCGCCCGCGAGATCCCGCTGGGGCGGCTGCAGAGTGCCGAGGAGATCGCGGCCTCCATCTGCTGGCTGCTCTCCGACGACGCCCGGGGGGTGACCGGCGAGGCGCTCAACGTCAGCGCCGGGCAGACGATGGTCTGAGTGGTGTAGCCAATTCGCATGCCGATACTTGAAGCACGCCATGACCTGGCCCATCCCGTGGAGGGCGACACCGCCTGGAGCGAGTCGTACTACTTCAACGCGTACGACCCGGGCACCGACTCGGGTTTCTTCTCCCGCATCGGCATCCGTCCCAACGAAGGGACGATGGATGTGGGGATGTCGGTGTGGCTGCCCGGGGGGGAATCGCCCGGGGGGGAATCGGCCCAGGGGGAATCGGCCCAGGGGGAATCGGCCCAGGGGGAATTGGCCCAGGGGGAATTGGCGGAGTATCGATGGATCAGGGAGCAGCACGAAATGGTGGACACCGTGCTGGAGGTCGGAGCGGTGCGCTACGAGATGTTGGAGCCGTTGCAGTCGTGGCGCCTCACCATGGACACCGAAGTGGCGGCCCGCCCCTGCGTGCGCGGCGACGAGACCACCCACCCGGTGCATGTGGCGCTGGACGTGCAGTTCGATGCCGTGACTCCGGCCATCGGCACGGACGGTCAGCCGAGTGGTGGCGGGGGTCCGAAGTCGGCGCAAGCGGCTGCCGCGGCGGGAACGGTGGGCAAGGGTCACCTCGAACAAGCCGGTCGTTGGACCGGTTGGTTGGAAGTGGACGGCGTCCGTCACCAATGGCAGGGTGCCCACGGCAACCGTGACCGCTCGTGGGGACCCCGTCGTTGGGGCGGGCCGAAGATGTGGCGCTGGTTCTCCATCAACGTCGGCGACGACATGCACTTCGGCGGCATCCGGCTGGGCACCGATGCCGGTGATCTTCACCGGGGCTGGGTGTGGGACGGCGACCGGGCCACATCTATTGCGCAATGGCGACTGCGCACCGAGCTGGCGGACGACGGCGTCACCCATCAGGTGGTCCACATGCAGGTGGTGGACAAGAAGGACCGTACCTACGATCTGCGGGGCGACGTCATGCGGGTGGCCGACATCGGCCGGGCCGGCGGCACCATGGTCAACGAGGGCCTGGCCCGCTGGACCTACTCGGGTGGACCGGACGGGGTCGAGCGCACCGGTTACGGCATCTGCGAGTACCTGCACCAGCTCGACGACAGCGGGAGGCCTGTCGTCCCCGTCGAATAGTGGCCCTCTCGGCCGACGAGACGGCGCAGGAGCTGGGTCGGACCCTCGGCGGCACGGTGTCGGGACTGCATCGATTGAGCGGGGGTGCCTCGCGCATCACGAGCGCCTTCGACCTGGTGACCAACGGCGCGGTGCGCCCGCTCATTCTGCAGCAGGACAGAGGTGGCGGTATGGCCCCGGCCGGTCGGGTCAACACCGAAGCGGCACTCCTCCGGGCCGCCGCCGCGGTCGGTGTCCCTGTCCCGCAGGTGGTGGCGTTGGGCGACGGGGCACGCGGTGACGCAATGGGCACCGGGTGGTTGGTGGTCGACCGCATAGAAGGCGAGACCATTCCCCGCAAAATCCTGCGCGACTCCGAGTGGGCGCAGGCGCGCGCCGCGCTGACGGCACAGTGCGGCCACGCGCTGGCGGCCATCCACGCCATCGATCCCGGCGGCATTGCGGGCCTGCCGCACCGTGACCCGTTGCGCGACCCCCTGGTCTTCCTCGATGCGCTGCACGAAGTCCGCCCCGCACTCGAGCTCGGGGTCCGTTGGCTGGAGGCCAACCGTCCGATGACCGAGTCACGGGTGACCGTGCACGGTGACTTCCGCACCGGCAATCTCCTCATCGGTCCCGAAGGTCTGCGGGCCGTTCTCGACTGGGAGCTGGCCCATGGGGGCGACGCGGCCGAGGACATCGGCTGGCTGTGTGCCCCGGCCTGGCGCTTCGGTGGCCCGGGGGAGGTCGGCGGGTTCGGCCGCGTCGAGGACTTGTTGGACGCTTACGTGGCGGCCGGCGGCGAGGAGATGGACGCCGCTCGCGTGGTGTGGTGGCAGGTCTACGCCACGATCAAGTGGGCCACCATCTGCGCCATGCAGGCCTCGGCCCACCTGAGTGGGGCGACCCGCTCCGTCGAGCTGGCCGCCATCGGCCGCCGCGTCTGTGAGAGTGAGTGGGATCTCTTCGTTTTGTTGGGTGTCGTTCCGGGTGAGGACGAGCCCCCGGTCGATTCCTCGGAGACGGTGCACCCGTTCGGCCGCCCGACCGCGCTCGAACTGGTCGAAGCGGTGCGGGAGTACGTGGAGACCGGGGTGATGGCCAAGAGCGAAGGCGGAGCCCGGTTCGAAGCCCGAATCGCCCGCAACGCGCTCCTCATGGCCGAACGCCAGCTCCGGTTGGGGCCGTCGATCACGGCGTCGCATCAGGCGCGCCTGGCGCAGTTGGGCTTCAGTGACGACAGCGCACTGGCGGCGGCCATCCGATCGGGTGCCTTCGACACTGACTGGACCGACGTCGGTAGGGCACTCGCCGCCTCCGCCCGTGACCAGTTGCTGGTGGCAAACCCCGGCTACTTGCCCGTAGCCCGCACGGAGGGCCGGCCGATGCCCTGAAGGATGAGCCCGGCCGTCAGGCTGCAGCCCACCATGAAGAGCCAGGCGTGGTGGAAGGCGTTGACCGCGCCCGCACCCGACGCACCCCCGACAATGGCCACCAGGCAGGCCACCCCGAGAGCCAACCCGATCTGCCGGCACATGGCATAGAGCGCCGTTCCCGTGGCGAAGCGCTCCGGTGGGAGCGGTGACGTCGCCGCACCACCGAGTGAGGGGAGCATGAGCCCGACCCCCATGCCGCCGACGACACTCCCCGGCAGGTAGGCGCCCAGCCAGTCCGGTGCCAGCCCGATGCGCAGCATCCACCAGGCACCGCTGGCCGCGAAGAGCAAGGCCCCGCAGGTGCCGACGATCCGGTGGCCGAAGCGCCCGCCCAGCAGCCCGCCGGGAAAGGCGCACAGGCCGGCCAGCAGCGGTCCGGGCGCGATCTCGAAGCCCGTCTTGATGATCGACTGGTGCCAGACCCCGGTGAGGAACAGCACACTCCCGAGCACCAGCGCGCCGAAGCCGGCGAAGAAGACCAGCGAGCTGGCATCGGCCAGGGCCACCGCCCGGTGGCGGATCACCGCGGGCTCAATGATCGGGTTGGGGTGGCTCACCGAGCGGAGCACCAGGCCGACGCCCGAGGCCAATGCCAGCGCGAAGGCCCCGAGAATCGAGGTGCTGTGCCATCCCCAGTCGGGTCCCTTCACAATGGCGCCGGCCAGGCTGGCCACCGCAATGGAGAGGAGCCCGGCGCCGACCAGGTCGGACCGGTGCGAGGACGGGTCCTTGACCTCACGGAGGACCCGGACGCCCACGGCCAGCGCCACGACGCTGAACGGGAGATTGACCAGGAAGACCCAGCGCCAACTGGCCTGCACCAAAAGGCCGCCGAGGGGTGGCCCGAAAGCAGCTGCCGCGCCTCCGACCGCCGACCACAGTCCGATGGCCGCCCCTTTGCGCTCGGGTCCGAAGGCCGGAAGCAGCAACCCGAGGGAAGTGGGGAGCATCAGCGCCCCCCCACTGGCCTGCAGAACGCGGGCGACGATGAGCAGGCCGAGTGAGGGGGCCACGGCGCACAGGGCCGACGAGGCGGTGAAGATACCCAGACCGAGCAGGAAGGCCCGCTTGCGCCCGGTGCGGTCGGCCCATCGTCCGGCCGGCACCAGCAGGGCGGCGAACACGATGGTGTAGGCGCTCAACACCCACGACAGCGAGCTCAGCCCGGCGCCGTGGAATGTCCTCGAAATGCTGGGGAAGGCGATGTTGACGATGAACAGGTCCAGCGAGGACAAGAAGACACCGGTGAGGACCACCAGAGCGGTGAGCGACGGGTGTGAGTCCGGTCGGGTCCTGCTGCCCACGTCGGTCAGTTGTGTCATACAACGCACTCTATCCACGTGAGTAGCATCATGCAACGTAGTAGGAATGAAGTGCAGTATGCTGGGGTGATGTTGAAGCGGGATTACCCCACTCAGTACTGCTCGGTGGCCTCAACCCTCGAAATTGTCGGCGAGCGTTGGACCATCCTGATCTTGCGCGACATCTTCTTGGGGATCCGGCGTTTCGAGGACATGCAGCGTGACCTCGGGGTGGCCCGCAACATCCTGCAGGCCCGTCTGGAGCGCCTGATTGAACACGGCATTCTGGTCAAGCGTCCGTATCAGGAGCGTCCGCTGCGCAGCGAGTACCGGCTGACCGAGAAGGGGGCCGACCTGTGGCCCGTCCTGGTCTCCATGCTGCAGTGGGGCGACCACTACGCGCTGGAAGGTGAGCGGCCGATCATTCTCCAACACAGAGGCTGTGGCGGCGAGCTCGACACCCGCCGGCGCTGTGTCGTCTGCGGAGCCGACGTGTCGGTGACCGAAGCATTGGCCATGCGCACGGGTGCCCGCCGCACTCCGGTGGAGGAACCGGTTCCGGCCTGAGCAGAGGCGGTGCCCGATGACTACCGTGGCCATGCATGAGCGATGACACGACATGGTTGGATGCCACCGGGCAAGCCGAATTGGTGCGCAGCGGCGCTGTGTCAGCGCTGGAACTGGTCGACGAGGCCATCGCCCGCATCGACAAGTTGAATCCCGAACTCAACGCCGTCATTCATCCGCTGTTCGATCAGGCCCGGGCCGCCGCAGCCGGGACTCTGCCCGACGGACCCTTTCGCGGCGTGCCCATGCTGCTGAAGGACCTGGGGGCTGAGTTGGCCGGCACCCCCTTCTGCGAGGGCACCACCTTCGCCGGTGACTATCGCTCCTCGGTGACTCAGGAATTGACGAAGCGGTTCCAGCGCGCCGGTTTCGTCATCTGCGGCAAGACCAATACGCCCGAGTTCGGCATTCTGCCCACCACCGAGCCGCGCCGGTTCGGGCCGTCGCGCAACCCGTGGAACCCAGGTCACTCCACCGGGGGCTCGTCGGGCGGTTCGGCTGCGGCGGTGGCGTCGGGCATGGTGCCGGTGGCCCACGCCAACGACGGGGGAGGTTCCATCCGCATTCCCGCATCGTGCTGCGGGCTGGTCGGTCTGAAGCCGACGCGGGCCCGCACCTCGTCGGCCCCGCAATATGGCGACGTGATGGGTGGACTGGTGGCGGACCATGTGGTGACGCGGTCGGTGCGCGACTCGGCCGCCATTCTCGACACCGTGGCCGGGCCGGTCCCCGGCGATCCCTACTGGGCCCCACCGCTCCGGGGGGCCTCATTCGCCGCGGCGGTGACGGCCGAATCCACGCCGCTGCGCATCGGTCTCCTTACCGAATCGCCTTCCGGGAGCGAGGTACATCCCGACTGCGTGACGGCGGCCCTGGAAGTCGCCGGGCTCTGCGCGTCGCTGGGCCACCTGGTCGAGCCGGTGGATATCTCCATCAACGGTGATGCCTTCACGGCGCATTTCATCAACGTGTGGGCGGCCGGCAACGCCTGGGTCATGGCGGACTGGGAGGAGCGGGTCGGGCGTCCCGCCACCGAGGACGATGTGGAACCCCTCACGTGGGCCCTGGTCGCCCTCGGGCGTTCCATCAGCTCAGCCGCCTACCTCACATCGATGCAAGAACTGCAGAAGATCACCCGCCAGATTGCCGTCACCTTCGAGGGGATCGATGCCCTGCTGACGCCGACACTGGGTGAGCCGCCGGCGCCGCTCGGGACGTTCGACTCACCGCCGGGCGAGCCGTTGACCGGCCTCTTCCGGGCCGCCACCTATGTCCCGTTCACGCCTCCGTTCAACGTCACCGGGCAGCCCGCCATCTCGCTGCCGCTGCATTGGAACGAGGCCGGTCTGCCGATCGGTGTCCAGTTCGTCGGCCGGTTCGGCGATGAAGAGACCTTGCTGACGCTGGCGGGACAGTTGGAGCACATCGCTCCGTGGACCGATCGGAGACCTCCGGTCAGCGCGTGACCAAAACGCAGCGGGTGCCGGACCGGATGGTGGGCATGCACTTGTTGCAGTGAATGCACAGTGAGCTGGTGGCGGCACCCGCCTCCATGCGCGCCACCAGGTCGGGCTCCCGCAGGAGGGCACGGGCCATGGCCACAAATGAGAAACCCTCGGCCAGCGCCGACTCGATG
>Ga0302326_10029044_pt1 | contig 11112 bp, 8 predicted proteins | sample Palsa_T0_3_FD_202264 | JGI IMG/M metagenome (GOLD analysis project Ga0302326, IMG submission 202264) | Peat permafrost microbial communities from Stordalen Mire near Abisko, Sweden - Palsa_T0_3 | ecosystem: Environmental > Terrestrial > Soil > Palsa > Peat permafrost | place: Sweden: Abisko...
AAGACCAACCGGCGCACCCGGCGCGTTCCCAGCGGTCGTAATCGCCCGGGTTGCCGCGCACATAGGCCATCGCGTTGATCGACGACGAGCCGCCGATCACCTTGCCGCGCGCGCATTCGATGCGCCGACCGTTGAGCGCGGCCTCGGGTTCGGTGAAATACATCCAATCGTGCAGCCGCTTTTCGAGAATGCGGCCCCAGCCGATCGGGATTTTGATCCACGGGTCGCGGTCCCAGCCACCAGCTTCGAGCAGCAGGACACTGACGCCGGCATCCTCGGTCAGCCGCCTTGCCAGCGTGCACCCCGCCGATCCGGCACCGACGATCACATAGTCATAGGATTTTGTCGGCATCGGCTCGGATCATCCTTACTGTTCGTCATCCCCGGGCTTGTCCCGGGAATCCATGTGGATGGCCGGAACAAGTCCGGCCATGACGGGTTTGGGGAATGGTTTCAACCCGCGAGAACTTCGCTTTAGTCTAGCGCGAAATCTTCGGGACAATCAGGAGCAAGGAATGGGCGAGTTCGCGTTGGGTCAGCCGGTGCCGCGCTTCGAGGATCCACGGCTCATTCGCGGCGGCGGTCGCTATGTCGACGATCTGGCGCTGCCGCATATGGCTTTTGGCTATGTGCTGCGTTCGCCACATGCGCACGCGCGCATCCGGTCGATCGACACGAGCGCGGCAAAGACGGCACCGGGCGTGCTGCTGGTGCTGACCGGCGCGGATTGGGCGGCCTCCGGCTGGGCCGATCTGCCGACCCCCGGTGGGCTGAAGCGCCGCGGCGGTGCGCCCGCCGGCAAAATCCGTTTTCCGGCGCTCGTCACCGACAAAGTGCGCTGGGTCGGCGATTACGTCGCGTTTGTTGTCGCCGCGACCCTGCATCAGGCGCAGGACGCCGCCGAGCTGATCGAGGTCGACTACGAGCCCTTGCCGGCGGTGGTCTCGAACGAAGCCGCCCTCGCACCAGGCGCGCCGCTCGTCTGGGACGATCGCCCCGACAACATCTGCTTTGTCCACCCCGAGGGCAACCGAGGCGCGACCGAGGCGGCGCTCGCCAAGGCCGATCGCATCGTCAAGCGCCGCATGGTGATCAACCGCGTCACCGCCGCGTCGATGGAGCCGCGCGGCGCGGTCGCCGACTACAACAAGGCCGAAGACCGTTACACGGTCTACACCGTGCTGCAGCGCGCCCACGGCTACCGCACTGACCTCGCTGGGATCATGAAAATCCCCGAAAGCAAGATCCGCGTCGTCGCCGGCGATATTGGCGGCAGCTTCGGGATGAAGTCGGCGGTCTACAACGAGGTGGCGCTGACGATTCTCGCCTCGAAGATGCTCGGCCGCCCGGTCAAATGGACCAGCACGCGGTCGGAAGCGTTCCTCTCCGACGCGCAGGCGCGTGATCATGTCACCGAAGCCGAACTGGCGCTCGACAAGGACGGCCACTTCCTCGGCTTCCGCGTCAAGGTCACCGCCGCGGTCGGCGCCTATGCTCAGGCCAATTCCAATGTCTTCGTGATGAACCTCGGCACGCTCGCCGGGGTCTATCGCACACCGGCGATCTTCGCCGAGGTGACCGCCGTCTTTACCAACACCAACCCGATGCGGCCCTATCGCGGCAACGGGCGTCCCGAATTCGCCTATGTCATCGAGCGCATGGTCGACGAGGCTGCCGCCGAGCTCGGCATCGACCCGGTCGAATTACGCCAGCGCAACATGATCCCGCCCGAGGCGATGCCGTTCAAATCCGGCCTGACCTTCACCTACGATTGCGGCGAGTTCGCGAAGAATCTCGACTTGGCATTGAAGCTCGCCGATTTCGCTGGGTTCGAAGCGCGCCGCGCCGAGGCAAAAGTGCGCGGCAAATTGCGCGGCATCGGTCTTTCCAACACCATCGAGCGCGCCGCAGCCGGCGGGTTCGAGGCCGCCGAGGTGCGTTTCGACAAGGGCGGCACCGCGACCTTGCTGTCCGGCTCGATCACCCAGGGCATGGGGCACGAGACGGTCTACAAGCAGCTCCTCTGCGACCGGCTCGGTATCCATCCCGACGAGGTGCAATACATCCAGGGTGATACCGACAAGGTGGCGATCGGCGAGGGCACCGGCGGCTCGCGCTCGGCGGCGCTTGGCGGCTCGGCGGTAATGCTCGCGACCGAAAAGATCGTCGTCAAGGCGCGGGCGATCGCCGCGCATATGCTCAACAGCCCGGTTGATGATGTGACTTTCGAGGACGGCATGTTCACCGCGCCGCGCTCCAACCGGGCGTTGTCCATCGGCGAGATCGCGAGCGAGGCCTGGACCCCGGCGAGCCTGCCGCCCGACATGGAGCCGGGGCTTATCTCCACCGCCGCCTACAGCGCCAAGGGGCAGAATTTCCCGAATGGCTGCCACATCTGCGAATTGGAGATCGATCCTGAAACCGGCACGGTCGAAATCTGCCGCTACAATGTCGTCGACGATGTCGGCACGGTGATGAACCCGCTCCTGCTCGAAGGCCAGATCGTCGGCGGCATCGCGCAAGGGCTCGGGCAGATCCTCTTCGAAGACATCCGCTTCGACCCGGAGTCGGGCCAGCTCCTCAGCGGCTCATTCATGGATTACGCGATGCCCCGCGCCGACAATTTTTGCTCGATCCATTGCGAGAGCAACCCGGTGCCGACCAAGACCAATCCGTTGGGCGTCAAGGGCGCCGGCGAGGCGGGCGCAGTCGGCGCGATGCCGGCGGTCGGCAACGCGCTGGTCGACGCGCTAAAGCCATTGGGCGTCCGCGACATCGCGATGCCGGCGACCCCCGAGGTGCTGTGGCGCGCGATCCGCGAGGCGCGGGTGTAGCCTACTTCCCCGGCTTCACGACGATATCGACCATCACCGACCACAATTTCTGTTGCGGCAATACCTTGCACGCCGAGAGCGGCTGCTTGTCGGAGCAGGAGACGCCGGGTCCGGGCTCCCAGCTGACCTGGATCGTCGCGATGCGGTTGCCGTTGACATAGCCTTTCTCGGCGCCGTCGGTTCCTTCGGCCGCGCGCGCGGGGTCGTCGCGCCAGTCCCCGAACACCTTGGCGATCTTGGTCATCAGATCGGTCGGGCTGGCGAAAGCCTGATCCGAGGCGCTGCCGGCGATGTGGCAAGACCGCCCGTCGCTGCCATCGGTCAGATCGGTGAAATCGTCTTCCGACGCCTTCATCGCAAAGCCGACCACCGCCTGGGCCTGACTCGCGAATTTCTGGCACTCGGCCACTGGGATGGGCTGCAGGGTCGCCTCCTGCGCGCTGGCGCTCGACGCGGCCAACAGCGCCCCCGCGGCGCCAAACCAAATCCATCCAAAGCAAATCCACCCAAAGCAAATCCACAATGCCAAGCGGTTGCGCATCGCCATGGTGGCGTTTCTCCCATCGGAACGGCTGAGATGATATAGTCGCTGAAACCAAGGAGAGGAACAGGCAGATGGCGGAGATCCTCGGGCTGGGCGTCACCCACTGGCCGACCTTGTGCTTGCCGAACGAAGGGCTGACCGGCGTCTTCAAGCGGACGCTCGAGGCGCCCAATGTCGATGCGGCGCGCAAGAATCCAGCGAATTGGCCAAAGGAGATGCTGGCCGAACTCGGCAACGATGACGGGCTCGGCGCCGCCAATCGCTGCGGCGAGCGCTTCGGCAACGATTTCCGCGCGATCCGCAAAATCCTCGACGATTTCAACCCGGATGTCGTGCTGGTCTGGGGCGACGACCAATACGAGAATTTTAAGGAAGACATCGTCCCGGCGTTCTGCACGCTCGGTTACGACGACGAAATCGCGCTACAGCCCTGGCACAATGGCAACGGTGGTAAGCCGAACCGTTGGTCGGAGAAAGGCGATTGGAGTCTCAACCTCAAGGGTCATCGCGAGGCCGCGAAATACCTGACGACCGGCCTCATCGAGGCCGGGATCGATATGGCCTATGCCTATAAGCCGCTGCACCACCCGATGGCGCACGCTTTCACCAACACCTTCCTCTACCTCGATTGGGACCGGAAAGGGTTTCCCTATCCGGTGATCCCGATGGCGGTGAATTGCTATGGCCGTAACCTGCTCTACGCCAAAGGCGGGCTCGGCCATCTGTTCGCGCCGCCGCGCCCGGAAGACGAAGGCGAAGACCCGTCGTCGCCGCACCCGTGGCGCTGTATGGAAGTCGGCGCCCAGGTCGCCGAGGTGCTGGCGCGCTCGCCCTATCGCGTCGCGCTGATCGCCTCGTCGAGCTGGTCGCACGCCTTCCTGTCGCCAAAGAACGGCTGGCTGTGGCCCGACCATGAGGGCGACCGCATCCTGTTCGATGCGGTCAGCCGCGCCGATTACGCGACCTGGCGCAAGCGGTCCCTCGCCGAGATGGAATTTTCCGGCCAGCACGAAATGCTGAACTGGATGTGCCTGATCGGCGCGATGGAAGCGCTCGACAAGAAGCCGGTCATCCAGGATTACATGGAGACCTACATCCTGGCCTCGGACAAATGCTTCCTGTCTTTCCCGGCGTAGGAAACGTGACCACGAAATTTCCGTGATCGTCATCCCCGGGCTTGTCCCGGGGATCCACGTGGATGGCCGGAACAAGTCCGGCCATGACGATTTGATAGTGAAGTTTACTCCGCCGCCGACGCTTCCTTGACATCGCGGCTCAACGACCCGGCCGGGGTCGGAATGCCGTAAAGCCGGGCGCAATTGTCCCACAAAATCTTGCGGCGCTGCTCGCTGTTGAGCGGCAACCCCAAGAACTGCTCCATCGCCTCGGGGAACGCGCCGTCGGAATGCGGGTAGTCGCTCGACACCACAAAATACTCGGCGCCCAATTGGTTGACGGTAACCACCGCCGGCTCCTCGTCGACATCCAAGGCGATGTAGCACTGCCGCCGGAAATATTCGCTCGGCAACATCGAGAGTTGCCGCTCGCAGCCCGGCCCGAACTTCTCCCATTGGTCGTCCAACCGCCACAGCCACCAATGCAGCCAGCCGGCGGTGCCTTCGAGAAAGGCGGCGCGCACCTTCGGGTGCCGTTCCAGCACGCCGCCGGTCGTCAAGCTTGCGATCGTCCCCATCAACTCGACGGGGTTGCGGATCGCATGCGCGATCGGGTGGAAATTGGCGTGGCCGACATAACGCCGCCCGGCATCGTCCTTGAGCGCGGTATTGCCGGTCGGGTGGAAACCGATCGGCACGCCCAATTCTTCGAGGACGTCCCATAGCGGCTCGACCGCATCGTCATGCAAATGCTGGCCGTTGACCGGGTTTGGCGTGCCGATCACCGCGACCGCGCCCAATTCCTTGACGCAGCGCTTTGCTTCCTCGACCGCGAGGCCGACATCGTGCATCGCGAGCTGCGCGGCGAATTTGAGCCGGGTCGGGTCGGTCTTGCAGTAATCCGCCGCCCAGTTGTTGTAGGCGCGCGCCAAAGCGGCTGCATACCCGGGGTCAAGGTCGTCGTGGCAGAGGACCTGCCGGCCGCGCGTGCCGTACATCACCGCGACGTCGATCCCCTCGATATCCATCGCCGTCAAGGTCGACGGCGCGTCGAACGCGTTGGCGCGGGCGACATTGAAATGCGGGTGCCGTGCCCGGCTGCGCCGGCGCAATTCGCTGCTCGAAACGGTCGCGCCCTGCTGGTTGGCGTGCGCCGGGATCGCCAGACCCTGCACGTTCATGCCCATGATCGAGTCGGTATTGGCTTTGTCTTCCTTGGTTTCCTTGAGCTGCGCCTGCTGCCCGCCAAAGAATTGCGGCGGGTTCTTGTCGTAGGGCGCGTCGAGATAGCGGGACCACAAATCGCCCGGCTCCATCATGTGCAGATCGCTGTCGAGGATCAGATAGCCGTCGCGTGCCATGTCACTCCTCCCGGATGGTCTGACAAAACTCTAACGCCGATAGACACGCACGGCGAGTGACAACCCGCCCTCCAAAGACTTATTCTTGACAGAATGCCGCATCCGTAGAGGAGGCCGCTAATGGCCCGCATCCGCCACATCGCCTTGACCACCGAAAATCCGTCGAAGACCGCCGCTTTCTACAAGGAGGCGTTTGGTCTCAAGGAAGTCCGGCGCAGCCCGAACGGCGCCGTGTTCCTGACCGACGGGCACATCAACCTCGCGGTCCTCAATTTAAAGGACAACAAATCCGCCGATGTCGGGGCGCACGGCGAAAATTTCACCGGCATCCACCATTTCGGCTTCGAGGTCGAAGACCTTGATGGCGCGGTGACGCAGCTGGAGATCGCCAATGCCGAGCAGCTCACCAGCAAGGATCACGTCGACGCGACGATGGCAGCCGGCGGCCATGCCAATTTCGAAATGAAATGGTCGGGTCCGGACGGCGTCGTCATCGACATCTCGCACACCGGCTGGGAAGGTTACTGAGCTTTTCGGTGCGTCCTTCGAGACGCGCTCTGTGAGCGCTCCTCAGGATGACGGGGTTATGAGAATGCCACCAAGAAAACCCGTCATGGTGAGGAGCCGCGCAGGCGGCGTCTCGAACCACGCACGCCCTGAACGCAGCGATAGGGAGACACGTCATGTCTTATTCGATTTGCATCGGCACGATCGGCAGCGGCGCGTGGCTCAGCACCAACAGCGGCGACACCTGGAAGCGCGTCCAGTCGGGCTTCTGGAGCGAGAGCCGGATTTACGGCCTGACGGTGCACCCGACAGAACCGCGCACGATCTTCGCCGGCGCCGATGACGGCATCTACAAGAGCACCGATGGCGGGCAGAACTTCACCCACCTCGATTCACCGATGAATTCGCGCGACGTGTGGAAGATCGCGATCGATCCCTCGAACCCCGACATCATCTTCGCCGGGACGCGACCGGCGGCGCTCTACCGCTCAAAGGACGGCGGCAAAAGCTGGACACAGCTCGCGGTCGACATGGTCGACGAATGCCCGAACGTCCGCATCCCGCGAGTGACGGCGCTGGTCGTCGACCCGAGCAATCCCAAGATCATCTGGGCTGGGGTCGAGGTCGATGGCGTGCGCCGCAGCCTCGATGGCGGCGATACCTGGACGCGGATCGAAGAGGGCGTGCCCGATCCCGACATCCACGATGTCACGATCAACATCAACGGCAGCCGCAAAGTGCTGACCACGACGCCGCACGAAATCTTCGCCAGCACCGATGCCGGCGAGAGCTGGACGCCGCTCGGCATCGACGGCCGGTTCCAGCTGCCCTATTGCCGCGCGTTGACGCAAAAGATCGACGATCCGAAGACGCTCTTCATCGCCACCGGCGACGGCGCGATCGGCTGCGCTGGCGCGATCCAACGCTCGCGCGACGGCGGCAGCCGCTGGGAAACGCTCAAATTGCCGGTCGAACCCAACTCGCCGATCTGGACCTTCGCGGTGCACCCGGCCAATCCCGACCGGATCGTCACCTGCAGCCATTACGGCGAGCTCTACACCACCGAAAACGCCGGCGACACTTGGGCCAAGCTGCCGCGCGAATTCACCGAAATCCGCGCGGTGACCTGGGTCCCGAACTGACGATCCTTTAGGACCGTCATCCCCGGGCTCGTCCCGGGGATCCACGTGGATGGCCGGGACAAGCCCGGCCATGACGGGGCTAGAGAGCTATCGCTGATAGAAATCCCGGTCGACAAAAGCGGTCGGAGGTCAGACAGCACGCCTTGAAACCGGCGGCCCGAGCCGCAGGGGCAGGGGTCATTTCGGCCGGTTTTTTCGATCAGCTCTTTGTCGCCATGAACAAACCGATGGCCGCGTTTGACGTGCGTCTCGGAGTTAAAATCCCCTCCGGCGTTTGCTCATCGTCTCGATCCGATGATGGGTCATCATACCCTCCCACGAAAAAGAGGCCGCTCAAGCGACCTCCTTTCCTCGATATAGCTCGCCCGGCTATACGGCGCCAGCTTGGACTGAGGCTAGCGCGGGTAGCCCCAGCCCTCGTCGCGATGAGCGCCGCCGAGCGCCGCGGCGGCGGCCGCGATGAAGGCGCCGATCACCATCGATAACGCGGTGAAGATCGCGAGCTTGGCGGCGGTCTTGCGGGCGTCGTCCGCCGCCTGTTTGGCTTTCGTTTCCGTGTCCTGCGCCTGGGCGTAGGCGGTATCCACCCGCTTTTCCGCGTCGGCCTGGGAGAGGCCGGTACGCGCCGCGACAAGCTTCGCCAGATGGGCCTTGTCCGGGGCGGAAAGGCCGCCGTCTTTCAACGATTTTGCCATGATGCGGCCGGTCTCCGCCCGCACATCCTGATCGGACGCATTGGCGTTGGGAGTGTCGGAACGAAACATCGTGTCGACGAAATAGGCCGCGGCATTGCCGTTTCCCGTCGTTCCGGCCGACTGCGTCGCAGCTTGAGTCGCGCCCTGAACGGCGCCCCCCGCGAGGGTCGCCACGCCGCGCGTCGCCCCGCCGACCATCGAGGAAAACGCCGACGAGAGCACGAACGCCACGAGTACCGTCGCCACCGCCCAGGTGATAAATCCGTTGGCGCTGTCGCGGAAGTATTCTTCATGCGGGTGCACCCCTGCCCAGCGGGTGCGCAACCGGCCGGTGAGATAACCGCCGAGCCCGGCCGATAGCCATTGCACTACGATAAGCCAGATGACTGTCATCGCCTTGAGGGTGGTGGCTGAGGTGCTCTGGCCGGACCAGGGCGACACGGAGGCCAGCCCCAATCCCGATCCGAGGGCGACCAGGGCCACCGAAAGCGACCCCATGGCGAAAGCGCCGCCCATTACCGCACCCCAGGACACGGCGGAGCGCGATCCATCGGTCGTGCTTGCGATCTCCACCGCCGATCCCTGCCGATCGACTATCGTCGCCGATGTGGTCGCCATTTCGGTTCTCCCGGTTAATGCCAGACCAGCGCCAGCAGGATGATGATGGGGATTGGTACACCGAGCAGCCAAAGCAGGATTCCTCGTCCCATGAACGTTCTCCTCGATGAAAGCGGCGCTGCCCAACGAGTAGGCAATTCGCCTTTTGAGTGATGTGCCAACATCTCGGCATCCCCGCGGTTCCGTCGTCGCGTCGAGAGCCGCCGTATTAATCCAAGTTTTTGTCCGCGATAGGACGCTCGTCCCCGCAAGCCCGCGCATAGAAAAAGGGGCCGCAAGCGGCCCCTTTCCCGTGGCAGAAATGGCGCTAGGCGTTGCTGCGCCGGTTCTGCTCGTAATAGGAGTTGCGCAGGACCTTGCCCGGCAGCGCGCCGGTGTGCTTGCCCTCTTCGTAGAGCACCTGGCCGTTGACCACGGTGGCGAAAATGCCCTCGGCCGCTTCCTTGATCCGCCAGCCGCCGGCCGGGAAATCGTGCACCACGGTCTCCTGCCCGCACTTCACGGTGGCGGGGTCGAACATCGTGATGTCGGCTGCCATGCCTGGTCGCAGCAGCCCGCGATCGTAGAGCCCAAAGGTCGACGCCGAGTCGAAGGTGAGCCGGCGCACCGCCTGCTCCAGGGTCATCGCCTGCTTCTCGCGCACCCACTCGCCGAGCAGCTTGGTGAGGTAGCCGTAGCCGCCGTGGAATTGCACATGCGCGCCGCCGTCGCCAAGCCCGATCACCGCGTTCGGATGGGTCAGGATCTTGCGCAGCGCCTCGTCGTCGATGTTGTTCTCGGCCTGCAGGAAGCGCGTTTCCAGCTTCTCCTCGACCACCAAATCGAGGAATGCGTCGATCACCCGCTTGCCCTCTTTCTCCGCGATCTGGCCGATCGACTTGAACTGCATCCACTTGTTCTTGTCGAGCACCGGCTCGTTGACCCAGATGTAGTCCCACCAGGTCTTCGAGATGCCGACCGCGCTGTCCGGCTTGTTGACCACCGCCTCGTCGTGAAGCTTGGCGCGGATTTCGGGGTCGGCGTAGAGCCGCAGTTTTTCCGCGTCCGCCATCAAGAGGATCGGGTGCCATGTCGGCAGGCCGCGGAACACCTGGCTGTTCTTCATCGTGAAGTCCTGCGTCACCCGGTTCGGGCTGCACATCGGGTAGGCGCGGATGCCCAGCGCCGCGGTTTCCTCGACCCGCGCCATGTGGATCTTCCACTCATCCGGCCGCCGCATCGTCTGGCTCAGCGAATTGTAGACGACCATCCGTCCGCTCGCCTCGGCGAGGCGGCGCATCATGCCGTCCTTGAGCTCGACATATTGCCCGCCACCGGCCTGGATCGTGCCGGTGCCCAAATCGCGCAGCACATCGGCGAGCGCGAAAATCTCACTCTCATCGGCCCACAGCGCCGGGATCGGCACACCCTGCGGATCGAAATGCCCCTTCTCGCGCGACACCGAGAGACCGAGCGCGCCGGCTTCCATGCCCTGGCGCACAACGTCCTGCATCGCCTTGATCTGGTCATCGGTCGCGCCGGGCTTCTGGCAGTCGTCGCCCATCACATAATGGCGCACCGCGGTATGGCCGATCAGATTGCCGACATTGATGCCGAGCCGCTTGTCGAGATGATCCATGTATTGCGGGATCGTCTCCCAGTCGAAATCGACCGTCTTCAGCACCGACATCGGGATCGCTTCGACATAAGAGAGGAATTCGGCGAGCCGCTCCTCGGTGCCGCGCTTCACCGGCGCCAGGCTCAGCGAGCAATTGCCGAAGATGACCGTGGTCGCGCCGTGCTCGGGCGAGAACGTGCACAGCGGGTCCCAGGTGACCTGGGCGTCGTAATGGCAATGATTGTCGATAAAGCCGGGGGCGACCGCGCGGCCGTCGGCATCGACCACCTTATCGGCCGGAGAGGAGAGCTTGCCGATCTCGGCGATCTTGCCGTCCTTGACCCCAATGTCGCCGCGGAACGCCGGCATGCCCGACCCGTCGACAATGAGCCCGTTCTTGACCAACAGATCGTATGCCATCGCCATCCTCCCGAAGATCGTAGATTAAGCGAAGTGTAGCACGCGGACAGGACCTGCCTACCCGCGCTACACGCATAGGCTGATCATAAGCCCAGCTTAGGGTGCATGCCTGGAGGACAAGAAAAACGCGCAGAGCGTGCAACTACCGCGAAATCAGAACGTCTAATCTAATTGGAGTGTTTTTTGACCGGCATTCCAATCCAATCCCGGCATTCTGATCCAATCGACGAGGGAATAAGGCGCATGAAAGGAATCCTGGTAGCCGTCGCGACAATCGCG
>Ga0302326_10029046_pt1 | contig 11111 bp, 10 predicted proteins | sample Palsa_T0_3_FD_202264 | JGI IMG/M metagenome (GOLD analysis project Ga0302326, IMG submission 202264) | Peat permafrost microbial communities from Stordalen Mire near Abisko, Sweden - Palsa_T0_3 | ecosystem: Environmental > Terrestrial > Soil > Palsa > Peat permafrost | place: Sweden: Abisko...
CTGAACGTAGCCTTGGCTTTAGAGACGGTGAGCATCTTCATGGGAGTAGTTCAAGGCATGACCTGAAACAGGTCAAGTAAATGACCCGATGTTGCTGAGACCATCCTGAAAAATTAGACGATCAAAAAGGCCGCTGTTTGGTTAGCCAAAACGAGCGGATTTTGTTTCGCGAAACGAAGCGAATATGGATTTCCAACTCCAGGATTCCTCATAGGCCATTGCCCTGTTAATCCCTTATTGGTAGGGAAATAGAGCGTGTCGGACTCTATTGATTGAACAAACGGTCTTGGATTGGATAGACCCGTAATTTGTTTCTTAAGACCCTACCATAGAAATGCTTGCAAAATGGTGGACCCGATCAGGGTCCAATTTAGCCCGGCGAAGCCCCGCAGTTGCTTATCAGTTGCTCACGCGTTTTGTGCGTCCACCTTAAGGCCGAATTGCGGTTTGCGCCCGTTCATCCAGTCGCTCACAGCCCTGCGGGCCTCGATGAGAGCCGCGTAGAATTCGTCGGGTGGATCAAACTTACCGTGTTTCTCGGCCACGGCACATAGAAATGCAGGCATACCCGTCAGATCGCCGGGTGCAGGGGTGGGGTTGGAGATCTCAACACACGTCCGGGCGATATGCGGGTAACCGGTCCGTAGCCTATTTAGGGACCGGCACTTCGTACATGGGCTGGACACCTTTCGCCTGGACCCGCATCATAAGCCTCCGTGGGCTTCCGATTTCACAAGAGCATCCGGCTTATCCCAGGGGTACGCCTCAATTTCGGCAAGCGGAGCTCGTCACTGTCCGTTGGAGGCAAGGGCTTCACAACTAACTTTTCGGGAAAAGGGGTCCGCAATACCGTGAGTTTGCCGGGCACGGGCCTCTCCTATTCGACCTATCAGAAACACGGGTCCCAGAAGCCACAAAGCCCCGCAACAAGGCAGCGGACGAAGATATTTGCTGTCGTCATATTAATAGTCTTCGTCGGCATTTGCCTATTGGCCGCTCTCGGGAGCAAGTGATTTTCTACGGAATCACTTCCGTCGGTGCCTGTCCCTGACTGAGCTTCGGAATAGTATCAAATTCGTAGACGTCCCCCTCTTTAGGCTGCGAGGTAAGGAGGTGGGTGTACTCTGCCCCCGGGGCTATCCAAGTGCCAATTTCGATTACTCGATTCCTTTTCCAAGGGGATTTGTATTTGGCGACAATCGATCGGAGATAGAGGCTTTGTAGTCCGGTGTTCTTGATGCGTATCTCGTAGTGGGGGAGATCAAGGGTGATGGCCGCACCGTACAGGTTGGCCGGGACCGGGGCTGGTGACGCGGGTTTCGGCACCGCATTTTCTCCTGTGTCCGCCGCCGTTGCTACGGGAGGCGGCGGAGAGACGGGCGCGGCGGGAATTGGCTCGAATATAATTTCTCGCGAAAGCTTTTCTCCCGCGACTGTGGTCACATTCAATGACGTCGCTAGGTACCCGCTCGCTTGAAACTGCAACGAAAGGCTGGAATCGGGCGGAAGCAAAAAGTCCCAACTGCCGTCACCATTGTCGCCGAGTGGCATGATCTCTTCACCGCCTAAAAACATGCGCACCAGAACGCTCGGCTGAGGTGTGACGTGAATCGCCGAGGGCCTTGGGGTCAGGGTAAATCTAACCTCTGTAGTCTTGGTGTCTTCCACCGAGACGTCGCTAGAAACGGGTTGATAGTGCCCGCTCTCGGCAGCAAGCGTGTGATTTCCGGGAGAAATCCCCGCGAGGAGCCCGTTGGTCGGTGTTAGCTTCTTGCCGTCGACTGTCCATGCCAAGATGTCCGGGTCTATGGGATTTGAATCTCCGCCCGAGTGAAGCTCAGGTTTTACCGCACCTTCTTCTCTAACCAGAGCCACTTGCCAATTGTCCGCCGCCATCGGATTGCCGTTTAGCTCATGTGAAACGCGTCGGTATCCTGGCAGCTTCAGTGAAAGATGGGTTGATTGCCCGGGCGGAATCTCAAATTTGACTGTGTTCGGGTCGGATGTTCCTGTGCGATCCTCACTCGGAGTCAACCTGACGCCGTCGGCCGTCAGCACAAAATTCGCCACCTGGTCGGAATGAATCACCAAGTCCGTGGTGCTTTGGTTCCAGACATCGCGAATTCCGAGCATCAGGGTCCCTAGAAGCAAGAGGACGGAGCACCGGGGTCCCCACTTCCACGACGGATTGGCGTTAGGTTGAATTCCCTCCTTCAAGGACCTCCAAGCGAAAATTGCACCGAACAACCACAGAAGAAAGCGGGCGCGTCCCGTTGGCACGAATAGGGACGCCACGGCCAACCCAGTCGCAATCTGAGGGGCATAGGGAGTCGTGAACGGTTGGGACGGCTCCTTTAGGAGTTCAAGATCGGCACTGAATTGAGCCAATTCAGTTGCACCCGCCTGTTGGGTTTTGAGAGCGAGCGCAAGTTGAACAGAAATGCTTTGGGCTGTCCTCTCAAGGTTACTCCTGACCTCGCGAATCTTGTTCTCGATGTCGGCCTTCTTGGAGTTAAATTCGTAATCGATCTTCTGAAGGGTGGTCTTGTCGAGAGGGCGGTTAGGGTCGTAAACGAATCGCGAGATGTGGCCATTCTTCCACGCCATCAGGGCGCTTCTTAGATTCGGCCCAAATCCGCGCACCCGAAAGTAAGGTTTGATGTCCGCTGCCGTCTCGATGTTGTACGACCGCAGCCTTGCGAGACGATCGGGGCCGATGCCTCTAATTGACGCGCCAGAGATGAAGAACGAGTCGAGGTACTCCTCCAATTGGAAGTCGCGGGACTTGAGACGCAGCTCCGCCAGCTTTTGGTTCCTTTGCACCGGGAGTTCGCCGTAGGCTTTGCGGAGCGCCTTCACCTTTTCCTTCGCTGAGGCGAACAATGGAAGCTGTGCCGCATATCCCGCTCCCATCTGGCGTTCGATTTCCTTCAATCGTTTCTGTACGTCCGCAATCTTCGCATTGAGCGCCGCGATAAGCGGCCTTCGAGGCGACCGAGTTCCCACGATCGTTATGTACGCGAATGCGCCGCCTACGAACAACACGGCGAGAGCATTCAGTTTGACGAGGACAGCTATTGCGAAACACGCACCGAATCCGCAGAGCCACCAGAAGCTCGGTTGAGGACTTGCCGATTCGGGCGGCGGCTCATTGCCCTGAACCCGGGGGATGGTCAGCCACGCAGTTGGGTAAGCTGGTGGCGCTAGGCTTTCGATGGTCGAAACAATCGCGTCGATTGTCCCACCGAGAATTTGAAATACTTGGAAGCCATCAGGAAGGAAGTATGAAACCCGGGATTTGCGGTACATCTCGCACCATGGGCACGCACCCCGGGGCGCGAAATACTCGTGAGTCGGGTCGGCTTGGCACCGGACGGTATTTTCAAGCAGGACTCGTATCTCTTTGGCCCACTCGGAGGGCGTTGGACGCCCTCCGGCAGCAGCGATGCGTGAGAATGCTCGCTCGAACAACTGAACCATGGGTTTCGGAATCGAGTCCATTGGGGGTGCCCCAGGAGGTGGCCGAATCCCTTGGGCGGCACCCGCGCCACCGTAGGCGTAGAGGAAGCGTTTTATCGCCTCGGGCATTTCCAAGTCTGGGCCTCCAACTCCGGCGAACGGGTGTTTGCCCAGGAACAGAATCTGGAAAATTAAAACCGCTAGCGTAAAATTATCGTGGTTGGGGGTACGAACAAGCGTAGCGAGCGATACGCCTTGCACCTCGGGCGCGAGAAAGTCAGGTATCCCCACCGGACACCAATATGTCGTTGCGCCGACTCGTATCTGAAACGAATCGCAGTCAATGAAACACACGTCTGCCTTTATCCCGACTAGGATATTGCGTTGATTGAAGTCTCCGACAACTGCCCCTGTCGCGTGAATGTCCTCCAAGGCGGCGCACAGATTGAAGGCAACTGTAACGAGAAACTTGTTCCTCGCCGTCGGGAATTTGGTCATCCTGCTCTTGGGACCATAGACGTCGTGGAGCTCTATTCCTGACACCCGTGGCATCAGGATCGCAAGGAGCTGCCCGTCTACGAAATCGGTAGGCCACGCGGTGTGGGACGCAAGGCCCGGGCGGTACATTTTGGTCATGCACTCGACCTTCCGCCGCTTTTCCGCGAGCTCTCGGGAGTCTTTGTAAACCTTGAGCACCTCGCCCGGGGTACTCAGCAATGCGAAAATTACGCCCTCTCCACCCCTCGCGATCTCCTCGCCCGGCCTAATCAGTCGGCCGGTCTTGGTAGAAAGTGTCGGGGGAATTCTCACGACGGCAGATGAGGACCAGGGTCTTGTCATCGTCGGTGCGCTCTAGGATTGCACGCGACGAAAGGAAATGGGCCAGCGGCTCCTCTAGGGTGGCGGCATCTTGGGCCTCTCGCAGACGGCCGAAAAGCGGGTCGAAGAAGCCGCCATGCACCGTTCGGTCTGCATTGAGAAGTATCAGGTCCTGCAGACCGTCGGTGAAGGCGGCGACTGCCCGGGGCAAGGAGGGCAGCGACTTGAACTGGAAAACGTCCTCCCAGTCAGGGGACGTAACAAACGTGGTGAGGTTCGCGTACTCCCCGGATGAAGGCCAAGTAATCGGTACATATCCTATCGCGTCGGAGACTACTATGGCTCCATCGCCAACTTGGCACACCCACGACATCCTTTCGGAGAGATAGCCACCCAATAGGGTGCACGAAAACTCTCGTTCGGCGACGGCGCACTTCTCGGCTTCCTGAGCGAGCCGTAGCCGAATCTTCCGGTACACGTCCCTAATCCACGTTAGAGTGTCATCTTCCGGGCCTCCTCTTGCTGAGGAGATCTCCTCCATCAATAGTTCAACACTCAGTTTGGCGGCAGCCTCGGAATGGCTCGCGCTTCCAGCCCCGTCGGAGACGGCGAAGATCAAATCCGACCCCAACGGGCCTTCCTTAACCGAACATGCGTCCTGACACGGCAGCCCGTGGTCGAGATGTCCCGACCCCACCACGCTTTGGGCGACGTGTTTCCACATCGCCTAGACTGAGGCCCATCCTGTCGGAGCAACGGGATTCTCCAATGCAACCTTGTCGCCCGGCTTGGACTGAGAGACGGCCTTCATTGACGAAGAAAGCCATTTGAAAAGCTCCCGGAAGCGTAGTCCGTCGAGCTTCAAAGGTGCGACGGAAGGACAGATTGCTGCGAGCTCTGCCATATCTGCCGATTCCACACCGATCGGGAAGAAGGCGAATGTCCCTTGTGCGTGCCCGCTTTGAATCTTGGCAATAGCGTCGGTCCACTCGTTTGAATTCTTGTCGGTCGAACTGCCGTCGGTAATCAACATTATCCATGGACGGTAATATTTAACCCCGGCGGCCTTGTACGCAGCCTTTCGGGTGGCAACAATATCAAGTCCCTTGAGCAGGGCCGCGCCAATCGGCGTGTCACCGCCTGCTTGCAAAGAGGGAGCGATGAAATTCTCAGCGGTGACGCCGGAGAGGAGCTCGGTCGGAGGGCCAAACGTGACGATTGCGATCTCAACTCGCTTTTGAGCGAGAGGGTCGAGCATCAACTCGTCCTTTAGGGTAACAAGGCCCGCGTTGAGTTGTTCAATTGGCTTCCCGCCCATTGAGCCAGACGTATCCAGGAGAAGAACGCAAAAGCAGCGGTTCTCCGCATTCAAAGCAAACGACTCTGTACCGAATTGGATTTGATCCATAAGTTGAAGGGGCCGCTGACTAGCTGGTTGGAGGACTGAGGGTGCATTAAATCACGCCACCCAAGCAATATATCAAGAGTCTAGTGCAAGCGATTTTACGTAGTAACAACCTGTTAGAGTATCGAGTTGGGGACCGGCGGGGTGTACGGGTAGTCGCGGGACGGGAACCACTGGTCCCAGTTCGCCGGGCTCCCATGCAACCCCGCGAGAAAACGATCGAGCCCCGAAACTGTCCAAAAGTTGACGTGTGATAGCCGCATCCAAAAGTTCCGAGCAACAAGCTCAACCTTATGGTTCACGAAGACGGTCGTGGCATCCGTCTCCTTCGGTTCCCCGTCGAGGGTTCCGTCTTCATTGTAGGCCATCTCCCAAAGCGTTCCGTCGGGCACTACGACTGCAGGGACAACAGCCGTCTCAATCTCCATCACCTGCTCGCTCCCGAGGTTTATGGCGCTGACGCACATTTCAACGGCCGAGGCCAACGCCTGCGACCACCGTTTGTAAATGTCGGTTTCCTCGTCGCGTTTGACCTCCAACCCATTGCCCTTCGGATTCAGTCGGATCAGGTTCTTTCCGACGAAGCTATATTGGCTATATATCCCACGCGTGTTGGCTCCCGCTGCGAACACGCCCCGGTGGGGACCGGAGAGGATGAAATGATGGAAAGCTTCCTCATAGGTGCGCGTTGTGCCCGACACCACCAAGGGATGACCTGTCGCAAGATTCTTGCATTCCACCGCAAACCTCAAGCAACGGGTACCTCGGTTGTTGAACATGTCGGCGCGTAGGTCGAACTGCCGCGATTTCTCCTCGATGGGGTCCACGTAATACCAGCCGTGCCTGAAATTCCCGCCGTGCTTCTTGAACAAGGCAGCCACTTTGAGCTCGAAGGCATACGTGTCGTTGCCCGCGATGGCGGCTTTTACATCATTACCTGTGATACTCATGGTCCGGGGTTGCTACTAAGCCTGGAGAAGAAGTAGCGGCTGCGAAAGTTGTTTATGCGGACGGGTGCGTCAGCTTCGCCACAAGGGCCATCGCCATCGCCTTTGCCGTGTCGACAAGGAGGGGAATCCCGTGCTGTTTGGCCTCTTCCTTGACCTTATTCCAAATCGTGTCTTCCCGGATGGATTTCAAGAACTCCTGTCCCTTTAAGGTCATCATCCTCACAATTGCGACGCCCGCTTTCAGTCGCCCTGTACCGGGCTCGGGGTAGACCTCGCCCGTGCCTTCTATTAGCCCTGCCTCGCGCATGATCTTGATGTGATAGCACAACGCGACGTCATCCGCCTGCGGTCGGCGGTCACGACCGCCCCCGTATTCCGCCCATATCAGGATTTGGCGTAGGAGGTCCATGTCGAGGGCGAGGGGAGGAGGGGAATCCATGGGCCGAGGCTGGACCGGCATCTTCCTGGGGCAATCAACATTCGCCCGGAGTAACACAAGGTAACACCTCCAAGGCGTTTCGCATTGCCGACGCTTCTGGCGTCATCGGTCCCGTGCCGGATGCACTTTCCACGTTTCCTGCGGCCGTTGCCCGGCTCCCGTCCGTCTTGAACACGGAGGAGTTTGCCTTCCTTGTCAGGTACGCCCCTCAAGTGGTGCGCCGGAAGATTCGCCAAAAGAGGATCAAGGCATTCGGCCGACCCGCGCGCATCCCGTGTCGGGAGCTTGAAAAATACGGCGTGAACCTCGGCGACGCTGCTATTTTGCTTCTTGAGCGAGCACGGGTGCTGTCTCCGGCGTGATCGTCCAATAGAGCTTCCCGGCCTCTTGGGTCGCATTGCCGTTGTACCGCGCCCAAAGCATACCCTGATTCCTATGGCAGAGGATTGTCGCCGTCAGTCCCGGGTTCTTGAACGCCGCGACGTGGTAGGTGCAGAACGAGTGCCGGAGGCAATTGTGCGGGTGGGGGACCTTGGCGTCGGTGAAAAGAAGACTCTTTTCACGCATATACTCGGCCGGGGTCATTGCCCAACACGCGTCGCTTGTGACCGCCAACCACGTCCACAGATTCTCGGGGAGCCCGTCAACGAAGTGCCTGCGCTTCGTCTTGATCTTGTGTTTCGGAAGGAGGATGCCCTTGTCCTTGAAATTGATGTCGGCCTTCTCCAAGCGATAAGCGGAAGCGAACCTGAGCCCGGCGAACGCTTCCAAAGCTAGCCGTCCGATGATGTGGCGGCGGTTGTCCGTTAGGGCAAAGGCAAAGAGCTTCGCGGTCTGCACGGGGGTCAGTATCCCAACGTGGTCGGTGGCGTCGTCCATCGTCCGTATGTCGTCGCACGGGTTCTGGAAGATTTCCTTCCGGTAAAAATCGAAGAAGGAGCGGATGTGCTTCCGCCAGTTGTTGAACGTGTGGGGATTGTCGTATCCCAAGTCGCTCTCAATCCAATCCTCGATGTCGTCTCCCGTGATTTGGGTGAGGCGGTTGGCCCCAAAGGCTTCCGCGAGCTTCTTCACCTTCTGGCGCTTTTGGCGGACGGTGTCGGCCGAGAAGTCCTTGCGCTCGTCGAGATCCTTCAGGAAGCCATCCACGGCCTCCTGGACCGTGAGGGTGGTCGTGACAACGCCAGAGGTCTTCTGGTGGGCGTTCCATCCCGCCACGACGTCTTGCCACGGGGTATCCCCGATCGCGGTCTTGAATGCCTGCCAAGCCGCAAGCTCTGCCCGCCTGGGCAAGTGGACAACCCCTTCTCGCCGCGCTTTGGCGAGCTCGTTGGCCCGTTTGTCGCGCTCCTTCTCGTCCGCGAAGAACTCGTTCCTCCGCTTGCCATCAACCCTGAACTCAACGCCGAAGGGCTTGGGCCTAGGCTCCTTGGTCTTAAAGCGGCGGATGCCTCTTTCCCCTGAACCCGAGTTGCCGTTTGGTTGTGCTTCCGGTTGCTCTTGAGTTGGCGATTTCAAGACCCAACGGGTAACATTGCGTCCCGTTGCGATCAAGCTTTCCCTCTAGAGGGCGGGCTATGCCCGGAAGTGGTGGACCCGATCAGGTTCGAACTGACGACCTCCTCAATGCCATTGAGGCGCTCTTCCAACTGAGCTACGAGCCCATTCGCCCATGCGAAGAGTGAGAAAAATCGGTCTTTCCATGGGGAACGCAAGGAGTTTTTGCCCGGACATTCCCGCGCATCCCGAGATACCTAGCCATTGAGGATGGGTGGCTCCTCTGACGGAGGAACGCCGTAGGGCCTGCCTAGCGCCTCTTTCAAACGGGTTTCATCGATTTCGCGCCGCTTTACCGCCCGGTACTCGGCCTCGCCAAAGAGGAAGATCATGACGCAGATCGCCGAGGTGAGGTACCGCCCAAAGTAGATCGTCACCGCAAATCCGACGACGGTGATCACCTTTGCCACCATGACCGCCCAAAAGGTCGCGCGCACATAGGGTAGGCGCATCGCAAGGAGCGCGCGCAGGATCCGACCTCCATCCATCGGAAACGCTGGAATCAGGTTGAAGACTCCCATGACAAGGTTGGCAACGAAGAGGAACCGTCCCATGTCCCCGATCGAGGACGGAATTGACACGTCGTCCCACCCATCCGGAAAACTGACCATGCACCAAAGCGCGGCAACGAGCAGGAAATTGACCGCCGGTCCCGCGGCGGCGACCAGGAACTCCTGCACCGGCTTTCTCGGAATGCCGTCAAACTCCGCCATTCCACCGACCGGTGTCAGCAGGATGCGCCGGACCCGGACGCCAAACCGCAGGGCCATGAACGAGTGCCCCAGCTCGTGGAGGACCACGCAGGCGAAGATGGCCAGCAGGAATGCGCCGCTCCACCAGAGGCCGGGGACCCCGGCCTGCTTCCACCCCTCGTCGCAGACATACGCAAGCAGCAGCAGGAAGCTGAAGTGCAGCGAAATCACGATCCCGCGGATACGGAACAAGTTGATTGACCAGCCAAGCATGCCCTTACTCTAGCCCATACCGCCCAAATCGCGAGCCAAGCCGTGGAAAACACCTCCAAAGCAGCCACCATCCTAGTCATAGACGACGACGCCGAGATCCGTTACTCGCTCGCTCGCGTCCTATCCTCCCGCGGCTACCTGGTCTCCGAGGCGCCGAACGGGGAGCAGGGGGTCGCCATGGTCAAGAAGGGGCCTCAGCCGGACCTCATTTTTCTCGACATCAGGATGACCGGCATGAGCGGGCTCGAGGCGCTCCAGCACATCCGATCGGTCAACCCGAAACAGCTCGTCATCCTTATGACGGCGTTCGGAACGGCGCAGACCGCCATCGAGGCGATGAAATTCGGCGCGCTCGACTATGTCATGAAGCCGTTCGATCCCCAGCGGGTGCTGGCCCTGGCCGAGAACGCGCTCAAGACCCACGCCGACCTGCGCGCGGTCGCCGAGTACAAGCCGACCATCAACACCGAGGATTACAAGGAGGGGATCGTCGGCTCCTCGTCGGTGATGCAGGAAGTCTTCAAGGTCATAGGCCAAGTCACGGCGAGCGACGTCACCGTGATGATCACGGGCGAGAGCGGGACCGGCAAGGAGCTCGTGGCCCATTCGATCTGGAAGCACAGCCACCGGGCGGGCAAGCCCTTCATCGCCGTGAACTGCGCGGCGATCCCCGACAACCTGATCGAGAGCGAGCTCTTCGGGCACGAAAAGGGGTCCTATACCGGCGCGACGGGACAGCGCATCGGCAAGTTCGAGCTCTGCGACGGCGGGACCATCTTCCTGGACGAGATAGGCGACATGGCGCTTGCGACCCAGACAAAGATCCTCCGGGTGCTCCAGCAGGGGGAGATCCAGCGGGTCGGCGGGACCGAGACGATCCGCGTGGATGTCCGGATCATCGCGGCCACGAACAAGGACCTTGAGGCCATCGTGAAGACGAAGGCCTTCAGGGAGGACCTGTACTACCGCCTCAACGTGGTCCGCATCAAGATGCCGCCGCTGCGCGACCGCATCGAGGACCTCCCGCAGATCGTGGATTTCTGCCTGCAGAACCTGGTCAGGCAGCGGAAGGCACGCACCTCCCGGGTGTCCCCCGAGGCGATGGCCGTCCTCACGCGGCACGTATGGCCGGGCAACGTGCGCGAGCTCGAGAACGTCGTCTACCGCAGCGCCGTCGTGGCACAGGGCGACGCGATCCTGGTGAAGGACCTTCCGCCGGAGATCCGCGGGGCCGCCGGCGAAGCCGCGCCCGCGGCGGCACTGACCCTGGAGGCCGCGCTCGATTTCGTGGCCGACAGGGTGACGGCGTCGGAGCGGCCGCTGTGGCCGCAGGTGGAGCGCGAGATAGCCCAACGGGTGCTGAAGGCCGCGAACGGGGACGAGGCCGCCGCCGCAAAGCGCCTGGGCATAACAAAGGTCGCCCTTCGCAAGCGCCTCTAGGCGCCGCCATACCCATCCGGATGGGTGCGGTGCCAGTTCCAGGCCGTCGCCACGATCGAGTCGATGTCCGGAAACCT
>Ga0302326_10029047_pt1 | contig 11111 bp, 12 predicted proteins | sample Palsa_T0_3_FD_202264 | JGI IMG/M metagenome (GOLD analysis project Ga0302326, IMG submission 202264) | Peat permafrost microbial communities from Stordalen Mire near Abisko, Sweden - Palsa_T0_3 | ecosystem: Environmental > Terrestrial > Soil > Palsa > Peat permafrost | place: Sweden: Abisko...
GCTCGCTTACCCCGAGCTGGCTGTGCGGAACATCGAAGTCGCGTCGGCGGCTTAATCCATAACCTGAAAGGAAACTAAAATGAGTAACATTCAAGTTGGTTATGGTCACGGAGATGTCGTCGGTGTGCCGTTCGACTTTTACTCGGGCGCAACCCTGGTAACGGGCAGCACCATCACGATGCAAACGGCTATCTTGGCGTTGAACCCGTCCGCCGGGGTCGCGCTTACGATCAATCTACCCCTCAACCCGGTGGATGGAGCGTATGCGGAGATCACGAACGTGTCCAGCTCCATCATCACGCTGACAGCGGTCAATGCGAACACAGGCGATGTCATCGTCGGTGCGGCTACCCCGGCAACTCTGCCGGCCGCCACGCAGACTCCGCTGGTGACCACGTCCATCAAGTACCGCTACACCCTGAACGGCTTCCAGCCGGCCAGCGGCGCCGCGGTGAACCCGCGCAGCTGGTTGCGGGTGCAGTAAAAAAGAAGAAAGCACCGCCGCCCTCACCCGGTAGGTGCACAGTGGTGGACGTCCGCCCGTTTAAGTAGACGTGACAGCTCGGAGAGACGGCACTAATTTTCAGAGAGGCGCATGGCTCAGACCAACCAGCAGATCATCACCGAAGCTTTCCAGAAGCTTGGCGTCGTACGCGAGGGCCGACAACCGTCAGCCACGCAGTCCGCCAACGGGATGACCATTCTCAACGACAACCTTCTAACGCAGATGCGCGACGGTTGGGGGAACATCGGCTGGTACCCGCAGACCATTGCGCAGTTGAACACCAACGCGCCTCTCAAAGACGAAGACATCGCCGACGTGAAGTGGATCCTCGCCGGCTGGCTCTCCGTGCACTACGGCGTGACGATCCCGCCGTCGCCGGACCCGCTTAACGGGTTCGACCTCGGCGCCCAGATCTATCAGGCGATGCGCCGGCTCACGAAGCGGTACCTGAAGTACACTGAGTGCGATCTCGGCGAACTTTCACGCCCGCAATCTGGACCGTGGGGTGGACCTTCATGGCTGTGATATACTGGCGGTATGGGTGACGGTCGCGGACGGACAGTAGAAGGAAATAAAGCCGCAGCAAATGCCAGAGCTAGCGGAGCGAAGCGTTATTTTACAGGATTACCGTGCAAGTACGGCCATGTGGCGGAGCGACTCGCGGTCAACAGTCTTTGCGTAGACTGCATGGAGATGCGCCGTAAAGCGAACATGCACTGGTTTCGTGAACATGACAAGAAACGTCAACAGACTCCAGAGCGCCATGCCGAGAAAGCGGCCAATGAGCGCAAAAACCGAAAAAAGCCGCACCGACAGGCGGCTCGCGCTGCCGAGCGGATGGCTCGCATAGCTGCACAATTGGAGCGTACCCCGCCGTGGGCGGATCTTATGACGATAAGGCAGATTTACGATACGTCTCACTGGATTACTAAAGTGACCGGGCTAGAGCATCACGTAGATCACATTATCCCGATGCGAGGCAAACTCGTGAGCGGGCTGCATATAGCGGAGAATCTTAGAGTGTTACCAGGTCCCGAAAACCTCGCTAAAGGCTCTAAGTTTATGAGCTGATGGGACAGGCGCAGCCGGCTGTCATACCGCTTCCTCTTGCTTCGTATCAGCTGGCCGACCTTCGCGCCGGCTCGAAGCGGTTGATCGGGTGCTACCCTGAGCCAGCACAGCAGACGCAGCCGAATGACGAAGAGGATCAACAGCCCGCGAGCCTACGCCGCTGGCCCGGCCTCTCGGCGTTCACGCCTAGCGGCCTGACGAACCCGCTGCGCGGTATTTGGGAAATGGCGGGCGTCGTGTACGCCGTCATCGGGTTCGATCTTTACACGATCTCGAACGCTGGCGCGATCACGCTGGTGCCGGGATCGACGAGCGGCATCATCGGTAACGGCTTTGTGCGCATGACCGACAACGGCGCCTGCCTAGTGGTGCTGGTGCCGGGCACCGATGTCTGCTACACCTACACGCCGTTCAGCGGCGGTGGCGGCGTACAGCAGCTCACGAACTCGTTCTTTCTTACATTGGGCGGCGCGCTCGATTGCTGGTTTGTCGACAGCTACATCGTGTTCCTGGCGAACAACAATAACGGTCAGGGCTCGTACACGTTCTTCAACGACGACGGTCGGCAGGTGTCTGGCAACGCGCAGATCACCTTCACCACCGCGGCGTCGTTCAATCGGCAGTTTGGCACCGATCCATTCTACGCTCTCTGCGTCGACCACCGAGAAATTCTCGCGTTCGGGTCGCGCTCGTCGGAAGGTTTCGTGAACACCGGCAACCCGACCGGCACACCGTTCAGCGCGGCGGCCGACACGTACATGACGTACGGCGTGCACCCGCTATGCCCCTACAGCGTCGCGCTGCAGGATAACTCGGTGATGTGGGTCTGCAACGACCTCACGGTGCGCCGCCGGAACGGCCAGACACCGACGCGCATCTCGACGGCTGGCATCGAAGCGGTGCTCTCGAACGCGGCGAAGAACAATTTACTCACCGGCATGTACGCGCTGACTTCGCCTGCCGGCGGACCGACGTGGAACGGCCATCCGTTCTATATTTTGACGATCCCGCTCGCGGAGCGCACGCTAGTCTATGACTGCGTGACGCAGCAGTGGTTCGATCTCGTGTCGGTGCTAAACGGGCAAGAGGTGCAGTACCGCGGCCTAAGCTACTTCAATGGCTTCGGCAAGCAGTTGATCGGCGACTCTGAGAGCGGCACCATCGGCTACCTGGACGACACCGTCCAAACAGAGTTTGGCAACCCGAACGCGCCGGTCGTGTGCGCCTTCACGACGCAGCCGCTGTACAATCAGAACAACCGCCAGATCGTGCGGCGCGTTGAGGCGGTGGTAACGGCCGGTCAAGGACCGACACCAGGCGTTGCGCCGCGCATCAGCCTACTGCTCTCGGACAATTGGGGCGAGACATTCGATGTGTCGGGAGATGATTCGCAGACGCTCGGCGTGCCGGGCGACACTTCGAACCGCGCAGTGTGGTGGAACATCGGCCAGTATTACAGCCTGGTGATGCAGTTTCGCGTAACGGACGCATCACCCACCTTCACGGTCGACGTGACCGCGATGGTTGAACCCTGCAAGTGGTAACATGGCGATAGTGCTCAAGTCGAAGCCTGGTCTGTCGAGCACGACCGTGCTGAACATCCCGAAGGACTGGGATCCTACCTGGTTCCGCAACTTCATCAGCAACCAGCTGAAGGGTGCGGACGTCCGTAACGCGATCGGCGCGAACGGGATCACGGTATCGGGAACGATCGCGAGCCCATACGCCACGATATCGCTCGGGCCCGGCCCGGTCGTCCTACAGCCCGCTGCCAGCCCGACCTCGCCAACGCTGACCGTCGTGACCACGTCGAACACGCAGCCAGCTATACAGATCAACGAGTCCCAGACCAACACGCAAGGCGGGCTGATATTCTACGACACAAACCTATCCGCCATTGTGGCCGGGATAGGTATAGGTGCGGCGGTTACTGGGCAGGGCGTTACAGACCTTGCACTGTTCTCCAGCACCAACATAGTCCTGGGACCCGGCGGAGGCAACGTCATATACCTCCGGTGCGCGGCGGCCGGGACGGCGATAACCAGCGCATCTGGTACGACAGCCCTGCAAGTTAATGCTAATGCTAGCGGGGCAGCTTCCTCGGCCGCGACCTTCACCAACGGCGCGGGCTCCACGACCTGGACGGCTTCGATCCTGAACCCGAGCGCCGCCTCTGGCGCGAACTCCGGTCTGCTGATCGAGGCGGGAAGGAGCGGCACCGACTACCCGCTCTATATCACGAACTACAATGGTGGCACGCTCTTGATGTACGTGAACGGCCTTGGCGGGGTAGGTATCGGAGTAGCGACGGGGCTTGCAGCTGGATCGCTCAGCGTCGCGAACAATATCATAGCTGGCAGCTACTTTCAGACCGGGCAGGGTGCGTACCTGATGGCGAGTAGCGTAGCATTCACCGCGGGTGCTACAGGGAACGCCCCGACGCTCACCGCCGGCCCGGTGGCAGGCAACCCAACGAAGTGGATTGCTATTGACGACAACGGCACAGTTCGACACATACCCGCGTGGTAACGACGATGATTCAACAGAGAGGTGAGCAATGACGAACCAGACAGACACAGGGCAAGAGCTTGCGGCGCACATCGCGTCCGCGCTGAAGGATCACCCGAACGCCGAAGTGCGCGTGAATCCGACGATTCAGGTGCCAATCCCCGAGCACATTGCGCGGAACCTATTAGAGTTTCTCCGACGCGTACAATCGACCGGCATGGAAGCCATTGCCTGGGTAGAAGCCTTTCAGTTCGTGCAGCAGCACGTCCCGCAGCCGCAAGCGCAGCCGGGCGTACCGTTCAACGGGCTGCCGGCATCTCCTCCGAAGTGAGATAGAGAATGGCGATGTTGAAGTGGACAATGGAATCAGCTTGGGCCGCCGTTGCCGTGGTGATAACCACAGCCGGCGGCATTTACACGTCCGTCTATCACAACGGACAGGTGAACCAGCAGATAGTCGAGCTGCAGCAGAAGAGCGCGCAGACCGAGACGCACGTCGCGAAGCACGACGACCAGCTCGCGAACATACAGCAACAGAACGCGGCGATGAAGCAATCGCTGGACGACATCAAAGACACTGTCCACGACATTCAGTACCAGGTGAGGAAACCACAACATGGCAATCACGAATGAAACAGTTCTCGATCCGTCAATCGATAGGCGTCTGGCAGTTGATCTGGATGCTGCAGAAAGGGATGAACTCACGGCATATCGCGATACTCGTGGCAATTGGACGTGCGGTCGCGGGCATCTGATGCCGCAGCCCGCTCCGGGCCGGTCATGGGAAGGGTTCACCGTCGTACAGTCAACCAGCGACAAGTGGTTCTGCACTGACATCATGAACGCGATGAAGCTCGCGCAGAAGTGGGATGAATTCGAGTCGTGCGACACGCCGTGCCGCCAGAACGCGCTCTACGAGATTGCGTTCAACATGGGCGGCAGGTGGGAGCAATTCGGCCCGACGCGCGCAGCCGTCAAGGCACAAGAGTGGCAGACGGTGCATGATCACCTTCTTGCGAGTGAGTGGGCGAAAGAGGTGCAGCCGCATGGATTCGATAAACCCGGACGAGCAACCCGTATCGCCGGCTACTTCCTTACGGGACAGTATCCGCCAGCAGCTGGTTCGCATTGACTGGCGTGACATCGTCATTCTCATCCGCGTGGATACGATCTTGACGGTGGGTACGATTTATTTGTTCAAGCACGCCGACCCTCTGGTGTTCGGCTCCTGGGCTACTTTCGCGACGACGATGGCCGGTCTCTATCACTGGCTGGTCGTACGCGATTCGAAGCAGCCCGACGCAGGAGGGTGACATGCCGGCATTACTCGCACTGGTTCCGCTGAAGGATTGGATCTACGGTGGCATCATCGTCGCACTGCTCGCCGGCTTCGGCTGGTACACAGTGCACGAGCGCCATATCGGCGAAGCCAAGATCGAAGCGTCCGACAAGAAAGTCGCGGACGCTCAGATCGTTCACAACAAAGAGGTGGAAGATGTTGTTGCCACAAAACTCAGTGCCGCTATCAAAGATTACGATGCGCTGTCTCCTATCCCTGTTCCTCGCTCTGTCCCTGTGCTCGTGTGCAGCACGTCCGGTGGCAGTGATGTGCCCAGTGGGGAAAGCGCCGTCGCCGGAAGCAATGGCGCCGGAGCCGGAGTACCCATCGGTGCAGGGCAGCCTGATGCAGGATTTGACCCAGCCCCGGCCGTCAGTGTCACCGGCACAGACGCCGACAAAGAAATAGTCCATCTCCAGAAGAAGATCAAGCTTCTCCAGGACACGATTGCTGCATATCAAGCGGGCGGACTGGTAGCAAAATAAGATGGCAGCTCAGGGCGGATTGATCGGCGCCGCTAATGGTGACACGGGCGCCGCAGCTTATGCTGACGAACAGGAAGGCGCGAAGACAGCCGCTCAAGCCGCCGCAGCTAACCTGCAGGCGGGAGAGTCAAACCCCGCGTTCCTGAAAGCCGCACAGACGACGATATCGGATCTTAACTCGAACAACTTCGCTGGTGCGTGGAGTAGCGCGCTGTCCACGTCCGGCCTGTTCGGTACGAACTACAATTCGCAGACGACTGATCCGTTGCTGCAAGCGATGGAGTCGAGCAACGGGCTGCAGGCGTTAGATCCTACGAAGCAGTGGACCTCCGCCGAAGACACGTCGTTCTACAACGCGTTAGGCTCGAACCCGGTCTATAACGGCAAGACTACCACCGGCCTCAACGGCACGACCGAGAGCTTGGGCCAAAACCCGTATAGTCTGTGGGGCTCGGGCGCGGATCTGACGAACGGCACCGACGCTAAGGCAAACAACGCCTCCGGCAGCGACATCCCGAACGTCGATCAGTATGCCGGCGCGCGGCCGACGAAGAGCTTCCTGAGCAAGTACGGCGCCGACATTGGTGCGCTCGCTGCGACGGCGCTGTCGTTCGGTGTAGCTGCTCCCGCGCTAGCTGGCGCGCTAGCAGCTGACGGCATCGCGTCCGGCCTGGCAGCCGGCGCTATTGCCGGCGGCGTGATGGGTGCAGTCAACACGATAGCCGTCGATGCAATCACTGGCGCCCCAATAACCGCGGGCGGCGTACTCGGCGGCGCGCTCGGCGGAGCAGCTGGCGGCGGCTTAGTGCCGTTGGCCGGCGGCGCGATTAACAATGCGACCGGCCTCGGTAGCACGTTGTCTACTGGCTTAGCGGGCGCAGGTGTCGGCGCCGCGCGCAGTGCGCTCACTGGCGGTAACGTCGGTATCGGCGCGCTGTCTGGCGGCGTCGCGGGTGCCGTACAAGGATCGGGCGTCCTCGGCAACATCAAGTCTGGTGTGGCGGGCGCGACTGGCAGCACGGCGGCCGGATCTCTCGCGACAGCCGGAACGAACTACGCCATCGGAGGCGCCACCGGCTTAGCTGCCGGTGCGTTGATGGGTACACAGCCGTCGGCGACACAAAACGTCAACATGTCGCAGACGCAGCAGGTTCCGAGCAGTGGCGCTATGCAAATGAACGCGCCGATCAACGGCATGTATGGTGGCGTCTCGCAGCCGAGCGGCGCGAACACCAGCGGCACGGCAGCGACCGGCGCGACTTCTACAGCACTGGCCGCAGGGCCAAACATTTTCGGCAATCTTGGCAGCACGACGGGAACCAACGGTAGCACTATGGGACAAAGCACAGATACATCTCTCGCTGGTACGATCACGGGCGCCCTGCCCGGTGTTCTGCAGGCGGGTGCAACCTCGGCGGGCGCGCTCGCTGCTTCGAACGCGCAGGTGAATGCGGATCAGAACGCTATCACTACGCAGCAGGGCAATCTCGGCAACATCAACAATATCTGGTCGACGCAGCAACAGCTCGGCCAAGGCGCTGACACCGCGCTCGGCAGCGCGCTCGGCACGAACGGCCAGCCTGCCAACTATTCGAACTTCGAGAACATGCCCGGCTACCAGTTCGCTGTGAGCCAGGGCACGCAAGCCGTCCAGCGCCAGGCCGCTGCGATGGGTAACGCGTACACGCCGAACACCGCGGCCGCTGTCGGACAGTACGTGACCGGCACCGCCTCGCAAGATTACAACACCTACATCAGCCAGCTGATGGGTGCCGCCGGCCTCGGCTCGACGGCGAACACCGCGCTACAGACTGGCAGCCAGCAGAGCAGCAACAACATCAGCCAGCTGCAGCAGAACATCGGCCAAGCGCAGGCGGGCGCGTACAGCAGCGTCGGCAGCGCCGCGAGCGGCCTCTTCGGGGCGAACGGCGCCGGCACGAGCTTGATCAATGCCGCGGGTCGAGCGCTCGGCGGCGGCGGGAGCAGCGGCTCGGGCGGCAGCTCCAGCAGCGGCGGTGGCATGACCGCGAATTCGGGTGATACTACGAGCGGCGGCGTCGATCCTACGACAGGCATCCCGTACGATATCGAGAATCCGAGCACGGGATCAACGCCGACCACCACGAGCTACAATGCGAGTGATCCGTTGGGGCTCGGCACGTCAACGTCTTCTGATCCTAACTGGAGCAGCGTCACTGACAGCTCCTTCAATGGTAGCGGCGTGAGCGGCAGCACCGGCCTTTGGAACAGCGTGACCGACACTGGCAGCAGTGACATCGGCAGCGATGCAACGAGCTTCTTGGGAGACTGGTAATGGCTGATATTGCTGACAACGGCTCGTTCAACCTAGGGCTCGCGAACATCGCGATGCAGAACAGTGGGCCGACCGCTGTAGCGAACCAGCAGAACACAAACGCGAACACTCAGCTAACGCAGCAGCAGACCCAGGCTGCGGCGATGCAAAACAAAATAATGGCAACACGTATGCCGTTGATTCTGTCGCAGCTGAATGATGAGAATGCTGGCAACACCGACACGTCAGGCTCCGCTGCCCTCAAGGGGCAGGCGAGTGAGAGCAGCGCCGGCTCGCAGCCGACTACGCCTGGATCTGACATCGCTGCAGAAGACAAGTCGGCGGTAACGCCGGACCAAAACTTTTATCAACCCGCGCTGATAGACGCAGCTCTTCGCTCGAAATACTTCGTACCGCAGTACACGCCGCAAGAGATGCAGGCGCTGAAGAAGGCATATCGCGTCGACCCAAACAACCAGTATGGCATGGGTCCGCAGCGCGTGATGGCGATGCATGATATGCGCATCCAGCAACAGACGCAGAACAGCCAGGTAGATGCTCGCGACGACTTCGACAAGATGCACGCCGTAACCGATGCACCGGACGGCAATGCGATGGACGTGCTCGAAGCCTCGCACCCTGAGACTGTCGCCGCGATCCGCAAGCAATTCGCGAAGGATCCCGATGCTGCGATGGACGAAGACGCCGCCGCGCGCATGTTCGCATCGCACGTCGCGGGTGCTGTTCACCAATACACCGGCCGCGAGGCTGTGAAGGGCGACGATGGCGTGTATCGCGACAAGGACACCGGGATCACAATCCCCGGCGTCGAGAAGGTCGGCCTGTCGACCGATCAGTACATCAAACTCGCGCACGAAGCGATCACGCCGTCTGTCGATATGCCAGACGGCAGTGGCGGCTCGATAAAGGTCGCGCCGTGGAAGGCAGCGCAGATGTCTGGCGCGAAGAACATCAACGGTCCTGGCGACTGGATGATGGTCCGTGCCTCGCAGCTCGGCATGCCCGGCGCTGCGTCGACATTGAGCGGCAACAGCGCGCAGAAGCAAGAGGCGCGCGCGACCGCTCAGTCCGCACTTGATAACGTGCAGGTTCAGCACGCCGCTGCGCCCGCGACGAACCCGAGCGGCCAACCGAAGTCGCAGAACGGCACCGGCAGCGCGCGAAACGCTCAGGGCAACATCGACCCGCAGCTTACCGACGCCCTGCACGATGACAAGTACGACTATACGCCGACGAACAACGGTCAGCCGTACAAGCCTGCCATCGGCGCCACGCCGCCGCCGCAAGTCATGGAGGATATGAAGAACCAGACCGCGGCCCGCAACGATCTCGCCAAGACCTCGAACCAAGGTGTTGGTGCCGCGTCCGCTGCTCTCACGATGTACAAGGCCGCTCAGGACGTGCTCGCCAAGGGTAACTACGACGGCGGCGCGTGGAACGCGGAGCTGGCGAAGTATTCGAAGTGGCTACCCGCCGGCTGGCAGAATCATATGACTGGAGACTATCAGGAGACCGCTAAGTATCTTGGCACCGCGGCGCTGCAGTCTGGCAAAGGTATCTTCGCCAAGATGACGCAGATGGAGGCGAAGATGCTGGTCAACGAGCTGAACCCGTCGCCGAGCATGGATCCTGGTGCGTTGCGCGACATGATTAGCAAAGGCGCCAGCATGGCGCAGTACAGTCTCGACTCGTCTAAGCGTGTCCCGGCGTACCTGCACGCAGGCAAAGACGCTAACCAGTTCAACTCCTGGAATCAAGAGCATTTCCCGATGCAGACCGAGACACAGCCGACGACGGCGAAGCCGAACGCGGGTGTCGCACCCGCCCCGAAATATACTGATGCACAGGTGAGAATGTACATGCAGAAGCACGGACTCCAGGACGAGCAAGCAACGCGCAAAGCGCTGGGGATGTAATGGCCGATGACACTGTAGACATCAGCGGGATGCCTGACCCGACGACCATCGGGCTCAGCCCGACTGCGCAGGCGGATCCTACCGTCGACATGCCCACCCCTCGCCAGGTGTACTACCACCGGATGGGCTACGACAAGCCGGGCAATATGCCGAAGGAGACCCCGAGCGACTCGGAGGTCCAGCGGTTCATGAGTGACCCGGACGCATTCCCTGACATGAGCAAGCCGCAGAAGACCGGCCGCCAGATGCTGTCATCGCTCTCCGGTCTCCCGAGCATCATCGCGCAGGCGAACCCGGTCACGCCGGTAGTGGCGGGCGTGGTAGGCGGATTGAACGCGCTACCTGCCTCCATAGGCGCTGACCTAGAGGGCACGATCGGGAACAACCCGGACGAGGCCGCCCGGCTCGGAGCGCTCGCTAGCGAGAAGCTACGGAGCGGCGCGGGCGCGGTCTACAACCTCGCGAACTACCTCCCCTCCAAGATCATCACCAAGGAAGGTCAAGAGTACGCCGACCGCGTGCTCTCCCTACCGCAGCAGGTAGCGAAGTCTGCCGAGCCCGCGCTCAACGCCACCATCGGCGCGCCCGCCACCACGTCCCTCGGCGAGTACGCTGGGGGCGCCGCCACGCTCCTGCCTGGGCTAGGTGTCAAGGGCGTAGCGCGCGGCGCCATCAAGCTCGGGAAGGACGGCGCGGGCACCGTCGTGAGCGCGCTCAAGCCGAACGTGGTCCCTGAGGGGACGACCTACGACCAGGGCGGGGCCGCGGTCGCACCCAGCACGACCATAAAGCCTGACGTTGACGCGCCGGTCACGGGCGACAGCCTCCGCGCGCAGCCGAACCCGATACCCGCCCCTGAGGGTACCGTACACCGTACCCTCACCGAGGAGGGTAAGTCACCGGCCTCCCTTGCGCCGGAGGCAGCGGCGGCCGAGCCCGCCCCAGCCCCGCCGAGCCCCGCCTTCGAGTCGCC
>Ga0302326_10029048_pt1 | contig 11111 bp, 9 predicted proteins | sample Palsa_T0_3_FD_202264 | JGI IMG/M metagenome (GOLD analysis project Ga0302326, IMG submission 202264) | Peat permafrost microbial communities from Stordalen Mire near Abisko, Sweden - Palsa_T0_3 | ecosystem: Environmental > Terrestrial > Soil > Palsa > Peat permafrost | place: Sweden: Abisko...
CCTCCCGAGTCAATATATTGCAGAGAGTTTCCTGTGTTTACAATATTTTACGAGCGTGGGGGGGAGGGGGGTAGGTCAGTTGTTGGCCCGTTGCGGCTTGTCAGTTGCCAGTGGCCAGTCACACTGCGACCTTTCGGCAAGCTCAGGGCAGCCTCTGAAGGCCATCTCGACGCGAATACGGGTCCTTCGACTCGGACTGAAGTCCTCGCTCAGGATGACAGCACTGAAGGGAAGGATTGCCGGTCAGCCCTCTGCGCGCTTTCTGAGGAAGGCCGGAATCTCCAGATCATCCGTATCGTAGCGAATCTCGACGCTGCTGCTTACGGTATCCATCGGCTCGGGCGCGGAGTTCTGGCGTCGCAGAGTTTCCTCCAGCGGTTCGGCGTGGCGCACAATTTCCGAATCGATCTCGTCGAAGTTGTCGGGGAGATAGGACGCTGCGCGTGGACGTTCCGGCACTGGCATCTCCGGCTCGGGTGCTTTGACAGGCTCGGGATTCGCCGGCGCTTTTGTCTCCCGCATCGCCGCTACTTCGTAGGTCGCATTCACGCTGGCTGCCGATGCCCGTGCGTTGTGAAGCGCTGTCGCTGGCTCGGAGTGCTCGCGCCGCGGGCGGACCTCTCTGAAGCCGGTCGCGATCACGGTGATCTTCACTTCGTCCTTCATCTTTTCGTCGAGCACCGCGCCGAAGATGATGTTCGCATCCTCATGGGCAGCGCTCTGAATGATGGTGGAAGCTTCGTTCACCTCGGCCAGCCGCAGAGAGCTTGAACCAGTGATGTTGATGAGGATGCCGCGTGCGCCATCGATAGCGCCGGCCTCCAGCAGCGGAGAGGCAATCGCGGCCTGCGCCGCCAAGGTCGCACGGCCTTCGCCCTTCGCGGTCGCGGTACCCATCACTGCGTAGCCCATGCCTGCCATGATGGTCTTCACGTCGGCGAAGTCGCGGTTGATGATGCCGGGAATGGTGATGATGTCCGAGATGCCTTGCACAGCCTGCCGCAGAATATCGTCGGCGACGCGAAACGACTCGAAGAAGCCGGCATCTTTCGCGACCGCCAGCAGCTTCTCGTTGGGGATGACGACGGTGGTGTCGACGGAGTCGATCAGCTCCTGCAAGCCGCGCTCTGCCTGGTTCTGGCGGCGCTTGCCCTCGAAGGCGAACGGCTTGGTCACGACCGCGACCGTCAGCGCGCCCATCTCGCTGGCCAGCGAGGCGATGATCGGGGCCGAGCCAGTGCCCGTGCCACCGCCGAGACCCGTGGTCACGAACACCATGTCCGCGCCCTCCAGCGCTTCGATGATCTTGTCGGCATCCTCCAGCGCGGCCCTGCGACCGACCTCGGGATTGGCGCCCGCGCCGAGGCCGTTCGTCAGCTTCACGCCGAGTTGGATCTTCACCGACGCCTTGGAACCTTTCAGCGCCTGGAGATCGGTGTTGGCAACGACGAACTCCACGCCCTCGAGGTGCGACTCGATCATGCGATTGACCGCGTTGCCGCCGCCGCCGCCCACGCCGATGACCTTGATCTTGGCGCTGTTGAGCAGCTCTTCGTTGAAGTGAATGCGAATGTCGCTTTCCGGCTGGTTCTTATCGTTGAAATCTTCAATCATCGCTGACCCCATTAGCGCTGCATGGCAGCGCTGCTCAAATCGGAAGGTTATTTACACGCCCTGCCTGGCAAACAGGGCTTTGATCTTCGCACCCAGTCCTCGATCAAGATTCATGCGCGCCTGCCGCGCCCGATGTCCATATAGCACCATGCCGATCACGGTTCCGAATTCCGGCTCCAGCAGCTGCGATGGCAACTTGGCAATGGGCACGGGATAACCTTGGCGAATCGGCCGGCGCAGGATGTCTTCTGCGACTTCGAGCAAGCCGCTGAGCCGCGAGCCGCCGCCGGTGATGACCAGTCCAGCGCCCAGCAACTCGGAGATGCCCGCTTGCCGCAGATGATCGCGCAGCAACTCCATCAGCTCGCGGGCGCGGGGCTCCAGGATCTCGCCCAGCATGCGTTGCTGCATTAGTCGCGAAGGCCGATCGCCGACCGAAGGCACTTCAATCTCATTGCCCTCAGGAATGCGCGTGACGATGGCGCAGCCGAACATCTTCTTGATATTCTCCGCGTCGGGCAACGGGGTCTGGAAGCCGACCCCGACGTCGTTGGTGAAGTGATCGCCGCCAATCGGAATGGCGCCGGTGTGGATTACGACGCCCTCGTAGTAGACGATCAGGTCGGTCGATCCGGCGCCGATGTCCACCAGGCAGACGCCCAATTCGCGCTCGTCGGTTTGCAGCACGGAATCAGCGCAGGCCAGCGCTTCAAACACGGTGTCGTTCACATGGATCCCAGCGCGGTTGACGGCGGAAATCACGTTCTGAGTCGCGGTGCCTCCTCCGGTGACGATGTGGACCCGCACTTCCAGCCTTCTTCCCATCAGTCCGGCAGGATCGCGCACGCCACCCTGACCATCGAGGATGAACTCCTGCGGCAACAAGTGCAGCACCTCGCGATCGTCAGGCATCGCGATGCTGCGCGCCTTCTCCACTGCCAGACGGACATCATCGCGGCTGATCTCCCGCGAGCGCGAGCCCAGAGTGATGCCTCCGTGGCTGTTGACGCCGCGAATGTGCGAGCCGGCCACGCCCACCACGGCATGCTCCACCGGTACTTGCGCCACGTTCTCGGCCTCTTCTACCGCCTTCTTGATGGAATCCACCGCTTTGTCGAGATCGGCAATCACACCTTTGCGCATGCCGCGCGAATCGGAGATGCCATGCCCGCGATAGCGCAGCGCATAGTCATTCACCTCGGCGACGATCACGCACGTCTTGGCGCTGCCGAGGTCGATCACCGTGAGCAGGTTCTCTGTTTGGCTTCCCATGGTTTACGTATGCTTCTTCGTCTTACTGGGCGTTGGCTTTTTCTGCTGCGCCGGCGGCTGCGGCGTCGCCGTGACGGCGCTGGCCGGAGTATTCGCTGCACCCTGCGGGACTTCAACGCCCGGCGAATCCGGATTGACGATTACCTGGTGGTCATAACGCAAGTCCACCGACTCCAGTTTGTGGAACTGCGTGCGCCACTCCTGCACATGAGCGACATAGACTTTGAAGTGCTCCAGGAAATTCGCCGGGCCAAGATGCACCAGTACTGCCCCTTGCGGATCGGTGACCGTCGCCTTTACGTCGTACGGATCGGACAGATCGACATCGCTGATGTCCGCCGTGTAATGCCCGCCACTCGAATCCAACTCCTTCGTGAACTGCGAATAGATCTTCATGCGCGCCGCGCGAGTCGAGAGCGGGTCACTTTCCGAGATGCCGACCACAACCGGAAACGAATACTTCGTCGTCTGGCCTGGCGAAAGTTCCATGATCACGCCGTTGCCATCGATCAGCGCGATGCGCGAGCCAATCTCGACAAAGGCTACGGGAGTACGTTCCGTGATGTCGATCTTCAGCCGGTTGGGCAGCAGACGCATGACCGACGCCGACTGTACCCACGGAATCTGCTCCAGTTGCTTTTTGCGCTCCTCCAGCGGAACAAAGAAAACGTTGCGATCGATGTCGCTGGCCATCACGTTTCGAACCTGCGCGCGGCTCACATTGTTCGTGCCGGAGATCGCGATGTTGTCGCTGGAATCGAGGCGAAAGCGCCACGACCCGGTTCCGTATCGCTGCAGGGCGATCCACAGCAGCGCCACTGCGATCCCGACGCACAAGAGAATAAGGAGGACCTTGACGTGGCTTGCGGCCTTCCGCGGAAGCGCTCCACGGCGCACGGGAACGCGTTTCTGGCCACGCAGAAAAGGGGACTCGGCTTCATCGTCGAGGTCGAACATGCGCGCATCGAGCGGCGACTCGTCGGCATTTCGCGCCCGACGCGCAGACTCGCTCGCAGATTCTTCGAGCTCGTCTTCCGATATTGTCGATAAGGTTTTGCGTGCCATGAAAACGGGATGAAATGGCCGCGACTACGGCCATTTGCCTCACTATAACTGTTTTGTGATGGATTGCGGAGACGCTTTTCCACCTATACGCGCACATGCGAGCGAGTGAACCACAAAGGTAAACTTGAGAGAAGTTGAGATCGACAGATATCGCGTAGTCGGAAAACTATCTTCCTTTCGGCCGGTTTTTTCGCAAGCCGCTGGCCGTGATGGCCAGACTGCGCTCGCGCAGCTTCTCCAGAATTCTTATCTTCTGGGAGAAACTCAGTGACGCCATCCGTTTCCGCCACTCCTGCTTATCCATGATTATTTCTCCAAATATTTTTCCTGAAACCGCTCCCATTGCGGAAGTAGTCCGTGACGAATCAGAATACTCTCTAGCTGCTTTCGATCGACCGCTGCGGTCTCCAGAAATTGCAGAACGCGCGCATGGTCCTTGGGCCGCCCCGTTCGGAGCGCAATAGCGACCAGGTGCTCGGCTGTCATGACCCACGTTCTCACTCCGTCTACCTCGGTCGGAACAGCCTGTTCGAGCGCTTCTTTTTCCAAGTCGTCGCTAGCCGGTAAGAACTGCACCGGCCAGCTTCCAATCGTGATGTGCTCACCCTCCACGCGGCCGCCGCGCGCAGTAAGGAATTCGTAAATGGGTGAAAGGGAGAGCAGAGGACCGCTTTGGGTCGTGGGCAGAATCACAAAAATATCCACATCGAACGTTGCAGCAGGCTCAAGATAGAATGTCGCTCCGACCGCACCGCCAATAGCGTATCTCCCAATGACGCCTTGAGACTGCATCTGATTGATTAATTCGAGGGTAACTTTCATCGCTGACTCCATCTCACGCTCTTTGCCGCCCGGCTCTGTAACGCCTCCAGCACCTGCGGCCCAAGTTGAGAGATACTTCCTGCGCCGAGAGTCAGAATCATGTCTCCCGGCCTCGCCGCGCTGGCCGCCAGTTCCACCGCTTCGGCAAAGGAAGAAACGTATAACGCTTCCTGGCCGCCGTCTCCGGTGAGGCGGTTGGCCAGCAGTTCGCCGGTAATTCCGGGAATCGGCGGCTCGCTGGCGGGATAGATGTCGAGCACCAGGACAGAATCGGCGTCGCGAAAGGCAGTCGCGAATTCGTCCAGCAGCAACTGGGTTCGCGTATAGCGATGCGGCTGGAAGATGACATGCACCTTCTGGAATCCGCACTGCCGGGCCGCCGCCAAGGTCGCTCGAATTTCAGTGGGGTGATGTCCGTAGTCGTCGATCACGGTCACGCCATCGGCGCTGCCAATCAACTGAAAGCGGCGGTCAACCCCGTTGAAGTGCGCCAACGCGCGCCGAATCTCCTCCACCTGCATGTCGAGTCCGACTCCCACAGCAATTGCCGCCGTTGCGTTGCTGACGTTATGCACGCCCGGGACCCGCAGTTCAAACTCACCGAGGTTGCTGCCACGATAGGTCACGCGAAAGCGGCTCAAAGCCGCGCTCTCTTTGCTGGGGCCGCATTGCAGATTGGAAATGCAAAAATCGGAATCCTCGCGTAGGCCGTAGGTGATCGTCCTTCGCCGCACTCCGGCCAGCAGACGCCGCAAATAGTCGTTGTCATTGCAGGCGACAACCATTCCATAGAACGGCACCGAATTCATGAACTGCAGGAAGGTCCCCTCCACGTCCTTCATATCGCGGTAACAGTCCATGTGCTCGCGGTCGATGTTGGTCACCACGGCGAGAATCGGCGACAGCTTGAGGAACGAGCGATCGCTCTCGTCGGCTTCGGCAACAAGATATTGCGACTTGCCCAGCCGCGCGTTCGAACCCATTGCATCGACGCGGCCGCCCACCACAACCGTGGGATCGAGTCCGCCCGCCGCCAGCACAGCCGCGACCATCGAGGTCGTAGTGGTTTTGCCGTGCATGCCGGCGATGGCGATGCCGTACTTCAGCCGCATCAGTTCAGCCAGCATCTCCGCGCGCTGAATCACCGGGATGTGCTGCTCGTGCGCCGCGATAACTTCCGGGTTGCCCTGCGCAATCGCCGAACTGACAATCACAACTTCGGCGCCAGTGACGTTCTCCGCGCGATGTCCCTCGCCGATCACAGCACCCAGGCTGATCAGCCGCGACGTGACTGCGGAATGGCGCAGGTCGGAACCGGACACCTTGTATCCGAGGTTGAGCAACACCTCGGCGATGCCGCTCATGCCGATGCCGCCGATGCCGACAAAATGAACGCGCTGGATTTTCGCAAACATGGGGAGACGTTCTAGGCTGTCGTGCGCTGGTTCGCGATGCCAGCCACTCGTACAGCAAGAGAGGCAATGTTAGCAGCCGCGTCGGGATGAGCAAAGCCGTGCACCGTCTGCGACATTCTGGCCAGGGCCGCGGAATCGCCGAGCAGCGAAACGACCTCGCTCACCAGTCGCTCAGGTGAAAGCTCTGACTGCGGCAACAACTGCGCTGCACCGCAAGCGGCCAGGGTCGCCGCGTTATGCCTCTGATGATCGTCGGCTGCGGTTGGCAGAGGAATGAAGATTGCCGGCTTTCCAGCCGCGGTGACTTCTGCAACCGTACTTGCACCCGAGCGGCATATCAGCAAGTCGGCGCGGGCAAAAGCGCCCGGCATATCGTCGATGAAGGGCGAAACCTCGGCGGAAACCATCGTGCTCAGATAGGCGTCCTGTACCGCGGGATAATCCCGTTCGCCAGTCTGGTGAATGATATGGATCGCGGGCAAGGCTGCCATCAACTTCGGTAAGGCATCGATCACGGCGCGATTAATGGCATGTGCTCCCTGACTGCCCCCGAATACGAGGAGCGTCGGACTCGCATCTTTCGGCCGTGCCGGGACGTTGAAGAATTCCCGCCGCACCGGGACGCCGGTCACGTGACAGTTGCGGAAGAAATGGCAGGTCTGCTCGAAGTGCACCGCCGCAGCCCGGATGGTCGGGGCGAGCAGGCGATTGGCAAAGCCGGGAACCACGTTCGGCTCGAACGCGAGCGTGGGGATGTTCATCAGCGCGGCGACCAGCATCGCCGGTCCCGACGCGTATCCGCCCACGCCGATCATCACGTCAGGACGGAATTCACGAATGAGTTTTGTAGATGCCATCGCCGCGCGTGGCAGGTCCAGCAGGGTCTTCAGCCGCGTCGCAAGATCGACACGATTCAGTGCACCGATCTCGATGAGCCGCAGCTCAAATCCTGCCGCCGGCACCAGCCGCGTCTCAATGCCACGGCGCGTACCAACGAAGACTACTTCGGCGCGATGGCACGAACGTAATTCCTGCGCGATAGCCAGGGCGGGTATAACATGTCCGCCAGTACCGCCTCCAGCCACAATCACGCGCATGGCTATTCCGCTTGCTGCGATATGTTAAGCAGGACCCCGACGCTGGCCAGGGTGATGAACAGCGAAGAGCCGCCGTAGGAGATGAATGGCAGGGGAATACCCTTGGCCGGAACCAGCGCGAGCACGACACTGATATTGAACAGCGCCTGCACCACCACCATTGCAGTGATGCCAGTGGCCAGGAATTTACCGAACATGTCATTGGTGCGCAACGCCGTCCGAATGCCGCGATACAAGAAGATGCCGAACAGCCCGACCACCAGCAGCGAGCCCCACAAGCCCAACTCTTCCGCCGTGACCGCGAAAATAAAATCTGTGTGCGGCTCGGGCAGGTAAAACAGCTTTTGCTTGCCTTCCATAAGGCCAAGTCCAGTCAGGCCGCCGGTGCTCACCGCAATCATCGACTGGATGATGTGGAAGCCTTTGCCCTGGGGATCCTTGAACGGATCGAGAAAGGCCTGCATTCTGGCCCATCGCCAGGGCACGCGGACAATCAGAAAGTAGAGCGGCAACACCGACGCAGCCAGGCCATACCACAGATACTTCATGTTCATGCCGGCAACGAACAGCACGGCGGTCGAGATGGCGACGCAGGCGAGCGCCGTTCCCAAGTCCGGCTCTTTCACGATGAGCAGCGCGAACAGCAGGGTTGGCGCGACGGCGGGAATCAGGACATTCTTGACGTCGGTGATCTGCTGCCAGCGCGATTCCAAAAAGTACGCCAGGTACAGAATCAGCGTTGGCTTGGCTACCTCGGAGGGCTGGAACGATAGCCCGGCAAATTTAATCCAGCGATGGGTGTTGTGCGAGTCGCGAAACAGAAATACCACAATCAGCAGGAGGGACGTAATGCCCAGGAAGCTGAACACGACCGGCGGCCGCCGAAACTTCTTGTAGTCCACATTCATGATGACGATCATGAACGCGATGCCCGCCGCGGCCCACGCCATCTGCCGCACCAGGAAGCCATAAGGCGAGCCGAAACGCTCCTTCGCCATCACCGCCGAGGCGCTGAACACCATTACCAATCCGATGAAGACCAGCAATAGCGTCACGGTGAACAGCCACTTGTCGACGCTGACCCGCTTCGCCATTATTCGCTGCCTCCAGAAACGCCGCTGCCTACGCGGTCGCGTTCCCGCGTTCTCGCCAGCAATTGCCGGACCAGGGCCTTGAAGACCTGCCCCCGATGCTCGTAGCTGTCGAACTGGTCGAAGCTGGCGCAAGCCGGAGCCAACAGCACGATGTCACCCGCAGTTGCGGCCTCGCTGGCGCGACGAACTGCGGCCTCGAGCGTGCCTGTACTGACAATCTCGGTCCCGCTCGCCTGCGCTTCAATCTTCGCCGCCGCCGCGCCGATCGTGTACACCCGCTTCACCCGATCCTTCAGCAGGGAATTAAGCAGGCTGTAGTCGCTGCCCTTGTCCTTGCCGCCGAGGATAAGGTGAATCCGCCCGGGAAACGACTCCAGTGCCTTGATCGTCGCGTCAACGTTTGTCGCTTTGGAATCGTTGTAGTATTCCACGCCGCTAACTGTCGCAACATATTCCAGGCGATGCTCGACGGCCTTGAACCCGCCGACGGCGCGCCGAATCTGCGCCGGCTCAACGCCAGCAATCATCCCAATGCAAACTGCTGCCAGCACGTTCTCGACGTTGTGCGCGCCCTTCAGCGCGATCTCATTGAGCGGCAGGATCTCGCGCTCGCCTTTCTCATCGCGCCACACGATCTGATTTCGGCGTAGGAACGTACCACTAGCAACTTCCTTCAGGCGGCTAAACCAGCGGACTTGAGCTTTGGTGCTCGATGCCATCGCTACACACGGCTCGCTATCTGCGTTCAGAACGGCGAAATCGTCGGCAGTCTGGTTCTCAAAGATGCGAGCTTTGGCGGCGGCATAGTTTTCGAAGGTGTGATGACGGTCAAGATGATCGGGCGTAACGTTGAGCACAACCGCGACATGGGAACCGAAAGTCTCGATCGTTTCCAGTTGAAAGCTGCTGATCTCCAGCACGATCCAGGTGTCATCCGTAGAACGATCCACAAGCGTTATCGCCGGCGTTCCGATGTTGCCGCCCACCAAAGCCTTGCAGCCGCCGGCAGAGATGATCTCGCCGGCCAGCGTTGTTGTCGTGGTCTTGCCGTTCGAGCCGGTAATGGCGACGATGTGGCCCTTCAGGAAGCGCGCCGCCAGTTCCACTTCGCCGATCACTGGGATACCGCGCTCGCGTGCGTGTACGAGTTGCGGGACATCAAAAGGCACGCCTGGACTGACGACGATCAGGTCCTGATCGCGGAATGTGCGCTCGCCGTGCTGTCCAGTTTCCACGCTGATGCCGTGATCCAGCAATGATGGGATTTCTTCGCGCAGTTGCTCCTGCGACCTGGCGTCAGAGACGGCAACCTTGGCGCCGCGCTCGGCCAGAAAGAGTGCGCTGGCAGCGCCGGATTTTCCCAGCCCCACCACCAGCACGCGTTTGCCTTGAAGATCCATCGCTACTCTAGTAGCCACAGGTAGAGCCGGCCTCCAGGCCGGCGTTCACATCGGGCTTATCGATTAGGTTCCGGCGACTGAGGTCGTTGATGACCTCAGTCACCGGAACATCTTTCTTCTCTCGCTGCTAACGCGGCGCTGAAAGCCTGCCCTGAGCCCAGCCGAAGGGGCTCCCCTCTACCCCAACCCGCCATTGTGCCACGTTCCCGAGGTCGCTACCTCAACTTCAATGTGGTGAGAGCAAAGAGTGCAAACACCAGGGACGCGATCCAGAAGCGCACAATCACCTTGGACTCGCTCCAGCCCAGCAGCTCAAAGTGGTGGTGGATGGGCGCCATCTTGAAAATTCGCTTGCGCCGCAGCTTGTACGAGCCCACCTGAAGAATCACCGACAACGCCTCGATCACAAATACTCCGCCGATGAAAGGCAGCAGGAGTTCCTGTTTGACGATGACGGCGACGGTGCCGATGGCCCCGCCCAGTGCCAGCGAGCCGACATCGCCCATGAAGATCTCCGCCGGATGGGCGTTGTACCACAGGAAGCCGATCGCCGAACCCACCATCGAGCCGCAGAAGACGGTCACCTCCGAAACCTGAGGCATCTTGGACAGCTCGAGATAATCCGCGAAGACAGCGTGGCCGCTCACATACGTCAGCACCGTAAGCGCACCGGCGGCAATCACGGTGCAACCGATCGCCAGCCCGTCCAGGCCGTCGGTCAAGTTAACGGCGTTGCTGGAACCCACAATCACAAGGGCCACGAACGCGATGAACGGCAGAAACGCCAGCGGCGACAAATAACCGTGATGCCATTTGCTGATCACCAGATCAGGGCGGAAGTGTTTCAGGAAAGGCACGATCAGACGCGTCGAGTACAAGCCGTGCTTTTCCAGTCCGCTGAGGGTCGCTCCCACCGCGATGGCCGCCAGGAACTGGTAGAACAGCTTGGCGCGCGCGGTGAGACCGAGGTTCCGGCGATGCACGACTTTCAGATAGTCGTCGGCGAAACCGATAGCGCCGAAAGCCAGAGTCGCAACCAGTGCGATCCACACGAAGCGATTGCCGAGATCGGCCCACAGCAGCGTGGGAATCACCATCCCTACGACAATCAGAAGGCCGCCCATGGTTGGAGTTCCGGCCTTCTGCTGATGGGCCTTGGGGCCGTCCTCGCGAATGTATTGGCCAATCTGAAATTCACGTATGCGGCGAATGACGGCCGGTCCAATGATCAGTCCGATGAAGAGTGCCGTGAGGCTGGCAAAGGCGGTGCGAAACGTGAGGTAGCGGAAGATTCGGAACGGGCCGATATGAAAAACGACGAATCCCTTCTGA
>Ga0302326_10029049_pt1 | contig 11111 bp, 10 predicted proteins | sample Palsa_T0_3_FD_202264 | JGI IMG/M metagenome (GOLD analysis project Ga0302326, IMG submission 202264) | Peat permafrost microbial communities from Stordalen Mire near Abisko, Sweden - Palsa_T0_3 | ecosystem: Environmental > Terrestrial > Soil > Palsa > Peat permafrost | place: Sweden: Abisko...
TGAGGCAATCGGCCGGCGAGAAGTCAATCATCGTTACAGTTAGCGTATACTTAAACGCGCGCTGATGCTGAATTCAGCCGGTCTTCGGAGGAAAGATGCTTCGATCGTCGACAACGGCCTGGGCCTCGAAGCGTGCCAGTCACATGCAGTATCGCGCACTTGGCAAAACGGGCATCGAAGTGTCAGTCGTGGCTTTTGGCGCTTCTCCGCTGGGAGGCGTTTACGGTTTTACAGGTCCCGAAGAAGGAAAGCGCGCTGTTCATCTGGCGATCGACGAGGGAATCAACTTCTTCGATGCGTCTCCCTACTACGGCCACGGGTTGGCGGAATACCGCCTCGGTGCGGCGCTCCAGGGGCGGAGAAACAAAGTCATTCTTGCCACTAAGTGTGGACGTTACGGAGCGAACGAGTTCGATTTTTCAGCGCATCGAGTCTTCGCCAGCATGGATGAGTCTCTTGGCCGACTGAATACCGACTACGTCGACCTCTTGTTTGCTCACGATGTTGAGTTTGGCGATCGAAGTCAGATTGTGGAAGAGACAATCCCGGCGATGCGCCGACTGCAGGAACTGGGGAAAACTCGGTATATCGGCGTGACAGGATTTCCTCTTAGGCCTCTCATCGACATCGCCAGAAAGGTCCCGGTCGACGCGATTCTCAGTTACTGCCATTACAACCTGCTCGCGGACGATCTCGATGCTGTTCTGGCGCCTGTAGCAGAGAGCCGAGGAATCGGCATGATCAATGCTTCGCCGCTTCACATGGGAATGCTGACCGAACAGGGCGCGCCGGACTGGCATCCGGCACCGAGCGAGATGCGTGAAGCGGCCAAGAGCGCTGCCGAGTTTTGCAAACATCGCGATTGCGATATCTCCGATCTCGCTTTGCGCTTCTGTTTTGACTACCCTAAAGTTGCCACTACGCTGGTCGGAATGGCAACCCGCGAGCAGGTCCACAAGAGCCTTCGCGCATTCGAGGCCTTCGCGGACCCTCAGATGGTACGCAAAGTGCGCGTTATCTTCGCTCCAGTATTCAATCGGTTCTGGTCCTCGGGGCGCGAAGAGAACCAATGATGACCGTATCTACGCATAGCGATCTCGATTCCGTAGCCGCCTGGTTTGCGGCGGAGAGCGATCTTCAGGCGCCCACGAAAATGCTGGAGTGAAAGGAACTCGTCTGTGAAAGCAGTGGTCATGCATGCGCCAGGGGATGTTCGGGTGGAGAGCGTTTCCGACCCGACACGAGGGTTCGGGGAGGCGTTGCTGCGCGTGCGGCGCGTGGGACTTTGCGGGAGCGATCTGAATTCGTACCGGGGAAGGAATCCGCTGGTGTCGTTCCCGCGTGTGCCTGGACACGAGATTGCTGCGACGATCGTCGAGCTGGGGACGGAGCATCCTGCGCATCTGCAGGTTGGGATGGATGTCACGCTGTCTCCGTACAAAAACTGCGGGCAGTGCCCGGCGTGCCGCAACGGGCGACCGAATGCGTGCAGGGACAATCAGACGCTGGGGGTGCAGCGCGACGGCGCAATGGGGGAGTATCTTTCGGTTTCGATGGATAAGCTGTTTGTGGCCGATCTGAGTCTGGATGAGCTATGTCTTGTCGAGCCGTTAACCGTGGGATGCCACGCTGTTGCCCGAGCCGAAGTGACACCGGAGGATGTCGTAGCGATTTTCGGATGTGGCGGTGTGGGACTGGGTGCGGTGGCAGCATCGGCCTTCCGCGGCGCGACGACGGTGGCCATGGACGTGGACGACTCCAAGCTGGAGATCGCGCGCAAGGCAGGCGCGGCGCATGTGATCAATACAAAGAGGCAGGATGCCAGGGAGGTTTTGGCAGCGCTGACCGGCGGAGACGGACCCGATGTGGTGATCGAAGCCGTCGGGCTGGCAGAGACTTTCCGCGCCGCGGTCGAGCTGGTCGCTTTCGCCGGGCGGGTCGTCTATATCGGGTACGCAAAGGAGCCAGTGAGTTACGAGACTCGCCTCTTTGTCCAGAAGGAACTGAACATTCTGGGCGCGCGCAATGCGCTGCCGGAAGATTTTCGTCAGGTAATTCAGATGCTGGAGCAGCATCGATTCCCGGTGGAAGCCGCCATTAGTACGGTTGCACCATTGGATCGGACTCCGGACTTACTGCGGGTTTGGAGTGACGATCCCGCGCGCTTCACCAAGATCATGATCACGTTCGATCAGGAGGGGCCGGCCCGGTCCAACCGATGACACACTCTGCCTTACCCATCACAAACGCGACGCAGCGGCCAGACAGCTATGTTTCCCTGGTGCCGCAGGGCTACAAAGTTGTCTTTGGCATGGTGACGACGCTGTTTTTCCTCTGGGCCATTCCTAACAACCTGAATGACGTACTGATCAGGCAGTTCATGAAATCGTTCGTCATCACCCGGTTTCAGGCGGGGTTGGTGCAGTCGGCGTTCTATCTGGGCTACTTCGTGCTCGCCATGCCCGCGGCACTCGTGATGCGCCGGCTTGGCTATAAGTCAGGATTCGTCATTGGACTGTTTCTCTTCAGCCTGGGTTCGGTGCTGTTCTGGCCGGCGGCGGAGGTGGGCCGCTACTCCTTCTTCCTGGTCGCATTGTTCATCATTGCCAGTGGACTGTCGTTCCTCGAGACGGCGTCTAATCCGTTCATCGCGCAACTGGGCGATCCGCGCACCGCCGCACGTCGCCTGAACCTGGCGCAAGCCTTTAATCCACTGGGGTCGATCACGGGTGTTCTGATCGGAACGATCTTCATCTTTTCCGGCGTGGAGCTGAAGCCAGACCAGGTGGCGGCGTTGCAGGCTCGCCATGGGTATCAGGCATATTTGCACTCGGAAACGCTGCGAGTAATCGCGCCTTACCTGGTGCTGGCCGCGGCCACGCTGACGATGATGGTGCTGATCGCCTCGGTCCACTTCCCCGCCTCGCTCCCAGCCGAAGAGGATCGCGGTCCTGGTTCGCACCGCGCTCCAGACCTGTTACGCCGCCCACATTTCGTGATGGCGGTTGTGGCACAGTTTGCCTATGTCGGCGCGCAGGTGGGCACCTGGAGTTATCTGATCCCGTACATTCAGGCCTACACCGGTGAGCCGGAGAAGTCGGCGGGCTATTTCCTGACCGGAAGCCTAGTGCTGTTCGGAGTGGGCCGCTTCTTTTCCGCGTGGCTGATGCGTTTTGTGCAGCCGAGCCAACTGATGGCGATCTACGCGGTGATTAACACGCTGCTGGCCGCTATTGGGGTCTTGTTTCCTGGCTGGACGGGCATGATCGCGCTGCTGCTGACGAGCTTCTTCATGTCGCTGATGTTCCCGACGATCTTCGCCCAGGGGATTCGCGGCCTGGGTGAAACAGCCAAGCTGGGCGGCTCACTGATCGTGATGGCGATCATAGGCGGCGCGGTGCTGACGCCGATGATGGGTCTGATTTCGATTCACTTTGGAGGCCTAGCGGTCGCTTACCTCGTCCCGGCTCTGGCGTATGTGTTAATCGCATTCTATTCCTTTGCTGACATGCGGCTGGGCAAATCCGACCCGTCTGCATTGATTGCAAGAGAGGCATAAGTATGGTCCGCACCGGAATCCTCAACCCGCAAATCAATTCCCTGCTTAGTCGAGTCCGCCATACCAACACCCTCCTGATTACCGACCGTGGATTTCCTTACTCGCCCACGATCGAGACGGTGGACCTTTCTCTTGTCGACGATATCCCCCGCGTCCTCGACGTGCTGCGAGCGATACGCCTGAACTTCACGATTGGGCAAGTTACCATGGCAGAGGAATTCCGGTGCAACAATTCGCCCAGCGTGGTGAACGAATTCGCTCAGGCATTGTCGGGTCTTGAGATTCTGTATGAACCGCACGTTGGCTTCAAAAAGCGTATCCCCGATGTGATTGGAATCATCCGCACGGGGGACACGATTCAGTATGCCAACATGATTCTGGAGTCGTCGTGAAGAGACCAGGACGTTGTCGCAGAATCGCCTGAGTTAACCGCTTCTATGCGGTCTTCAATACCAGCACGCTAGCAGTCGGATCAGGCGCCTCCGCGGGAAGCGCCACTTCAACGCCGTCTGCGGCCCGGGTGACCTTGAGTGGGGTATGGGACGAATCCGCCAGAAGGTAAGCTCCGGTAACCTGGCGTGGCAGCTTCCTGAGCTGGAACGTCGTTCCCGGCCACTCGAAAAGGTGGATGTAAATCCTGTCTGCTTTGGTCGTCGATCGCCACTTCCAGTTCGGAATGAATTTCGGTTTCCCGTCCTCATCCTTTTCCGTTGTAGAGAATGAACCGGCTTCGTCTCCGAAGAGCGTGGGCCGCGTTGCATAAATCGCCTCACCATTCACCGCCAGCCACCTGCCCATCCCTTGGAGACGGACCACTTCGGGTTGCGGAACCTCACCGGTGGCTCTTGGGCCGATGTTCAGCAGGTAGTTTCCGCCCTTGCTGGCGATATCGATCAGGTTGCGCAGTAGTGCTTCTGTACTTTTGAAATTGGTGTCGTCGACTTTGTATCCAGCCCAGGTGTCGTTCATGGTCATGCAGGACTCCCAATCGCGTCCCGGATAACCGCGAGCGGGAATGTACTGCTCCGGGGTTTCGGTATCTCCCTGATAACCACCGCCGAGGCGATTGTTCCAGATCAAGTTGGGATGTTGGTTGAGGACAGTGACGATTTTGCCGGCCATTCCGGGGTCATATCCTTTGTAGGAGTATCGAACCAGACGATTGCGGGAAACTCGCGGTAGTTACTCAACAGCTCGCGGATCTGCGGGATAGCCTTGGTTTCGAGGTAAGTGGCGAAACTGCCATTCTGAGCGGGGTCCCAGTGGAAGGTGGGCGGCTGGTGATCGCCAGTTTTATACGCCGCACCGCCGGGTGCGGTCCAGTCCTGATCCTGAGAGTAATAGAAGCCGAGCTTGACGCCCTGCCTGCGGCACTCGGCCGCGAGTTCCTTCAGCGGATCGCGCTGGAACGGAGTAGCCTGGACGATATTGAAGGGATTCGCTTTCGAATTGAACATCGCGAAGCCATCGTGGTGTTTCGACGTGATGACGATGTATTTCATTCCGGCGGATTTTGCGAGGCCAACGATTCCGGCCGCGCTGAACTGCGTGGGATTGAAGCGGGCGGTAAGGGCCTCGTACTGAGCCACGGGGATGGAGGCGCCGTTCATGATCCATTCGCCGATGCCCGGAACCTCGTTGCCATCCCAGCGCCCGGCAGGGATAGAATACAAGCCCCAGTGAATAAACATGCCGAAGCGCGCCTCGCGGAACCACTGCATACGAGCGTTTTTTTGTTCGGGCGTCTCGCTATCTTGGATAACAGGCACCGGATGAACGGTCGTCGTGTTGATGTGCTCTCCCTGCACCTGAGCGAGACCGGGCAGCGCTCCTGCTAACGCACGTCCGGTGGCAGTGAGTGCGCAAACCTTTGCAAATTTCCGTCTCGACAGATTCATTAGTGGACCCCTCGTTTCGAATTGTGTGAATGTCAAACCACCATGAAAGTGGCAATATCATCGTAATCACATGTTCCTGCTGTTCGACCACCTTACCGTTAGCACATTTCTCGATTCGGACGAGGTATCGGAAGTAGGAGGAAGCGATGCCGAATTCGGCTTCTCTGAGCCGCTGTTCTTGGCTGAGAAGAACGTCTACTCTCCCGCGCAGAAGAAACAAAGGCACTCGAAACCTACAAATCGCGGTGCGCCGGGTTGGTATCTGTGACGTCCCAGACGCATGTGACTACATCCCCGGTAAACCGAGAATTGGAGAGATCCACGCGGGGCGTGTTGAGCTGATTCCCCAAGTTCGTGGCCAGCGCGTCGCCTTTCTCGTAATCGAAAAAATTGAGCCGAATCTTCGATCGAACGTTAGACCATCTGCCCAGCCACCAGCTCCACCAGGTCACCTGCAGACGGGGCTCCGATAATGTGGCGGAGTTCTCCTGCTGGTTCGCCGCCTGGCGTTTGCTCCCGCAGAGGCGAAGGATGCGATGAGGGTTGGCCCGTCTGCGCCGGCGCAGGCAATGGTCCCGCAGAAAGGTGCGGCTTCCCTAGATCGGCTGTCAGAAGAGTACCCCCGCCCGCTGCCCCAATAATCACGCAGAAGCTGTCGGCGCGTCACTCGCTTGCTCATGTTATCTCCTCTTTAGTGCGTGGCTGACGTGGCAATATCCATTAGCGGCATTGCACGATACCAGCCAGCAGAATCAGCTGACTCGATCATTCGCGCAAATCCGCTAAGCCTTTCAGTCGGCGAAGCCTTGGCTACAGTCGTTGAGTGCCCTATCCCGGTTGCCGACTTCGCGGTTGCCGATGGACTGAATCGCTTCTCTTCTAGCCTTTCTCCTCGGTTGACCAGTAAACCGCGTATTTTTCATCTGTAATGCGACACAAGGGCTTAACCGCCAACGCATTGGTTCCGCGGGATCTGAAGCTGAGGTCTTTCGCCGACGCAATTTCCATCCAGTCGCCCACTCCATTTCCCTGTACAACGGGGTTCGGTTCGGCCAGAGGCAAATGCGCTGCCTTCGCCCAGGGATCGTCATTGCCGATTCTGAGCGGCGCGCCCTCCGGGCCGGGTCCTATATTCGCTGCCAGCACGAGCGGCCCGTACAGTGCCGCCCGAGTCGAGGGGTCGCCCGCCAGCGGCTCCGAAGTTAACTGCATTGGCAGGGACACTTCAATCTTGTCTCCATCGCGCCACTCACGAGTCAGCGATAGGTAGCTGCCCGGCTCTGCGAACGCCTCCAGTTCGCGTCCGTTGATTTGTACCGATCCACCAGGCGCCGTCCAGCCGGGAACTCTCACACATAACGTGCGCCGTTGAGGCGTACTCACTTTCACGATCAGGGTCGTCCCTTGCTGCTCGGGAAAGGATGTCTCCTGCCTCAATCCGAATTGCTTTTCCTTCCATTCCATTTCCGAAGGGAGAAACTGATTCACCCAGACACTATCGGCATCGTGAAAGTAGATCGTGTCGTTAAATTTCGCGAACTCCTCGGCTCCGGTCCCAGTGCAACACCAGAACGACCCGTCGGCCGAGTTGTACTGTCGCCAGTAACCGGCAGCCAGCGGGAAGAAGTATTGCTTCAGACCGCCCGGATTCTGCGTACCCAATCTGCAGTTCCACAGCGCTCGCTCATAAGCATCCATGTACTTCGTATTCCCGGTCCAGGCAAACACATGCCGCTCGAGCTTCATAAGGTTGTAGGCGACGCAGCACTCCGCATCGTGATACTGCAACGTTCCTTTTAGATCGCCCGCCGGGCTGTTCCAATGCTCGTCTGCGCTGCAGTTGCCGATTGCGTAATTGCGCTCCGCCAGCACCTCGTCCAGAAAGTAGTTCGCAATATCGCGATAGCGGCTCTCGGCGGTCAACTCGTACATTCGAGCCGCGCCGATGACCTTCGGCACATGGGTATTCGCGTGGAGTCCGGTCAGTTCGTCACGGTGCGCTGCCAGCGGATCCAGGAACATTGGCTGCTCGAATAAGTGCGCCGTTGCAAGATACTGCTCGCGTCCGGTAAGCCCCGCCAGGTTGGCCAGCACTTCGTTCATCCCGCCGTATTCCGTACGCAGCATGTACATGCGGCGATCTTCACTGATGTCCTTGAAATAGCTGCGCACCCAGCGCGCCATGCCCTCGGCGACTTCCAGTGCCTGCTCGTTGCCGGTGTGCACATACATGTCCAGCATGCCGGCCACGATCTTGTGATACGTATAAAAAGGCGCCCAGTATTGGCCTCCGGCGGCGAGTCGTTCGAATCCTGCCTCCGGAAAAGCGCTGAGATATCCATTTCCGTTCGCCTTCTGGCACTTCGCCAGTTCAGCGACCATCAGATCCCCGTTCTTGCGGAGCGCGTCATTGCCAGTACTGGCATAGGCCAGAGCAACTGCGGAGAGGTAATGCCCGCCGTTGAAGTGCCCTCGCAGTTCGCAGTCCGCCTTCTCCCATCCTCCATAGGATGTCGCGGTCGACGTGATGCCCGCCGTCAGCCGGAAGCTATGCAAGAGGCGGTTCGTGTCCAAAGAGGCCAGGTAGCTCTGGTTGAACTCGGCCTGCTGCTTGAAGGGTCCGTCAAGGAGCCGTACCTCAGTCATCCGGAAAGGCTCAATTGTTGAGCCCTTACCCGCGACAAAGTCGTCGGGCACGGTGGCAGGGCCGGAGGTTGCTCCGAACACGCCTCCCCGCGTCATGATCGCACCCAATCCCACCGTCATAAGCGCCAGCGCACTCCGGCGAGTCATCCCATTCTTTTCATCCATGTCATCCATGTGGTGCTCCTCTGCGGAGTTAACGCTATAGCGTCCGTCGCGAACCGCATCCCGTTAAAATCGGATCTGATCAGGCAATGGCCGCTAAAACAATTGAAATCGCCTGCAGCCCCCCCCCGCAGTTTTGCCAGCTGCAGATTCAGCTACCAAGTCCTTACCCTGTAACCCCGGACGTCATTCAGGGAGAGTCATCGTGCCCTGCACTTTGAAACTTCCCGTGATGATCTGGGCGCCGCTATTGGGCTGACCTCCACCTGCCGAAACCGAATAGGTGCCCGGAGGGATCATGATCTCGCCAGCCCACGTGACCATGCTCATGTCGCGCGGTGTCAGTTCAAAGCGCACCTTCTCCGACTGCCCGGGATCAAGATGTATTCGGTGGAAACCCCGCAACGCTCGGATGGGCGCACCCGCCACATCCGGAAAGCTGAGATAGAGCTGAGCAACTTCGTCACCGGCGCGATCGCCGGTGTTCGTCACGGTCACTTCGGTGGTCATAGGCTGACCGGCTGTTACCGGGCCGGATGGTAGCCGGAGATCACTGTAGGAAAATTTCGTATAGCTCAGACCATAGCCGAAGGGATAAAGGGGTGTTTCTTTGAAATAGCGATAGGTCCGGCCAGTCATCGAATAATCCTCGAAAGGCGGCAACTGGTCCGCACTTTTGTAGAAAGTGACAGGCAAGCGGCCCGCTGGATTGTTCTTGCCGGCGAGAGTTTCGGCAACCGCATTGCCGCCCTCTTCACCGGGATACCAGGCATCGAGGATAGCGTTGACGTGGTCGTTGGCCCAGTTGACCGCGAGGGCGCTGCCATTGGTCAGGACCAGAACTACCGGTTTGCCCATCGCCGTTAAGGCCTTCAGCAAATCTTCTTCCGGCTTCGGCAGGTCGAGGCTCGTGCGATCGCCCCCTTTGAACCCGGGCTCGCTCACCTGCATCTCTTCACCTTCCAGCTCGCTCGTGATGCCGAGCACTGCAATGACAACATCGGCATTCTTCGCCGCCTCGGTTGCTTCAGGGTTGGGACTCAAATCGACTTTGGACCACTCCAGCACCGCATTGGGCTTACTGTTTTCGCGAGGCGAGTAGTCCACATGCAGAATCGCGGGTTTGCCCGCTTCAAGATGAACCCGACCAAGCCGAGCCACGCTGGGATCCGCGTCGAATGAGTTGGTAACGTTCTTCCCGTCGAGTTGAACCCGGAAGAAGCCACTGGCTTTCAGACCCAGGTTGTAGTCGCCCGTTTTCGGCGCCGTGATCGAGCCGTCATAGCGAATGACAAGAGGATGCACGGTCGCGGTCCCTGGCGGCAATTTAAGGCTCGAGGCATCGAGGGTTGCCGCCATTCCCGTCGCGACAGGTTTCATGAGCTCGGGGTTGTTGATGTTGCTCATGTCGAGCTTCGAGAAACTCACCCTGAGGCCGGGTTTGCCATCCACAGTCAAGGCTGAAGCTGAAACCGGATCAGCGTTATGGGCGAGGAATTGCGTGCCTGGCACGTACGCGACCGTATCGCCCGAAAACTCCCTGAGAATGCCGTCGAGAATAGATACGGTGTAGGTGGGGGAACCGTTGTAGTTGCCGAGAAGAACCTTTGTCTGATTGGCAAGGGGACCGACGACAGCAATCTTCATACCGCTGGTCCTGAGCGGCAGCGTGCCGTCATTCTTCAGCAGGACCATGGATTCGTTTGCAATTCGGAGAGCAAGTTCGCGATGTGCCGCGCTGCTCAGTTCGCGTTCGTCGATGTTCGAGTAAGGGTCCAGTTGCGGAGGATCGAACATCCCGAGACGCATGCGAGCCGTGTAGAGGCGGACCAGAGCAGTATCGATGTCACTTTCTTTGAGGTATCTCTGTCTGGCGGCGTCGAGATAGGCTTTGTAGTCGCTGTTGTCTCTCGCCAGGTAGGGGCCGTCGACGCATTCATTGTCCATACCGCGCTGCAGGCTGACAGCCGATGCCTCGGGCTGTGAGGGTTTGAAGTGATGGTTACGATAAATGTCGACGACTGCGCCGCAGTCCGAAACCACATAACCCTTAAAGCCCCACTTGCCGCGAAGCTGATCCACAAGCAGAAAGTCGTTGGCGCAGGCGGGCTCGCCGTTGATGTCGTTGTAAGCGCACATGACGGAGCCGGCTTTGCCTTCGGTAACGGCAGCACGAAAGGCCGGCAGGTACGTATCGAGTTCGTCGTGTTTGCTGACGCTAACGTCCGCCGTGTGGCGAGTAGATTCAGGTCCACTATGTACCGCGAAATGTTTGGGCGTCGCAATGGCGCGATAGTATTTCGGATCATCGCCCTGCATGCCGGTGACAAAGGCAACCCCCATGGTCCCTGTCAGGAACGGGTCTTCGCCGTACGTCTCCTGGCCGCGGCCCCAGCGGGGATCTCGAAAGATATTGATATTGGGGGCCCAGAAATCAAGTCCCTGAAAAAACATGCTGGCGCGTTTCTCACGGACTGCCTGTTCATCCTTGACACGTCCCTCAATGCCGATGACTTCGGCCATCTGGTGAATGACCGATGCATCGAAGGTCGCTCCCAGGCCAATGGGCTCAGGAAACTCCGTGACTCCATCGTTGATGACGCCGTGCAGCGCCTCGCTCCACCAGTCGTAGGCGGGGATATTGAGCCTCGGGATGGCGCGGGCCTGGTTGACAAGCTGCGACGCTTTCTCTTCCAGCGTCATACGGTTCACCAGATCCCTCGCCCGCACTGCGGGCGGTAAAGCAGGGTTCAGGTAAGGCGGCGTGGAAGTCTCCTGCGCCTTTCCGCAGGCCATAAAGGCCACGCAGGCGAACGCTGCTATGCAGGTGGCAAAGCTAGCCACAA
>Ga0302326_10029050_pt1 | contig 11111 bp, 5 predicted proteins | sample Palsa_T0_3_FD_202264 | JGI IMG/M metagenome (GOLD analysis project Ga0302326, IMG submission 202264) | Peat permafrost microbial communities from Stordalen Mire near Abisko, Sweden - Palsa_T0_3 | ecosystem: Environmental > Terrestrial > Soil > Palsa > Peat permafrost | place: Sweden: Abisko...
TCTCTAGAGCACCTATCGAGGAAAATAGCTCCGGCCCGCTTGATCATTTGCGACGTTCACGCACGCTTGACTGCCTCCGGTAGCCGAACCGACGTCTGATCTCCGATCCCGACTGCCATCGATAGAGGGTCGGCCTCGGACTGCTTTGACCTAGCTATTTGATTGAGGCCCATCAGATCCGCTAAAGAGCGCGGCACCGATACCCCCACTGCCAAACTCGCCCCAACCCCAGACAGAAATAGGCTTGGGATAACCTGGATCCACGGTGCCGGGACCGGTCTCGCCGCGCGTCACTCGGATGTACCGTGAACCGGAGAAAAAGTAGTCAACAGGGCCGCTATAAAGGGCCCCATCGATACCGTTCCTGCCAAACTCGCCCCAACCCCACGCAGAAATAGACTTGGGATAGCCCGAATCCACGGTGCCGGGCCCATAGTTGCCGCGCGAGACCCGGATATAATTGGGCCCGGAGAAAAAGTAGCAAACTGATCCGCTATAGAGGGCCGCATCGATACCATTTTTACCGAATTCGCCCCAACCCCACGCGGAAATAGACTTGGGATATCCCGGGTCCACGGTGCCGGGTCCGAAATCTCCACGGGTCACACGGATATACTGTGAACCGGAGAAAAAGTAGTCCACTGGTCCGCTATAGAGCGCCGCATTGATACCGTTTCTACCGAAATCGCCCCAACCCCAAACAGAAATAGACCTCGGATAGCCCTGATCGACGACGCCGGGTCCGTATTCTTCGCGCAGTACCCTGATGTAGCGATTCCCAGAAAAGAAATAGCACGGCATGGTTGAGCCTCCACCGCGGCCGGGTTTGAGCCAATCATTCGACCCGGCCGGAATTGTTACGATCGCCGAGTGTCAGTAACGATGTCTGATAATCTCTAAATAGAGCTTTGCGAGCGTATGGTAGTCCTGAATATCTGTCAAATGGCGCGAGGGGACCAGACGATGGTTGTCGAGATTGAGGCACCGACGCAGTATCGAATCGGGCCGCCAGCGGAACGTGGACGGCTCGGAACGACACCTCAAGTCAGCGGCACCTCGATCCCTTGATTGTCGGTCTTGTCCGATTCCGATTAGTCAGAGTTCTGACTGATTCGATAATCGGCGTGACCTCTCCCGAGATGGATCAATCGACAGCGTGCGTGAGCCCCCAAATCGCGGCGGCGACAAAACGCGCCGTAAGCACGATTTCCCAACTTCGCGGAGTCGTCACCGACATCCGCTCAGGCGTATCCATCCGACGCCGCCCTAGCCCGCTACTGCGGGGCGGCGGTGGGCGATGTCGCCGACCCTAACTCGAGCTTGGTTATGAAGGCGCTCGTACCGGAAACGTTCGTAACCTGGAACGCGTTATGAAGAGGGTAGTGGAGCGACTTGGTATAGCCGGTCACATACGCACCACCGTGGGGCCCGACCGCGATCGCCTTGCCGACTTCGTTGCCCGAGCCGCCGAGCCGGGTCGAATAGACCAGCGAAGTGCCGTCATGGCTGATCTTCGAGACAAATACATCGTTGCCGCCCTGAGGAGTGTCCTCGAAGGCGTTAACGGTCGGGAAAAAAGACTCGTCGGCATACCCGGTGATGTAAGCGTCGCTGCCGAACAGCGCGATCGCGTTGATCGATTGATCGCCGTCTCCGCCGAGCCAGTCGGAGTAAAGCAGTGACCGGCCATTCTCGCTGAACTTGGTAATGAACGATGCGGGGTAAACTTCTTCTCGATCAGGATTGAGGCTGGTGGTGAACGGAAAGTTCGAGGAAAAGAAGTTGCCGACGACATAGGCGTGGGCGCTACTGTCAACCGCGAGCCCGAGGCCCTCGTCGTCAGCGCTGCCGCCGAGGAAGGTCGAATAGACAAGCGGACGCGGATGGACGCATCCGCAATCGGTGGCGGCGTATTTCACCAGGAAAGCGTCTGACGGTCCGCGGCGATGCGCCTGGTACGCATTTTTGGTCGGGAAAGTTCGCGCGTCGGTGCTGCCGGCGACGTAGATCGCCGGGGCCACCAGGTTCGGATCGATCGCGATTGCATTGGCTTGCGTAAAGCCATTGCCGCCGAGATAGGTCGAGAAGTACAAATTGCGTCCGTTCGAGTCGAGTTCAGTAACGAATGACGCGGGATATTCGACCGAATCGGAATACTGCAGCGGCAGCAGCAGCGGGAAATGCGACGAGCAGGTGATGCCGGTGATGTAGACTCCGCCGGCAGGATCGACTGCTATACCGGTGCCCCAATCCGTGCCGACGTCGGAAGCCTGGCATTGCGTGTGGTCGTTGCTGGCGACGTAGGTCGAGAAGACCAGGGAAGCGCCGCCGACGCTGAGCTCGCTGACGAACGGATGGCCCCCGCCGTGAGATACGCTGAGCTGGAAGGCGTGCGTCGTGGTGGGGAAATTGCTGGTGTTGGCGACGCCCGTGATGTAGGCGTGGCCGTCGCTGCTGACCGCGATCGCAAAGCCTTCGCTGAAACCCGATCCGCCGGTACCACCGATCAGGGTCGAGTAGACCAGCGAAGTGCCGTCGGTGCTGAACTTGGTGACGAAGGCATCTTCTTCATCGTCCAGCGTTCCATGCCCGGCGGGAAAGTCGGGCGAGCGTGTTCGTCCGGTAACATAGGCGTTACCGTTGGAATCGACTACGATCCCGTAGCCCTCGTCAGAAGCGCTGCCACCGAGGAAGCTTGAATAATCGAGAACCACTTGCGGATCGATAACCAGCGGACGATTCCGATCGTAGGAAGCGACCTCGAAGCGGACCTGCTTGCGATCGCGCGTCGTGTCGAGCACGTAGTGGCCCTCGATAGTACGGTCGCGTCCGTCGAGGCGCTGATAGATCCGCGGCTTTAGCAGCGTGACAAAGCGACGGCCGGCCGCAATTAGCAGGTTGCCATCGCGATCGACAGTCAGGCCGTCGCTGCCGTCGATCGCGAGCCGAATCGACCGCGGATCGGCCTCGGGACCGACCACAAAGTCACTCTCGATCTGGCGCTGCGAATTGCCGTAGTAAACCAGATCGATCCCCGGCCATACGCCGTGCTGTGTAACACTTCGATAGAGCGGAACATCGGTGTGCCAGCCAGCGGGATCGGCGCCGACCAGATAGTTCACATGGCCGGGCAACTGATCGCGGGCGTCGATTTTCTGCGCGTTGTCGGCACCGATCAGTCTGACGCGGATGACGCGCGGCTGCTCGATTATCGTTGAAACCTGTTGCCCCTTTCGATGCGGCGCAGTGACACCGTCGAGGGTGATCACGGTTTCGTCCGGGGTAATGAAAATCCCGTAGCTTTGGGCGCGGCTCAGAAACTTTACCCGGCCCGCCGTTTGGCCCAGGTTGGGCTCGAAGGCTATCGGAAGGCTGAAATCCAGCCGGTGCGCAATTTGCGCTGAGCGCGACGTCGTGGCGGCAGCGAGGGGGTTTCCAGGCGATCGAAGTCCGGCACCCGCCGGAGAGTCCTGAGCCCGGGCTATGGGCAGCCGGCATAGGGCACCCACGCTCAGGCCCGTGATAATCACGACTGCCGTCAAGCCGGCGAATCTGCCCGCTACTCTGCCCAAAATTGTACGGCCGGGTTTCTTCTGACGATTAGTGCTCATGGATGCCTCACCGCAGTCGCGTCAGTTCATCAAGTGACCGCTAAGCTAAATCCTACAGAAGGAAAATTAAGTCAAGCCTCATCCATCATGAACAGGTGGCTTAGGATCATCGTCAGTGGAATAGACAGGTCTAGGTATCTTCAGGTAATCAGATCACATGTCGAGGCAAGGCCCGTACACAATCGGCATCCGAGAAACTCACTAGCCGTCGAGGCAAGTGTCAGATGTTCAGCCTGCGAACCCATCTGCTGATTTCAGGAGGAATATTCGCGCTTATCCTCTTGATGGGAATCGGCGGTAATGCTCTCCAGGCCGCGGGAGTGATCAAGCATCCCGAGGCGCTGCAGACACCGATGAAGATCATTTTTCTCACGATCTTCATCGCGTTCGCTTTCTCGCTGGTCCCGACCATGGTCAAGCTCTTCGTGGCGGGCCAGACGAGGATCGGTAACGCCGAAGAGGGGCCGATAAGGTTCATCGAAGCGCATCAGGTCGCTATAATCTGGGCCATATGGATCATCTGGATTGCCGGCATGGCGATCGCGACGCCCACGATGATTCGGTCCGGGTTTTTCAACGATCTCGGCGCATCGGTGGGCAATCCCGAGGCCGGCGACGCGCGTCCGACTCCCGCCGGAACGGCCAATTAATCGCCATCGAGATTCTGACTCGCCGCCGTTGTGCGAACACGTCGCGCGATAGCCGACAGCGGCGGCCGTATGGTATTCCATCGCGAGTCACCTCGGACCTGATCGTCTGCTATAAAACGCGGGGAGGAATCGTCGGTGCTGGATTCAGATCTCAAAAAAGATTCGACGAACGGCGCGACTAACGGGAACTCCGGCAACTTGAGCGCATCCGCCGCGACGAACGGCGCCCAGGCTGCCAAATTTGCCAAGACTCCCGATCGATTCGTCGACCCGTTCCTCGGCGCGCCGGGACCCGACCTCGATATCATTGCGCGCGCGACGGACCTGATCCCGCTCATTCGAGCCAATGCCGCCGCCTCCGAGGCGCAGCGGCGCGTCACGGACGAGACTATCGCGGCCCTCGACGAAGCCGGCCTGCTCGGGATAATGATTCCCAAGCGCTACGGCGGCCCGGCCGCGAATTTTCGCACGCTGATCGAACTCTCCGCCGAGGTCGCGCGCGGCGACGGTTCGGCCGGATGGGTGCTTGGATTGCTCAACGTATGCACCTGGTTCGGAACGCTTTTCTCGGAGCAGGCGCAGCGCGAAGTCTTCGGCCCCAATCCTGCCGTCCGCATCTGCGGCAGCATCTTCGCGCCCAAGGGCGGTATCGAGGCGGTCGAAGGTGGCCTGCGCGTCAGTGGCGCGTGGCCCTATTGTTCCGGATCGCTATGGGCCGACTGGGCGACTCTCGCGCTGACCACCGGCGAACGGGCGGACGGCTCGCCGATTCAGGATCTCGCACTGATACCGCTGAGCGATCTGGAGAACCGCGACACCTGGCACGTGACCGGCATGAAGGCCACCGCCAGCACGACGCTGGTCGCCGATAGGATTTTCGTGCCGCACCATCGAATCCAGAAGCTCGAAGCAATGTCGGCCCAGCGCTACGCCTGCGAGTATGCCGAGGAGCCCAACTACCGCGCGGCATTCGTGCCCGGAGCGATCCTGATTCTGACGGCGGCGCAAATCGGGCTGGCCCGCGCGGCGCTCGATATCACGCTCAAAATCCGAGCCGGCAAGGCCGTGACCTACACGATGTTCAGCGAGGCCCGCAACGCGCCGATGGTCCAGATGGCGGTTGCCGAAGCGGCCTCGGCGATCGATGCGGCCCATATGATCGCGGCTCGCGCATGCGCGGATATCGATCGAGCGGCGCTAAATTCGGAGCCGCTCGACGTCGCGACCCGCGCGCGGATCCGGATGGATACCGGCTATTGCGCCGATCTGTGCCGCAAGGCGATCGACAAACTGATGACCGCCAACGGTGCCGGCAGCTTCGCGCTCCATAACGACCTTCAGCGGATCTGGCACGACAGCGAGATCGCCGCGCGTCATGCGCAGGTAGAACCCGAGGTCGCCAAGCTCACCTACGGCCAGGCGCTATTCGGTCTGGATAAATTCGCGTTGCTCTTCTTCTGATTTGGGCTGAATCTTCTTTTTCGGCACCGCGATAGTGCCGCGCGGTGACGCACCGACTGCCGAGCACAGCGCCGGAAATTCTTACTGGCATGCCCACCGGTCGCGATCGCAAAGCCTGTAACCGATCGAGAAATCACAGATTGTCAGACATATCGATATCTATCAGTAGTTCATATAACTTAACTACGCAGAAATGCTTATGTTAGAACGCTAAAATATGAGTAAAGACGTCATATAAAAAATCTTCTGCCTCATTACGAGTCCTTAGCTTTGTTTCTGCTAATCTCCTATAGTCGGTCTTGATCTCCGATTGCGCTCGAAAGAATTATGGCGGTAGAGATAGATCGTTGCGCGACACCTCAGGATGCCTTGGAGGCACAGTCGCATAATGTCCTAAACTCCGTGGCCGGATTATTTCACCGCTGTTGATGGTGCGTGAAATTTGAGCGACGATCCCGTCAATCCGCCACCGCCTCCCGCTTCTCCGAACCACGGCTTCCTCGTAGCCGGAATCGGCGCTTCGGCGGGCGGAATCAGCGCGCTCAGGAAATTCTTCAGCCGGGTCGCATCGGATAGCGGCCTGGCCTATATCGTCGTCCTCCATCTTTCGCCGCTGCACGCGAGCAACCTGGCCGGGGTAATTCAGCCCGAGTCGAAAATTCCGGTAATCCAGGTCACCCGAACTGTCACGATCGAACCGAATCACGTTTATGTAAATCCGCCCGCCAAGAATCTGATCGTTAGCGACGGGCGTATCAGCCTGGTCGATCCCGACAGCGTCCAGGGGAGCCATACGTCGATCGATATGTTCCTGCGTTCGCTCGCCGAGGCCTATCAGGATCGCGCCGTTGCGATGGTCCTGTCGGGTACGGGTACCGACGGTGTGCTCGGTCTCGGCAGCGTCAAGGAGGCCGGCGGCTTCACGATCGCGCAAGATCTCGAGGAGGCCGAATACGACGGGATGCCGCGCAGTGCAATCGAGGCGGGATTGGTCGACCTGGTCCTGCCGGTCGCGGACATGGCCGCCAAACTGCGCTCACTGAGCGAAAACACGCATGGCGTCATGGCGGCCGTGCAAGTGGAAGAAAAGGAGATATCGCCTGAAGATCTGGACTCCGCGCTGATCGATAAGGTGCTCACTTTAGTGCGCCAGCGCACCGGCCATGACTTTGGCAACTACAAGCGTCCGACCATGTTACGGCGGATTGCGCGGCGTATCCGGGTCCATGAGTTGCCAGGCGTGACCGCCTATCTCGACTTTCTGCACACCAACGCTGACGAATGTTCCGCGCTATTGCGCGACCTTCTGATCACGGTCACCAATTTTTTCCGCGACCGTGAGGCCTTCGACGTGCTGGAACGCGAGGTGATACCGAAAAGATTCGACGGCAAAGACCCGCGCGACCAGGTGCGCGCATGGGTCGTCGGATGCGCCACTGGTGAGGAGGCGTATTCGATTGCGATCACGCTATGCGAGCAGGCCGCGCTTCTGGCTAATCCGCCGCAACTGCAGATTTTCGCGACAGATATCGATGAGATGGCGATCGGCCGGGCACGCCTGTGCCACTACCCGGAAACGATCGCGCTCGACGTCTCGCCGGAACGCCTGCGCCGTTTTTTCACCAAGCGCGGCGACGAGTATTGGGTCAGAAAGGAGGTCCGCGAATCGATCCTGTTCGCTGCCCATAACATTTTGCGCGATCCGCCGTTCTCGCGGCTCGACCTTATAAGCTGCCGCAACCTGCTCATCTATCTGAACCCTGAGATGCAGGAACAGGTGCTGGCGACGTTCCATTTCGCCCTGGCGCCCGATGGCTACCTGATGCTCGGCGCTTCGGAATCCGCGGAGAGCACGCCCGAGTTGTTTGCTCCAAGCAACAACAAGAATCGCATCTATCGGCGCCGAACCGTGATCACGCCGCTGCGGCACAGGATCCGTCAGGGCCGCGCCGACGACGAATGGAGCATGCGTATACCCCGCATTCCGGGCACAATCGATCCGCCGCGCGGCCTTTCTTTCGCCGAACTCCATCGCCAGGTCGTCGAACAAGTCGGCCCGCCGAGTTGCCTCGTCAACGAGACCTATGACCTCGTCCATATCAGCGAACACGCCGGCCGTTATCTGCATTTCCCCGACGGTGAACCGAGCCGCAATCTGCTGATCGTCGTCCATCCGGATCTGCGGCTCGATCTGCGCGCGCTGCTGCTGATGGTTGAGGCTCACCCGAGCGACCGCGTCACCGCGGCCGAGTCGCGGCGGGTGCATCTGGAGTTCGAGGGCAAGGCGGCGGTGGTAAATCTGAGCGTTCGCCGCGTGATGACGGAGCCGTCGCTGGCCAGGGGCTTCTTCCTGGTCACCTTCGACGAAGTTGCTGAGACGGCCGCGCTCGGAGCCGAATTGCGCGGAGATCCCGGCGCACCCGAAATCGAAATTGTGGCGCAGCTTGAACATGAGCTGCAAACCACGCGCGAGCAGCTCTATCTGACCATCGGACAGTACGAGACCCTGACCGAAGAACTGAAAGCCTCCAACGAAGAATTGCAGGCTATGAATGAGGAGCTGCGCTCGACCGCGGAGGATTTGGAGACCAGCAAGGAGGAGCTGCAATCCCTCAACGAGGAATTGAGCACCGTCAACCAGGAGCTGCGCGACAAGATCGAAGAGCTCGGCCGATCGAACAGCGACCTGCAGAACCTGATGAGCTCTGCCGACAATGGCACTATTTTTCTCGATCTCAATCTGAGGATTAAACTCTACACGACGCGGGCGCAGGAGCTGTTCAGTATCACGCCGGCCGATATCGGTCGTCCGCTTGAACATTTCACCCATAAGCTCGAGTACCAGGCGCTCGCTAATGACGCCGCGGTCGTGCTGCAGACTTTGCAGCGCCGCGACCGCGAGGTGCACGGCAGCGACGGCCGCTGGTACCTCGCGCGGCTGCTGCCCTATCGCACCCTGGCCAACCAGATCGACGGCGTCGTGCTCAACTTTATCGATATCAGCGAGCATCTGAGCGCAATTGAACTGCGCCGGCAGTCGGTCATCCTGCAGGAGCAATCGCAGATACTTGGCCTTGCCAATGTATTCATCTCCGATCCCGACGACCGGATCGTGTTATGGAACCCCGGCTGCGAGCGGCTGTTCGGCTACAGCAAGGTCGAAGCGCTCGGCCAGATTTCGCACGAACTGCTCGCCAGCGAGTTCAAGATTCCGCTGGCCGAAATGAAGGCTGAACTGTTCGCCCGCGGATCATGGGAAGGTGAGCTTATGCAGGTCACCCGCTCGGGCGAGCGGCTGAGCGTAGCCAACCGCCTGGTGCTCCATCGCAACGACGCGGGCGACCCGTCGGCGATTCTGCACGTCTGCCACGACGTCACGGCGCGCAAGAAGGCGGAAGACGATCTGCGCCTGGCCGATCAATACAAGGATCAATTCCTGGCGACGCTCGCCCACGAGCTGCGCAACCCGTTGGGCGCGATCCTCGGCAGTCTCGAGTTGCTCGGCGATGGCCAGGAAAACCAGCAGACGATGACGCTTGCGCGCGGCGTGATCGACCGCCAGTTCGCCCTGCTGATGCGCCTGGTGGACGATCTGCTCGATCTGGAGCGGATGCGCCGCGGCAAAATAGAGCTCCACCAGGAGCGGCTCGACCTGGCGTCGGTGGTGCACGGAGCTATCGAGGCCGCCGGTCCAGTGCTCGAGCCGCATATGGACGCGATGAAGCTCTCGATGCCCGTGGCCGGCGTCTGGGTGGACGCCGACCGCGTGCGGCTGACCCAGGTGGTGAGCAACCTGCTCCACAACGCGGCCAAGTACACGCCGCCAGGAGGACGCATCGGCTTGTCCGTCGAGGTGACCGACAGCGCCGCCGTCCTGCGGGTGAACGACACCGGCAGCGGCATCTCGCCGGAGGCGCTGTCGCAAATCTTCGAGTTATTCGCGCAGGAACGACCGCTGTCGGAATCGAGCCGCAGAGGCCTCGGCGTCGGTCTGGCGCTGGCACGGCAACTGGTCGAGCTGCACGAAGGCACTATCGAGGCTCGCAGCGCCGGCCATGGCAAGGGCAGCGAATTTATCGTTCGGATACCGTTGTCGCCGTCATTGTCAAAGCCAATGCCGATTGAGCCTGCCGGGCAGGAGCCGCCCGCCAAAACGATCAATCGCCATCGGGTGCTGGTGATCGATGATGAGCGCGACGTGGCGGATTCATTTGCCAATGTCCTGCGCAGGTCGGGCCATCAGGTGTCGACCGCGTACAGCGGGATGGAAGGAATCGAGACGGCCACGCAGGCGCATCCAACTGTGGCATTGATCGATATTTCGATGCCCGACATGGACGGCTTCCAGGTGGCGCGGCGGCTGCGCGACTCGATGCCGGACATATTCCTGATCGCGGTCAGCGGCCTGATCCAGGAATCCGACCAGCGGGTGCGCGCGGCCGGCTTCGATCGCCATCTGGCGAAACCCGTCAGCGGCAAGCAGATCGAAGCGTTATTTCCGTAAACGCGGGTACTGTACAAGCTCGATCAGGTCCAGCCCGCCGCAATCAACGCTCGGCGGATCTCAACCCGTCACTGGTTCGCGATCTCCAGCGCCGTGAGATGGCCGTTCAGCAGGGCTGGCAGCGTGCGCGGGTCCTCTCGGCCGAAGCCGCACGGCGCGCTCAGACCAAATTCCTTCAGATACTTTTTAGCCAGTGCGTATCGCTCGCCGAAACGCGCGCGATCGTTCATATCGTGGATCAAACCGAGGTAGGTGCGGCTATGGCCGACGTCGAGATCTCGAAGCGGCACGTAATACGCTTCTTCTATCGTATTCAGCGTCGGAATATGGACGAAATCGACGCGCCGGCCGGTCGCGGCAACTCCCGCGTTGGCGTACTTTACGGAGACCGCCAGGGTCTTCGGACTCACCATCGGCCATCCGCCGAGCGTCCCGTAGCATAGATGGAGGCCGAGCATGACCTCGTCCGGGATGCCGCGTGACAGCCGCTCGATCGGCGCGATGTTGCGCTCGAACCTTCCCTCCGGCGGCGAATTGGGATAGCCGAATTCCACGTCCTGGACCTCGACGGCCGCATCCCACTGGATCGCCAGCTCAGCCGCGGGTATCCGTTCCAGTATTTTCGCGATCTCGGCGCGCATCGCGGACTCGAATCCGGGAATGATCTTTTCCCAGTCGGCGGCATTGAGAAAGTAAGGTATTACCGCGCTGATACTCAGCGGCAGGCAAACCTGGAAGCGCAGGTTTTCCGGCAGCACTCCTTGCTTCTTGAGGGTGTTGAAAACGAAGTAGGAATTGATCGCGTCTCTCGCATAGCCCAGCCGCCAACCCGGCTCGCCGAAGCGCACCTCATCGACGCCTGGCCTGACCCGGAACTGCCATTCG
>Ga0302326_10029052_pt1 | contig 11110 bp, 11 predicted proteins | sample Palsa_T0_3_FD_202264 | JGI IMG/M metagenome (GOLD analysis project Ga0302326, IMG submission 202264) | Peat permafrost microbial communities from Stordalen Mire near Abisko, Sweden - Palsa_T0_3 | ecosystem: Environmental > Terrestrial > Soil > Palsa > Peat permafrost | place: Sweden: Abisko...
CGTACTCGCCGGAAATGCGTTCGGGCGTGTCAATGCCAGTCAGCGCAAACTTATTGTCGGTAAAGGCGGCCATGGTCTCGAACGATTGAGTCTGGTCACGCCAGTCAAGATAGTCCGGATAGGAGGCACCGCGCCGCTCGACCCTGGCGCGTTTGACGTTGCCCCACAGGATCGCCAGGCGCTGCGGATGGGGATAGGGCAGCGGGCGAAGGATGGCGGCGTTGACTACGCTGAAGATGGCTGTGTCGGCTCCGATGCCTAAGGCCAAGGTGATCGCGGCTACGGCGGCGAAGCCTTTGTTCTTACGCAGCACGCGCACGCCATAACGCAGGTCCTGCCAGAGAGTCTCCAGCCATACGAATGTCCGCATGTCATTCCTGATTTCTTTCAACACAGTCCGATTCCCAAACTGGCGTAGCGCCTCGCACCGGGCATCCTCGAATGGCATGCCCCGACGGACGAGTCTCTCGGTCAACATGCTGATATGGGTGTCGACTTCGTCGTCAAAATCGTTGTTAAAATCCGGGTCCGAGCGATGCATGGCCGATCATCTCTCAGCGGCGAGGCGCAGGACCCGGCCAATTACTGCTGAAATGCGTTCCCAGTTTTCTGTCTCGTTGGCGAGCTGCTTTCGACCGCTGCGTGTAATCGAGTAGAACCGCGCCCGGCGATTGTTTTCCGATGCGCCCCATTCCGAAGTTATCCAGCCCTGCTGGTGGAGGCGCAGCAAGGCGGTGTACACGGTTCCCTCGTTCAATTGCAGCACTTCCTGGCTCAACTGCTCTATGCGGCGGGCGATGCCGTAGCCGTGCAGCGGTCCCAGGGCATCCAGGGTCTTGAGGACCATCAGATCGAGAGTTCCCTGGAGAACTTCCGATGTTTTCCCTTTGGCCATTGCATAGGAGAGTAGCAGGTAGTTGTCGGGATTGTCAATGGTGAGGATAGAGGCGATCGATGAGGGCCACTATGGCCGGACCGAGCGCGGCACAGGCAATTACCACGGTGGCGTGCGCCAGTAAGTAGTGACCGGCGTCGAGATGCGGACAGAATACGAAGAGAACGAATAGGCCGGTGAGTCCTCCCAGGAGTCCGGCGAGCGAGGCGAAGCCGCACGGCCTTGACTACTCGCTGACCCTGCATGGTCCCGATAACGCGCATCCGGTGAGGGAGCGTTCGGGGTCCGGGTGGAAACCCAGCTCGACGTTCGATCACAAGCACCGGCTGAAGACGGTGCGCCCATACGAATAGTCAGCGGTGGACGCTGTCCTCCGCGAGAAAGGAATAGTGCCATGAAGACCCTCAAAATCGGGATCGCCTGCTACAAGGACATGCTCAAGCCGGGAGACCCCAAGGTGTGGTTTACCTCGACCGAGAGTTTTGCCAAGGTGCTGTCGCACAAGAACGCGCCCTGCTCGCGACGATCGCGGCGACGCATCCGATATCGCTTCAGGAACTGGCGGGGCACACCGGCCGCAAGGCATCCAATCTGTCCCGGACGTTGAAGACCATGGAGCAGTATGGTTTCGTGCGGCTTCATCGGGGGGAGCGCGGACGGATCCGGCCGGAAGTGCCGTATCAGGCGATCTCTCTCGAACTGCCTTTCAGCGCTTAAGGCCGCCCACGGTGGGGGCGCTCACGATTTCAGGGCGGCGCGGATGTCCTTGAGCAGGCGGAACAGATGGTAGGGGTCGCTGGGCGATGCGGCAAAGTCGAAGCGCTCATAGAAGGACCTGGCGTCGTCGTCCTTCGCGTGAACCGCGAACGCCCGAATGCCGGCAATGTCCGCGGCCTGCAATGTGCGAAGCATGGCATCCTTGAGGAGGCCGCTGCTGCGGCCCTTGCCTTGCCAGGAAGTCGCAACCGCGAGCCGGGCCAGCAGCATGATGGGGACGGGATGGCGGGCAAGGCCCTTGGTCAGGGGCTCGGGTGCGTCGCTGTACTCGACTTGGCCAACCACAAGCGTGTAGTAACCGACGACTTCTTCATCCGCCAAGGCGATGTAGGTTTGTGAGGCCCCGGCCTGCTGATTCGGAAGCGCGTACCGTATCAAGAAGCGGTTGAGGGCTTCCCGGCCGCAGTCAAAGGTGTCGAGGTTGTGGCCGCGCTGCAACTTTTCGATGCGGAACGCGGTCACCTTAAGTGGCGCCACGCTCGAACACGCTCGGCTTCTTGAGAAGCCTGGTGAGCCGCGGGGCCGGCCGGGGCGGGGCAGACAGCGCGTGAAAGGCTTCCCACTGCTTGGCGCTCAACCCGAAGCGCCGGCGGTCGGGCAGAGTTTCCTCGGCGCGGGCGAGGGCACTCTCCAGGACGAATTCGCTGACGGAGCGGTGCGCGGCGATCGCGGCGACCTGGAGAGCGCGCTTCGCTGACGGCGTCAGCCGTAGGTCGAGCTTCTGGTTACGGGTTTCGGTGTTTGGCATGGCGGCGCTCCTGCAGGTGTTTACGGGACGATGACGCGAACAATCGAACTCACAATTTCTGAAGAACTCCTGCGGCTTGTGGACGAGAGAGCCCAGACTGCCGGACTTGGGCGGGAAGCGTACATTCACGCTGTCCTTTCCAAGGACGTGAATGGTGAACCTTCCGTAAGCGACATGCTTGCCCCTTTCCGTGACCAGGTGGCCGGCAGCGGAATCAGTGACGAGGAGCTAGACCGCCTCTTCTCCCAAGCCCGTGAGGAAAGTTATCGGGAGCGAAGCCCGCGTCGAATCGATGAGCCCTGATCGTCCAAAGGTCCGCGCCGTATTCGACTGCATGGTGTTTCTTCAGGGCGCTGCCAGACGCGAGAGCGTCGCGGGTGCGTGCCTCCTCTTGGTGGAATTAGATGCGATCGAGCTCTGGGTGTTCCAGAAATTATGGCCGAAGTTCGCGACCTGCTGGCACGTCCCCGAGTTCGACGGAGGTTTCCCGCACTGACAGATCCCAAAGATGCGCTGTACATCAATCTGGCGATCACCGCGAGAGTGAGCTACCTCGTGAGCCGAGACAACGATATTTTGGATCTTGCCAACGCATCCACCCCCGACGGAGAACGTCTTGGCATCAGGCTCCTGAGCTGCAGATTCTTGATCCAGTAGCATTCCTTGTGGAGATCCGCCGTAGGCTACCAGCTCCGAGTGACGATTGAAGAGCCCTTAAGAGTGGGCGCCGACACCCGGCGCTTACTCCAGCACCATCACCCGGATTCCCGACCCGTCGGCTCCGCCCCGATACACACGCTCGGTGGCCTTCTGAAAATCCGAAGCCTTGGCCGCCGGAATGTCCAGGAACTGCTGCGGATTCCGATCCGTCAACGGGAACCAGGAGCTTTGCACCTGCACCATGATCCGATGCCCGACGCGGAACGTGTGGCAGACATCCGGCATCCAGAACTCGATGCGCGTACGTTTGCCCGGCGTAAACGGCTCGGGCTTGGCGAAGCTGTTGCGGAATTTTCCGCGGAACGGCTCACCGCGCACCAGTTGCTGATAGCCACCCATGTGAACTTTGGTGGGATTCGGATCGGGATCCGGATAATCGGTGGGATATACGTCGATCAGCTTCACCACGAAATCGGAATCCGTGCCGGTGGTCGAGACCGACAGCAGCGGCGTAATCGGCCCGGCGATGGTCACGTCGTGTTCGAGCGGTTCGGTCTGGTACACCAGCACGTCGGGACGCTGGGAAGCGAAGCGCTGGTCGTAGGTCATGTAGTCGCCCGGCATGCCTGGACCGATCTCGCCGATAACCGGCACGGGACGCGCGGGATCGCTCACGTACTCGTCGAACCCAGCGTCCGGCGGCGCCATCGAGAGTTTGCCCGCCGCGTCGAAATGCAACTCGCGAGCGGCGGCAGTTTTGGGCGGCCAGGAATCAAACCGCAGCCACTGGTTGGTTCCCGTCTCAAAGAGCCAGGCCTTCGGGGTAGCGCTGTCCGCCTTGGCCTTGAGCCCGTCGCCTTTGCCTTTCAGGTGTTCGAGAAAAAACGCCAGCTCGATGTGCTCGCGAAAGTATTCGGCGGTCTTCGACGCGAAATCCAGATTGCCCAGCTTGTCCCCAGGCATCCCCGCCCACCCGCCGTGCCGCCATGGACCCATCACCAGGGTGTCCGGCGCCGAGGGACCGTTCTGCTCCAATTCGTGGAACAGTTTCAGGGGTCCAGAGAGATCCTCGGCATCAAACCATCCGCCGACGAACATCACAGCCGGTTTAACGTTCTTCATATGAGGCACCAGCGACCGGCTTTGCCAGAACTCGTCATAGCGGGCGTGCTTGAGATTGTCGGTCCAGTAGGGATTGGCGTTTTTCAGATATTTCTCGTTGCTATTGGAGAGCGGCCCCATGCGGAGGTAGAAATCGTAAGCATCGGATGTTCCGAAATCGAAGGGGACGGACCCTTTCGGGCGCTCCGGCTCCTCGCCTCGAGGCTTAAAACTCGCATAGAACCCGAAGTTGGCTGCCAGATAGAATGCGCCATTGTGAAACGCGTCGTCGCCGTTTCCGACATCGCCCATGGGCGCTTGCGGGGAGACCGCTTTTAATGCCGGATGCGAATCGATGAGGCTGAACGCGGCGTAAAAACCGGGATACGAAATGCCCCAGATCCCCACCTTTCCGTTGTTGTTCGGAACGTTCTTCACCAGCCAGTCGATGGTGTCGTAGGTGTCCGTGCTGTCGTCGGTGTCTTTGGGGCCGTCAAAATGCGTTTTGTGTGGAGGAATATCGATGAAGACGCCTTCCGACAAGTATCGACCGCGCACGTCCTGATAGACGAAGATGAACCCCTCCTTGGTGAATAACTCGGACGGCCCCGGCACCGGCCGGTAGTTGTCGATGCCGTAGGGCGCCACCGAATAGGGTGTGCGCTGCATCAGCATGGGATACGGTTGGGAGGTGTCCTTGGGCACGTAGACGCTGGTGAAAAGCTTCACACCGTCCCGCATGGGAATGCGGTAATCGAACTTGGTATAGTGCGCGCGGGTATATTCGAGCTGCTGCTTGCGCTGCTCAGGGGACGGCTGTGCCAGGAGTGCAGAGCCGCAAACAAACAACAGGAATGGTATTTTCGTCACGGGATTAATGGTAGCAAGTAGAGCTAACCGCGCCCCAGCACCTTTTCAAAGAATTCGACCGACTGGCGGGCGCAGACGTCCCAGTGGAAGCGCCCGGCTTGCACTCTGCCGGCCTGCGACAATTGTGCGCGGGTGGCCGGCGAGGTGAGCAAGCGGTCGAGCGCGGCGCGGATTTCGGCCACGCTGCGCGGATCGATGAGCACTGCTGCGCCGCCGGTGATTTCGGGCAACGAGGACAGGTTGGAAGTAATTACGGGCACACCCGCCGCCATGGCTTGCGCGACGGGGAAGCCGAAGCCCTCATAGAGCGACGGATAAAGAAAGACGGCGGCGCCGGCGGTGAGCGAGGGCAGATCGGGCTCCGGGACATAGCCCAGATAGCGCAGGCCGGGGCTGGGGCGTCGCAGGCGGGCCATGGTTTGGGCGGATTGCCAGCCTTCGGGACCGACGGCGACCAGGTCGAATGGATCGCGCACGGAAGCCGGTAGATCCTGCCAGGAGTCCAGCAGGCGGTCGAGATTCTTACGCGGCTCGACGGTTCCGACGTACAGGGCGTAGGGGCGCGTGAGCCCGTATTTACGGCATGTTGAGGCGGCGCTCTCGGCGGTTGCCTCGAAAAACGGCTGCGGCACGCCGGGATAAATAACCTGGATGATAGCGGGGTTCAGACCGAGGATGCGGACGGCATCGCGGCGGGTGCTTTCCGAGACGGCGATCAGACCGGCGGCGCGTTTCCATATGCGCTCGGCGAAGAGCTTCTCGGCGGCCACGTTGGGGGCTTGGTGGAATTCGGGGAGAAGCCAGCAGGTCAGGTCGTGCAGGTGGGCGGTGAGTCGCGGCCGGCGGGGCGGATTCAGCAGCTTGGTGGTGTGGAAGATATCGGTGTGGGGGCCGATGAGATCCCAGGCGCGGTTGGGCCAGAGGTTGAGCGCGTAGAGCAGGCCCTGGCGGGCGAGCGTGCCCATGGAACTGGCGATGGAGCCTTCGTGATTTAGATCCGGGAGGCGGTCGAGGAAGGGAAACAGCGAGATCTGGCGGTCGCCCAGCAGTTGGCGCAGGTGGGATATCCAGTAAAAGAGGTAGTTCTTGACGCCGGCGCTGCGCACCAGCAGGGGAATGGCGTCGATGGCAATGCGCAAGCTGCCATTTTCGCACACGGTATGGGGGCGGCTGCGGAACTCGCGCGAAATTTGCCACCCAGGTCGATTCAGAAATCCTGTCGGCCGTGCGCACGCTCGCCGAGAAGGAAGGCCGCCAACTTCAGGCGCTCGTGGACGAGGCTCTCGCCATGGGGAAGATTCTGTATGACGGCGGTCCGCAGGGGGCGTTTGGGCAAGCTCACGGCGATGCCTATGACTGATTCGACCCCAGGGGTCGGTTTGGTGTAGATTCCCCAACGGCGCGAGCCGAAGTGGGCATTGCCTTCAGGTGATTGCCCGCCAATTTTCGAAGCTACCACTCCTTCACATGAACATGGTGCTGCCCGAAGGCATCGGTGACTGTTACGTGCTTGGGAGGCGTGCTTTCTTGTTGGCTGCTGTTCCAACTGGCTGAATAATAGGTAACGAGTTGGGGCACGATCCCGGTGGGCGGATGCTCAACAAGCTCGAAGCCGGAAGCGGTTGGTTGAAACGAGATGCTGAAGCCGGCAGAGCCGTAATAGCAGGTGGCGGTGAGTAAGAGTACGGCGGCATGTGAGTCAGGGAAAAAATGCCGGGCGTAAGCTCTGTACTCGATGGCGGACCCGTGGCTAAGCGTTGGAGTTGGCGATGGTGTTGTGGGTGAGGACATTTTGTTGCTCCTTTTTATTAGTGCGGTTGGTGAGACGAGCGTTTCAGGTGTGTGTGGAAGATTTTGGGGTGGGGTTGTATGGGGAACGCCAGGGTTGGCGGCGAGTAGTACGATAATGGTCAACGTTCCGTTTTGAGCGGAGGTGGCGGGCGTGAAGATTTGGTGAACGATTGGGCGGTCATCCTTTTTCTTTTCAGCGCCGGGTTTGTGGTTTACATCCTGGCTGGGTATCCGCTGCTGTTGGCATGGCTGGCCCGGGGCGGGGGGAAGCCGGTCCGGAAGCGCTTCGAAGACAGGCCCGTGACGGTGCTGCTGGCGGTCTACAACGGCGAGCAATGGATTCGGGCGAAGCTGGAATCGATACGCGAGTTGAATTACCCGCGGGAGCGCATGGAAGTGCTGGTGATTTCGGACGGTTCGACGGACCGTACCGAGCAGATCGCTGGGGAATTTGCGGCGGAGGGCGTCCAAGTGCTTCGCATTGCGCACGGCGGCAAGGCGGCGGCGCTGAATGCGGGCATGGCGCGAGCCAGGGGCGAGATCCTGTTTTTCACCGACGCACGGCAGCGGCTGGAGCGGGATGCGCTGCGGAACCTGACGGCCTGTCTGGGCGATCCGGCGGTGGGGGGCGCTTCCGGGCATATTGTTTTCGTCGAGAGCGATGGGGGCGGGGAAGCGGATGTGGACCTTTACTGGCGCTACGAAAAATGGCTGCGGGATAAACTGACCGAAGTGGATTCGCTGCTGGTGGCGACGGGCTGTGTCTACGCGGTGCGCCGCGAGCTGGCTTGGCCGCTGCCCGTGGAGGCCCTGATCGACGATGCCTATCTGCCGCTGGCCGTGATTTTTCAAGGATACCGGTTCGTATTCGAAAGGCAGGCGATCGCCTACGATTATCCGACCGGGCTCGAGATGGAATTCCAGCGGAAAGTGCGCACGCTGGCGGGGCTGTACCAGGTGGTGAGGAGCTATCCGCGGCTGCTGAACGTGTTTACGCGGGTGGGCTTCCATTTCTTCAGCTACAAGCTGGGGCGCGTGCTGCTGCCGTGGGCGTTGCTGCTGATCGCGGCGAGTAGTTTCCGGCTGCCTGGCGCGTGGGCTCCGCTGGCGGTGGGGGGGCAGGGGTGTCTTTATGGCCTGGCGGCGGCGGACCATTGGATTCCGGCCGGATGGGGTGTGAAGCGGCTCTCCGCGGTTTGCCGCACGTTTGTGGTGCTGATGGCGGCGGCGTTGTGTGCGGGCTCGATTCTGTTTGTGCCGGCGGGCAGACTGTGGAAACAGACGCGGGTGAAAGCGGCGGGGTAAGTGACGGCAGGGATCCGGATGCCAATGCCGGGCGGGAAACCCGGCACACCATCGAGTGGGAATCCAACAGGTAGCCGGGAGGGCGGGAAGATCCAGGAGGCGCGCCGGCATTTACAAGTAGTGAAGGAAAACCGGGAGCACTTCCAACCGCCCCCGACTTGCCCGGTGGCAATTTTTCTTACGGGGCGCCGCCCAGACTACCGGCTACCAGAGGCGTGTATGAAATCGCAGCTCCGGACGGATCACTGAATCCCAGCTTAACAACCACCGAGGTGTTGGGCGCCAACAAAGATCCATTGGGAAAGGCTTCAACATACCGGCTGCCAATCGGCGCGAAGCATGTCGTGGCCGCCGACTTGACCAGTGTGACGCCGGGGAGGAGGTCTTCGAAAATGAAGAACAGCGGCCCGGCCACGGCCGTTGTGCCTGCGTTGGTCAGAGTGACTTCCTGCGTGTAGAGCCTCAAGCTCGAATGGTATGTGATCGGGCCGCTGGAAATGCCGATGTCCTCCGCAACATAAACCAGGCAGGTGCTTACGGTGAGGCTGGAAAAGACGGCGCGGCTGCCGTTCGTGCCGTTACCCTGGTTTCCTGTGTCGGTAATCGTTACGCTGGTGAGCGTTTGAGTGCGAAAGGCCGCTGGCAGGACATACTCCTGACGGTCCAGGCGCTGGCCCAGCCCATTTTGCCAGACCTGAATGGTGGAGGTGTTGTTGATCGTGTTGGTATTGCCGTCGTTGTTGTAATCACGTACGTTCACGTCGCCTACCAGCGGTACAGTCTCGGTCGCACCGTCGCTGCCAGTGAAGGTGACGTATAGATAGGCCGTCGGACCGGCCCAACCCCAGAACGTGTTAAGCAAGGTGAAGGCAGAAGTAACGCCGTAAACGCCCACGGGTATGTTGAGGCTGACGACGCCCGATCCGAAATTTGCGGCCGCTGCTGCGTTCCAATAATTGTTTGGCCCGGTTGGAATTGCGAAAGGGACGCCCCCGAAATTCTGGGCGCCAATTGGGAAAGTGTTTCCGTTGTAGATGTAGGCGCCGCCGGGAGCACCAGAAAATGTCCAGGGCTTGTTGGCCAGGCTGCTGATATCGATGGGAATCTCGCCGGCGTGCGCCGAGGCGGCGGCAAATGCAATCGCTATGAGCGAGCATGCGAAGCCGGAATTACTTTTCATGTCGATACTCTTCCCGAAATGCATGCAAGTATGGCTTGGCGTTGCTTGGCCTCATCGGGAATTGTAACACCCGAACTGTGTCCTCTCCTCTCTCCTTTTTGCACCCCGACCAGAAGCACGATTCTGGGCCGGGTTATCTTCACGGCTTCGTTTAAAAGTCAGTCTCAAAATGTCATGCCGTGCGGTGCCGGTCATATAGAGTGTGATGACGTCCCTTATCACGTGTTATCTATGTTATGCAAATTTCGCATGCAGATCACCGTCGAGCTACCCGATGACATCGGCCGCCACGTCGATCCCTGCCGCGAGGCGCTCGAAGCGCTAGCGATAGAAGGCTACCGCTCGGAAAAGTTCACTCACCACCAGGCCGCCCGGCTGCTCGGCATGACCCGCTTCGAGTTCGACGGCTTTCTGCAGGACCGCCAGATTTACGATCACGCCTACTCCCTCGAGGACCTCGAACGGGACCTGGCGGACCTCGATCAGCTCCGGGCTAAAGATCTCCTCGGCTGATGGCGCTTGTCGTGGCCGATACTTCCCCGCCCCCGGTTCCTAGTTGAGATCGGCTATGAGCAGGTCTTGCCGCCGCTGTTTCAACAGGTCTGGATTCCCGGCGTAGTCGCCAGTGAGCTGCGGCGCGAGCGGACGCCGGAGCTGGTGCGCCGGTGGGCGGAGCGCCTGCCGCCGATGGGTCCAAATCCGTGAGATCTCCACTTCCGGTTTCGATCCCGACTCGACCGTTGTCGAATCCAACTTCGGGGTGGGGTAACGTTTTATCCGTCGCCTCCTTCTCGGAGAGAGCATCGAGAGCCTTGGTGAGAAGTTCGTCAACATCGTGAAAGCGACCGCTTTGGATTCCCTCCCGCACACGTCGCGCAAGCTCGGGCTGATGGATTTCGATGTTCATTTGAGCAGTCCCTTCTGTCATTATGACTCGACAGTAACAGAACTCGGAGGCTTGCATACCCAATGCGCCGGTGGGCAGAGCGCTATTTCGCCGGTTCGCGCTTGACGAACTGCAGGGAAGCGGAATTCATGCAGTAGCGCAGGCCGGTGGGCTGCGGGCCGTCCGGAAAGACGTGGCCGAGATGGGCGTCGCACTTGCGGCAGAGCACTTCGGTGCGCTCCATGCCGAGGCTGCGGTCGGTTTCCTCGACGACGTTCTCTTTGGCGATGGGAGCCCAGAAGCTCGGCCAGCCGGTGCCGGACTCGAACTTGGTGTCGGAGCTGAACAACGCATTGCCGCAGCAGATGCAGCGATAGAGGCCTTTGTCGTGCAGCTTGTAGTATTTGCCGGTGAAGGCCGGCTCGGTTCCCTTTTTGCGGGCGATGGCAAACTGTTCGGGAGTGAGCTGACGCTGCCATTCTTCGTCGCTTTTGATTACTTTTTCAGCGAACACAATTCCTATCTTCTTTCCTGAGTCCGAGAAGTCAACCAGGCGGATAGGGCCGGCGTCGCGTTTGGTGGTGGCGCCGCGCGCGTCGCCGGCCGCGGCGGCCATGGCGGCAGCGAAGGCAAGCGGGGCGGTCAGCAACGAGCGGCGGTCGATGGAGTTTTGGAAAGGCGTATGCATAGCGGTGCGTTTCATGCTGAGCTCCATTATAAAGATGCGCGGCGCCCGGTGGCACAGAGCCGCGCTATGATATTTTAAGTTGAATGCAAGGGGAGTCTCTGGAACCGGCTGGCGCGCTCAGCCTCGATCAAGCGCGGGAAATCGCCCAGGCGCACCATTTCGTGCTTTGCTGCGGGCTGCATCGGAGCGGCACCACTTTGCTGTTCCGG
>Ga0302326_10029053_pt1 | contig 11110 bp, 8 predicted proteins | sample Palsa_T0_3_FD_202264 | JGI IMG/M metagenome (GOLD analysis project Ga0302326, IMG submission 202264) | Peat permafrost microbial communities from Stordalen Mire near Abisko, Sweden - Palsa_T0_3 | ecosystem: Environmental > Terrestrial > Soil > Palsa > Peat permafrost | place: Sweden: Abisko...
GAGGATTTTGTTATTCTCGCGCCGATGCTGCCTGTCTTTTACATCCTGGTCATCGCGCAGATTGCGCTCGGCGTGTATTCGCTCTGGGAAGGGTTTGTCTGGTTTCGCCTAGTCCGGCAGCGGCTGGGCACGCATTCCGGGTTTTACACCCCGGCGACCGCGCTCATCTGTCCGTGCAAAGGCAACGAGCGCGGACTTGAAGAAAACTTGATGGCGCTGACGCGCTTTGATTATCCGAACTACGAAATCTATTTCACCCTGGCCACGAGCCTAGACCCAGCGATCAAAGTAATCGAGCGCGTAAAAACAGCGAGTTCCCGGCCCGTGCACATCGTCATCGCCGGTCCACCCACGAACTGCGGCGAGAAAGTTTACAACCTGCAACGTGCGGTCGAAGCGCTGCCTCCCGACAAATTCGAAATGCTCGCTTTCACGGATTCGGATGTCCGCCTGCCGCGCGGTTGGCTCACCAAGTTGATCGCGCCGCTGCAGGACGCGCGCATCGGCGCCACGACTGCCTATCGCTGGATTATTCCGAGCGGTTCGGGCGCGGACGCGATCGCTGGCGCATTTGCTTCCGCTTGGAATGCGGCGATCGCGACCATGTTAGGCAAGCCCACGGGCGATTTTTGCTGGGGTGGCGGAACGGCAATCCGCAAGAAGACGTTTGATGACGTGAAAGTTCTCGAAGCCTGGAAGGGAGCGGTGAGCGACGATTTTGCAATGACCTGGGCCTTGGAACAATCGGGCAAGCCGATCGTGTTTTGTCCGGAGTGTCTCGCGGCAACCCCAGCTCCTTGGACCGGCGCCGACCTGCTCGAATTTACGAACCGGCAAATTCTGATCACGCGAGTGTATTCGCCGCGCCGCTGGCAGATGGGCTTGATCGTCCACCTCAGCTATTGCTTGACGCTATTCTACGGAATCTTTGTAATTATGTACTGCATGGTCGACGTCGATCCCTGGGGCCAGTTACTCGCGGTGCTTCTCGCCATCCCGCTGCTTGCCGCAATGAAAGGCGCGATCCGAACAATTGCGGCAGGCGAAGCCATGCCGGAATGGAAAGAAAAAATAAACGAATGGGGCTGGGTTTGGCCGGCACTGGCGCCCCTTGTGCCGTTCTTGTTCGTGTGGAATTTTATAATGTCGCTGGTCACGAAGAGAATTCGCTGGCGCGGCGTTCGCTACGAGCTGCTCTCCCCAAACGTTACGCGCGTGATCAAACTGTAAGCGCAAGTTTTCTGTAGCGTCAAATCCGCCGCTGAATATTCGGAAAATCGAGCCAGACTTTTACCCCGCAGAAGTGAGAACCTTCGGTGCAGATCGGCGTGGATATTCCCGCGCGCAGATAACACGGCGGCCCGATATACCCGGCGAGTTCGGGAAACGCCGTACGAACCTGTTCAACTTCCTCGATGGATGATTGGTAGATTTCCTCCTGGGCGTTGAAGCAGGTGCGCATGGTCCACTTGTGCAGCAAATGCAGCAGCGATCCGGATTCGTACAAGCGAATCGCCTTTGCATTGGGTAACAAGTAAAGCGCGAATTCGGGCGCGACGCCGCGGTCGAGGAGTTCATTCTTGGCCGCCCACGCCTCTTCCATGGCCTGCTGATAAATTTCCAGAGCCGAAGGGTTGTCGCGGATTAGCATGGGGGTGATGTAATCCGGAGAGCGCGTGTCCGCCAGGGTTAAAATCGGCCGGGAGCCTGGCACCATGCGGTGGCGCTGGTCCTGGCTGTCCGCGGTGTGGCTGATTTTCTTAGCGAACGTGAAATTCGCATTCTGCAACGGCCGCATCAGCGGCGCATGCACGCCGATGTTCAGAGTTTCCCGGCGATATGGGTTGCGCGCCGGATTCAGCATCCGGTCGAGAGCTTCCGCGTCCGGGCATTCCGCAGCGGTCAAGCCGATGACCGCCCGATAGGCATCCGCCATCACGGCGAGCGCGTGCGGCGAAAAATCCACCAGCTTCGCGGTGAGTCCACCTAACTTCGCGTCAAATTCGCGAACAAAGGGTTCGCCAGCGCGTGCGGCGTGCTGCCACTCCACGGGCGATTCCAGCGGCTCATTATCGAAGCGATCGAAAAATTGCGGATCGACTTCGCGCACTCGCGCGACCATTTCGCCGATCACGCGCCGGGCTTCGCCGGGAGTATCGGATGCCGCGTGCATCCGATACAGGCGGTGCAACACGATTCCCGATACGGTGTGCACCATGGTGGTAAACGCGGCGACTGGCAGCACGTAGCGGGCAACTTCGATCGCGCGTTTCTCGGATTGCCGCTGTACTTTCTGCACGCGCCGCGGATGCGACATTTCACTGACGTGCCAGATGTCACCGAGAATCTCTTGAGCACCCGGCTGGAGTACATTGGAAAGCCGGCGATAGTGTTGCCATGCGCCGCGGATGGCACGTTCGTAGATGGCGCGTTCCGGCGGGCCAAATCGCGCGCTCTCAGCGGGAACAAAGGCCTGCGCGGGATCCAGACGCACGTAGCGCTGACTCTGTTGCTCTGAATTGTAAAAAGGATGCGCGTGCAGGAACGACCACACGAACTGGCGGCTGATATTTTCGAGGCCAAATTCAAAGTGCGCGTGCTGGTACACGGTGTGGTGGCCGCCAAAATACGTACCCGCTCCGATGGTCACGCGTTGCTTATCGGTCACCTCTTCGGGCTGGATCAGTCGAGTCGAATAGCACGTTCGCGCGGCGGCAATCGCCGAGTCAAACGAATGCGCGAAAGAGTTTCGCAGTGTGACGCGAGGGGCGCCGGTCTCCACCTGAAAGTCCGTTGACGCGGGAATCGGATATTGAGGGGCGGCCATTTCCAACCGCATTGTACACCGGAGAGTTTTGGCCGGGCGGGAGAAGCATAAAAAAGCCCCGGAGGAATCTCCGCGGCCTGGGTGCATCGTGGGGCGCGGGCTAGAGGCGGAACTACTTTTTCGCGGCTACCTGCTTCATGGCGGCGGCTTTGTCAGCGTACTTCTTAGTGAAGCGCTCGACGCGGCCGGCCGTATCGACCAACTTCTGCTTGCCGGTGAAGAATGGGTGGCAGTTCGAGCAGATTTCGACGCGGATCATCTGCCCTTTGAAGGTCGATCGGGTGTCAAACGTGTTCCCGCACGCGCAATGCACCTTGACGGCGTGGTAATCGGGATGAATTCCTTCTTTCATGGGGAAGCTCCTGTTGCTGACCGGTCTGCGCGGCAGGGAAGCACCAATGCACAGTCGCGTCGCTAGGTCAGCGGGAAACTCCAATTATACGACATTCCTGGGGAGGTGACAACGGAGGTATTTCCGCCGACCCGATCGTGGTGCGCTCCAATGTTTCAGGAAACGAACGAGCATCCGATGCGCGATCGGCCGTTTTCCACCCGCTGGGTATAGGTTTTGCGCAAAACAACGCGGACTGGCGGCAAAATGGGTACGTGCAGCACGGCGTTGAACTGAGCCGGAATCTCGTCCGGCTTATCCAGTAGCAGCGCCACGCCGCCATAGCTCAAGTCGGCGACGTGCGCGGTCTTTTGCGATAAATCCGCGAGGATCGCATAGGCTTTGGTTCCGGCCAAAGAGACTCGCTCCCATTTACGATTCTCCGTGGACGGCGCGCCGCTTCCAGCTGGGGCCTGAGTGCGCGGCGGTTTTATGGGGATTGGTGTGGGCGCAGGCGCCGGAGCACTCTGCGGAGCGCTTGGCGCCACGGGTTGACTGCCCGCGGCTTGGCGAGGCGGTTCGGAAACGGGCTCGAGGGGAGGAAGAGTTTCGGGCGACTGCGCGGTCGCTTTCGCTCTTCCGGAAATTTTCATCTGGTACAAACGCTGGTCGGCGAGATTCATCAGCGCGCTCTTTTGATCGCCGTCAAGGGGATGTACCGCGACGCCGAAATCGAGGGTCACGCCGATGTCCAGATGAAGTGGGCTGATATCGTGCTCGTACTGCGACCGTATGCGATGGCACAGCGTGATTGCTTGTTCAGGATCAGTCTGGGGCAACAGCAGCGCGAATTCGTCTCCACCGATGCGGAATGAAAAGTCCGAAGCGCGAAGCGTCTTGCGCAGAGTGGCGGCGGCGAGTTGCAAGACCTCATCGCCCTGCAGGTGTCCGCGCTGATCGTTTACTTCCTTGAGTTTGTGTAGATCCAGGATGACGACGGCGAGTTGTTGAGCGTAGCGTTTCGCGCGGTTCAGCTCCTTATCGCAATACTCGTCAAAGAGCCGCCGGTTATATAAACCAGTGAGCGCATCGGTGGCGGCGTTGATCTGCAGCTTTTTGAAGTCCTCGTATTCCACGAGTATAGGCACGCGCAAGAAGCTGGTGGAAGCCAGCACGTCGACCATCGCCGTCTTCAGGGCCACTCGCCGGCCGAGGTTTTCGGAGAGCTCCCGGCGGCGGATTAGAATTCGTTCCCAGTATTCCGCGCTTTGCACCTCGGTGAAATCGATTTGAGCGATCGTTCGGAAAAATGCCCGGAGAAATTGCCCGCGGACGGATTCTTCCACGCCATCGAGCGTCTCCACAAGGAGGTCGAGGAATGAATCTTCGGCCGACGCATGCGAGGCAGCGGCGTCGCCGGGCTGGGGCGATAGTGGGTTTCGCAATGGGATAATTTCCCTGTCAACCAGGGACACTGCGGGGGTAGCAACGTACTAGCAAGGGATAGTCCAATCCCAGGCAACCCTCGTTGCGCAGGGCGACCTTTAATTCTGTATACACAATGGACTTACCGGACCCGGATGTTTGATGGGTCCAGGCGGACGATCCAGGCGGCCCACGGTATGAAAACAGCTTCCACTTTCACCCAGCTGCCTGCCCCGTCCACCGCTCAGCCGATTGGCTTGAGAAACTCGACCCCGACGAGGTGAACATCTCCCGCTTCGTGCTGTCGCTTGACCCGCGCCTGAATCGGCGGCATTCCGGCCGGCACCAGCGCGGAGGAGGTGATCGAGGGCGCCGGGATGGTGAGAGTCACGACCTCTCCCACGGAGAGGGACCGGGGGGACGTAATAAAAGCTCCTAAAGAGCTGATATCGAGTGTTTTAGCCAATTCCAGGAACTGCTCCGCGTGCAAATCCTTCCCTCTAATGAAAAGAGGAACTTGCAGGTGAATCCGTTGCGAACGGCGCTGCTCGTCGTATACCGGTGTCAGGATCGACTTCCGTTGTAAAATGTCTTCCCGGATGGCCATTGGTACCCCAGTTATAGTACTGGTTTTTGAATCGCAATTTGAATGCAACTCCCCGAGCAAACTCTCTCTGTGGTAAGCCCAATTTTGATATGCTCTTAGGGCGACACGATGCCGACAGCGGTCTGCGCCAGACCGCCTGGGCTGCATTTTAACTCCCTTCCGTTTCCACGTTTGTGCAAACTAGGACGCATTTACCATTGACACTCCCCAGACCCTTTGCGAGCATTGATTTTCGCGCGCTCTTTCCCTAAGTCGTTTTCCGACAGTGGGGCCGAGTGTGTTTTTGGGTCTTGCGAACGGTCTGGGGAGGGCCGGCGTTTGACGAAGACTGCCACGGCGGAACAAAGTGCCAATAACCAACAGGTTTTTCAGTTGGTTGCGAGTCTGTTGGATGCTTTTGACCGTCCGCTCGTGGTGACTGACCGCTCCGGCAAAATACTATTCACAAACTTCCACGCCCAGGATCGGCTCAACGAAAAAGGGTGGAGCTCGAAGCCGGATCTGAATCTTTTTACGGATATCTTGCACGCCGACCGCCGCCAGATCCTGACGCAGCTCGAGGGCGGCGAACAGGAACTTAATTTGCCGGTCGAAGGGCCTCGCGGAAAGAGCAGGGCCCGCATTCGCTGGCTACCGGAGCCCGACTGGCTGGTCGTGTACATGGAAGCGGTCCCAACGGAAACTCCCTCCGACGCGGCCGAGATGCGCCAGACGGTTCAAGAGTTGATGCAGGAGCGGGAAATCACCTACCGTAATCTGTTGGCCGCGTATCTCCGGTTGCAAGAGGCCAACCGCCAAAAAACCGTGTTCCTGGCTTCCGCCGCGCATGAGCTGAAGACGCCGCTGGCGGTAATGAAGGGTTATTACGATCTTCTCCTGACGGGCTCACTGGGGAAGCTCGACGATCGCCAACGCGACATTTTGATGGAGTCAAAAGAAAGTTGCGACCGGCTGGTCCGTCTGGTTTCGATGTTTCTGAATTACTCGGCGCTGGAGAGCGGAAAGCTGATTTTGCAACTGCGCGACAACGATCTGCGCGACTGCATCAATGACGTCACATGCCGGTGGAACGATGCATTCAATCGCGCGAAGGTGCGGTTAGAGATTAAGGTGCATCCCGATTTACCGTCGTTCAAATTCGATTACCAGAAAGTTCAGCAGTGCGTGGCCAATTTTCTTGATAACGCTCTGAAGCACACTCCGGCGGAAGGATGCGTCACATTAGTGGCCCAACCTCATTTTTGGGAGCGGCGGCTTTCGGAAGCCGCGCCCGCGACCGATCGCCGTCGCGGACGGGGAAGTCCGGCCAACAGCGTTTTGGTCTCGGTATCGGACACCGGAGCGGGCATCGCCGCCGAGTTTCATCAGGAGATATTTGAGGAGTTCGTTCGCGTCGATCCTTCGTCGTCAGGGATGGGTCTGGGTCTGGCGATTACCAAGCGCTTGATCCAAGCGCATCGAGGAAAGGTGTGGGTCGACAGTACGATCGGAAGCGGGAGTTCGTTTTCGTTTCTTTTGCCGATTAACGTGGAGTAAGCAGCAGAGATTTCGAGCGCGAGCGCGTTCGCTAGGAATAAAAATGGCAGACAAAGAAAAAATCCTGGTGGTTGATGATGAACCGAGCATTCGCAAGTACCTTCAAACGCTGCTCGAGGTGGATGGCTTTGCAGTCGAAACCGTGACCAGCGGCAAAGAAGCGCTAGACAAGATTGGTACCGGCGAACGCCCCGATTTCATTATTCTCGACGTGTTGATGCCGGAGATGGACGGGCTGGAGACGCTGCGGCAGCTGATGCAGATCGATCGCAGCCTCAACATCATTATGCTGTCGTGTTCGAACGAAGTTACGACGGTGGTCGAAGCGATCCGGATCGGGGCGCTCGACTACCTGACCAAGCCTTTCGAAAAGCCGGAGCTCGACGCGGCATTTTTGAAGGTTCGCCAAAAGCAGGAATTGCGCTCCGAAAATAAGGCCCTGCGGGAATACTGCGAAGCCATTACCGAGGATCTCTCGTTCCTCGCGGCCAGCCCGCAAATGCTGAAAATTCGCCAGCAGGTTTTGCAAATCGCTCCGGTTGATGTTCCGGTATTCATCAGCGGGGAAAGCGGAGTCGGCAAGGAAGTCGTATCGCGCATGATTCACCTGCGTTCCAATCGCCGCGCGCAGCCTTTTGTGAAGGTCAATTGCGCGGCGTTGCCCGGCGAGCTGCTGGAGTCTGAACTATTCGGGTACGAGCAGGGCGCCTTCACCGGGGCGGTACGCGCCAAGCCCGGAAAATTCGAGCTGGCCAATCGCGGGACGATTTTCCTGGATGAAATCGCGGAGATGAGCACGCATCTGCAGGCCAAGCTGCTGCACGTGCTGCAGGATGGGCAATTCTCGCGCCTGGGCGCCCGGGCAACCGTTAACGTGGACGTTCGCGTTCTCGCGGCGACGAACATGGACGTCAAGGATGCGATGCGTTCGGGACGCTTCCGCGAGGATCTGTACTACCGGCTGAACGTTCTTTCGATTCATATTCCGCCACTGCGCGAGCGCACCACCGAGATTCCGTTGCTGTTCCGCCATTTCCTGGCGAAGTACAGCGAGAAATACGCGAAGCCCGCGCCTGATCCATCGAAACACCTGCTTGAAGCAGCGTTGCGGTATCCGTGGCCCGGAAATTTGCGCGAGCTGGAAAACTTCGTCAAGCGTTACGTGATTCTCGAAGACGACGAAGGCAGCTTCCGCGAATTGCTGGAAATGACGGGGCAGCAGCAACGCACCGCTCCGCGCGAAGAGTCGGCGCCGCCCAAAGAGCAAGGCCTAAAAGCTCTGGTGCGCGGGTTAAAGGACGAAGCCGAGATGGAAGCCATCGCGGATGCTTTGGAAAAAACGAACTGGTGCCGCAAAGACGCGGCGAAAATGTTGGGCATCAGTTACAAGGCACTCCTCTATAAAATGCGTCAATTCAATTTGGATTCAGGGCGCGGCGCGCGTTCCGCGGCGGCTAAAGCGGCCAGAGAATTGGCCGCGAAAGAAGCCGCCACAAAGGAAAACGCATCGAAAGAAACCGCGCCGGCGGTCCGTGGATCGTAAATTCACCCGAGCACAACACCAAACCTACGAGATATTGGTTGTTCCGCGCAGCGAACGGAGAACGGGGATGCTCTCCGATAATCGTGAAAGCGAGGGCGGCAAACGAAGGTCGCGTAGTTCCATTACTAGGGCAAAGAGTTGCATAACTAGAGCACATTGGTCGAAATAGCTCTTCCGTTCGTGCCTTTGCTTGGTCTAGTATTCGGTTCGAAATAGGCGCCTGCGGCTGTGCCGCGCAGGAAATGCAGACATTAAACTTTCCAAACGAATCTTTGTACGAATACTTGGCGCTGTGCTCAAAGGGGTTGCAATCCCTTTTCCGTCGCTCGATGAGATGGATGGCATCCAGCGATGGGCACGTGGTACTACGTGGCATAACGCGCCGAGTTTCAATCCTTTGGAAGTAGGATTGCAGTTCTCATTGCGGGGGAAGTGTCGTAATCCAATTCTGTTGGGGGAGGCGCAGTGGGGATGACGGAGCGTCGCACGGCACGCCGGTACGACTTGTCACTGCCAGTCAATGTCCGTTTACCGATCAACCGCGAGCCTGCGGCTCACAGCGGCCAGACACGGGACATCTCTACCCGCGGGGTTTATTTCATGATGCAGAAGGATCTCGCTCCTGGAACCGAAGTTGATTTCACGCTCACCCTGCCTGCGGAGATTACGCGGGGCGCTGAGGTGTTTGTGCGAGCCCACGGACGTGTGGTGCGGGTCGACAGACAGCAAGACGATCAGCACGAGTCGATTGGCGTTGCCGCTGTTATCGAACGCTACGACATTATTCGTGGAGAAGGCACACCGATTTAACACTCCGGGCGCGGTGCTCTGTTTTGCCCCATCTTCTGTCGCAATCTCAGGAATTCGTTCCCTTGCTGCACTGACAAGGGGGCACTCTTCAGGTTGAGGCTTCGTTCGACGCACTCTGAACCTTCGGAACGGAAATCAATTCTGGGAACGCCCGTTCCCGAAAGTGCCTAGGATTTTCTGATGGCGCGCCGCAGGGCGACGGTCAGCTCCTCCGCAGGCCAGCTAGGCTGGTACTATCCCGACGCGGACAATCTATATAAAGTAAGGGACATAGCTCGGTAGGTTTTCCCGCGTCGAGGGTTCGCCCGCTTGCTCTTTTTTCCCCGGTTTGGCGCCTGGGGTGCAAAGTTGCGTGTGGGGGCGCGGGAATTGCCTCACTCTACTTCGACGGATATTCATGGCATCTGCGGCTGAAGCGCGCTTGGCTCCGGTACTTAATGTTTCAGACCTTCCGCCCGACCACGTGTATTTTGGACCGAGCCCGGCCATGCAACTGGTTCGGCAGCGGGTGGACCGGGCCGCTGGTCTAAATGTTCCCATCCTAATTCTGGGCGAAAGCGGGACCGGCAAAGAGGTGCTGGCGCGCTTTATCCATGAACGGTCTCCATGGCGGAACGGACCGTTTATCAAGGTAAATTGTCCGGCGATCCCCGGGACGCTGATCGAGAGCGAGCTTTTCGGATTTCAGAAAGGCGCGTTTACCGGCGCGATTGCCGCAAAGCCGGGCCGGATGGAGATGGCGCAGGGCGGCTCGCTGTTCCTCGACGAGATTGCGGAACTCGACTCCAATCTTCAGGCCAAACTCCTTCACGTGCTGCAGGACGGATATTTCACGCGCATCGGTGATCACGAAGAGCGCCGCATGGATGCGCGGGTGATCTGTGCGACAAATCGAGTCCTTCACCAGGAAATCGAAACTGGCGGGTTTCGCGCGGACCTGTTCTACCGCATCAACGTGATTACGATAACTCTGCCGCCTCTGCGCGACCGCCGCGATGACATTCCGTATCTCGCCGAATACCTGCGGGTGCAATTTAGCCGTCGTTTCAAACACGATGTGCCTCCCGTTTCTAGAGAAGCGCTGCAACTTCTACAGCAGCGCGATTGGCCGGGGAACATTCGCGAGCTCGAAAATTGCGTGGCGCGCTACGTTATCCTGGGTTCCGAAGAAGCATTTCATTCCGAACCAGATCCTTCCGCCGAGAAAAAGGGTCTTCATGTTTCCTACGAATTGAATGAAGACGGAAATATTCCCCTGAAGCGAATCGCCCAGCAGGTCACGCGCCGCATGGAGCACGACGTAATTTTGAAGGTGCTACAAGCGAATCAGTGGAACCGCCGGAGGACCGCGGAAATCCTAAAAATCAGCTATCGCGCGCTGCTTTATAAAGTCCGGCAAGCCGGACTGCCGTCCAAGCGCCCACAAAGACGCACAGAAATCGAACTCGAAGAGCTTTCAGAAACGCAATCCTGATCTCGAGTGCCTTCTCCCGGCGCAACTCCGATCGCCGGTCAAACCCTCCCTATTCATCGTATTACTACCCGTGTCTCTTATGAAATCGTCCGCTCCATCTTCCTTGCCGATGGCCGCCGATTCCGCTAGCCTTGCAGTACGATGGCGAAGGCGTCCGCAAATTCAAAACTGAAGGTCTGTCTCCTCTCTCCTCATCCGATGGTGCTCGAGGAGTTTCGCCGCCTGCTCAGTGATTCGGGATTTCAGATCGTCGCGCGCCAGCTTGAATCCATGCTGGCCCCGGATCTACGGAACCTAGAAGTTCCTCGGGTGGCCGTCTACGTGATCGATGCGCATGCGGCTCGGCAGGCCACTGGGGCATTACTCGGAAATATTCTCGACCACAATGCGGCGGCGCGCCTGCTCGTGGTGGGCGACAGTCTCAACGAATCGGACAGCTATACCCTGCTGCGTCAGGGAGTTAAGGGGATACTGAATTACAAGGAAGCTCGCGAGCAATTGCCGCGGGCTCTGCCGCTGGTCGCTTCCGGCGGATTCTGGGTGCCCCGTGAAGTCCT
>Ga0302326_10029055_pt1 | contig 11110 bp, 8 predicted proteins | sample Palsa_T0_3_FD_202264 | JGI IMG/M metagenome (GOLD analysis project Ga0302326, IMG submission 202264) | Peat permafrost microbial communities from Stordalen Mire near Abisko, Sweden - Palsa_T0_3 | ecosystem: Environmental > Terrestrial > Soil > Palsa > Peat permafrost | place: Sweden: Abisko...
ACGAAGCGCTGAGTCGCGCCAAGCCGCGGGACGCGGATCCGTCTTGGAGGGTGATAACTGCCCGTATTTACATGGGTAAGGGAGATTTTGCTTCCGCTGCCGCGGAAGCCGAGCCGCTGCGGCAGCAGGGGGATCTGGCCAAGGATCAGCGGGTGGCGGCCCTGGGCATTTTGGCCGAGTCCTATAGAACCCTGCATCAGCCGCAGGCCGCTCGGGACGCCTATCTGGAGCTTCTGGCGATTGCACCGAATGACGCGGGAATGCTGAATAACCTGGCCAACGTACTGGCCGATGATCTCCATGAGCCGACGCAAGCGGTGGCGTACAGCCAACGGGCCTATGATTTAAGCCGTCAGACGGGGTCTTTTGTCGCCAGCGTCAGCGATACCCATGGGTGGGTATTAACCCTATGCGGCGGACGGGATGCCCAGTTGGGATTGAGCATTCTGCAAAAAGTAGTCGAAGACCACCGGGATTTCGTGGATGCACGCTATCATCTGGGGGAGGCTTATCTGCGCGAATCGATGCCCGCGGACGCGATCAAGGAGCTTGAGATCGCCTTGGCACAGATCCAGCAGACTGAACAGACTCGCGCCACCCCCAACCCGGCACTGAAGTCGGCGATTGAAAATGCCTTGGCCAGGGCTCGCCAGGAGCGCGACGGGAAAGCGGACATCGGCGATAAGGAATAGCCGTTCGGAATGGCGTTTCATGACGACGCTGCCACAAAACACACCGATGCGGACCAGCCGGCCGGGCGCCGGCGTGCTGGCGATTCCGGGCGCGGCGCCCATCCTCGCTGCGCCCGTTCCTTCGTTTGCGATGAACGGCAATGACGTTCTGCGCGTCCTGCGCGCCAACTTCTGGCTCATCGCGCTGCTGGTCGTCGTGGGATCGGCGCTCGGATTGGCCGTCAACAGCTATCTGGCCAGGAACTACCCCCGCTATACCTCGATCGCCTACGTCCGGGTGATGTCCGACGCGGAAATTCCGCGGCCCGGGGAATTGTTTGCCGAGGCGGGCGGCGGGGGCAACGTCGACCTGGAAGTGCGCGAGCAGATGACCAAGCTTCAGCACGGAGCACTGGCCGCCCGCGTGCTCGACAACAGCGCCGCCATTCGCCAGACCACATGGTTCGCGCAGTTCGTTCACAACGTCGACGGCAAGCCGACCGTCGACGTCGAAGCGGCGAAGCTCAATCTGCTCGAGAACCTCGACGTCTCGCCCGTGACCGGAACACGATTGCTGGCAGTCTCCTTCTCCTGTTCGGTCCCCGCTGATTGCCAGACGATTTTAACGGAGCTGATCGAGCAGCACATGGCCGATCAGCGCCAACTGCGCCAGGAGCAGGAAGCCGAGGCAGGGCGGACGTTGGCGCGCATGAAGCTGACCGACGAGGCCAACCTGGCCGAGATTCAGAGCCGCGTTCAGCACATCGTCGATGAACTGAACCAGGAGGGCCAGCCCCTGCAAGGGCGCGGCCTGCGCGAAGTGCAGTATGAGACCTTTTCCGCTGAACAGATGAAGCTGCAAGCCGCCCTGGAAAGCGCCGAGGGTGAGATGAAGAAGCTGAAGGAGGACCTGGCCGCGACCGGCACCTCTCCAGCGATCGAAGAGGTCATTTCGAGCAACGCCCAATACGGCGACTACCTCAAGCGGGTCGAAGAGACGTCGATGGAGCTTGTCGAGACCCGGGAATCGCTGGGCGATTCCAATCCCCGGGTCGAGCAACTGGAAAAAATGCTGGTGACGTTCCAGAAGAACGCCGCTCAACTGCACGATCAGCTCAAAGCCGCCGCGACGGCACGCTTCCTGGGCGGGGTCACCGACCTGGTCAAGAATCTGAGCGCAGCCTGTGACGCCAACCGGGCGCGCGTCGACGAAGCGCAGCAGCAGATGGCTGCCATCGCGTCGCAAATCAATGACTACCAGGCTCTGAAGCTCGAGGAGCAGCAAGCCCAGGACAAGATCGACAGGCTGAAAGACACCTCCGATAACTTCGACAACTGGAACGTCAACGGCGAATTCTCCAACGTCACCTGGGCCGCGAAGCCCGAGCTTCCAGAGATCCCGACGTTTCCGAAGCTGGTCAACACCATGACCATGGCGATCAGCCTGGGTCTGGCGCTTGGGCTGGGCATCGCCTTCCTGCGCGAAATGACCGACAACAGCGTGCGCTCCCCCCGCGACATTGCCCGCGTCGGGCAGATGAACCTGCTGGGGATGATTACTCACCAGGACGATGACCCCCAGGCGGTGGGGGCCCGGCTGCCGCTGCTCATCATGGACGCGCCGCATTCCATGATCGCCGAGCAGTTCCGCCAAGTGCGCACGCGCTTGCAGCACGCCGCCTCGCTCGACACCACGCGCAGCATTCTCATCACCGGATGCAGCCCCGGAGACGGCAAAACCACCGTCGCCTGCAATCTCGCCGCCGGGCTGGCCCTAAACGGCCGGCGCATCCTGCTGGTCGACGCCAACTTCCGCCGGCCCCAGCTCCACCAGATTTTCGATCTCGAAAATCACCCGGGCTTCGGCGACGTGTTGACCAACCCCGAGGCGTTCACCGAGGCGGTCAAGCCGACCACCGTCCCCAATCTCGACGTTCTGGTGCTGGGAAATAAACCGACCAACTCAACCGAACTGCTCGAGAGCCAGTTGCTCATCGACTTCATCGAGCGTGCCCTCCAGGAATACGATCACGTCCTCTTCGACAGCGGCCCGCTCCTGATCGTTTCGGAGACGGTCGGCATGGCCCCGCGCGTCGACGGCGTCGTCACCGTCGTGCGAGCCCAGGGCAACAGCAGGGGAATTCTCCAGCGCATGCGCGACCAGCTTCGTCAGATCAAAGCCGAGCACCTGGGCGTGATTCTCAACGCCGTCCGCACTCACGGCGGCGGATACTACGGCCCGTTGATCAAAACCTATTACGCCTATCAAAACGGTGGGATACGCACCAACGGCTCAGTCCACTCCAACGGCGTCGGCTCCAACGGGTCCAATGGCAACGGGGTAAACGGTCACGACTGAACCGGCGAGCGGCCGCCGCGCGCCACGCCGATCGACTGGGCGCTGATCTTGTCCTGCAGCCGCATGATCCCCTCCATCAGCGCCTCAGGCCGCGGCGGGCAACCCGGCACGTACACATCCACCGGCACGATCAGGTCCACGCCCTTCACGACGTTGTACCCATACTTGAAATACGGCCCGCCTCCAACAGTGCACGCCCCCATGGCGATCACGTATTTCGGATCGGCCATCTGGTGATAGAGCCGCTTGACCCGGCTGGCCATTTTGTAATTGACCGTCCCCGCAACGATCATCAGATCCGCCTGCCGCGGCGTGGCCCGAAACGCCCCGGCTCCAAATCGATCCAGATCAAACCGCGAAGCGCCCACCGCCATCATCTCGATCGCGCAGCACGCCAACCCAAACGTCATCGGCCACAGCGAATTTTTCCGCCCCCAGTTGATGGCAAAATCCAGGCTCGTGACGATCAGCCCCTCTTCAAAACGGTTCTCGATCCAGGACATGAGACCTCAAGCGGAATTGTAGTGCGCAAGGGGTGACCGCGGCAAACCCGATCCGGCATTGCGAGCGGCCCCCCGCGGACTTCCGTCCGCGGCTGTTAACGGGGCTCGGCCCACGGCGTCTTGGTCCCATTTTAGCCGCGGACGGAAGTCCGCGGATCGATCGAGCCTCGCGGTGCGCGGCTGCCCCCATTACAATTCCCTCCAATGCCCGAACACGTAACGATTCTCGGCGACGGCGCGATGGCGACCGTTTGCTCGATCATTCTCACCGAGGGCGGCCATCACGTGACCATGTGGGGGGCGTTCGAGGAATCCATCGAACGGCTGATCCAAAACCGCGAGCAGGCCCGCCTCCTTCCTGGCGTGCGCATTCCATCGGGCGTGGGGCTTACGGCCAATGACGCAAGCTGCTTCGAGGGCGCCACGATGGTTCTCTCCGCGGTACCGACGCAGTACATGCGCGGCGTGTGGAACCGCCTGGCCCGGAATCTGCCTAAAGGCATTCCGGTTGTCTCCGTGGCCAAGGGAATCGAAACCGCGACGCTTCTGTGTCCCACGCAGATCATCTCCGCGGTTCTCAAAGACAATGGCTTCGGCATCATGCAGGAAGGGGGGACGCGCCTGGCCGCGCTGTCGGGGCCGAACATCGCGGCCGAGTTGGCACGCTATCTGCCGGCGACGGCCGTCGTTGCATCGGATGACGAAGAACTGGCCGAGCGCGTGCAGAATGTTTTTTCAACGCAGTGGCTGCGGGTTTACACCAACACCGACGTGATCGGCGTCGAGCTGGCCGGCGCGACGAAGAACGTCATCGCCATTGCCGCGGGAATTCTCGACGGTCTGGCTGCGGGCAACAATGCCAAGGCGGCGCTGGTCACCCGCGGGTTGGTCGAGATCACCCGCCTCGGCGTCGCAATGGGCGCGCGGGCGGAAACGTTCGGCGGCCTGGCCGGTTTGGGCGATTTGATCACCACCTGCGTCAGCCCCGAAGGCCGCAACCGCACCGTCGGCGAGCGCATCGGCAAGGGAATGGAGTTGTCGCAGATTCTTGCTTCGATGGACAGCGTTGCCGAGGGCGTACCGACCACCAAGGCGGTGATGACCCTGGCCCGGCAATATCATGTGGAGATGCCGATCACCGAGGCCGTTTACCGCGTCATGTTTGAGGACCAGGACGTGCTGCACGCGCTGAGCGATCTGATGCGGCGCGATCCCAAGCCCGAGCGCGGAGCCGGCCAAGGCGCGGAGGAAGCTTGAGACGGTCAATTGCGGAGATTGCCGATATGCCAAAGCATCCAATTGCCGCGCTGCTCGCGGTGGTGCTGATCGCCGTGGCGGTGAGCGTGACGCCGGCCGATCCGCCGCCGGTTCAAACCAAATGGCTCCTCAGCTACGACACGGCGATGATCACCGCCAAGAAGACGCGCAAGACGGTCCTCGCTTATTTCTCCGGCAGCGATTGGGACCCGTGGACCCAGAAGCTGGAGCATGATGTGCTGGAGACGGAGATGTTTCGGCACTGGGCACAGGAAAATGTCATTCTGCTGCGGGTCGATTTTCCCCGGGAGAAGAAGCTCACAGGCTTCCTGAAGGCGCAGAACGACAAGCTGCGGATTCAGTACAACATTTCCAAGGTCCCGTCGTTTTCGTTTCTCGATCCCAGCGGGCTGCCCTATGCCCGGGCCGGATACGACGACCTGCGCCTCCGCGACGACGAGCGCACCGGCGAGCCGCTCGAGGCCATCAAATTTCTCGATCACATCATCGCCACGCGGCCCAAAGACGAATTGATCGTCGAGCAGAAAAGTTTGCCCGAGGGGATCGCCTATGCACGCAAGCATTTTATTTCGCTGCTCATTCTGGTGAGCCAGGGGAACGCCCCGGGTCCGATGAAGACCAAGGCGGATTTGCTGACTTGCCAGCCGTTCGTGCGGTTCGTCAATCGAACGATGGCGTTCGTGAATCTCACCTGGCCGGAGGATTCGGACACTTCCGAATCGGCCAATGAATTGCGTGCGCTGTTGGAGAAGAACAAGGTGACGCCCCGCCCGTTGCAACTGCTCGTCTGGGACATGCAGACCGCGAAGATCAAAGGGCGCATCACCGCCATTTTCCCCGATCACGTCGAGCCGCTGCTGGCACTGATTGAGAACCAGCTTCCTCGGCTGGACGTTCCCAGCGGGTGGATCGACGACATGCACCTGGCCCAGACTGTCGCCGCCCAGCAGGACCGGTATATCTTCATCGATTTTACCAGCATGGATTCCAGCGATTGGTGCCAGAAGCTGCAGAGCGAGATTCTCGACACCGACGATTTTCTAACGTTGGCGAAAAAGAAGCTCGTGCTGCTGCGGATCGATTTCCCCAAAACCACAACCCAGCCCGAGGCCCTGCGGGCGCAGAATCAGACCCTGGCCGAGATGTATGATGTGCGGGGCTTTCCCACGATCATCGTGCTCAATCCACTGGGGCAAAAGGTCAGCGACGCCAAGTACATGAAGGGGGGCCCCGGCCCGCTGATCGACCAGCTCAGCGACGTGATCAAAAAGGACACCGAACGCCGGGCAATGCTCAATAACACCGACGAAGCAGAGCAGTAGTCGACACTGGAGCAAGCTCATGTTAGCCCGGTCGCTTGCGACCGGTCCGCCCCGCAAGCCGGCCCCTCCAACCAGAAGCGCGACCCAACCGACCCACAACCCGCCCGCCGAAGGCCCCAATGGCGTCAGATTATGAACAACAATTCGGCGCCGCATGCGTACAAATGAATTGAGGCAATGCCCGCGAACGCGAGCCCAGAAGTATATGCCTTGAATAATCGTCAACCGATTGGGATAATCCGACGATGTTCAGGGAACGGATGCGCTTGCTGAGTGGGTGCCGGTTGGGCAGATGAGGGAGCGGCGTCTATGAGCCATCGAATGACGCAGCGCTGGGTGCTTTGGGTTCTTCTTCTGACTGCCGCGCTGTTGACTCCCGCTTCGCTCTTCGCCGACGACACCGACGGCAACCCCGATGCCCCCGAGCTTGGCCACCACAAGCTCACCCCCGAAGAATCGCTCCGCATTCGCATCCTCGAATCGCAGGCCGGCTTGCGCACCGGCATCACCAAGGCCCAGTCCGAGACGATCGTCGGTCCCAATCTCGATGACCGCGAGAAGGTGATTCAGGCCCTCAATCGTCTGAGCTTCGGCCCCCGTCCCGGCGAGATCGATCAGATTCTCAATAGCGGCGGCTGGGAAACCTGGGCCAAGGCCCAGCTCAACCCCGACAGCATCGACGACTCCGATCTCGATAAGCAGGTCGCGGCCCGCTACCCGTGGACCCACATGACCATCACCAAGATTCAGGAGCAATATGCCGAGGACAAGGAGGACCGGGCCCAGCTCTACGAAGGGCTTCCCGATTCGGTCCTCTACCGCGCGGCTTTCAGCAAACGCGAATTCAAGGAGATGGTCGTCGACTTCTGGCGCAATCACTTCGCCATCGATCAGCCCCATGGGAATGACAAGAGCCGATCCTGGACGGCCGTCGACTATGAGGAAAACGTCATTCGCAAATACGCCTTCGGCAAGTTCAAGCAGATGCTCTTCGCCTCCGCGACCCACCCGGCCATGCTCGAGTATCTCGACCAGCAGCTCAGCAAGGCCAACGAATGGAACGAAAACTATGCCCGCGAGGTGATGGAGCTGCATACCCTCGGCGCCGACCGCGGCTACACCGACCGCGACGTGCAGGAACTCTCCAAGATTCTCACCGGCTGGCGCTACAACGCCAATTACCAGTTCGCCTTTGACCCGGCCTGGCATCAGCCCGGTCCCAAATACTGGCTGGGAATGACCATCCCCGAGGGCTACGCCGGCGGCGAACTGGCCCTCTACACCCTGGCCACGCATCGCAACACCGCCCAGTTCATTGCCGAAAAGCTCTGCCGCTACTTTGTCAACGACAATCCCCCCGAGGCTTTGGTGCAGCGGGTCGCCACCGTGTTTCACGACACCGAGGGGGATTTGCCCAAGGTTTACGCCGCCATCATTTTCAGCCCCGAGTTCATGAGCCGCCAGAATTACCGGGCCAAGTTCAAGACGCCCTTGCAGTTCGCCGTCAGCTCGCTGCGGGCCACCGACGCCAACGTGCAGAGCATGAATTCCACCGCCTTGGTGATCGCGCAGATGGGGGAGCCGATTTACGAATGTGCCGACCCCACCGGCTACCGTGACGTGGCCGAAAGCTGGATGGACGCCGGCGTCCTCACCAAGCGATGGGACTACGGCTGGGATCTGGTGCGCGGCAGCGTCCGCGGCGCCACCGTCCCCCAATCGTTCTACGATCGCTATCAATCGCTCAAGCCGGCCGACATGGAACAGAAAATGATCGTCGATCTAATCGGCGGCGACGTGGGCGATCGCGAGCTGAAGTCGCTGCAATCGGCGGCCGCACAGAGCGACACGCAGCGCATGCTCAGCATTTTGCTGGGATCGCCGTCGTTTCAACAGAGATAGTCCGCGGATCGAACAATCGCTCTCTTCGTGAGAGCAGGGAGCCGTTATGAGTCAGTCACGTCGGGATTTCCTCAAGGCGTCGGGTCTGGTGATCATGGCCGGGGCGGCCGGTTACCTGAGTACCGACCAATTCGTCCGCGGCCAGTTCGCCAACTACGGCGCAACCCATCCCGGCGCCACCGCCGACTCGCGCCAGCGCCCCACGCTGGTCACCATCTTCCTCCGCGGCGGAGCCGATGCGCTCAACGCCCTGGTTCCCTACGGCGATCCGCTCTATTACAAATATCGCACCCACATCGCCCTCTATCCCAACGCCCAGGGCAAGAACGGCGCCGTGGGCGTCATCCCGCTCCGCGGCTCGTCCTATTGGGGCATGAACGCCGGCATGGCGCCCCTGACTCCCCTCATCGAGCAGGGCGTGCTGATGCCTTTCATGAACGTCGGCTCCATCGACGGCACACGCTCCCACTTCAGCGCCCAGGACAACATGGAACGCGCCAGCCTCAGTCACAGCGGCGTCACCAGCGGCTGGCTCAACCGCTATCTCGAAGCCACCAAAAAGCCCTACGACGCCCCCCTGCGCGGCCTGACCGCCCAGAACCTCGTCCCCCGCGCACTTCGCGGCGAATATCCCGTCCTCGCCGGCAACAATCGCACCGAGCAGATGGACCTTTTTGAAGACCTCTACAACCCCAAGAATCTGGTCAACATGACCGCCCGCGACGGAGCCACCGAAGAGCGCGGCTCCCAGCTCGGCGACACCGATTACAAGCCCGAGGAACACGCCCTCACCAGCGACATGGAGCGCGACGTGATCGCTCTCTCCGGCTCCAACTCCGTCGAGCGCATCAAGGCCCTGGAAAAAGCCGAGGCAACCCCGACCAACGCCCAGTATCCCCGCGGCGGACTCGGCGACCAGCTCCGCACCATCGCCAAGGTCATCAAGGCCAACGTCGGCCTCGAAGTCGCCCAGGCCGACTACGGCGGCTGGGACCATCACAGCGACGAGGGCGGCGCCGGCGGCAAGCACGCAAAAATGCTCGGCGAGCTCAGCGCCAACCTGGTCGCCTTCAACGCCGATCTCGGCTCGCACATGGATCGCACCCTCGTGCTGGTGATGACCGAGTTCGGTCGCACCGTCGCCGACAACGGCGCCTCCGGCACCGATCACGGCCGCGGCGGATTCATGATCGCCATGGGCAACATGATCAACGCCAAACAGCCGATCTCCGGCGTTTGGAAAGGCATGGAGGACCTGGACTCCGGCCGATTCCTCCCGGTCCACACCGATTTCCGCGCCGTCTTCGCCGAGTCGCTCACCCGGCTCTTCCACGTCGATCCGTTCAAGACCGGAATCCTCCCCGCCTACCGCGCCGGGGCCAGCGACTTCCTCAACTTCATGAACCAACTCCCCGAGCAGGCCTAACCCACCACCGACACGGATTAAACCGCGCCCCGATTCCCACCCCGGACCCGCCGCTTCAGCGGCGGGTTGCGCCCGAGACCCAGCCCGACCCCGCCCCAGTCACCACCCAAAAAACCCGCTCGCATTCGCTTCGACAACCCGCTCAAACTCCGAATACTCCATCCCCTTGAGCAAGGCCACCAGCCGCGCCACATGAACCACTAGCGCCGGCTCGTTCACCTTCTGCTTGCGCATCGGTTCCGGCGTCAGATACGGCGCATCCGTCTCCACCAACAACCGATCCATCGGCGTAAACTTCACGACTTCCCGCAACTCGTCATTCTTCTTGAACGTCACCGCCCCCGTGAAGCCGAGCCAATAACCCGCGTCCAGAATTTGTCGCGCCTCGGCCATCGAGCCGGTGAAGCAATGAAAGTCCGCCCGCACCCCGGGAAATCCTCGCAGCACCGCCAGGCAGTCCTCCGTCGCCTCCCGGCAATGAATCACCACCGGCCGATTGAACTCCACCGCCAGTTGAAGCTGAAACTCGAACACCGCTTTCTGCTTCTCCCGCGGCGCCCGATCGTAATGATAATCCAGCCCCATCTCCCCCAGCGCCACCACCGCCGCCGCACCCTGCAGCTCGCGCAGCCGCGGCAAATCGGCCATCTCAGTTTCCGCTGTGTAATTCGGATGCACTCCGATCGCGCAGCGAACATTCCCAAGCCGTCCGCACAGCGCGATCGCCGCCTCGTCGTCCGCCAGACCGGTGCCGATGGTGATCATCCGCCCGACCCCCGCCGCCGCGGCTCGAGCCAGTACCGATGGCAGTTGCTCCTCGATTCGCGGATCAGTCAGATGGCAATGCGTGTCGGTCACGATTTCCCTGCCGTTTCAGCATGATTCACTCCGAACGCGCGGAGCTGGTGATTGGTGCGCGACGAAGACCCTCTTATCACGCACCAATCACCAATCACCCGCACTAATAAGTCGCTTCAAACGCATGCGGCGTATGCCGGATCATCGGCTGGCGTCCCTCCGGCCAGACCACCGCCACCACGTCAAACCGCGCCGGCGGCGGCGGATTCCCATAGCGGGCCAGATACATCTTCGCCGCCTTGGTGATCTGGTGCTGCTTGGCCTCATTGATCTGCTCCTCCGGCGTCGGATCGTCATAAGCCCGCGTCTTGACCTCGACAAAAACCAGCGTCTTCCCGTCCCGCGCGATGATGTCGATCTCCCCGACTTCGCAGCGGAAATTCCGCACGATGATTTTCAGCCCATGATTCCCCAGATACCGCGCCGCCATGTTCTCCCCCCGTTCCCCCAGCGCATCCCGCGGCGGCCCCGGCCGAAACCGATTCAAAAAATTGTCGAGCCACTCCATGCGGTAGAGAATATCTGGCCCGCCGCACCGCGTCCAAGAGAAGAGCCGCGAAGACGCGAAGACGCGAAGAAATCAATAAGGCACGAAGGCACGAAGGCACGAAGTGAAATTGGGGGAGAGGGACGAAGGGACCGAGGGGATGAGTGCTGGTGATCCCTCTACTGTTCAACTGCTCTACTGTTCCGCTCTCTCGCGCAGCGCGGGACAAAGGGATTGTCCCAGCAATGATAGCCGCAGGCGGAAGCCCGCGGACGCCTCTTTGGTTTTCACTTCGTGCCTCCGT
>Ga0302326_10029057_pt1 | contig 11109 bp, 9 predicted proteins | sample Palsa_T0_3_FD_202264 | JGI IMG/M metagenome (GOLD analysis project Ga0302326, IMG submission 202264) | Peat permafrost microbial communities from Stordalen Mire near Abisko, Sweden - Palsa_T0_3 | ecosystem: Environmental > Terrestrial > Soil > Palsa > Peat permafrost | place: Sweden: Abisko...
CGGACCAATAGAAGGCCGGCGTGCCGGGCTGCGGAGCGTCGCTGCTGGAGCAGGAGAAAAGGATCAGGTTAGCTGAAAGGAGGGCCAAAACGGCGGTCCTTCGGTTAGCCATTGCGGACATGGAAATGTGCCTCCGAGCCAAATCCATATCACAATACGGCGTTGATTGCAACCCTAGCCGCTGCCCCCGCCCTCATGGAATCATGATCGTTTCCTAACGACTTCCTTATAAGCATGCCTTTATCCTTTGAACAGGCGAGCACATGGCGGACAGAATTGCATTCTTGTGCGACACAACCGGGGTGCCGCCGGCGCTCGAATCCCGTCAGGGGCCGCTCGATCTGGTCGTGCCTTATGTCGATCCGGCGCTGACCACCCGCGCTTTGGCGGTCGCCCTGAAACTGGCGGATGGCTGCAACGCGACGGTAACCCTGATAGCCGTACATGTGCTGCCTTACCCTGCGCCGCTCGAGTGTCAGCGGGGTATCCGCCAAAGTCTGGAAGCGGAGCTCGCCACAGTGGCGCGCGCCACGTCCGCCTCGCTACACGTTAAGCTGGTATTCGCACGCGACCGTGAAAAGACCTACCTCGCCCTGCTGCGGCGCGAATCGCTGGTCGTGATCGGAACGAAGGATCGCTGGTGGTGGACCGGCGAGGAGCGTTTCGCCCGGAAACTGGCCGCTCACGGCCACAGCGTCGCTGTGATCAAGGTGAAATAAAAATATGCTGGATCTGCTTTTCGTCCTAATCACTATCGCGTTTTTCCTCGTCGCCTGGGCGTACGTACGGGGTTGCGACCGTCTCTAGGAGACCCATATGGAATACATCGTTGCGGCAATTGTAGCCACGGTTCTGGGGGCGTATCTGATTTATGCCCTCTTGAGGCCCGAGCGTTTCTAGGGAGAAGCTTCATATGACTTCAAGCGGATGGCTTCAAATCTTCCTTTTTTTTCTGGTTCTCCTGGCCCTCACCAAGCCCATGGGCGTCTTCATGGCGCGTCTGTTCGAAGGCGAGCGTACCTGGATGCATCCTGTCGTGCGGCCGCTCGAACGGCTGGTCTATCGGCTCAGCGCCGTGGACGAAACCGCCGAGCAGCATTGGACTCACTATGCGGGATCTCTATTGGCGTTCAGCCTGGCGGGCATCCTGCTGACTTACCTGATCCAGCGGATCCAGGGATGGCTGCCCTTCAATCCGCAGAGCTTCGGCGGAAAGCTGATCAGCCCGGACCTCGCATTTAACACCGCCGTCAGTTTCGGGACCAATACAAACTGGCAGGCTTACACGCCGGAAACAACGGTCAGTTACTTTACGCAAATGGTGGGGCTGGCCGTGCATAATTTCACTTCGGCGGCGGCCGGCATCGCCACGGCCATGGCGCTGGTACGCGGATTCTCGCGGCGCTCGGCGCGGACTATCGGCAACTTCTGGGTGGATGTTACACGCGCGACGCTCTACGTTCTAATACCGCTCTCCATCGTGATCGCCCTGGTATTCGTATGGCAGGGCGTGATTCAGAATCTCAGCCCTTACACGAACGTGGCGACACTGGAAGGCGGCGCCCAGACCATTGCGCAAGGTCCGGTCGCTTCGCAGGAAGCCATTAAGATGCTGGGCACCAATGGCGGCGGGTTCTTCAACGCGAACTCCGCGCATCCCTTCGAAAATCCGACGCCGTTCTCGAATTTTCTGCAGTTACTATGCATTTTCACGATCCCGGCCGGGCTCACTTACACGTTCGGCAAGATGGTGCGCGACACGCGCCAGGGCTGGGCGTTGTTCGCCGCCATGAGCGTGGTATTCTTTGCCGGAGTTTTGGTCGCGTATTCCGCTGAGCAGTCGGGCAATCCCAACCTTTCCAAACTGGGCCTCGAGCAGCAGGCCACGGCCACCCAGTCGGGCGGCAACATGGAGGGCAAGGAGGTACGCTTCGGGATTCCGGCCTCGGCACTGTTCGCGGTGGTGACCACGGATGCCAGTTGCGGCGCCGTGAACAGCATGCACGACAGCTTCACGCCGCTAGGCGGGATAGTGCCGCTGGTAAACATACAGCTCGGCGAGGTCATCTTCGGCGGCGTGGGCGCGGGTCTTTACGGGATGCTGATGTATGCGATCCTGGCAGTCTTCCTGGCCGGGCTGATGGTGGGTCGTACGCCGGAATATCTATGCAAGAAGATCGAGCAGAAAGAAGTGAAGATGGCCATGCTCGCCCTGCTGGTGCTGGCAGCCAGCATTCTGCTGTTCTCCGCGAGCGGTATGGTGATCCACTTCGCCAAGGACCCCTTGACCAACCACGGCCCGCATGGGCTCTCGGAGGTCCTGTACGCGTATACCAGCGGCACGGGCAACAACGGAAGCGCATTCGGCGGACTGAGCCCCAATACGCCGTGGTTCAACACCACCATCGGGTTCGCTATGTTGATCGGCCGCTTTCTGATGATGATCCCGTTATTGGCCGCCGCGGGCAGCCTGGCGCAAAAGAAAATGGTGCCGGTCTCGGCCGGAACCTTCCCCACGCACGGCGGTTTGTTTGTGGCCTGGCTGGTGGGGGTCATCCTGGTTGTCGGCGCACTCACGTTTTTCCCGGCGCTTTCGCTGGGCCCCATCGTGGAGCACTTCCTGATGAACGACGGAAAGCTGTTTTCCTTATTGATCACGGGATTCTGGAGCTAGGATAATGCCTGTAATGGAACCACCGCCCTCAACTTCCGCCTATATAACCGAGCCGCTATTGATTTCCAAGAAGGCCGTCCGCGCGCGGCCGCTGTTCGATCCGCCCATCGTCAAACGGGCAATCGGGGATTCTTTCGCCAAGCTGCACCCGCGGCTGATGATGAAGAACCCGGTGATGTTCGTAGTGGAGGTGGGCGCGGCGATGACCACCCTGGAGCTTTTCAAGGATCTCGCCACCAGAGCGCCCGGCGTGGGGTTCACCTTTCAGATCACTCTTTGGCTGTGGTTCACGGTGCTGTTTGCAAACTTCGCGGAAGCCATGGCGGAGGGTCGCGGCAAGGCTCAGGCCGACACGCTGCGCAAGACCAAGACCGAGACCATGGCCAAGCAGATCAAGAACGGCAAAAAGTATGAGACCGTTCCAGCCGCGCAATTGCGGCGCGGCGATGTGGTGCTGGTGGAGCTTGGCGATATCATTCCGGGCGACGGAGATGTGATCGAGGGAATCGCCAGCGTGGATGAATCGGCCATCACCGGGGAGAGCGCCCCTGTGATTCGCGAATCGGGAGGCGACCGCAGCGCGGTAACCGGGGGCACCAAAGTGCTCTCCGACTGCATTAAGGTGCGAATCACATCGAATCCCGGCGAAACGTTTCTGGATCGCATGATCGCACTGGTGGAAGGCGCGGAGCGGCAAAAAACGCCCAACGAGATTGCGCTGAATATCGTGATCGCCGGTCTGACCTTCATTTTCCTGCTGGCCGTGGTGAGTCTGTATCCGTTCGCGCTTTATAGCGTGAAATCCGCTGGCAGCGGCCAGGCGCCCAGCGTGACGGTGCTGATTTCACTGCTGGTCTGCCTGATTCCCACCACCATCGGCGGCCTGCTCTCGGCCATCGGCATTGCGGGCATGGATCGCGTGATGCAGCATAACGTGCTGGCCATGAGCGGCAAGGCCGTGGAGGCCGCCGGCGACGTGAATACGCTGCTCCTGGATAAGACCGGAACCATCACCCTCGGCAACCGTCAGGCCGTCGAGTTCATTCCCATTGGCGGCGCCACCGAGGGCGAGCTGGCCGATGCCGCGCAGCTTTCGAGCCTGGCCGACGAAACGCCCGAGGGGCGCTCGATCGTAGTGCTGGCCAAAGAAAAATACGCCATTCGCGGCCGCGAAGTAGCTCAGCACGAGGCGCACTTTATCCCCTTCACTGCGCAGACGCGCATGAGCGGCGTGGATCTGGACGACCGGCGCATTCGCAAAGGTGCTACCGAGTCGGTGATCGAATTCGTGCAGGAACAGGGCGGCGAAATCGCGCCCGAGCTGATCGAGACCACCCAGCGCATCTCGCGCTCGGGAGGCACGCCGCTGGCGGTGGCGGACCGCGACCGCGTGCTGGGCGTCATCCATTTGAAGGATGTCGTAAAGGGCGGCATGCGGGAGCGCTTCGAGCAACTGCGGCGCATCGGTATCCGCACCGTCATGATTACGGGCGATAACCCGCTGACCGCGGCAGCCATTGCAGCGGAAGCCGGCGTGGACGATTTTCTGGCGCAAGCCACTCCCAAAGACAAGATGGACCTGATCAAGAAGGAGCAGGCCGGCGGCCGTCTGGTGGCCATGACGGGGGACGGCACCAACGATGCCCCGGCGCTGGCTCAGGCGGATGTGGGTCTGGCCATGAATACCGGCACGATGGCCGCGAAAGAGGCCGGCAACATGGTGGATCTGGATAGTAACCCGACCAAGCTCATCGAAGTGGTTGCCATCGGCAAACAGTTACTGATGACGCGCGGCGCGCTGACTACTTTCTCGGTCGCTAACGACGTGGCTAAGTATTTCGCTATCCTGCCGGCCATGTTCATGGCCACCTACCCCTCGTTGCAGGCGCTCAACATCATGTATCTGCGGAACCCGCAGAGCGCCGTGCTGGCGGCAGTGATCTTCAACGCCCTGATTATCATCGCCTTGATTCCGCTGGCGCTGCGCGGCGTGGCCTATAAACCGCTCAGCGCGGCCGCCCTATTGCGCCGCAACCTGTTGGTTTACGGCGTCGGCGGCGTGATCGTGCCGTTCCCCGGCATTTGGGTGATCGACCGTCTGCTGGGCCTGCTGGGCCTCGCTTAAAGATGGCCAAAGGAGAGCAATATCCATGAAGCAAATACTCATTCCCGCGGTGATGCTCACGCTCGTGATTACCGTTCTGACCGGGCTGGTCTATCCGTTGGTGGTGACGGGACTCGCGCAGGTGCTCTTACCCCATCGGGCAAATGGCAGCCTCATCGAAGCTAACGGAAAGGTGGTAGGCTCGGAACTGATCGGCCAGAAATTTACGCGTCCGGAGTATTTTCACGGACGACCCTCGGCGGCTGGCGATAACGGTTACGATGCCGCTAACTCCGGCGCCACCAATTTAGGCCCAACTAATCAAGCGTTGGTGAACAGAGTAAGAGACGATGTCAAGAAATTCCGGCAGGAGAATCCGACTTACACGGGCCCTATACCGGCCGATCTGTTGACCACTTCGGCGAGTGGCCTGGACCCTCACATCAGCCCGGCTTCGGCGTTCGCGCAGGTGGATCGGGTGGCCAAAGCGCGCGGAGTTGCACCGGATGCGGTCCGCCGGACGGTCGAGCAGCGCGTGGAAGGGCGCCAGTTCGGAGTCTTCGGTGAGCCGCGCGTTAATGTGCTGGCACTCAATCTGGATCTGGACAAGGCCTTCGGCGCGGCGGCGGTCCGGAAGTAGATCCGGCAATCGCGTGGCGCACGCTTCAGCGTCGCTTCAGCGTGCTGCGGCGAACTTAAGTTCGCCGTCTGGCCGTAGGAGCGAAGCGTACGCCACAACCCCGGTCCGGCTATCACATACATCCTGACCATCCCCAGGCGCGCGCGGTAACTTGCGAAAAGATTTGCGATGCGGGGAGAATGGAGGAGATCAGGAGCACAGCCAAACTTGCCTTCCGGCATCCACCAACGCCCGAGTCCCGATGAGTTGCTGCGCCGCGTCCAGGCTGAGGAGCGCCGGGATCGGCGCGGGCGGCTGAAGGTGTTCCTCGGCTATGCCTCGCGTGTAGGCAAATCGTTCCGCATGCTCGACGAGGGACGCCGGCGTAAGGAGCGCGGCCAGGATGTCGTCGCGGCGGCCGTACAATCCCCGCTGACACCCGACCTGGAAGCTTTGCTCCACAAGTTGGACTCCATCCCGACCCTCAAAGAAACGCACGCCGGCAAAGAGTACGAGGTACTCGATGTGGCTGCGATTTTCCGGCGGCATCCGCAAGTGTGCCTGGTCGACGAATTGGCTTACGACAATCCGCCGGGCAGCCGGAATCCGAGGCGGTGGCAGGATGTGGACAACATTCTCGACCAGGGGATTGCGATAATCACCGCAGTTAATCTGCAACACATCGAAGAGCAGCAGGATGCCGTTGAGCGCATCACCGGCAAGCGGGCCCGGCAGACCGTGCCGGAATCCTTTCTCCGTTCCGCCGACGAAATCGTGCTGGTAGATGCCGCGCTCGACGACTTGCGGAAGCGCGCCGGTGTGCTGGAGCCGGTGGACGTGCGGCGCTTCGCGGAATTGCGGGAGTTGGCCTTGCTGCTGGCCGCCGATGTGATTGACGATCAGCTCATGACCTACTTGAGGTCGAACGGAGTGGAGCTGCGCTGGGGTACTCAGGAGCGCATCCTGGTATGCGTGACTCCGCGCAGCGACGCAGCGGCCATGTTGCGTAGCGGCCGGCGCAACGTCGACCGGTTTCACGGCGACCTGCTGGTCTGTTATGTGCAGCAGAGTGGCTTGAGCCCTGAGGATCAGGGGACCATGGACGCGAACCTGGCGCTGGCCCAGCAGCTGGAGGCCGAAGTCCATGTGCTGGAGGGCCCCGACCCCATCGGCGCGATTATGCGATTCGCCCATGAGCAGCGCATCACCCAGATCTTCGTGGGCCACAGCGCTCCGGATCGTTGGAAGGAGATGTGGTCGCGCAGCCCCGTGGACCGGCTGATCCAGGCTGCCGTCGATATCGATCTCCGCATCTTTCCCCATCTGCTCACCCAATGACCATCCCCGAAAAAACTCCAGTGGGGCGCCTCAAGGTATTCCTGGGTTACGCCGCCGGTGTCGGCAAGACCTACCAGATGCTCGATGAAGCGGGGCAGCTGCGGCAAAAGGGTGTGGACGTGGTGGTAGGCTACTTCGAGCCGCACGCGCGCCATGACACTATTGCGCTCACGGAAGGCCTGGAATTCGTGCCTCGCAAAAGGTTCGAATACCGCGGCTCCGCTTTCGAAGAGATGGATACCGACGCGATCCTGCGACGCAAACCGGCCGTGTGCCTGGTCGATGAATTTGCGCATACCAACGTGCCGGGCTCGGAGCGGTTGAAGCGCTGGGAAGATGTACAGTTGCTGCTCGCCGCGGGCATAGATGTCTTTACTACCCTCAACGTGCAGCATTTGGAGAGTCTCAACGATGAGGTCTGGCACATCACCGGCGTGCGCGTGCGTGAAACGGTCCCCGACTGGGTGGTCGACGCGGCCGACGAGGTCGTGCTTGTAGACGTCACGCCGCGAGCCTTGCAGAACCGTCTGGAGCGCGGTGTGGTCTACGCCACCGATAAGGCGAAGAAGGCCATGGAGAACTTCTTCACTGAAACGAACTTGACGGCCCTCCGCGAGATGGCGCTCCGCCACACCGCACATGAAGTGGAAGGAAGGCTCTCCGATCTGACGGCGCCGGCGCGTGCGCGGGCCGAGGCGGCGCGGCCGGGCCTCGATCCGCCGGCGCGGCATGAACGCATTCTGATCTGCCTGACCGAGCGGCCCTCCACGGCCATGTTGATCCGGCGCGGAAAACACGTGGCCGACTATCTTCACGCGGATTGCCTGGCCGTGCATGTGGAGCGCAGCGCCTCGGGCAGCGGTCGGGGAGCCCGCAGCGAAACGCTGGAAAAGCACCTCTGTTTTGCGCGGAATCTGCACATCGAAACGCACGTCCTCACCAACAAGGATGTGGCGCAGGCCATTGTAGATTTTGCGCGCGAGCAAAACGTCACGCAGATCTTTCTTGGCCGGGCTGGCGCAAAGCCGCTATGGAACCTCACGGATGGTACCGTGAATCGGGTTGTGCGGTTGGCCCGCGATCGTGAAATCACTATCGTGGCGGAACGCCGGCGCTGACCCTCGTGGTCCGCATGTGCCCCTGGGACAATGGCCATATGACTGCTAGGATAGTTTAGAATGCGTCGGCTCTCGATTTTGGGATTGCTGTTATGCGGTTCATGCTGTATTGGGCTGGCGGCCGACGGGGACGCCTGCGGATCCAATTCCTCCGAAATCGCGGACGCTTTCGATCGCCTCTACAACTTCAATTTCCCGGCCGCGCATGCAATCTTGGACCGCTACATCGGCGGGCATCCTCAGGAACCCCTGCCCTACGCCGTGCGAGCATCGGCCTATCTTTTCTACGAGTTGGACCGGCTGGGCATTCTGGAAAGCCAGTTCCTGATCAGCGACAAGCGCATTGCCGACAAAAAAGCCATCGGGCCGGACCCGAACGTGCGCGCCAAGCTTCTGCAGGCGCTCGGTGATGCGCAATCGCGCTCGACAGCAGCGCTGGCCGTCAATCCGAACGACCGGCAGGCGCTGTTTGCAATGTCCATAGTCGAAGGCGTAACAACGGATTACATGGCGCTGGTTGAAAAGCACCAGATTGCCAGTCTTTCCTCCGCCAAGCGCTCCAACGGTTACGCCCAGCAGCTTTTGAAGATGAATCCGCCCTGCTACGATGCCTACATGACGGCGGGTCTCTCAGAATATATGGTTGGCAGTCTGCCATTTTTCGTCCGCTGGTTTGTACGGTTCGATAATGTGCAGGGCAGCAAGGAGCAGGGCGTGAAGAATCTGGAGCTGGTGGCCCGGGACGGGCATTACCTCAAGCCCTTCGCCAAGATCCTGTTGGGCATCATCAATCTGCGGGAGAAGAGGCCGCTCGAAACCGAGAAGCTCCTGGAAGGCCTGGCCCACGATTATCCCTCTAATCCGTTGTTCCGGAAGGAACTGGCCAAACTCTCCACTGGAGCGCCGGGCTCCGGCGGGCAGAATTAAGATCAGGCTCCGCCGCCGAAGCGGAAGTGCAGCACCATCTCACTCGCTACCGGCTTGTCATGCTTGCGGGCGGGCGTGAAGTGCCACAGGCGCGCGGCGCCGAGCGAGACGCCGGCCAGTTCGTTTTTCTTGGTCAACAATTGGGCGCGGGACACGTTCCCCTCCTCGTCGATATAGACCTTTACGTCCACGGAACCCTCCGCCTGCCCCAGCCCCGGGGGAATCGCAGGCGAAACCTTGTGGATAGGCGCCGGCGGCACAAAACCATCCGCCGTTTCCCCTTCGCCGAGTGTAGAAATTCTGTGCAGGGCCCGCTTGAGGGCGGAGCCATGCACCGGCTCAAAACTAACCGTCGCCTCAGGCACGGACGGCAGAGCAACCGCCCGCGGCGGCATCACCGCTACCAATTTCTGCTGGGACCTCTCCACGGGACCCGCCAACGACGGGGGCTGTGGAACGTAGATCGGCGATACGTGAGCCGTCTCCACCGGCGCCGGAACCGGAATGGGAACATTCAACGGCTTCGGAGCTGTCCGTTTCGCGTGGGTCTTCGCCGCTGTTACAGGCGTCGCGGCGGCTGTTTGAGTTGTCCCCGGTGGCTGTTGTGCCGCGGTCGCCTGTGGCGCTGCCGGTGCGGGCTGCGCAGGCTGTTGAGCGGGGATGGTCTGCGCCACCTCCCTGGGGGCCAGGGGTGCCTCCGGAGCGACCCATTGGACGGATCTGTTGGTCCGATCGGTCAGCGTAAGAAGCTGCAACTCAAAATCTACATTTGTGGAGGCCGGCGTGTAGCTGGTGCCGCCGGAAGCCAGTTCCTGCCGGCTCAATTCCCGGCGCTGCCGTTGAGCGCCGTCGGTGATCCATAGTACTCCTAAATCCGCTCTGCGGACCGCCGGAGCATTCGGATCCCAATGCAACTGGACCGACTCCCCAGCCTTCTCCGCCTTCAGCGTAAGCACCGGCTGGCGCTCCGCATCCGGCTGAACTGGGGCTGCAGCGGGCTTGGGCGTGTCCTTTTGGGACACAAACATGCCGGCCAACAGGATAAGCCCAGCGAAGATTGGAACGGCCACCCAAGGGATATGCGGCAGCCGGAACCGCGGGATGGCGGGCGGTCGTGCCATGCGACCGGCCGAATGCGCAGCCGGCGCTATTAGCCGGTCCGCAATGGAGAACCCGCCCGCCACCAGTTGCTGGCGGTCGAACGGAAACTCACGGTAGGGTGCCCTCCGGTTAATGTCGCCCTCTTCCCAAAAGAAAAACCCGCCGACAGCGGGGCCATCATCCGCCGAAGGCCTCACCACCAAACACACCTGGGACGGATCCGAAAAGTAGCGGCTGATAATCGCGAAATCGTCCTGATCCAAATAGAGCCCGGGACGCGTGTGGCTGCGGAAATACCCCACCACCTGCCCGGTCCTGCGCCGCGCCAGTTGCGCTCCCAGGATTTCACGATCCTTCGGCGCCAGCGTGTAAGAGGCACCCCGCAAGTGCTGGCAAGCCACCAGTTCGAAGTCCTCAATCTGCACAGTCCGCTCGTTGCCAGGGAGCGCATGACCCAGAAGGAGACCGCCAATCTCCTCGCCTCGAGGACCTGTTCCGAGGCTTTGTTGCACAGCTTCGCCCAGCCGCCCGATCACGTCCAGCGTAATCTGGACCATAATCGAGTCGCCCGGATCTTCCCACACGTAAGCTGCCGTGGCGCTGGCTAACATCGCGGACCTCCCGAATGGCATTGCAAGTCTAATGCCATCAAGTCTAATGCCATTATGCGCACAAAGGCGCAATTTCATCATCTTGACGCGTTGCGCGGTCGGATGGATGCAATGCTATGTAAGTTTTGCCACAGTGTTGGGACCGTAGTACTTCTAGTCCCCCGGATGATACTTGCGCTCGCTATCCGCCTGAATTTCCTCCAGATAGAACCAGGCAGGTTTGAACTGCTGCTTGGCATATAGCCGCGCCTGGTCGAAGTAGTGCGGCGACTTCGGGTCGGCGCTTTCTCCGAATACCAGGATGGATCTGGCTTCCACCTTCGGCCCAAAATCCAGCACGCTGACGAACGAATGACCCGCCACTCCGAAGTGCTCCTTCTGGCCCTTCTCCGGGCGTGCGTAGAAATTGAACACGATGCCGATAGGCCCCGGTCCGCCCGGCACCGCCAGGCTCTCTCGTGCATCGCTAAACGGCTCTTCGCCGCCCCATTTGCGCCCGTTGCAGCCGGTTGATCTCACCCCAGGGTACCTCCCACGTTCCAAAATCCTTCTCCAGATCCGATAGGATCTGTTCCAGCGTGCCGATGGGGTCCTCCTTGGCCTTGAAATCCCGGTCC
>Ga0302326_10029059_pt1 | contig 11109 bp, 12 predicted proteins | sample Palsa_T0_3_FD_202264 | JGI IMG/M metagenome (GOLD analysis project Ga0302326, IMG submission 202264) | Peat permafrost microbial communities from Stordalen Mire near Abisko, Sweden - Palsa_T0_3 | ecosystem: Environmental > Terrestrial > Soil > Palsa > Peat permafrost | place: Sweden: Abisko...
TCAGCGTGACTACCCCCACCGGAACCTCCGCCGCCACGGCCGCCGGCCAGTTCACGTACCTGCCGGCTGTCACCGGAGTTTCGCCTAGTACCGGGCTCACCACCGGCGGGGTAAGCGTGACGATCACCGGCACCGGGTTCACCGGAGCCACCGGCGTGCGCTTCGGGGCCGCGGCCGCGGCCATGACGGTCAACTCCAATACCCAGATAACCGCCACCAGCCCGTCAAGCGCCGCCGGCACCGTGGACGTCACGGTGACCGTCCCGGCGGGGACCTCCGCCATCAGCCGCCCCGCTGACCAGTTCGAATACTTCAGGAAGCCGATCAAGGAAGGAAAGGAAGGAAAGGAAACGAAGGAAGGGAAGGAAGCGATCAGGAAGGAGACGACCGCGCTGGAGAAGGCGGCCCTCGAGCAGGTCCGGCCTACCCTGGCCGCGGCAGCGGAGGAGATGACGGGCGGTACCGCGGCGGCCTTCATCGAGCCAAGCGAGCGGCCCGACGTCGGCGCGCAGTTGCGCGACGATGGCTCAACCGACCCCGGACAGTGATGATTCTCCTGATTCTGCCGCGCGGGGCCCGGCGCCAGCTCGGGCTCGCACCACCCGGCGCGCCAGCCGGGCGCGCCGTGGCGCTGCTCGAGCCGTCCGGACTGTCGACGCCGGGCTGGGCGCACGACCCGGACAGGCCGCGGGAAGACCGGCTGGTGCTGGACGGCGAGATCATTCCGGCCCGCCGGCTGACGGCGGTGATCACTGCGCTCGACGCCGTGGCACCCGCCGACCTTCCGCACGTGCGAGCCGGGGACCGCTGTTTCGTCGCGTCGGAGATGACCGCGTTCCTGCGCAGCTGGCTGCAGACGCTGGCCTGCCCGGTCCTGGATACCCCGACCGCGCTCGCGCTGTCCGGTGCTGCCGGTGATCGCGCGACATGGTCGAGGGCGACCGCCTTGCTCGCGATTGCGGACCGGCAGGCGACCGCTGTGCCGGTGACGCGGACCCGCGCCGTCACCGTCGTCGGCGGCCGGGTGGTCGGGCCGGCGCCGGCGCCGGCCGCCGCGACCGCCCTGTCGCTGGTCCGGGCCGCCGGCGTGACGGCCGCTCGGCTGAGGCTCACCGACGACGTGCACGCGCCGGCCCTGTGCGAGGCCGCCCCGTGGTGGCATACGCCCAGCCCGGCAGCGCTGGGCGCGCTGCTGGCCCATGCCCGGGGGCTTTCGTGAGCGCGGCGGTCGTCCTGCTCTGGGGCCTGCCCCAGGAAGAGCCGCTCGCGATCGTCCGCGATGCCCTGCAGGCGCTGACGGCCGAGACCATCATGATCGACCAGCGCCGCGCCCTGTCCACCCACGTCCTGCCCGGGCCGGGCGGGCCGGTGCTCAGGGCGCCTGACCTGGTGCTGCCCCTGGCCGAGGTGACCGGCGCCTACCTGCGGCCCTATCCTTTCCCGCCGCCGGCGGCGCAGCACGGGCCGGCCTGGCCAGTCGGGTATCGCCATGTCCTGCGCCTCGAGCACGAACTGTGGCACTGGGCAGCGACCACGACAGCGACCGTCCTGAGCCGCCCCGCGCCCGCCGCCAGCAATTCCACCAAGCCGATGCAGACGCGGGCCGCCAAGGCGTGCGGCTTCGGTGTACCGGACACCCTGCTCACCAACGACCCGGAGCAGGCCCGCGCCTTTGCCGCCCGGCACGGCCGGGTCATCTACAAGGCGGCCGGCGATACACGTACCATCACCGGCTTGCTTGACCCAGCGGATACCCGCCGCCTCGACCGGCTGAGCACCTGCCCGATCTACTTCCAGAAATACATCGCGGGCGTCAACGTGCGGGTGCACGTGGTCGGTGGTGACGTTTCCGCCGTCGAGATAACCAGCGACGCCGTCGATTACCGCACGGACATCCAGAAGATGGTGCTGACGCAAGTGCCCGACCACGTCGCCGGGAACTGCCTGGCCGTGACCGAGAGCCTGGAACTGCCCATCGCCGGCATCGACCTGATCCGCACACCGGAAGGCGAGTGGTACTTCCTTGAGGCCAATCCGTCGCCTGCCTTTACCTTCTATCCTGATCGCGGCACGGTAGGCGCCTGGATCGCCCGCCTGCTCGCCAGCCCGGCAGCGGAGAACCGGTCACTGAACGGTCACGCTGGCCTGCCCAGCGTCACCCACCGTCACGACGCCGCCCCAGGTGCAGTTGCACTGGGATGAGTCGTCGAGGGCGCAGACCTGGCCGATGGTGACCCGCGCGGATCCGGGCGACCAGGGTGAAAGTACCGGCTGGCACGGCTGGGGGGTGAGAGTACCCCCGGCTGCGGTGGTGGCCGAGGCCACCTGCGGGTTGGACAGTGAGGAGCACAGCCCGAACGGCGGGACGTTCGCTGCCCCGACGTCGGTCACGACGCCGGCTGGGCTGCCCGCGGAGACGTCAGTACCCGACGCGGCAAAGGACGCGGGTGTGGTGCCAAACGAGCATTGCAGCGTCGCGCCTGTGCAGACCAGGTTCGGCATGACGAGTCCTCACCCTCGACCACTACGCGGCAGTCTAGCGAGCCGCGCCGGTCCGGGACACTGGCGGGACTTTGATCATGCTCAGCCCTTGCCCGGGTTGAATATCTCCTTCGGGTCCAGGGCGCGGCGCACCGCGGCCTGCATGGCGAGCGAGCCGGGATCCAGCTCGCGGCGCATGCCCTCGCGCTTGAGCAGCCCGACGCCGTGCTCGCCGGTGACGGTGCCGCCGGCCGCGATCGCCGCGTCCAGGAACTCCTCGAACGCGGCCTGCGCCGCGAGACGGGCCGCCGAATCGCCGGGCGGGGTGATGATCAGCGGGTGCAGGTTCCCGTCGCCGGCGTGCGCGATCGTCGCGATCTGGATCTCGTACTTCGCCGCGATGGCGCTGATCTGCTCCAGCATGGCGGGGACCTTGGACCGCGGCACGCACACGTCCTCGGTGAGCACCGGCCCGAGGCGCTCAAGCGCGGGGTAGGCCAGCCGCCTGGCGTCGAAGAGCGCCTCGGCTTCGGCGTCGTCGGTCGACTGCTCGACCCACATCGCTCCCGCGTCAGTCATGGCGGCGGCGATCGCCCCGGCCTCGGCCGCGCCGGAGTCTCCCGGGGTGTCCACGCGGGCCAGCAGCATGGCCGCCGCGTCCGCGTCGATGCCGAGGTGCTTCCAGTCCTCGACGGCCTGCAGGCTGACCCGGTCCAGGAGTTCCAGCACCGCCGGGGAGAGCCCGCGCCGGGTGATCTGCGCGACGGCCTGGCCGGAGGTGACCAGGTCGGGGAAGGCACCGACGATCGTGCGCGGCGCGCCGGCCAGCGCGGGCCGCAGCCGCAGGGTCACCTCGGTGACGACGCCGAGCGTGCCTTCTGACCCGACGAAGAGCCCGACCATGTCCAGCCCGGCGACGCCCTTGGTGGTCCGCCGGCCGAAGCGGACCACGTCACCGTAGGCGACGGGGCCGCCGACCACCGCGCGCAGGCCCAGCACGTAGTCGCGGGTGACGCCGTACTTCAGGCAGCACAGCCCGCCCGCGTTGGTCGCCACGTTGCCGCCGATCGTCGACCAGGGGGCGCTGGCGGGGTCCGGCGGGTACCACAGGCCGTGTTCGGCGACGATGGCCTTGAGGTCATTGTTGACGATGCCCGGCTGGACCACGCAGACCTGGTTGTCCTCGTCGATCTCCAGGACCTGGGTCATCCGGGACAGGTCAAGGACGACGCAGCCGGGCACCGCGTTGGCGCCGCCCGACAACCCGGTCCCGGCGCCGCGCGGCACGACGGGAGCACCGAACTCGGCGCAGGTGCGGACGACATGCTGCACCTCGGCCTCGGTGCGCGCGCGGACGCCCGCGACGGCCTTGCCGGCCGGCGCCCACTCGGCGTCGTCGTGCGACATGGCGGCCAGCACGTCGGGGTCGACGACCAGGCGGTCGCCGGGAAGTTCGCGGCTCAGTGCTTCCACGATCTGCGCTTCCACGATCTGCGCTTCCACGATCTGCGCTTCCACGATCTGTGCTTCCACGATCGCGTCAGGGGTGCTCATGACGGTGCTCCTGCGGTCAGTGCTTCGTTTATGAGCTCGGCGCTGGCCTGCGCGCCGGGCGGGCTCATGATGGAAGCGGGATGGTCGACGCCGGGAACCGGGCGCACCGTGATCAGCGTGCCGAGTTCGGCGCGCAAGCGTGCGACGGCCTCGGCGGGGTACGCGGGGACGCTGCCCGCCCCGACGCTCCACTCGGCCGCCAGGAGCCTGGTCGGTACCTGGAGCTGCTGCCACTTCGTCGGGCCGAAGAAGATGTCCGTGGCATCGCCGATCAGGGCCTGCCCGCTGAGCCGGACGCGGCCGCCGGCCAGGTCGTGCGCCAGGTAGTCGAGCAGCAGCGGGTCGGCCGGGTCGAGCAGCGGCGCGGTCTGCTCGGTGAAGAACCTGGCGTACTCGCTGACCGACGGCCATTCGCGGTCCAGCCGGGCCAGCCGGTCCTGGAAAACCGCGGGCAGGGCTTCCGGCGTGAGGCCGGGCGGAACCGCCATCGGGAAGCCGCCGTCGATCAGGATCAGGCTCTTCACCCGGCCGGGGCAGGCGGTGGCCAGCTCGACCGCGACGAAACCGCCCATCGACATCCCGCACACGTGCACGGAATCAAGGCCCAGGTGATCCAGGAGGGCGGCCATGTCGGCGGCGTGCCTGCCGGTCGATGACGGCCCCGCGACGCCGACGCTGTCGCCGCGGCCGCGCAGGTCGGGCGCGATCAGGCTGAGGCCGGGATCGGCGGCGCGCAGCCAGTTCCACAGCTTGCGCTGGCTGCTGATGCCGTGGATGGCGAGCACCGGCTCGGTGCCTGAGCTGATCACCTCGGCGGCGAGAGCGCCGCCGGGTACGTCAACCCCGATGATCTCGCTACCGGGAGGCTGCGCTGATCCCATGCCACGACCCTAGCTCGGCCATCCGGGGCCGGGCGACCGCAGGCCCCCGAGGTTCCGGCCATGGACAGTTCCGGCGATGGACGGCGGGGACCCGCGTGATGGTGCTCAAGCGGTAGCGCGGGTTTCGAGCAGGTGGTCCAGCGTGGTGGCCGCGTCCAGCGGGTTGGCCAGCGCGGCCCAGCGCGCGCCCGCGAGGTCCGCGAGCTGGGCGGCCTGCTCGTTATCGTCGGCCGGCGCCAGGATGATCAGCTCGTCCAGCGAGCGGGCGATCGCCAGGGTGTCATCGTCGTCGGTGGTCCGGCAGTCGGACAGCAGGATGACGACCCGGCGCCTGGCCCGGGCGTGCGCCAGCTGCTCGCGCGCGGCCTGGAGCGCATCCGCCAGCCGGGTGACTCCGTGCCCGCGGAGCCTGAGCAGCCGCTCGGACACGACGGCGGGCGCCATGTCGCTGACCAGCGGCCGGATGACGTCGACGGACGCGGCGAAGGACAGCACCGCATACTCCTTCGGGGCGCGCAGCGCGCAGGCGGCGGCGACCGTCGCCGCGGCGGCCAGCCGGGCGCCGGTCATCGAGCCCGACTTGTCCACGACCACGGCGAAGGCGGTCTGCGCCCGGGCCCAGTGGACGGTGGTCAGGTCATCGAGGGCTACCGGCCGGGCTTCGGCCCGGGCCGCCGAGACACCCTCGATCGAGGCATCGATATCGAGGTCGCCGTCGGCGGCGCCGCGGACCGGCCGCAGCCGGGAGATCCCGCGCATCGACGTCCGGCCGGCCCGGGCTCGTTCGAGCACGATGCTCGCGCTGAGCCTGATCGCGGCCGCGCGCAGGCGCTCATCGGTGGCGTTGGTCATGGCGGCGAGCAGCTCGAAGGTAGCCGGATCCTCGCCCAGGGCCTGATTCAGCGCCTGCTCGTCGAGCACGCCGACCTCGGGGCTGATCTCGGCGAAGCGGGCGTGCCGGGACAGTTCGTGCCGCCCCGTCGTCTTGCCGTCAGGCCGGCCCGACTTCGGCCGCGGCCGCTGCTGCCCGCCGGCCGCTGCGGCCGCCGGCGGGCTCGTCATTCCCCCGGGCTGCCGTCGCCTCCCGGTGAATCATCGGCCGCCCGGGTGTCGCGGATCTTCCTGAAGATCTCCTCGATGACGGCGTCGGCGGAGCGCGGGCACGATTCCTGCCGCCGCACCCGGCCGGACAAGGTGGTCAGGGCGGCGTCCAGCCCGACCTGCCAGTCGTCGGCGGGCACGCCGCGGATCGCGGCGAGCTCGGGGACCAGCCGGGCGTAGTCGATGGCGCCGCGGACCGAGGTACCCGACCGCAGGTCAGGATGGCCCCGGGTGGCGCGGGCGAGTTCCACCGCCTCGGCAACCAGGATCTGCTTGGCGTCCGGCGCGGCGAGCTGGACGATCTGGCGCTCGTGCTCGGCGTCCTGGTAGCCGACGGCGACCCGGCAGGTCCGGTCGTACAGCGCCATGGACAGCCGGGAGGTACCGACCGAGTCATACGGGTTCATCGCGGCCACCAGCCGGAAGCTGTCACTCGCGGTGATCCGCCCGAGCCGCGGCACGTTGATGTCGCCCTCGGACATGACGGTCAGCAGGACGTTGATCGTCTCTTCCGGAACCCGGTTGAGCTCCTCGACGTACAACAGCCCGCCTTCGCGCATGGCCCGGACCAGGGGGCCGTCGGAGAAGTTCTCCGGCCGGTACCCCTGTTCCAGGACGAGCGCCGGGTCGAACGACCCGATCAGGCGGGCGGGCGTCAGCTCGGCGCTGCCCTCGACAAGCACGAATTCGGCGTGCCTGGCCTGCGCGACCTGCCGCAGCAAGGTGGACTTGCCGGTGCCCGGCGGACCTTCGAGCAGGATGTGGGCGCCAGACGCGAGAGCGGCTCGCACCAGCTCAAGTTCGCGCTGGCGCCCAACGACCTGTTTCGTCATACGTTCAGTGATCTCGGTTCGCCTGGCCTGGTGCGTCAGTGCTCGTGGACCATGACGCCGCGGACGTTCTTGCCGGCCAGCAGGTCGTCGTAGCCCTCGTTGACCTCGTCCAGGGTGTAGGTCCGGGTGATGATCTCGTCGAGCTTGAGGTCACCGGACTGGTACAAGCCGAGGAGCTTGGGGATGTCGGTGGTCGGGTTGCAGTCGCCGAACAGGCTGCCCTTTATGCTCTTGCGGAACAGGGTCAGGATGGTTCCGGGCAGCTGGATGGTGGGCTCCATCAGCTTGTTCAGCCCGGTCAGCACGACCACGCCGCCCTTGCCGACCGCGTTGAACCCCGCGCCCACGACATCGGCGCTCATGAGGCCGACCGTGAGGATCGCGGAGTCGGCGCCCTGGCCCCTGGTCATCTCGGTGATCGCCTCCTGGGCCTCCTCGGCCGTGGCGAACGCGTGGGTCGCGCCGAGCTCCATCGCCTTCTCCCGCTTGTTCTCCAGCGGGTCGATGGCGATGACGTTCTTCGCGCCGGCGTAGCGGGCACCCTGCACCGCGTTGATGCCGATGCCGCCCACGCCGAAGACCGCGACCGTGTCGCCGGGGGCGACGTTGGCGGTGTTCACGGCGGAGCCCCATCCGGTCGGCACGCCGCAGCCGACGAGCACGGCCTTTTCCAGCGGCAGGTCGTCATCGACCTTGATGACCGAGGTCTGGCTGATCACGCCCCACTGGCTGAACGTGCCGATCATGCACATGGCGCCGTACTGGCCGCGCGGCCCGGTGATCGGGAACCGCTCGCCGGGCAGGTAGCCCTCCAGGATCGTCGCGCCCATGTCGCAGATCGACTGGCGGCCGGTGGCGCAGTAGCGGCAGACACCGCAGTTCGGGATGAAGGAGCACACGACGTGATCGCCGACCTTGACCCGGGTCACGCCCACCCCGACCTCTTCGATGATCCCGGCGCCCTCATGGCCGAGCACCATCGGCAGCCGCGCCTCGAGGTCTCCGTGCGCGACGTGGACGTCGGAGTGGCACAGGCCCGCGTGGGTGTAGCGGATGAGGACTTCACCCTCCCGCGGCCCGTCCAGGTCAAGCTCCTCGATCTCGATGGGCTTTCCAGGCTCGTAGACGACAGCGGCCTTGGTCTTCATTGACGCTCCTTCGGATTCTGGTTAACAGTCCTCAGTCTGCCCACAGCCTAATGGGGCTAACTGTTTTAATTCTGGACAGGGTCCGCACTGCGAAACGGCCGGACCGCAGGTCGCCGTCGCCTTTCGCTGGCGCTTTCTGCTGACGGCGCCTAGAACCTCGCCTGTTCGTGCCTGATGTCATGCGGCGGCTCGTAGAACGTCGTATCCCGGAACTGCTCGTGACAGGCCTCACAGGAGACCCAGACGTGCCCCATGCCCCGGCCAGCCTCGGCTCGCTCCCGGGCCGGGCCGCAGATGCAGGGTTTCCAGCTGACCTGGGCCATGCCGGGCCATAGCTGGTGGCCGAACGGGCAGCGTTCAGGCTTGTGTTCGAAAACAGATACCGGCATCGGGTAGTCATGCCCACAGCTGCGGCTGGTCATGCCTGGTCCGGCCGATTTTCCGCAGGCGCTGGCCGCCACCGTGGGGTGAAATAACTCAGCAGCTACGCCAGCTGAGGCGCCACCTGGGCCGCGACGACGTCCAGCTGGTCAAGGTCGGCGAGGTCCAGCACCTGCACGTAGACGCGGGTGATACCGGCCTGCTCGCGCCAGCGGCCAAGCTGGTCGACGATCTGCGCCGGTGTGCCGGCCAGCGGGTCGGTGCTCAGCTCGTCCGCGCTCAGGCCGAGCGAGTCGCCGCGGCGGGCGACTTCGGCGCTGGTGGCGCCGATGACCAGGGTGTGGGCGCAGGAGCGGATGAGCTGCGCGGGATCGCGGCCAGCCTCGGCGCAGGCCTGCGCGACCCGCTCGAACTGCGCGGTGACCTGGTCTAGCGGCGCGAACGCCACGTTGAACTCGTCAGCGAACCGGGCGGCCAGGGCCGGGGTCCGCCGCGGGCCCTTGCCGCCGATGATCACCGGGACCTTGCGGGCGGGCTTGGGCAGCGCAGGCGAGTCGGTCAGCGTGTAGTACGCGCCGGAGAACGAGTACGTCTTCCCGGCCGGAGTCGCCCACAGCCCGGTGATGATCTCGAGCTGTTCGGCAAGGCGGTCGAAGCGCTCGCCCCGAGGCGGGAACGGGATGCCGTAGCTCGTGTGCTCGGCCTCGAACCAGCCGGCGCCGATACCGAGTTCAACTCGTCCGCCGGACATCTGGTCGGCCTGGGCCACGGCGATCGCGAGCGGGCCGGGCAGCCGGAACGTGGCGGCGGTGACCAGGGTGCCGAGCCGGATCCGCTCGGTCTGGACGGCCAGCGCCGACAGCGTGGTCCAGGCGTCGGTCGGGCCGGGCTGCCCGGACACTCCCATGGCCAGATAGTGGTCGGAGCGGAAGAACCCGTCGTACCCGGCTGCCTCGCTGGCTTGCGCTACGCGCAGTAGATCGGCGTAGGAGGCACCCTGCTGCGGCTCGGTGAAGATCCTCAAGTCCATGGTCTCGCATCCTAGGGCGTCCGCCGCAAAGCAGATCTAGGCTGGACGGGTAAAAATGATCACATGATGGGTGAGCCGGAACCGGAGACAAGCCGCGGGCGAAGCCCGAAAGTGACCCACGCGGCTGCGGCCCGCATCCTGGCGGCCAGGGACCCGGTCATCGCCCGGCTGCTGGCGCAGACCGGTCCGCCCCGGCTCAGCCGGCCCGTGGAGACACCCTTCGCCGCACTCGTCCGGGCCATCGTGTACCAGCAGCTCGCCGGGAACGCGGCGGCGGCCATTCACGGCCGTCTGGTCAGCGCGCTCGGCGGTGACGTGGAGCCGGCCGGGCTGGCCGCGCTGACCGACGAGACGCTGCGCGCGGTCGGCCTGTCCAGGAACAAGGCCGCTTCCGTGCGCGACCTGGCGGCCAAGGTGCTGGACGGGACGGTGGTGCTGGCGCCGCGGGGACTGGCCAGGCAGAGCGACGACGAGATCGTCGCGCGGCTATCGCAGGTTCGCGGCATCGGCCGGTGGACAGCCGAGGTATTCCTGTTCTTCCAGCTCCGCCGCCTCGACATCTGGCCGACCGGCGACCTCGGCGTCCGCCGCGGCTACGGGCTGGCCTGGCAGGTGCCCACCCCGACGGCCCGGGAGCTCGACCCGCTCGGCGAGCTGTATCGCCCGTACCGTTCGGTCGCGGCCTGGTACTGCTGGCGCGCCGCGGAACTGTACGCCGGGACCGCCGACAGCGCGCTGACCCGCTAGAACCCCCCCGTATAGCAGCTATGCGGGCGGTTTTAGCGTGCCCCGGTCCGCATGCCGGCTGTGACCGCCGACCCGCGGCGGCTCGCGATCGAGGCGCATCTGAGGGGGTCAGCGGTCGTTTCCGGCCAGGTGATCGCCGTAGTACTGGTAAAGCGCGCTGATTTCCGCTTCGCTCAGGCTGCCGTCGCCGTCGATGCTGGGCGCATCCTTGACCAGCTGCCTGGACACCGCCAGGATCAGCTGGTCACCGCGGACGGAGGCGTTGTACAAGGGCGCGAAGCTTTCCCGGTTACCGGACATGCCGGTGCTCACGGTGACCCACTCCGGCTGGCCGCAGACGTGGTTCAGGTAGACCTCGCCCACCTTGCCGATCTGATTTCCCTCAGCGTCGACCGCCGTGAGGCCGACGAGGTTCTCGCACAGTCGCGGGATCGTCATGCATTTCTCCATGCGAACTCTCCGGTTGAAAGGGGCTTCGTTACTGAAAGCCCCAAGCCCCCGTAGCGTTACGCGGCGCCCGGCTGGCGATTCGCGCCAGTTCGCGCGAGATGGCCTAATCCGGCGGCACCGGGGTAAGCGAACCGGAAACGTCAGCGGTGAGGCAAAGAGACGGCCAACACGTGAAAGAGCAAGCGGTATCGTCCTCGACGCGCGAGGTACTCGTCGTGGAACCGGTCATCCGCCGGGTGGTCGCCGCCCGCGCGAATCCGGCCGACGTCGATGACCTGGTTCAGGATTGCCTGGAACGGCTGCTGGTCGCCCGCAAGCGGCTAGCCCCCGAGGCGATGTTGCCGTACGCCGTCGTGACCGCCCGGAACCTGGTCAGTGCGCAGGCGAAGAGCACGATGCGGCGTGCGGCGGCCGTGCCGCGCATCGCCGATACCAGCGAACCTGACCGGCCAGAAGACGTGGTGCTGGCCGGCGAGGCGCGCCGGGCGATGAAGGTGGCGCTG
>Ga0302326_10029060_pt1 | contig 11109 bp, 6 predicted proteins | sample Palsa_T0_3_FD_202264 | JGI IMG/M metagenome (GOLD analysis project Ga0302326, IMG submission 202264) | Peat permafrost microbial communities from Stordalen Mire near Abisko, Sweden - Palsa_T0_3 | ecosystem: Environmental > Terrestrial > Soil > Palsa > Peat permafrost | place: Sweden: Abisko...
CAGGGCGGCGGCTCTGGCGCGTAGTCGCTGCTGGGGTGTGAGTGGTGTGGGTGGAGCGCTCAGATCCGCATCGGTGGCGGCGTCGAGGATCGCGCCGGCGACGGCGTTCATGCTGCGGCCCTCACGCGTCGCCCGCGCGCGGATCCGCCGGTGCAGGTCCTCTGGGACGCGTAGGAGCATCTGTTTCATAACCACGATGATATCACGCCATCGACGTGATATCAGTCGCGGATGGCTGACTGGGATTCGAGTCATGCCAACGACCATACGCATCACCTGCGACGGCACACTCGATCGGGGCGCCGCAGATCGTCCAGTCCCCAATGTTTCCGAGGGTCAGGTCCAAAAACCTGGCGCGAAAACGCCCACCTCGACATCGTCCTCGGCCCTCGCTGACAAATGGCTGCGTTAACGGTATTGACGGGTGTCGGTAGGGGGTCCATGCTGCTTTCACGACAGCGACGCGAAGTTCAGCGCGAAGTTTTGGAGAGAGGACTGCCCCTTCTTTACGCCGGGTCGGCGGACAGGAGGGGGAGGGGTTGAGGAGGAGAGGGAGTGGGGATGCACCGCCGGATCTCAGCAGCGCCATGCGAACCCGAGCGCCCCCGGGAGGTACCGCGAGGTTCGAGGCGCCTCGACGCGAATGAGGCCGGCGAGCGCGTGGTCGGGGCAGCGCGGTGGAGCCGGCGCGCCAGATCGCACTTTTCTCCCGCATTGTCCGTTTCCTCACATCCCCTCGAGGGCGGGCAAGGAGGCCATCGGGCCAGTTCCCTCTCCGGCCGTTTGGTCTCCAGGGCGCCGCGGCGCAGGTGGGCCTTCAATCGCCCGCGCCCGCGGCGCCCATCCTTCGCATCGGCTTCACAAAGCTTCCCCACCGGGGGCAAGACGCAGCATGCAGTCGCAGTACCCGCCTCGTCTCATTCGGCCACCCACAAAGGCGCCCGTGTACGTCGGCTGTCTCCAATCATGATACGAAAGAAACCTTTCGCGATAGGGTCGGTCACGCCGGCCGAATTCGAATACACCGCGGAAGGCAAAGCACGCCTCCTGAACACAGTGACGATGGAGCCCGAACTCCCGGAGTGTAATTGGGTCTGGTCTCCCTCCGCGAAAGAAACAAGCACTGTCACGTACAAAAATTCAGCGCCTACCAAAACAGTCGAAGCTGATCGAGTCTCCACAATGACCCTTAACGGAAGCGGAAGCCTTTGCGGCCTGGAAGAAACCAAAGCCACTTGGACTGAACATTCCGTGTTCAGCCTGGAAGGCGGCACCCTGAAGTGGGAATAGGCTTGCCGGGCAGCCTCTGATCGCGACATGGTAGCCACGTGATAAAGAGGGTGGGGAGTGCACTCGTCTCGGGCGTTTCCCCCACTCCTCCTCACAAAGCAGACAGTTGCACATGCATGACCACCAGAAGAAAGGCAACACAGTGAAATCCACAGAGCACATCACGAACTCCGCTTCCACGCCGAAGACCGGCCTGTTCGCAACGCTCGCTGCCTTTCTCCGTGGCCGAGGCACAGGTGCGCCTAAAAGCACCGAGGGGAGTGGTATTTCTTCTTCCAGGGCTGCATGGTTCTCCCTGGGTGGGGTCCTAATCCTGGCATCTCTGGCCTTCACAAGCGCCCCGGCCCTAGCCGCGGCCCTGGAAACCCCGGAACTCTACGTCGAAGACAACACTTCCGCTGTTACCACACCATCCATCGAAGCGCGTTTGCATGGTGTCGTGAACCCGGGTAGCCGTGGGGAGGCGGGTACTTATCAGTTCGTCTACAGGCCGCAGTCGACCAGAGCCGAAGACAAATGCAAAGGGGCCGGGGAAAACGTCGCGCCAGTCTTGCCTGGGCTGGTTCTCATGGGCGGGTACGAAGAACCGCTTGAAACGATCACGGGTCTGACCGCCGGCACGGAATACGCGGTGTGCTTGGTCGTGGAAAACAACGCGAAAACGGAATCGAAGACCAGCCCGGCGGTGAGCTTCACAGCGTCGGTCAAGCCGGAAAAACCAGTCACCGAACCCCCTGAAAAAGTCACGGGCAACACGGCGACGTTGTTGGGCGAATTGAACCCCCATTCGGAAGCGACGAACGGATACCACTTCGCGTACAGCACAAGCGGGACGTGCACCGGGGGTTCCACCAGCGAACCAGGCACAGAAGAAGAAGCCAAAGAACGTAAGGTCTCGACGCCGGTGACGGGTCTGGAACCGTTGCGGGAATACACGGTGTGCGTGGTATCGACCAACGCGGCGGGTGAAGAAACGTTCGGCAACGCGGTCAAATTCAACACCCCCGCCGCTGCGCCTCTGATCGAATCCGAGTCCGTCTCTTCGATCAACGCGGGTGGCGCTCAGCTCGAAGGCGTGGTCAACCCGAACAATGAGAAAACGAGCGCCTACTTGCAGTATTCGGCGAGTGCGGCGGTCAACGTCGGCGGGGCGCTCGCCACCGCCACCGTGCTTGAATCCTCGGAACTCGGCGAAGGCTACGGTGGGCAGCCCGTTGGCTCCGGTGCGCCAACGGGGTTGCCGGCGGGGAGCACCTTCTACTACCAGGTGGTCGCGACGAACGCGACGGGCACGACGTACGGTCAGGTGCAGAACTTCACGACCGTCCCCACCCCGACCACCGACGCGGTCAACCCGTTCACCGCGACGACGGCGACGTTCAACGGGAGCTTGACGCCCCTGAACCCGGTCGCAACGCAGTACTCCTTCGCCTACAACACGACCGGGGAATGCGACAACGGGCTCAGCACGACCCCCGCGGAAGCGACGAGCCCGGCGGTCAGTACCGCGGTCACGGGCTTGCTGGCGCATACCCAGTACACCGTGTGCATGGTCGCCTCGAACGCGTTCGGCTCCGAACAGGGCTCGCCGGTCAACTTCGAAACGCCCGTCGCTGCGCCGACGATCGCCGAAGAGTCCGTCACCGAAGATAGCGCGACGGGTGTAAGGCTCAACGCGGAGATCGACCCGGGCGGTGCGGAAACGACCTACCACTTCGAATACGACACCGTGCCCTATGAGGAAGGCGAAGCCGCGCACGGCAAGAGCACTGCGGAGACGGCGTTGTTCGCCTCCGACAACGGCGAACACCGCGCCACGGTGCTGATCCAGGGCCTCGGACCAAGCACGACCTACCACTACCGTCTCGTCGCGACCAACAGCATCGAAACCAAAGACGGCCCCGATCACACGTTCACGACGCACTCGGCGGGGGCCGGGTTCGCGCTGCCGGATGGGCGGATGTGGGAACAGGTGTCCCCGGTGAACAAGGAAGGCGCCGAAATCACGACCGTCGACCTTGGGTTCGGAGGGGACATGCAGGCCTCCGAAGACGGTGGGGCGGTCACGTATGTCGCCAGCGCGCCGCTCGGTGCCGGCGTTGACGGTGGCGGGCAGAGCTCTCCGATCGAGAATCAGGTCCTCACCACGCGCGGGGCGGGCGGTGCCTGGTCCTCGCAGGACCTCGACACACCGCACGACTACGCGAGCGCGAGCGAAAATGGGGTATCCCTGGAGCCTGACTTCGGAGAACTCGACGAATACCTGGTCTTCTCTCCCGACCTGTCGCTTGCGTACGTGGAGCCGGAAGGGCACACGCAGCTCGCCTCGACACCGGTGGTGAAAGATGGGGAGAACGAACGCGAAACATATGTGCGCAACAACAGCACCGGCGTCTTCACGGCGACGATGTCGAGCGCGTATGAATGGTACGCCGAACAGGTGGCGCGCGCGCAGGGACCGTCGAGCTGCGACGCGAGCACCTCGCCCGCGCACGGGGAAGGAGTGGACGTGGTCAGCTCGGATGGCTGCTATGTGTACTTCAATTCCGAATCGGTCCTCGTCGCGGGCGCCACCTCGGGGCAGTCAAACCTCTACGTCTCTCATTTTGATGGTTCGGGTTGGGAGACGACGTTCATTTCGAGTTTGTCGGGTACTGGGTTCCCGGAATGGGGTGGTCAGGACATCGAGCTCTCGCCGAACGGCCAGTACGTCGCGTTCATGTCGAACGTCAGCCTGACGGGCTATGACAACGTCGACGTGAGCGAACAACCACCGACGCAAGAAGAAGAACAAGAAAAAGAAGAACACGGAGAAAATCCGAAGACGAGGGTCTCCCACCACGACGAGGAGGTCTTCGAGTACGACGCGGCGACCAACCGTCTCGTGTGCGCCTCGTGCGATCCGACCGGCGCGCGACCGGTGGGCGTGCGTGACCCTGGCTTCCAAGCCTACCCTCCATATTATCCTCCGCTGATGGTCGACCGCAATGACCAATGGTCAGGACGTTGGCTGGCCGGGATGCTGCCCGACTGGACTGAGAAGGGACAGACCCAGCCCATATATCAGCCTCGCTACATCTTCAACGGTGGCAGGCTGCTCTTCAACAGCCCCGATGCGCTGGTGCCCGCGGACGTCAATGGGCTCCAGGACGTGTACGAGTACGAGCCCGAAGGGGTGCCTGAAGGCGAACACGCCTGCTCGGCCGCGAGCACGAGCGGCGGCGATGTGTTCGAGCCCGAACAGGAATATGAAGTGGAAGGCAGGAAGGGACAGAAAACCGACGCGGGCTGCGTCGCGCTGATCTCCTCGGGGACGAGCAAGCAGGAATCCGCGTTCGTCGATGCCAGCGCGAGCGGTGGCGATGTCTTCTTTCTCACGAGCGCTCGCCTGGCCACTCAGGATGACGACAACGCCTATGACGTGTACGACGCTCATATCTGCGGCGCTGAAGGTGTCCCCTGCGCGCCGGTGGCTGCGGTGTCGTCGCCTCCATGTGACACGGAAGCGTCGTGTAAAGCCGCGCCCTCGCCGCAGCCGGAAATCTACGGCGCGCCGGCCAGCTCGACCTTCACCGGTGCGGGGAATTTGACCCCCACGCCCACGAACGGCGTAGCACCGAAGAAAAAGGCAGTGCCTACGTGTAAACGAGGATTCGTGAGGAACAAGAAGGGTAAGTGCGTCCGCAAGAAAGCCAAGCGGGCCAAGCGAGCCAACACCAAGCGGAGGGCGCACCGATGAGATCGCTAAAGCTCGTACCCGCAAAGCTGCTGCTTGCGCTGCTCGTGATGCTGGCTGTCTTTGCCGTGAGTGTCGCGTCTGCGTCTGCCAACGTTCCGGCGTGGTCGATACGATCGGCCGCGGTGCCGACCAACCTTCCACCGGGCGGCACCGGAGAAATCGTCGTGATCGCCACCAATCTCGGCGGCGCGAGCGCGAACGGGAGCACCGACCCGATCGTGATACGTGACGAGCTCCCGGCCGGCGTGCAGGCGACGTCTGTGACCGAGCAAACCTACGTGCTCGGCGCTACATTCTCCTGCGGTCTTGTGTCGGGCGGTTCGGCCGTCAGCTGCGAAGCGTCCGGCGAGCTCGCTCCCTATGAAGTTGCGACGGTTCGTATCCCCGTGTCCGTCGCGCAGACCGTTGGCTCCTCGCCTGCCGTGAACTCGTTCAGCATCGCGGGTGGGGAAGCCGAACCGGCGTTTGGCAGCGCCGCCCTGCACCTCAGCTCGACGCCCGTCGGCTTTGGCGTGGAAAGCCTCGAACAGGTGGCTCTCAACGAAGACGGGTCGCCGGACACGCAGGCGGGCTCGCATCCGTTCGCCTTCACGACGACGCTGCAGCTCAACGAGATATCCGAACCAGGTAATGACAACAACCCGGTGCCCGCTACGGCCAAGGATCTCCACTTCGACCTGCCGCCGGGGTTGATCGGCAATCCGACCGTGAACCCGCAATGTACTTTCGAACAGTTCTCGACTCAGGTTGAAGAAGCAGGCAAAGTAGCAGACAAAGGCATGGACCGGTGCCCCGATGACACCGCGGTTGGAGTGGTTACGGTCTGGTTTGGGTTTCAAACGCCGCAGAGCGCTCCCGTGTTCAACCTGACGCCTTCGGTGGGCGAGCCGGCGAGATTCGCGTTCAACGTCCTCGGCACGCCGGTCTTCCTGAATACGGCGATCAGCTCCGGCGGCGACTACAGCGTCGAGGCCAACGTCGACAACCTCAACACCGTGCTACCGGTCTCCGCCGCCCAGCTGACGTTCTGGGGCGCGCCCGCCGATCCGGGTCACGACGAAGCGCGTGGTTGGAACTGCCTGTATCACGGCATCGGCACCAACGGTCTGTTGGGTCCGTGTCCGCAGCCGGGCTCGGGTGCGGCGGCGGCGCCACCCTTCTTGACGTTGCCGACGTCCTGCACGGGACCGCTGCGCTCGACGGTCGAAGCCGATTCGTGGCAGCATCCCGGCGAATTCGTGTCGGGTGAATACACGTCGCACGACAATGCGGGTCCGCTGGGGCTGAGCGGCTGCGACAGTCTGCGGTTCGAACCGTCGGTGAAGGTGACCCCGGACGGCACGGCCGCGAGCACGCCGACGGGGCTGACGGTCGATGAGCACGTTCCTCAGGACAGTACGCTCGATCCGACGGGCCTGGCGGAGTCCGATGTGAAGGGTCTCTCGGTGACGCTGCCGGAAGGCGTCGCGCTGAACCCGGCGGCGGCGGACGGGCTGCAGGCCTGCTCGCAGGAACAGATCGCGCTGCAGCAGAACGAAGCGCCGGGGTGCCCGGATGCGTCGAAGGTGGGGACGGTGAAGATCAAGACGCCGCTGCTGCCGGAACCGTTGGAAGGCTCGGCATATCTCGCGTCCCCTCAGAACTTTCAGGGTCCCCTCTCGGAAAACCCGTTCCGCTCGCTTGTCGCCATGTATATCTATGCGGAAGACCCGACCGCGGGCGTGCGCGTCAAGGCCGCCGGTGAAGTGCTCGAGAACCCCGTGACCGGGCAGCTCACGGCGCACTTCGAACATGATCCGGCCTTCGCAGAGGACTCGGAAGCGTCGCAGTTTCTGCCGCAGCTGGCGTTCGAAGACGTCGAACTGCACTTCTTCGGCGGCGAACGCGCGCCGCTGGCGACCCCGGCGCACTGCGGCGCCTACACGACGACCGGCACATTCACGCCATGGTCCGGGAACCCTGCGAGCGAATCGTCCTCGACCTTCGACATCACCTCGGGTCCGAACGGGAGCGCCTGTCCGGGGTCGAGCCTGCCGTTCAGTCCGACGCTTACGGGAGGCATGACGAACATCAACGCGGGGGCGTTCAGCCCGCTGACGACGACGATCTCACGGGTTGACGGCCAGCAGAACATCTCCTCGGTGCAGCTGCGCTTCCCACCGGGGCTCTCCGGCAGCCTCACCGGCGTCCCCCTCTGCGGCGAAGCCGAAGCCAATAATGGATCTTGCAGCCCGGCCAGCCAGATCGGCGAAACGATCGTCAGCGTCGGGGTGGGTGGGGATCCATTTACAGTAACGGGCGGCAAGGCCTACCTCACGGGTCCATACGACGGCGCGCCCTTCGGCCTCTCGATCGTCAACCCGGCCAAGGCGGGCCCCTTCGATTTGCAGGAAGGCCGGCCGGTCGTTGTCCGCGCCAAGATCGAAGTCAACCCCACGACCGCTGCGCTCACGATCACGACGAACTCTGTGAGCGAAGGCCACGCGATCCCGACGATCATCGAAGGCTTCCCCTTGCAAATCCAGCACGTGAATGTGCTGGTGAATCGACCTGGCTTTACTTTCAACCCAACAAGTTGTAGTCCAGCCAAAGTGACAGGAACCATCAATAGTGCAGAAGGCTCGTCGTCCCCAGTGGAAGTTCCTTTTCAGGCGACGAATTGCGCGAATCTCAAGTTCGAACCAAAACTCTCCGTGAGCACGAGCGGGAAAACGAGTAAACAAGACGGCGCAAGTCTTACGTACAAGATCGCTTATCCCAATGCGCCGCAAGGCACCGATACGAACATTCATTACGTGAAAGTTGAATTGCCGGGGGAGTTGCCGAGCCGCCTGACGACGTTGCAGAAGGCGTGTATACAGGGCACGTTCCAGGCCAACCCGGCAGGATGTCCAAAGGAATCGGTGATCGGCCACGCCAAGGCGGTCGTCCCGAACATCCCGGTGCCCCTGGAAGGCCCGGTGTACTTCGTCTCAAACGGGGGCGAAGCATTCCCGAACCTGGTGATGGTGTTGCAGGGGTACGGTGTGACGATCGAGCTCGTTGGTGACACGCTGATCAGGAACGGGGTCACGAGCACGACGTTCAAGACCGTTCCGGACAATCCAGTTACCTCGTTTGAAATCAACCTGCCCGAGGGCAAGTTCTCGGCACTGGCGGCGAACGGGAACCTGTGCAAGCCGACGGTGTCCAAGACGGTCAAGAAGAAGGTGAAGGTGCAGGTCAATGGTCGTATGCGGACCGTGACGCGCAAGGTCAAAGAGCAGGTCGCCACCTCGCTGACGATCCCCAGCGACTACATCGCCCAGAACGGCGCCACGTACAACTACCGTGCACCGGTGGCGGTCACGGGATGCGCGAAGGCCAAGGTGGCCAAGAAAGCGAAGACCAAGAAGAAAGCCAAGGGCAAGGAGAAGTAGCCGGCTTTGGGCGCGCCGCCTTGAGCCCCGATCGACTCTCCCGTCCCAAGCGCTTGAGAGTCTTGGGGCATGCCCTACGAACAGGCAGTTGACTTCAAAATCGCGGACGGCGTCATCATCCGCTACAGCCGGTCCGGGCGCCCGATCGCGCGTTATGCGGTCGTGTTGCTCGTGCTGGTCGATGACGTCTGGGAAGAGGTCCGCCTGTTCGACAATCATCTGGACGACCATCACATGCACCGCTATACTCGCTCAGAGGGCAAGCAGCCCCCAGAGACGTTCCATCCCGGTCCCGTGAATGCGGCGATAGCCGCGGCAATCGCGCATCCGAAAGCCAATGCGGAGGCGATCATCGAATCATGGAGAAGCTTGCCGTCAACTTCAACACCCCGGCGACCGACGCCGGCTTCGAGCTGTTGACCCGGATCGCGATCGATCCCGCCAACGACGAGCGCTATCCGAATAGGACCGTGCTGATCCCGTCTGACGCTAGTCATACCTCGAAGGGCATCGCGAGCGCGATCGAGGAACGGCGTCCGATTGCGCTCGTGTTCCCCGACGGCTCCGATCTCCTCATGCGCCCTCCGGCGAGTCATGGGCTGGCCTTGTTGCTGGCGGTCCGGCTGATCGCCATCGCCGAACTTCTCGGTGCTCGACGCGACCGTCCTACGTTCGTGCCGCGGGAGTGGGTGACCGAGTTTCACGCCGCCCGTGAAGCTCGCGAGCCGCAGACCGTCGCAACGTAGCGCTCGGGCTCGATGCCGAGCTTCGCCGCTCGAGCTACCTTCCTATCTGACACGTAGTTGGCCCCGATTTGACGAGCAGTGCAGCGCTCACCGATTACCTCGATCGCCTCGCCGGTCCGGGCCGAGGTCGGTATGGTCCAGCCCGTGCCGCACGATCCTGTCGAGCTGTTGCGCCGGCTGATCCGGTTCGATACGACCAATCCACCGGGCAACGAGGCTCAGTGCGTGGGATGGGTCAAGGATCTCTGCGACGGAGCTGGCCTTGAGACGAGAGTCTTGGCGAGGGACGCGGCTCGGCCGAACCTGCTGGCGCGGCTGCCCGGTCGAGGTGCCGCGCCGCCGCTCCTGCTCCAGGGCCACGTCGATGTGGTCACGGCGGCCGGCCAGAGCTGGCGCCACGATCCTTTCGGCGGCGAGCTGATCGAGGGCGAGGTGTGGGGCCGGGGCGCCCTGGATATGAAGGGCGGTGTGGCGATGATGCTCGGGGCGGTCCTGCGGCTCGCCGAGTCCGCTGAGCCTCCACCGGGCGATGTGCTGTTGTGCGTGCTCGCGGATGAGGAGAACCTGGGACCGTACGGTGCGCGTTTCGTGGTCGAGGAGCACCCCGAGCTGTTTGAGGGTGTGAGGCACGCGCTCGGTGAGTTTGGTGGCGCGCGCACAGAGCTGGCGGGTCTGAGCGCTTACCCGATTCAGGTGGGTGAGAAGCAGGTGTGCTGGATGCGCGCGACGGTGCGGGGGCCCGGCGGGCACGGCTCGATCCCGTTGCGCGGCGGTGCGATGGCGAAGCTCGGCCGGTTGCTGAGCGCGCTGGATGCGCAGCGGCTCCCGGTGCACGTCACCGAGATTCCACGCGCGATGATCGAGGCGGCGGCGGCCGCATTGCCCGCCGGCGGCCCGGAGTTGGCCGATGGGCTGCTCGACCCCGAGCGCACGGATGCGACGCTCGACATGCTCGGCGAGGCGGCCCAGATGCTGGATCCGATGTTCCATAACACGGTCAACGCGACCGTCGTGCGAGGCGGCGGGAAGGTCAACGTGATCCCGAGTGAGTTGCAGCTCGAGCTCGACGCGCGTCTGCTCCCCGGGCAGACGGCGGACGATCTCTTCCGCGAGCTGCGCGAGCTGGCCGGTGACGAGGACCTCGAGCTGGAGGCAACGAGCTATGAGCCGGGATCCGATCGGGCGGACCTGTCCCTGATGCCGTTATTGAGCGACGTGCTCACCACCGCCGACCCCGACGCCGTACCGTTGCCGATGCTCATGCCGGGCGTCACCGACGGCCGGTTCTTCGCCCGGCTCGGCATCCAGACCTACGGCTTCCTACCGATGCGCCTGCCCGCGGAGATGAAGTTCACGAGCCTCATCCACGCCGCGGACGAGCGCGTACCTGCCCAGGAGATCGGCTGGGGCACCGACCGCATCTGCGAGGTGCTGACGCGGTACAGGTAGCCCGGCAGGCGAGGAGCTTGCCACGATCCGTCCTGAGCGCTATACTCCCCGGTCGGCCCAAAAGGCGCCCTCGGGCGTAGGGTCGGAACGGACTTCTCCGGGGACGTCATCCCCAAAGAGGCACGGCGGTCTTTGAAAACTCAACAGCATGCGCATCTACGATCGATTCTCGATCGTGGTGTGCGTCCAGGTTCGACCCGCCAACGGGTGCGCTTCGGCGTGAACGGTGGCGGTACAAAGAGTCAAGTAGATTAGGTAGTACCCCGTCATGGGTTGGGACCACGGTGTATGGGTCCCAGCGGATGTGAGTTCGTCATGCGTTCGCGCATGGGGGGCAAGCGGAAAACCAATGACAGCTCGACGTGAAGTTCTTCACGGAGAGTTTGATCCTGGCTCAGGACGAACGCTGGCGGCGTGCTTAACACATGCAAGTGGAGCGACGAACCAGGGCTTGCCCTGGGGCAGA
>Ga0302326_10029064_pt1 | contig 11107 bp, 10 predicted proteins | sample Palsa_T0_3_FD_202264 | JGI IMG/M metagenome (GOLD analysis project Ga0302326, IMG submission 202264) | Peat permafrost microbial communities from Stordalen Mire near Abisko, Sweden - Palsa_T0_3 | ecosystem: Environmental > Terrestrial > Soil > Palsa > Peat permafrost | place: Sweden: Abisko...
TACACCAGCTTCGGAAGCGATACGGCCAGCACCCCTGGCTATGTGACGGAAAGCGCCGTCAAGGCGCCCTGCGATTCCAGCGGCAATTGCACCTATGCCTTCACGCACGCGGTTCCAGCGGCCGCTACCGGAACCTACACTATCGGCGGGGAGGCGCGCATCACGGTGACCGTGCTGGCGGGTACTACCTCGTCGCAGTCCGTCACTCTCGCCGCTTCCAATCCGGTCGTGAACTTCTCCGTAGATGGCTCGGCTGTGGCGCCGCGCCGCACCGTCGTGGCGCTCAGTAACTGCAACGGCTGTCACGTCGATCTCATGGAGCACGGAGGCCTTCGCAACAATAATGAGTATTGTGTACTGTGCCACAATCCGTCGAACACCGATGCCAGCCAGCGCCCCAACGCCGTGGCGCCGTACAAGACCCAGCCGGCGCAGGGCATTAACTTCAATTTGTTGGTTCACCATCTTCACGATGGCGTGAACGCCGCGACCAATCCAAATGGGCCACCCAAGAATCCCTACATCGTCGTGGGCTATATGGGAAGCATTAACAACTTCTCCGGCATCCTCTTCCCCGTCATGAGCCCGGCGGGAGACGCGACCTATATGCAAGACTGCGCGATCTGCCATACCAATGCCAGCGAGCAGAATCTGCCGATCGGCCTGAATCCGGTTCAAGATCCCCAGGGCTGGATTCAAGGGGCGACCGGAAACCCGGTGCAGCCTGTTTCGTCGGCTTGCAGCGGATGTCACGTTTCGGCGGCAGAATCGGCCCACTTCCTGGCTAATACCGACGTGTTAGGCGAGAGCTGTAACATATGCCACGCCGCGGGCGCGCAATTCGCGGTCGACGCGGAGCATGTCCAGTAGCCCGCAAGTTGTTGTGGCGGCTGTCTTCCTCGGATGGCTTTGCTGGCCGGCGGGTGCTCAAACTCCAGCCCCCGCCGGGCAAGCTTCCCCGCCAGCCACGCCTGCCTACGCCGGTTCGGAAGCTTGCGGGACTTGTCACGAAGATATCTACAACGCGTTCCAGAAAAATCCGCATAAGCTGGTCGATACGCAAAAGCGTCGGGGTTTTGACGGCAAGGCCTGCGAATCCTGCCACGGTCCCGGTGGCAAGCACGCCGAATCGGCGGACAAAAAAGACATCCTCAACCCCGCCAATATGCCTCCGGCCGAGGCCGACCGCGACTGCCTGAAGTGTCACCTCAACCAACCTACCCACATCGGGCGCATCCAGAGCAGCCATGCCAAAAACGAAGTGAGCTGCACCGCCTGCCACGCGATTCATCGCAACGGCCCCAACGGGCTGGTTCCCCGTAACATGGCCGCCATCAACGAGCAGTGCGCCAGTTGTCACACGGGGGTTTGGGCGGAATTCCAGCGGCCCTACAAGCACCGCCTGCCCGAAGCCGCCATGTCCTGCGTGGATTGCCACAACCCGCACGGCAGCATCCTGCGCGCCTCCCGGCAGACCTATGCGGCGAACGAACCGGGCTGTTTCCGCTGCCACGGCAACCTGCGCGGGCCCTTCACCTTCGAGCACGCGCCCATACGCCTCGAAGGCTGCGGCGCCTGCCACGAACCGCACGGCTCGGCGAATCCGCGCATGCTAACCAGGGCGGAGGTTCGCTACATGTGCCTGGAGTGCCACGCCAATCTGCCGACTGCTCCCGGACCCATCAAAAACCCTCCCGCGCTGGGTGGAGTGCCTCCCGCGTTTCACGACCTCTTCAGTCCGCAGTTCCAGAATTGCACTGTGTGCCATATGAAGATCCACGGATCGTATGTGAGCCAGGATCTACTTAAATGAAATTGTTATTGGCCTTGCTTCTGTCGATTCCGTTGTTGGCGCAAGCGCCCGCCGCGACGCCCGCACCCGTCACAGCTCCCGCACCCGCGGCCGCGACGCCAACGCCCCCCACCGAGGATTGGCTGACCGGCAGTATCGACCTCGGCTATCGCTTCTCGAGCGTGGGTGGCAGTAATGACGACTATCGCAGCGTGGTGAACCTCGGCAGCGGCCCCCGGCTGTTTGGCTTGGATTTCACCATCATCGATCCCAAGAAGCGGCTCTTCGACCGCCTCGACGTGCGGGCTTATAATTGGGGCGGCGATCCCTATAATACCGTACATGTGAACGCCAGCAAGCGAGGCATCTACGATTTCAATTTCGATTACCGGGATATCGCCTATTTCAACTTTCTGCCATCTTTCGCGGATCCCCTGCTCGGCTCCGGCATCGTGCTGGATGAAAACTCATATAATACGCGCCGCCGCATGAGTGACTTCCAGTTAGACCTGCTTCCCGGCAAGCGCATCATGCCCTATCTCGCTTACGGCCGCGATTCGGGCCAGGGTACCGGCATCACCACGTTCGAGACCGGCAACAATGAATACCCCGTTTCCGACAGTATGTTCGACAAAACGGATAACTATCGCGCCGGCGTACACCTGGAATTCAATCGTTGGCACGTTACTCTCGAACAAGGCGGAACCACGCTGCGCGAGGATCAGCAGGCCTATATGTCCGGCTTCAATGCGGGCAACAACACCGCGCCGTTCCTCGGGCAGCAGCTCGATTTGACCGGACTGACGCAGGCTTACGGCATCCGCGGCGATAGCATCTATACCAAAGGCCTGTTCACCGCCAGCCCGGTCTCCTGGCTGGATCTCTACGGTCAGTTTCTGTATAGCCGCCCTGAAACCAATGTCAGCTATAATCAGCTCGATTACGGCAGTTTCGTGGTGCTCAGCTCGCTGCTGTTCTATACCGGCGAGCAGGCCTTGGAGTTCGCCGAAACCAAGGAACCGCACACTACCGGCAGCTTTGGCTTCGAGTTACGCCCCCTGAAGCGCGTGCGTGTCATCGAGTCCCTGATGACCGATCGCCTGCATACCGCGGCGGCCGGCCTGCTGACTGATATGATTTTATCGCCAGCATCGGTCGCCCAAACCACGCCGCTGCCGCTATCGGGGATGTTAGTGATGAACTATAACCAGGAACAGGTCGACGTGCTGCTGGATGTGACTCGCAAGCTCATGTTGCGCGGCGGCTATCGCTATGTTTGGGGCGACGCCGAAGCGCCCGCGGCTCTCATCGCCGGCGTCGGCCTCGAATCGAGCGAGCTGCGGCAGAATGTCGGCCTCGCGGGAGTCACCTTTCGAGTTACCCGGAAGCTTTCTGCCAACCTGGATTTCGAGGGCGCCTCGACATCGCATGCCTACTTCCGCACCAGCCTTTACAACTATCAAAAGATGCGGGCCCGCGCGCGTTACCAGGTGACTTCCAAGCTGGCCCTGCAGGCCAGTTTCTCGCTACTCGACAATCAGAATCCCTCGCCCACCATCAACTACGATTTCCTGAGCCGGCAGAATTCGTTATCGGCCACCTGGACACCCGGCAAGCGCGTCAGCGTACTGGGAGAATACACTCGCTCGACGCTGCGCTCCAACATCAATTATCTGGAGCCCGAGGTCCTCGTCCCGGAGCTGTCTCTCTACCGCGACGACGCCCATACTGCCAGCGGGCTCGTGGACTTGGCCCTGCCGGGCTATTCCGGACTGGCGCCTCGGCTTGCCTTCGGCGGATCGCTGTTCATATCCTCGGGAAGCCGGCCCACCAGCTACTACCAGCCGCTGGCACGTCTCTCCGTGCCGCTGCATAAGAACCTCTCCTGGAACTCGGAATACCGCTTCTATGGCTATGCAGAGGCTTTCTATCAGTACGAAGGCTTCCGCGCTCATATTTTGCAGACGGGGATCAAATTGTCGCGATAGGAAGGACAACTGTACCTGCCCGCTTAATCTCCTGGATGCGAAGGAGGGCGGCCTGCCAACGGGGGATCTCAAGAAGGCTCCAAACGAGTTTCGACGCGTGCCTGTTTCGGCCCGGCGAATGATGGTTATGAGTGAATATCGGCCGCTATCTCAGGTGCGCGGGGCAGGCTGTAGATTCTCGTTTATGTTTTCGACGATCGCAGGCGCACCTCGGCGACGATATGTCAGTGATCGCCGATCTGGGAGAGGCGCCGCTGCAAGAGATCAGCGCATCGAGAGTCTTTAACTACAGCGGCGTGCAGGGCTGGCCCACTTACACTAAGTTTGCTTTCATGGCGAAGGTCGAGATGAAGCACACTTACGCCGTGTTGATCAACCCCAGCGACTGCCGCGGCTTGCTGGTCTTGGGTGGAGCACAGCGCAAGATCGCTAACAACGCTCGCTTGACGTGATCCCCAGATCTGACCGCCACTGACTGGAACTGTTCCAGGACGGCTTCCAGGTTCTCTCACCGCCTGCCTCACTCTTCCCGCATGAGTTTGGACGGATCGACGGCAAGCGCTCGCCCGGCTGGAATGGCGGACGCTGCAATGCCGAGCAGCATCATCGCCAGCACCGCGCCGCCCACGACCACGGGGTCCCGCGGATTCGCCCGATACACAATCTGCCCCAGCAACCCGGTGGCGAAGACGCCCGCCAGCAGACCCAAAACTGATCCCACGCCGAGCAGCACGATTGGCCGCCCTACCGCCGCGGTCATCACTTGCGTCTTGCGCGCACCCAACGCCATGCGGATGCCCAGCTCCTTCATCCGTCGGCTAACGCTGTAGGCCGCCATGCCGAAGATTCCCGTTACGGCCAGCATCGCCGCCAGCACGCCCATGACGCCCAATGCTGCTGTCGCCGCCCGTGCCGGGAACAACTCCTCCTCCAGCGCATCGGGCCAGCTCTGCACTGATATGGGCACATTCGGCTCGATGCCGCTCAGTGTTCGTTCGAGCGCCGCCGCCATCTGGTTCGGCGCCCGCCGCGACCGCACCACGAAAACCGCTCCGCTCTGCCCGCTTTGCGCCAACGGCACATACACCACAGGCTGTGGCGACTCTTGCATGTCGTGGTACTTACCGTCCTCCGCCACGCCCACCACTTCCGTCAGGTAGCCCCACAGAACAAAGTGCTGTCCAATCGCGGGCGTTGCGCCCCACATTCTCCGCGCGAAGGTTTCGTTCACGATCGCCACATACGGAGTCTTGGTGGTGTCATGCCATGAGACATCCCGCCCGCCCAATAGTCGGGTGCCGGCCGCCTCGAGGTATCCCGGCGACATGGTAAACACGTACGGCGCCAGCACGGAATTGTTCAGCTTGAATTCTGTCGTCCCCGGCCGGAAAATCGGAATCCCATGCATCCCGCCAGTGAAGGGCGTGCGGCTCACCGTACCCGCGGCCGTCACCCCGGGGATGCTCCGTACCGCCTCAATCATCGCTTTCTTTTTCTCGGCCGCCGCATCGCCTGCCTGTCCCAGCTGGCTCAAGTCCAGATCGGCCAGCATCGCGCCCCGCGGCTGGATACCCAGCGGCGCGTGCAGCGCGCGCACCAGGCCGCGCACCGCCACCAGCGAGGCCGTTACCAGCAGCGTGCAGATTGCAATTTGTGCCCCCAACAACAGGTCACGCAGAGCAAACCGGCGCAGGCGCATGGCATCCGCCGGTCCGCTCTTCATCATCTGCAACGGACTGCTCTGCCACGTCTGCCACGCCGGAACCATCCCAAACAGCAGGGCGCTTCCCAGTGTCAATGCCAGGCCTGCCAGGTACACTCGCGCATCCATGCTTACTGCCAGCTGGCCAACGAACGGCTGCGACCGGTTCAACACGCCCAACAGCAGGTCCGCGCTCACCAGCCCCGCTGCTCCGCCCATCAGCGATACCATCACCGCCTCGGTCAGCAGTTGCCTTACCAGCCGCAGCCGGCTCGATCCCAGGGCCACACGGAGCGCCAGTTCCCGGCTGCGATCCGACGCGCGCGCCGCAAACAGAGTTGCCAGGTTCGCGCATGCCGCCGCCAGCACCAGCAGCGCCAGCATTGTCACGCTGTAAAGAAATCCGCGAATGACGTCACCGTCGTCCCCGTAGAGTCCCGGATGGATGAGCCGCAGAGGCTGTCCGTCGTCGCTCTCCGGATACTCCTTCGCCAGCTCGGCCGCAATCGCATTCAGATTTTCCGTCGCCCACTGCGGCGTCACGCCCGGCTTAAGCCGGCCAATCACTGTAACAGCTATGGATGTCCGGCTATGCAGGTAATCCGACCCCTCCACCTGCTCCTCGTTCGCCATGGGCATCCAGTAGTCCGGCCACACAAACCGCTCCGTGCCGTGGAACCGCGCCGGCGCCACGCCGACCACCGTAAACGGATGCTTGTTGAGCTCCACGGTCGTCCCGACTACGCCCCGATCGGCATCAAACGCCCTGCGCCACAGAGCATCGCTCAATACCACATACGGCACTGAATCCGGGCCATGCTCGTCCGCCGCGTGGAAGAACCGTCCTGCCTCCGGCCGCACGCCCAGCAGATCGAAATAATTGCCAGTGACCTCATCGCCGCGGACCCACATAACCGCATTACGCCAGCTCAGTCCCGCATGAGAATATCCATAAATCCCGGCCATCCCGCGGAAGGTGGTGTTTCGCTGCCGAAGATCCTCAAACGCGGGATACGACGTAGTCAGTAGCCGTCCGATCATCCACGACTTGTGGCGAATCTGATAGAGGCTCTGTGGGTCGCTCACATCCAGTGGGTGTAACAGCACCTCATTCAGCACTCCGAAGACGATGACGTTTGCCCCAATCCCCAGCATCAGGGTGAGTAAGGTTACGACCGTGAACGCGGGAGACCTCCGAAGCACGCGAAGCGCATAGCGAGCATCCAACAGCAGGTTCTCCACGAATGGCAGGCCCTCTTCGGCGCGATAGACTTTCCGCACAGCCTCAGGAGTCATGCCGGCGCGGATGTTCTCTTCAGTCTGGGTTGCTTTATGCGATTCAATCTCTTCTCTGAGCCGTTCGTCGCCGTGGCGCCTGGCCGGGAAGTTGAGATGGCGTGTAAATAATCGATTCAGGGCTCTCATGCCGGATCCCCCGCTTGCACTTCAAAGAAGCGCGCTCAGCGGTTGTTTTCCGAGGGCCGCCACTCCGACAGCAGGTCCCCGCTGATCTGCTCGATGCGTCGCGTGCTGCCATTACCCATGCATTTCCCAGCACATCGAGGGTCTTCAGGACCATCAGGGCCAGCGTCCTTGCCGGACATCCTTTTTCTGTTTCATGCGGCTTCGTCCGGTATGACAGCCATTCGGGTTACTAACAAGAGAATGCCACAGCTCCATTGGGAAAGCAAAAGGTAATCCCGAAGCTCAGATGCTTCGGCAAACCTGAGCAGAATGGCCATGTGCAGCCCATGACGGATGCAGGCTGATGCTTGAGAGAAACATCTACTGGGTCGTGGCCTTTGGGACACTGATAAGAACACCGATCGCCCCGATAAACGCAATCACCCAATCCTGACCCCGGAAGACCAGTCGCTGCGCAGATTCTTAGCGAGTTGCGATCTCGAGCATGATCGCAGCCTGGACCTCTCACCGCTCTCCATGGAACGGATTGAAATCCGTATTCGCATCGAACGCATCTACCCCTTCCCGCCGTTTCAAAGAGCCGACAATCCAATAAGTTAACGGCGTGGCCGCCACCTCATACAGCACCTTCCCCAGATACCCGGAGACAATCAGATTGGCGATCATCCCCGAGGTCAGGCTGCCGCCGAATGCCAGCACCATCACCACCGAAGTATCCACGGCCTGCCCCACCACCGTCGAGCCTACCGTCCGCGTCCACAGATAGCGGCCCTTCGTCAACAGCTTCATCTTCGCCATCACGAAGGAGTTGGCGAACTCACCGCACCAGAAAGCGGCCAGGCTGGCGGCAACCAGCCGCGGCACGAAATTGAAGACCTTCGCAAACGCCGCCTGCCCATCCCATCCCGGCGCGGGCGGCAGCCATACCGCCACCAACCCCATCACCGCCAGCAGCGCCGAAGCGAAGAAGCCGATCCAGATGGCCCGCCGCGAGGAGCCGTATCCATAAACCTCGGTGAACACATCGCCGAAAATATACGTGATAGGAAAGAACAACTGGGCGCCGCTGATGCGGAACGGGCCAACCGCCGTAATCTTCTGCCCTACCAGGTTCGAGATCAGCAGCACTACCACGAATACATGCACCAGCAGGTCGTAGTAGCGGAAACGGCCCCACTTCATCCAGCGGAGCCCCGCTCCCATTTCACGGAATGATCGGAAGTGACCGCCAGCGTCTCCTCGGGCGAGTCGATGTGGAAGTACGACCATGGACCCGGAATCCACGGATAGCGCTCGATCACGGATTCGTCCACCGTCACGCCCAATCCCGGCGCGCGCGGCACAATCAGGTCGCCATGATCGATCTCGAGTGGTTCCTTCAGGACCTCCGACGCCAGCGGAAACGGGTACATGCCCGCGCGCCCGGGCGACGCATAGCAGGGATACTCCAGCCACTCCACCACGCTTTCCGGCCAGCAGATGCCCAGGTGCGCCGCGGCGATTACCTCGAGCGCGGTGCCCCAGCTATGGAAGGCGAACTTCAACTCGGTGCGCGCAATCTCGCCGAACAGGCGCCGGCCCATGGCGAAGCCGCCCTGGCAACAGACATCCATCTGGACATAATCCACGGCCTGCCGCAGGATCAGGTCCAGGTAGCGCAACTCGCTGGGCTCGTGCTCGCCGCTGGCCAGAGGCAGAAGGTCCCGCTCTTTCAGGCGCAGATAGGATTCGTGGTCGTCGGGCGGCAAAGGCTCTTCCAGCCATGCCACGTCGTAAGCCGCCATCTCGCCGGCCAGTTGCTCGACCGTATCGAAGTTATAGCTGCGGTCGCCCATGCGCCACCAGGTGTGCGCGTCCACCATCAGGTCGAAGTCCGGCCCCACCGCGCCGCGCATCAGCCGCACGGTCTCCAGATCCTGCTCGGGCCCCAGCGCCGGCCGCATCTTATACGCCCGAAAACCCTGATCCGAGATGGCTGCCGCCTCGGCCGCATAACCCTCCGGCGACATGTACATCCCGGCGCTGCCATAGAGCCGTATGCGGCCGCGAACCCGCCCACCCAGCTCCTCCGATAGCGGCACGCCCTTAGCCTTGGCGCACAGATCGAACAACCCCACCTCCACCGCGCAATACACCTTGGCCGCTTCGGCGTCCTGTCCGGGCCCGTCCATAAACTGAATCCGCAAGGCATCCGGATCGGCCAGCTTCCGTCCCTCCAGGAACGGGCCTATCGTGCTCTCGATGATGCCGTGCGCCCGCGTACTGCCAGGCCCCGGCGCATAGCCGACGAGCCCATCGTCCGAAGCAACGCGGATCAGCATCGCGTCCCGCTTCAGGATGGTGCGCTCGCCGCCAAAGAACGGCAGCTTCAGCGGTTCGGGAAACGGGTAGGACAATAAGAAGGATCGAACGCTGGAGATGATCATTGCGCTCCAGTCGAACAGCATAGCAGAGCACAGCGGCTTTCAGTGGGGTGCGCTGCTTCTCGCGGAGACCGGCGTCTTGGATAAAAAAGCATTACCGCCCACATCGTTACGACGGAGAAATTCCTGTTGAAGGACCTGGTCCTGTTGTGCCGAGAGCGGGCGCGGCAGTTTTCTGGGGCGACGTGGAATGTCGTCACGTCGGAACAGATGCGCAAGTTCAGGAAGCTGTTGCGCCCAAGCCAGCTCATCGAAAATGTAACGCAGGTGGACAAGAAGGTTGATAAAGGATGCTGCCACTAATGGCGGCGTTTGCGAGCGCAGGCGAGAGATCCAGCCGAGGACGTGTGGATCGCGTTGTAGTTGGTCAAGGGAGCACACGTCCGGATAACTGGCACCCAGATAGGTCAGAAAGTTGCGGGCAGTCCCACGATAAAGGCGAGTAGTAGAAGGATTGAGTGAGGCGCTGAGGAATTCCACAGCGCGATCGAGGACGGGAGCCAGCCGATGTTGGAGCAGGGCGCGTCTCGCGCGATTCATGAGGACTGCACCGGAAGCGGGCGGATGTGCTGAGCCACGGCGCGCGCATACTGAAGATAGACCTCTTGCGGAGTGACCTGAACATAGAGCATCGTGGTCTGGATATCGGCATGCCCCATCAACTGCATGAGAGCAGGCAGGCTGACGCCGGCACGCAACATGTCTGAGGCAAATGTTTGTCGAAACCGATGGGGGTTGGCGATTTTGATACCGGTGGTCTGGCGGTGGTGGCGGAACAAGGAACGTAATCCCACGGCGGTCATACGTGCTCCCCGTGCGTGTCCTTTGAGGGAGACGAAACAGCGCGGCGCTACAAGGATGGGGCCGCTCCAGTCGCAGGTAGTGATCGAGGAGTTGAATGGTCTCCGGAGCCAGCGGAAGAAAGCGAAGTTTGCTGCCTTTTCCGTTCACGCGGAGTTGTGCTGTCGGAAAGTAACAAGTCTTCCGGATTCAGAGCCAGCACCTCGGCGGACCGCAGTCCCTGCAGGAGCATTAAGCCCACGATGGCCAAGTCGCGCGCAGTGCGGAAACTGGACCAGAAACGCGCGACCTCATCCACGGAGAGCGGCACGACCTTGTGTTTGGGCGACTTCACGCGCAACCGGCTCATCGCCACCCGCGACCGGCCAAGACCCATCGGTCCACGCCTCAGAAAAGCGTGATGAAAGCCGGGAGCGATCTGGCAGGGGAGTTAGGGAACTCGTTACGGAGGGCGCGATCCACGACCGCCACGCGGGCATTGATAGCGGACCCGCAAGGCCGCGGTTGCCGGCCGGATTGAAATCTCACGTAATCCAGGAGCGTAGATTCTGTAAGGTCGCTTTCCGCAACGTCGCAGGTATGATGAACACTTTCCCACCAGCGGACAAAGTCGAGCAAGTGGTAGCCATAATTGAGCAGGCTCTTGTCGGATACGCGGCGGACGTACTCCCGATTCAGATAACGATTGATCCATCCAAGCTCCCGGCCCTTACCCTTTTCGACAACGCGCACTGGACTTTGTCCGTTGGTCTGCTGATTGATCAGGTGGAACTTCATGGCTCAGCGGCCTCCAGGAGAGATTCGAACTGACGCGCGTCACCGCCCTGGACGAAGAAAGAGTTCGGGTCGTGGCTATCAGGTAACGAGACGCGCAGGGCCGCTACTCCTTGCCCGCTCAGCCGCTCTGACAGGGCTCGCGCCGCGCGCTGTCCACTGCCGTTGACGTCGGCATCGAAAGCGAGATAGATGGTTCGCA